>JACCDP010494950.1_pt1 | contig 95229 bp, 86 predicted proteins | sample 7445841 | NCBI WGS metagenome assembly JACCDP01 (sample SAMN15323441, study PRJNA562643) | freshwater metagenome | isolation source: river surface water | place: USA:Blue River Watershed | collected 2017-08-17
AGCGTCGCGGCCATCCTGCACGATGTCATCGAAGACACGCCGGTCGCCAAAGAAGAGTTAGCACGCCGCTTCGGTGAAACCGTCGCCGAGATCGTCGATGGCGTAACCAAACTCGATCAGATTCAGTTCAAGAGTCGTGAAGAAGCGCAGGCGGAATCCTTCCGCAAGATGCTGCTCGCGATGGTGCGCGATCTGCGCGTCATCCTCGTCAAGCTCGCCGATCGTTTGCACAACATGCGCACGATCGAAGGCATGTCGCCAAGCAGACGGCGCGCCATCGCACGCGAAACTCTGGAAATCTTTGCACCACTTGCTGAACGCCTCGGCCTCTACGCCATGAAATTGGAACTCGAAGATCTCGGGTTCCGGGCTCTCTACCCGCAACGCTACCGAGTCATCGAAAAAGCCATCAAGCGAGCCCGAGGCCACCAAAAAGAATTTTTGGGGAAGATTTCCGAGAATATCAGCGCTGCACTCGCTAGGGCCGGTATCACGGCCGAAGTCGACGCGCGAGAAAAACACTTGTACAGCATCTACAAAAAGATGCTGCGCAAACGGTCGGCACTCTCAGAGATCGTCGATGTGTATGGACTGCGCGTCGTCGTCGCCAGTGCCGATGACTGCTACCGCGCCCTCGGCGTCGTGCATGGCGCTTACAAGCCGATGCCGGGTCGATTCAAAGATTACATCGCGATCCCCCGCGTCAATGGTTACCAATCGCTGCACACGACCTTGTTCGGTCCGAACGGCCTACCGATCGAGGCTCAGATCCGCACTCGCGACATGCATCGCGTCGCTGAATCGGGTATCGCTGCACACTGGCAGTACAACAGTGGCGACGGCTCCCCCGCTTATGAGCAGGCTCAGGCGCGAGAATGGCTCAACAATCTCATTGCCATGCAAGAGAGTGGGTCTTCCGAAGAATTTCTCGAGAGTGTTCGCGTCGATCTGTTTCCGGACAAGGTGTATCTCTTCACACCCAAAGGAAAGATCTTGCGGCTCCCGCGTGGTGCGACCGTGGTCGACTTTGCTTATGCGGTGCATACCGACATCGGCAATCGTTGTGTCGCCGCCAAAGTCGACCGCCGACTGACCCCGCTGCGAACCCAACTGCGCAATGGCCAAACCGTGGAGATCGTGACGGCGCCCGGCGCGATGCCAAACCCGGCCTGGGTGAACTTCGTCGTGACGGCCAAAGCCAGAACGGCCATCCGTAATTACCTGAAGAGTTTGCGTCGATCTGAAGCGATCGAGCTCGGTCAGCGACTCATCAATCAATCTTTGGCCGAGTTCAATCTCTCTCTGACCGACATCAGCGAGATGACTCTCGCCGCCACGATCGGCGAACTCGGCATGGTCGATGCGGACGAACTGTTCGAAAAGGTCGGGCTTGGCGAGCGCCTCGCACCGCTCATCGCACGCCGACTCGGCCCGGCCAATCCTCTGCAAAACGCTGGTGAGTCACTCGACGACAGTCTCGATGCCGGTAATGCGGCACCTGCGCCACTCTCGGTGGCGGGCACCGAAGGACTGCTCGTTAGCTATGCGCGTTGCTGCTTCCCGGTGCCGGGTGATCCCATCCTCGCTTATCTATCGAGTGGACGAGGCATCATCGTTCATCGTGAAGACTGTGCGAACGTCGACGACTATCGCAAGCATCCGGAGAAATGGCTCTCGGTCACTTGGGCTGAAAAGCCGGAAAAACTTTTCGGTAGCGAACTACGCGTCGAGGTTGCCAACCGCATGGGTGTGCTTGCAGCCGTCGCCGCCGCCATCGCTGGCACCGAAACGAATATCGAGCACGTCGAGCTCGAAGAGCGTGACGCCGAAACCTCGGTTCTCGTTTTCGAAGTAAAAGTTCGCGACCGAACTCATTTGGCGCGAGTGATGCGCGTCATCCGTCGCATGCCTGACGTCCTCAAACTCTCGCGTACACTTGCTGTCAGGACCCGCGAAGACTGACGCTTCAGGTCCGCGTGATCATGGTCGTTTTCTTGCGGAGGTTTCATCATGACCCGACAGATCATCAGCACGACGGACGCACCGGCGGCCATCGGCACCTACTCGCAGGCGGTACGCGTCGGCCCCACTGTTTACATCTCGGGTCAGATTCCGCTCGATCCGGCAACCGGACAACTCGTCAGTGGCGATATCGAAGCGGAGATCCGGCGCGTTTTCGACAACCTCGAAGCCATCGCTAAAGCGGCCGGCGGATCCTTGCGTCATGCCGTGCGAGTCACGGTGTTCCTGACGGATCTTGCGCACTTCGCCAAAGTTAACGAGGTGATGGCGCAGTACTTTCCACAGCCGTGGCCTGCGCGTGCTGCGCTCGGCGTCTCGCAACTGCCGAAGGGAGCGCGGGTCGAAGTCGATTGCATCCTGCATCTCGACTAACCCGATCAATCGCCGTATGGGGGACCCGCGCGAGCAGCGCCCGGTTACTGCCTTACGTGGCGTCGGCGCAGCGCTGGCGGCGCGATTGGCCGTGCTGGGCGTCGAGCAAGTGCAAGATTTGCTCTTCGTGTTGCCCACTCGGTACGAAGATCGCACCCGCGTACAACCCATTGGCTCGCTATTACCCGGCAGTCGAGTCGTCGTCGAAGGGGAAGTGCTGCTCACGGAAGTCGTTTTTCGACGTCGACGACAGATGCTCTGTCGCATCGCCGACGGCTCCGGCTTCCTGACGCTGCGTTTCTTCCATTTCTCCAAATCACAACAAGACGGTCTAGCTGGCGGCGTTCGTATCCGCTGCTTCGGCGAAGTGCGGCGCGGGCCAATGGGGCTTGAAATCGTCCATCCAGAGTATCGCCGCGTCGCCGACGGTCCCGGAGTGTTGGAAGACAGATTGACGCCGGTCTATCCCATGACCGAAGGCGTGACCCAAGGACGCCTTCGCATGCTCATTGGACTCGCGCTGCGCGAACTCGATACCGCCGGCGTACGCGAGTGGCTGCCGGAGTCGATACTGCAACCGCTCGGACTTCCCTCGCTGCGTACGGCGTTGGAATTCGTGCACCGACCACCCGTTGATGTCGAACTCGATGAACTCGAAGCGGGTCGTCATCCGGCGCAACGGCGACTCGCTTTCGAGGAGCTGTTGACGCATCACGTCGTGATGCGTCGCTTGCGAGACGAGGCTCGTACAGACTCCGCAACTCCTTTACCCGATAGCGCCGGACTATCGACGCGCTTTAAAGAATGCCTGCCTTATTCCCTCACGGGCGCACAGCAGCGCAGTCTCGACGATATCGAACGCGATCTGCAGAAGCCGCAACCGATGGTCCGCTTGGTTCAGGGTGATGTCGGCTGCGGCAAGACCGTCGTTGCTGCAGCAGCAGCCGCTCGCGCCATTGGTAGTGGATATCAGGTCGCTTTGATGGCGCCAACCGAGTTGCTGGCCGAACAGCATCAAAGAAATCTGGATTCTTGGTTTAGACCTCTTGGGATCACGGTCGGACTCGTGACGGGGTCGCAGCCCGCCAGGACGCGACGCAGCGCACTCGAGGCCGTTGCCTCCGGTGAACTGCAGCTGGTCGTGGGTACTCATGCACTCTTTCAGGATGGCGTGCAGTTCCACAAGCTCGCGCTTGTCATCGTCGATGAGCAACACCGCTTTGGTGTGCAACAACGACTTCGCTTGGCCGAAAAGGGTCTGCACGAGGATCGGCATCCGCATCAATTGATCATGACGGCGACACCGATCCCGCGAACCCTCGCCATGACCGCCTATGCGGATCTCGATGTATCGATCATCGACGAGCTGCCGCCTGGACGAACCCCCGTCAAAACGGTCGTTGCCGCACAAACCCGTCGCGACGAAGTGGTTGCACGAATAGCGGCCGCGTGCCGTTCTGGGAGGCAGGCGTACTGGGTCTGCCCTCTGATCGACGAGTCCGAGGAATTACAGTGCCAGGCAGCGGAAGAAACCGCGGTGTCTTTGACAGAGGCCTTGCCGGAGTTTCGAGTCGGTCTCGTGCATGGACGCATGAAAGCCAAAGAAAAAGACGCGGTCATGCTCGAATTCAAAGCGGGTCGAATTCAGCTGTTGGTCGCGACCACCGTCATCGAGGTCGGCGTGGACGTACCTAACGCTACCGTGATGGTGATTGAAAATGCCGAAAGAATGGGGCTTGCCCAACTGCATCAGTTGCGCGGTCGCGTTGGGCGCGGCTCGCATGAAAGCAGTTGCGTACTGCTCTATCGATCGCCGCTCGGCGCGCTGGCCCGGGCGAGACTGAACGCCATACGAGATAGCAATGATGGTTTCGAGATCGCTCAGCGTGATCTCGATTTGCGCGGCCCGGGCGAGTTACTCGGCACTCGCCAGACCGGTCTCGCCCGCATGCGAGTCGCCGATCTGGCCCGCGACGTCGATTTGCTCCCGGAAGTTCATAAGGCTGCCGAAGCGCTGCTCCAGCAACATCCAGATAGAATTGCGCCTCTCACGGCACGCTGGATCGGATCGGACGACAAATATGGCCGTATCGGCTGAAAAAAACGGGCTGTCGACGGCTGCGTTGCCGACACCTCTACCGTCATCGGTCATGTGGTTACCGGCGAGCGCTCTCAACTGCTATGAGGGCAATGCGGAGCACCGCGACTGGCTGCAGACTCCGGGCTTGCTGACTCAGCGCATTCGAGCAGCTGCCGCAGATCAATTCTTCATGCGACTGATCAACGAGTGTCGCTGCGGCGATGAATTCGTCCGCGAAATCGATATGGGTTGCGAACGAGCGGTTTGGTTGTTTGCTCATACCCGTATTCCAGCGGAAACCGCACAGCGTCACGAGTGGCTGACTTGCATCGGCGAACGCACGCTCGGTGAAGCACTCGCTGAACAACCGGCCCTAGAGCGAGCACCGTTTCGCTTCGCTCAAGCATACCCTGACACGTGGCTCGCAGCGCGCGCGCTGCAGCATGCGGCTATCGCGCCACGTCCGGTTTGGGTTCGACACTCGGCATTTAAAATCGACGGTGCGCCCTTCGATCTCTACGAAGTTTTCATGCCGCAGATAGGCTCTCGATGAAGAAGGCGTGGCGACGTCGCTTACGCGAGTACGTTCTACTGACTCGGCTCGATAAGCCGATCGGTATTCTGCTGCTGCTGTGGCCCGTTCTTTGGGCGCTTTGGATCGCTGCGGATGGCTGGCCGCCACTATGGACCTTCATCGTCTTCTTTTTCGGGACCGTTTTGACACGATCAGCGGGCTGCATCGTCAATGATTTCGCCGATCGCGATATTGATCCGCATGTCGAACGCACTCGCGATAGACCTCTCGCCGCCCGCCGCGTATCGCCCTACGAAGCGTTGACACTCTTCACATTGCTGATGCTCGCATCGCTCGCCTTGGTCTTGACCCTCGGCTGGAAAGTCACGGGGTACGCTGTGATCGCCGCCGTATTGCTGCTGACTTATCCTCTATTCAAACGATTTTTTCCGGCGCCGCAGTTGTATTTGGGTATCGCTTTCGGCTGGGGCGTCCCGATGGGGTTCGTGGCAATCCAAGGCGAGGTTCCGCCGATCGGATGGTGGATCTTTGCTGTGACCGTATTGTGGGCCTTGATCTACGACACTTACTACGCGATGGTCGATCGTGAGGACGATCTGAGAATTGGGGTGCGTTCGACGGCTGTATGGTTTGGAAAAGCAGACCTCGCCATCATATCGGCATTGCAATTGTTGATGATCGCGGGACTGTGGAAGATCGGCACCATGGCTGATCTTGGTTTGAGTTACTTCATTTCCGTCATCGTCGCAGCCGCGCTATTTCATCGAAATCTTTGGTGGGCACGACATCGCGAGCGGGCGCAATGCTTCCGCGCCTTCCTCGGCAACCATCACGCTGGTCTCGCGGTGTTCGTAGGCATCGTGCTCGCCACCGCCCAACGCTGAACCAACAATCCAGAGACCGATTCCAGGGTCTCACTCGCGGCTCGAAGCGTAGCGCCGGTCGTTCGGACATCGTCGATCAGGGCGACCGAGGTCGGTGCAGTGAGTCGACGCCGAACGCTCGGGTGGACTTCAAATGCATTACTCACATTGTTGCGGCGCTCAGCGGCGGATAGCGTCGTCTGCGGTTGTGTCGCACGAGTACGAACGAGCGCTCGTTCGTCGACGGGGATGCCCAACCAGATGGCAGCGAACCTCGCGATCTGCGCTGCTTGGTTGAAGCCTCGTTCGGCGCGGCGGTCTGTATGCAACGGCATTGGTATCAGGAGAGAGACCGGTGCGACGCCGATGGCTTGCGACCACCCGGCCAGCAGAGCACCGAAGACGGCCGCCCAACGCCAGTCGGCGTGGAACTTCAGAGCGCGTAGACCTTCATCGACCGGTGGCGCGTAACTCAATGGCAGCATTTCTCTCGCCGCCACCGAACTTGCGCTGAAAGGGAACGTCCACAGACAGTCGCAGCATAAGTCGAGATAGCGCAGATCGGCTGCGCGCCGGCAAATCAAGCAACGGGCTGGCCAGAGACAAAATCCCCACCGAAACATCAGCGGTAGCGCACCGCCTGATTGCGTGCTGCCCGTGCGCGCTCGCCTATCGAGCCAATCGATTGTCAACTGAATCGAGCGGTCGAGGTTGACAGGGTTCGGGGTGACACGGAACATCGCCATTCCCGAAGCCTGCGCAGATTTGCTGTCGCTGAGCAAAGCGCTTTTCGGGTCATCTTCTTTATAAAACGGTAATGCAATGACGACTGCAGCTCGCCACGACTGGACCGTCGACGAAGTCGAAGCCCTATTCGCGCTCCCGTTCGCCGATCTCATCCATCGAGCCCAAACGGTGCATCGTGAACATCACCCGGCCAATACCGTGCAGATGAGCACCTTGCTGTCGGTCAAAACCGGCGCTTGCCCGGAAGACTGTGCCTACTGCCCGCAAAGCGTGCGCTACGACACCGGTCTCGATCGCGAAGCCTTGATGGCGGTCGACGATGTCGTCGGCCGCGCGCGCGCGGCCCGCGAGGCGGGCGCGACGCGTTTTTGCATGGGCGCCGCATGGCGCTCACCGAAGAAACGAGACATCGAAGTCATGTCCGCCATGATTCGCGGCGTACGCGAGCTCGGGATGGAGACCTGCGCCACCCTCGGCATGCTCACCAAAGAGCAAGCTCGCGAACTGCGGGATGCGGGCCTCGACTATTACAACCACAACATCGACACCTCGCCGGAGTACTACGAGAAGATCATCACTACGCGCGACTTCCAAGATCGTCTCGATACCTTGGAAGCTGTTCGCGAAGCCGGCATGAATGTCTGCTGTGGTGGCATCGTCGGCATGGGCGAAACGGTGCGTGATCGCGCTCGCATGCTGCAAGTGCTCGCCAATCTCGAACAGCCGCCGGAAAGCGTGCCGATCAATCAGCTCGTTGCTGTACCGGGCACGCCGCTGGCTGATCAAGCGGCGATCGATCCGTTCGATTTCATTCGTACGATTGCCGTGGCGCGCATTCTGATGCCGACCGCCGCCGTTCGATTGTCAGCAGGACGCGAACAAATGTCCGATGAGTTGCAAGCACTCGCGTTCCTCGCCGGTGCCAACTCGATCTTCTACGGCGAGAAGTTGCTGACCACCGGCAATCCCGACGTCGAGCACGATCGACGTTTGCTTGATCGCCTCGGCATGCGGACAGCACCCGGGGTGATCGGTGCGTCGCACGCCTGAAGCGCTGAACGATGCCCTGAACGCTCTCGACGCTCGCCAATTACGCCGGCGTCGAAGCTGCGTGGCAGACGGACTGATCGACTTCTGTAGCAACGATTATCTGGGGCTGCGCACTCATCCAGAACTGCGTTCGGCCATGATCGATGCCGCTCGTTCCGGTGCCATCGGCGCTGGCGCCTCGCATCTCGTCAGTGGCCATGATCGCGAGCATGATCTACTCGAGCAAGCGCTCGCCGAGTTTACAGGCCGCGAACGCGCGCTCGTGTTTTCCACCGGCTACATGGCAAATCTCGGGGTGCTCACCGCGCTCGCGGATCGGGACGATCTCATCCTACAGGATCGACTCAATCACGCATCTTTGATCGATGCCGCATTGCTATCGCGCGCTCGCGAATTCAAACGTTACCCGCATAACGACGCCGACGCAGCCACTAGAGCATTGACGCAATACCGACAAGAACACCCGAAAGCCGGTGCTTTGATCGCCACCGACGGTGTTTTCAGCATGGATGGCGATATCGCGCCATTGAGGGCGCTCGCCGACATCGCTCGATCGGAATTCGCTTGGCTCGTGGTCGACGATGCGCACGGGCTCGGCGTCGTCGGCGCAGAGGGCAGAGGCGTTTGCGAATTATTTGATCTCGATCAAAAAGCGGTGCCCGTATTGATCGGCACCTTCGGCAAAGCGCTCGGCACTTTCGGTGCCTTCGTCGCTGGCGAAGCGGCGTTGATCGACTGGTTGATCCAGAGCGCTCGCACGTACATCTACACCACCGCCTTACCGCCCCCGATCGCGGCAGCGACACGGAGGGCGCTGCAACTCGTCGATGAGGAACGCTGGCGACGAGAAAAACTCTATGAGTTGATCCGGATTTTTCGAGAGGGTGCGCAGCGTCGCGGAATTTCTTTGATGGAGTCGATGACGGCAATCCAGCCCATAGTCTGTGGCAGTGCAGCGGCCGCGTTGCAGGCCAGTGCCCACTTACAAAGTCACGGCTTTCACGTCGCTGCGATTCGACCGCCGACCGTGCCCGAAGGCAGCGCACGCCTTCGTATTACGCTAGGCGCACATCACAACGCTGGCGATATAGAGCGCCTGCTGGTGGCGCTCGATGCCGCAATGTCATCATTACTCTCGCGAGAGGTTGCGACATGAACACGGCAGCACTCGTGATGCTGCACGGCTGGGCGCTCAATCTACGCGTGTTTGACGAGCTGGTAGAACAACTCGAAGCGCCTGCTGCCCAACCGCGTTTCGACATCACGCGCCTTGATCTTCCGGGACACGGTCGTGCGCCGGAACCATCCGACCTGTACGGAGATCAGGTGGAGGGCGCATGGGACATTGGCAAAGTGGCCGATCTGCTGATCCAGCAAATGCCAACTCGCTGCATTCTGCTCGGCTGGTCCCTTGGCGCAAAAATTTCGATGGAGATCGCCGCCAGAGCGCCCGAGCGCATCCGCGGCCTGGTACTGATCAGCGCAACGCCGAAGTTTGCTCGCAGCGAAGACTGGCCGCATGGCGCGAACCCGGCAGTACTGGATGTACTCGGACGCCATCTGCGCGATGACTATCGGCGCACGGTCAGTGATTTTCTATCTTTGCAGGTACGTGGCAGCGTGCAGGCGGAAGAAACGCTGAGCAATTTGCGCAACGCACTGCTATCCCAAGGAGAGTGCCAACCAGCGACGTTGCTACGCTCGCTGCGACTGTTGCATCAAATCGATCAACGTTCGCGTCTGCCGCTGATTACAGCGCCGACACTCGTCATCGCAGGCCAGTACGATCGAGTCGTACATCCGGATGCAACTCAAGCTACGGCCGCCATGATTCCGAACGCCCGCTATCACGAGCTACAGCGTTGCGGGCATGCGCCATTTATTTCGCATGTTCACGAAGTCGTGGAGTTGATTCAGGATTTCGCGACGGAGCTTGCAGCGTGAGTATTGATCGGCAAGCACTTGGTAAAGCCTTTGGCTCTGCGAGCGGCCGATACGACGCTGCGGCTTTACTACAGCGCACCGTTCGACAAGAGCTACTCGAACGATTGCAGCACTTTGCCGCCAAACCCAAAGTCGTGCTGGATCTCGGTGCAGGAACCGGCGTCGCAACCCGAGAGCTGAAAAAGAGATACCCGGCGGCAATGGTCATTGCTGCCGATCTCTCCCTCGGTATGCTTCAGCACATCAATAAATCAAATGGTTGGCTCGATCAGTTGCGCCCGTCGAAACGTATCGCGCTCGCGGCAGTCGACGCGCATCGACTTCCTTTCAGCTCAGGCAGTATCGATCTCGTCTTTAGCAGTTTGATGCTGCAGTGGTGCGATCTTGACGACGTATTCAGAGAGATACGACGGGTACTATCGCCAGACGGATGGTTCGTGTTCAGCACTTTTGGTGTCGGCACCCTTCAAGAGTTACGTAACGCTTGGGCTGCCGTCGATCAGAGTCAACGTGTGCACGAGTTCTTCGATATGCATGACATTGGCTCTGCTTTGACGCGCGCCGGCTTGCGTGAACCCGTGCTGGATATCGATCGGCACATGCTGCAGTACGCTGACCCGATCAGCTTGATGAAGAGTATCAAAGAAATCGGCGCGGCCAATGCGGCAAGAGCAAGACCTCGCGGACTGACGAGTCCCCGCATTCTCCAAGCCGTGAACGAGGCTTATCCACGCGACGCAAAGAAGAGCGGTATCAACGCGACGTGGGAAGTGGTTTACGGCGCGGCGTTCGGCGCGCCATCGCTGCCTGCCGAGCCGCTGCGCGATCCGCAGGAAATCATCGTCCCATTCCCAACACGCGGCGTGACACGTCAAAAATGAAAAGTGGTCTCTTCATCACCGGCACCGATACAGGCGTTGGCAAGACACGGGTTGCCAGAGCGTTACTGACTGCCGGTACCAGAGCCGGTCTGTCCATGGCGCCGATGAAGCCGGTCGCATCGGGAGCGGAATATTTTGATGTGGGTGATGGACGGCGCGAGTTGCGCAACGACGATGCGCTCGCACTGCTCGAGGCGACAGGGGGTCGCTTCGAATACGCGAAGATTAATCCGTACTGCTTTGAGCCCGCCGTGTCGCCGCACATCGCGGCAATGGAGGCCGGCGTGACCGTGGATCCGGCGAGGCTAGCGACGGCGGCCGGCGACCTTGCAACAAAATGCGACTGGCTGGTGGTCGAGGGTGCAGGTGGCTGGTTTGCCCCCCTTGGGCCCGAAGTCACCATCGCGACCCTCGCGGGCGTACTGAAGCTGCCGGTACTGCTCGTGGTGGGTTTGCGGCTCGGCTGCCTGAATCACGCGATGTTGTCGTTCCAAGCGATTGAAAGATCAGGCTTGAGGCTCGCCGGTTGGGCGGTCAGCGAAATTGACCCTAGCATGCCGCGCCGTGAGGAAAACCTCATGACGCTGCGTCGAATATTCGGCTGTGAACCGCTACTCCACCTCCCATTCGATCCATCACCTAGGGTCGAAGCGGAGGCGGCTTACGTCGCTCTCAAGCGCCTCGGCTGGCTGACCGAGGGTCAGACGAAAGCGACTTAACTCCATGATATTGATAGTTTTTCAGGCTTGACTTAGCATCCCGATATCAGCCACCACCCCGCGCCACGAGGCGGCTCCCCGACGATGCGGATCGAACTATCTCCCAATTGTTCGTTAAGCCCTCGCGGTGCCCGTTGGTTCTTCGCCAGCGTCTGCGTCGCCTCGATGTCGGTGGCGCTCCCACTGACCTTCATGGGCTATTGGCCGGTGCTGCCTTTCGCCGGCGCCGAAATCGCGCTGCTCGGCTGGGCCTTACGAAGCTCGATGGCACGGCGACACGAAAAGCAGACCATCACGATCTCGTCCGAGACGGTGGAAATCGAGTACTGCCAGCCCCCGGATCACTCGAGCGTCGTGTTCCCGCGACACTGGGCGCAAGTTAGAATCCGCGCCGGGGGTTCGCCGCTGCATCCGAGTCGACTAACGGTCGAGTCGCATGGGCGCCGCCATGAGATTGGCTCCTTTCTCAATGAGCAGGAGCGTCAGGCTCTGGCGTTGCGACTAAAGCGCCTGATCGGTCGCGTGGATGAGTCCCCCCCGTTACCCGCCCACAGCGGAGGTGTGCCTTGATTTTTTTGAGGCTCCGCAGCCTCTTGGGCGGCATTGTTCATCCGATTTCGTTTGAGAACTGAGCAGACCATGAGCAGACAAATTCGACACGTCCTGAGTTCCGCCGCAGCCTCGTTGGTTGCCGCTTTCGCTCCACTTGCGGCACACGCGGAATGGGGCAACCTCAACATGCCCGTGGGCGTGACCGAGTTGTCCAAACAAATCCACTCGTTGCACATGACCATCTTCTGGTGGTGCGTTGCGATCGGCGTGTTCGTCTTCGGTTGGATGATCTGGTCGCTGGTTGCGTTCCGCAAATCCAAAGGTGCGGTGCCTGACACGTCAATCACCCACAGCACGAAGGCAGAGATCATCTGGACGCTGATCCCGGTCGTGATCCTCGTGATCATGGCAATCCCGGCTGCGCGCACCTTGATCGCCATCGAAGACACCCGGAACACCGAGCTCAGCATCAAAGTGACGGGCTACCAATGGAAGTGGCACTACGACTACCTCGGTGAAGACGTGAAGTTCTTCTCCGCTCTCGACCGCGCGAGCGACGAAACTCGCCAGCTGCAGTCGGGCCTCGATCCGAAGGCCGTTCCCGATTATTTGTTGAACGTGGACAAGCCGCTGGTCGTCCCGGAAGACACCAAGGTTCGCCTATTGCTCACGGCGCAGGATGTGATTCACGCCTGGTGGGTGCCGCAGTTCGGCATGAAGAAAGACGCCATCCCGGGTGTCGTCAATGAATTGTGGTTCAAAGTCGATGCCGGCAAGACGGGCATCTATCGTGGCCAGTGCGCCGAGCTGTGTGGCCGCGACCACGGTTTCATGCCGATCGTCGTCAAGGTTGTCACGAAAGAAGAGTACAAGGCGTGGGTCGCGGCTCAAAAGGCCGGCGGCGCCAACGAAGCGGCACCAGCGGTGGAAGCCGCTCCGACGGTTGCTTCGGTCGCAACTGCTGCGCCGCAAGGTTAAGCCTCGCGAACCACGCTAGATACCACCAAAGAATTCAACGCAGAGAGTAGTTAGTCATGGCCAACACCACCACCGCACACGCTCACGACGACCACGATCACAAGCCGCACGGCTTGAAACGCTGGCTCTATGCGACGAACCACAAGGACATCGGCACGATGTACCTGGTGTTCGCTTGCGCCATGTTCTTCATGGGTGGTGCCATGGCGCTGGTCATCCGCGCCGAACTCTTCCAGCCGGGCTTGCAGTTCGTCGATCCGGGTTTCTTCAACTCGATGACGACGATGCACGCGCTGCTGATGATCTTCGGTGCCGTGATGCCGGCCTGGACTGGCCTCGCGAACTGGATGGTGCCGATGCAGATCGGTGCACCGGATATGGCGCTGCCGCGCCTGAACAATTTCAGCTTTTGGCTGTTGCCGTTCGCGTTCACGCTGCTGCTGTTGACGCTGTTCGTGCCGGGCGGCGCTCCGGCCGGCGGTTGGACGCTCTACCCGCCGCTGTCATTGCAAGCGGGTGATAGCTTCCCGCTGACCATCTTCGCCATTCACTTGATGGGTATCTCGTCGATCCTCGGCGCCATCAACGTGGTTGTGACGATCATGAACATGCGCGCTCCGGGCATGGGTCTGCTCAACATGCCGCTGTTCTGCTGGACGTGGCTCATCACGGCTTACTTGCTCATCGCCGTCATGCCGGTGCTCGCAGGTGCGGTCACCATGTTGCTCACCGATCACTTCGCCGGCACGAGCTTCTTCTCCGCTGCAGGCGGTGGTGATCCGGTGATGTTCCAACACATCTTCTGGTTCTTCGGGCATCCCGAGGTGTACATCCTGATCCTGCCGGCTTTCGGTGTGGTCTCGGAAATCATCCCGACCTTCTCGCGCAAGCCGCTCTTCGGCTACGAGTCGATGGTCTACGCCTCGGCTTCGATCGCCTTCCTGTCATTCATTGTCTGGGCACACCACATGTTCACTGTGGGCATGCCGCTCGCGGGACAACTCTTCTTCATGCTCTCCACCATGCTGATCGCCGTGCCGACGGGTGTGAAGGTATTCAACTGGTGCGCCACGATGTGGAAGGGTTCGATCAGCTTCGAAACACCGATGCTGTTCTCGCTCGCCTTCCTGTTCCTGTTCACGATCGGCGGTTTATCCGGCTTGATGCTCGCGATCGTGCCGGCGGACTTCCAGTATCACGATAGTTACTTCGTCGTAGCGCACTTCCACTACGTGCTCGTACCGGGCGCCGTCTTCGCCATCATGGCGGGCGTGTACTACTGGCTGCCGAAGTGGAGCGGCCGCATGTACAACGAGAAAATCGGCAAGCTGCACTTCTGGCTGTCGACCATCGGCGTGAACGTGCTGTTCTTCCCGCAGCACTTCCTGGGTCTGGCTGGCATGCCACGCCGTATTCCGGACTACTCGACGCAGTTCGCCGACTGGAACATGGTTTCCTCGGTTGGTGCCTTCATCTTCGGCTTCTCGCAGCTGCTGTTCGTCTACGTCATCTGGAACGCGGTGCGCTCGGGTGAGAAGGCGCCGCAGCGTCCGTGGGAGTCGGCTCAAGGTCTCGACTGGGAGCTACCGACGCCCGCGCCGTACCATAGCTGGGAAACGCCGCCGTCGCGTGACGTCGTCGCTCAAGGCACCGTTCAGCACTAAACGCTTGAGCACATCATGGAACCGAAGGCTGACAAACTCGAACAATCACGCCGCGTAAAGCGCAGCGCGATCGTACTTGGCCTTGTTGCCTTCGCGTTCTATCTCGCGTTCATCCTGATGTCGGTACTCGGATTCAGGCAATGAGCGACGACACGCCGATCGATCAGAACCAACGAGACAGCTCCAACCGCAAGCTGACTTTGCGGTTGCTCGGCTTCGCGCTAGGTGCGTTCGGGTTCGGCTTCGCGCTCGTGCCGCTATACGATGTGATCTGCGACATCACGGGCGTCGGTAATCCGAAAGATCTCCTGCGCGCCAGCACGTTTGATGAAGCCGCCGCACCCGTGCCCGACGAGAACCGCTGGGTTACGGTGGAGTTCGTTGCAGATCTGCCGTCGGTAGGCAGTTGGACCTTCAAGCCGCTCGTCACCGAGATGAAGGTTCAGCCGGGCAAGTTGTATGTGGTCGACTACGTCGCGCACAACCTCACCGGCAAAGACACCGTTGCTCAGGCAATCCCCAATGTGGCGCCGGGTAAGGCAACGCCGTTCTTCCGCAAGACGGAATGCTTTTGCTTCACGCCGCAAAATTTCCTCAAGGACGAAGAGAAGGTGATGCCGGTTCGCTTCGTCGTCGACTCACATCTACCGAAGAGCCTCGATCGAATCACGCTCTCGTACACGTTTTACGATAACTCGACGCGGGTCGCCGCGCTGAACTAGGAAGACTGATATGGCCAACGCACACGCATCCACCCATTCCGAAGACAAGTATTACGTCCCGCACGACAGTGTGTGGCCCATCTACGGTTCGGCCACCCTGTTCGTTTTCATGATTGGGCTGTGCGGCTGGCTCAACGAGTGGTACGGCCCCGGCATCTTCGTCGTCGGTACTGCGATGGTGATCGCGCTGTTCGTCGGCTGGTTCAGTGTCGTCATCAAGGAAAGCCAAGGCGGCCTGTACAACATGCAGGTCGATCGATCGTTCCGCATGGGCATGATGTGGTTCATCTTCTCGGAAGTGATGTTCTTCGCGGCCTTCTTCGGTGCGCTATTTTATGCGCGCCAGCTGTCGGTACCCTGGACGGGCGGCGAGGGCGTGAAGATCTTCAACAAGTTGCTGCTTTGGCAGGACTATAACGCCGCTTGGCCCACCAACGGTCCCGCAGCGCTCGGCCCTCGTGACGACGGTAGCTTCGAAACCATTCCCGCTTTCGGTTTGCCGGCGATCAACACCGCGATCCTGCTGCTCTCGGGTGTCACTATTACGATCGCGCACCACGCCATCAAGGAAGGCAATCGTCGCGTTTTGAATATCTTCTTGGCGCTGACTTTCCTGCTCGGCTTCGTGTTTCTCGGTCTGCAGGCCGAGGAGTACATCCACGCCTACACCGAGCTCGGCCTGACGCTCTCCACGGGCATCTACGGCTCAACATTCTTCATGCTGACCGGTTTCCACGGCCTGCACGTGACGCTCGGTGCCATCATGTTGTTCGTGATCTGGCTGCGCACGATGAAGGGCCACTTCACTCCGCAACGTCACTTTGCCTTCGAAGCTGTCGCCTGGTATTGGCACTTCGTCGACGTGGTGTGGCTCGGACTGTTTGTCTTCGTCTACTGGGTCTGACGATCATCGCCGGCGACCGCCGGCATCTTGAAGATCCTGACGCGGGCCGGTACAACCGGCCCGTCGTCATTTTGGGGTTCAGCGATTAACGCCCAAGGGCTGGATGAAGCCCAACGCCCAAGCGGCCATCAGCAACAGGAACAATCCCACCGAAAGGCCAACGCGTACGGTCAGCGCGCGTACCATCTTTTTGGAATCACCCTTGTCGTTCATCAGGTGAAACAAGGCAGAGCCGAGACTCGCCACGATGCCGACCAAAACGAGGCCGACCAGAATCCGGAAAAGTTCCATAACCGGTATTATAGGCACGTGAAACTCGAGATCGTCGTTGGCCGCAGGGTCTTTTCCCCGTCATGGCTGATGACGGTGGCAACGCTGTGTCTGCTCGTGTTGTTCGTGAGCTTGGGCCGTTGGCAATGGACTCGAGCGGAATTCAAACGTGAAATCGTCGCGGAGTTCGAGACGCAAAGCGGTGCCGTCGCTGCGCTGGGCTCTCGAAGTACGAGGGAACTCCCGCGTTTCGCACAGGTCGAGATAACGGGTCGCTGGGACAGGGAACGGCAGTTCCTACTCGACAACCGAACTCGTGCGGGCCGCGCCGGTTACGACGTGCTGACACCTATGCGACTGAATGACGGTCGTTGGCTTCTGGTCAATCGTGGCTGGATTCCCTTCGAAGGTTATCGAGATCGCTTGCCGGACGTACGTAGCAAGCTCGATGCGGATATGAACGAACAAGTCACGGTGATCGGCCGCGTAGACGAACTGCCTCAAGCGGGCCTAGCGGGCGGTCGTGCGGCGCCCGCGACGAGTGGGTCTTGGCCACGCGTGACGAGTTTTCCGACCGTGACACAGCTCGAAGCGGCCATGGCGACGGCAGTTGAGCCCAAGCCGAGACTCGAGGAGCGCTGGCTGTTGATGAGCGATGCGGACCCGGCAGGTTACCTGCGGCAGTGGCAACCGTTCGCCACCGGTAAAGGACCGGAACAGAACTGGTCCTATGCCATACAGTGGTGGAGCTTCGCGATACTGCTGTTGGTTTTGTACTTTTCTTTGAACTTGAGGAAGCGGACGTCATCATGACCCAAGAGGCACCCGCCACATCCGACGTACGCCGCGGTCGCGCCGCGTTGATCGGTCTTGCAGCCTTGTTTTTCCTGCCGCTGTTCGGCTCGTTCTGGCTGTACTACATCGGCGGCTGGCGACCGGACGGCGGCACCAATAACGGGGAACTCATCAGCCCGGCACGTCCGTTGACGGCGACGACGCTCACCACTCGTGATGGCACACCCGCATCGGCGACCCTGCTGAGCGAAAAGTGGACTTTGGTCTATATCGACAACGGTCGTTGCGACGAGGCCTGCCAGCACGCACTGTGGACTATTCGACAAACTCGCTTGTTGCTCGCCGAAGACATGGATCGGGTACAACGCGTCTTCATCGCCGACGAAGACTGCTGCAACGATGCCTTTCTGGAGCGCGAGCATCCAGGACTCACAGTGATCACCGCAGAAGCTGGCGCCACGCGTGATTGGCTCGGGCAGTTTCCGCGTGACCCTGCGATTCCCTACATCTACATCGTCGATCCACTCGGTAATCTGATGATGCGCTTCGATAGCCGCGAAAATCCGAAAGGCTTACTCAAAGATCTCGAAAAACTTCTCAAACTTTCACATATCGGTTGATCATGACTGCATCTACTCCCAGAGGCGCTGTAGCGCTGCGCCATCTCGCCCTAGTCGGCATGCTGCTGTGCCTCGTCGTCATCGTGCTTGGTGCCTGGGTCCGATTGACCGATGCCGGTCTCGGTTGCCCCGATTGGCCGGGTTGCTACGGACACGTGACACCAGCAGGCGCGGAAAAAGTTGAAGGCAAGATCGAATCGTACTCGCCCGGTTGGGAATACGACTCGGGTAAGGCCTGGCGTGAAATGATCCACCGTTATGCCGCGACGACGTTGGGCTTCATCATCGTTTTGATCACGGCCATCGCGATCGCATACCGCCGTGAGAAGCCCGTCAGTGTCGTATATGCCGTTGGCTTGCTAGTGACGGTCGTCCTGCAAGGCATTCTCGGCGCCTTCACGGTGTGGTGGTTGGTCAAACCGCTGATCGTCGTCCTGCATCTGACCGGTGGCTTAACCACACTCGGTTTGTTGACCTGGCTATGGCTGCGCATGCGAAGAGTATGCGGAATCGTCAAACCCGCTATCGGTGCGACAAAAATCGCCGCGCTCGATGGAGCACGACGAGCCGGCGTTGTGGCTGTCGCCGTCGTAGCGCTGCAGATCATTCTAGGCGGTTGGACGAGCACTAACTATGCCGCGGTGGCCTGCCCGGATTTGCCAACCTGCCAAGGCCAGTGGATACCCCAAGAAATGGATTACGCCAATGCATTTGTTATCTGGCGTGGTCTCGACATCAACTATGAAGGTGGCGTGCTTGATCACCCGGCGCGCGTTGCCATCCACTTCACGCATCGCGCCTGGGCACTCGTTGCCACACTCGCAGTGCTTTGGGCTGCTTGGCTCGCCTGGCGTAATGCGCCAACCTCGCTCGTTCGTCATGGCGCTGCCCTGGCTGTCGGCGCCTTGTCACTGCAATGGTTGATCGCACTATTGATGATCCTGAAAGCATTCCCACTGTCACTGGCAACCGGACATAACGCCGGCGCCGCGCTGCTGTTAATGGCGCTGCTCATCTTCAATCGTCGTCTACGGGAAGCTTGATCGTGGCCGTCGCTAGCTCCGGCATCGTCAAACAGCCGACCTGGAAGCTTTACTACGAGCTCACCAAGCCGCGGGTCGTCGCGCTCATCGTCTTCACCGCGATCGTCGGCACTCTACTTGCGAGCCCGGGCTGGCCTCCGTTTGCCGCTTTGGTCTACGGCAATATTGGGATCGCGCTGGCAGCGGCTTCGGCGGCAGCGATCAATCATGTGCTCGATCAAAAAATCGACGAACAGATGTCTCGCACACGTGGTCGCCCGCTACCGACTGGCGGCTTGCATACGCGTCAGGCTCTGCTGTTTGCAGCGTTGCTCGCCGTCGCTTCGATGACGATCCTGTGGTGGTTGGTCAATCCGCTGACGGCGGTGTTGACGTTCGCTTCTTTGATTGGATACGCCGTGATCTATACGGTGTTTCTTAAGCGAGCGACTTCCCAGAATATCGTCATTGGTGGTGCTGCGGGTGCAGCGCCACCCGTGCTCGGTTGGGCGGCGGTGACCAACTCTATCGATCCAAACGCCCTGCTGTTGTTTCTGATCATCTTCATCTGGACGCCGCCGCACTTCTGGGCTTTGGCTATCGCGCGCCGCGACGAGTACGCAAAAGCCGGTATTCCGATGTTGCCGGTGACTCACGGCATCCCCTACACCCGCTTGCAAGTGTTGCTCTATACCGTGTTGCTTGTGTTGGTGACCTTGATGCCGTATCTCACGCGAATGAGCGGTCTCATTTATCTTGCGGCCGCCATTATCTTGAACGGGCGCTTCCTCTATTACGCATTTGCACTGAAACTGACCGAGCGGACGGAACTACCGATGAAGGTTTTCCGTTTCTCAATTTCGTACTTGATGTATTTATTTGCCGCTTTGTTGATCGACCACTACATCATCACGACGCAGTTGCAACCACTCGGCTGAATCAGCGAAACAACGCGTCTGCGACGAAAGGATTGCTACGGCGCTCTGCGCCGAAGGTCGACGTGGGGCCGTGTCCGGGCAGAAAAGTCACATCATCGCCGAGCGGAAACAGGTTTTCGCGGATCGAACGAATCAAATCGGCATGATTGCCGCGCGGAAAGTCCGTTCGACCAATTGAGCCTGCGAACAATACGTCACCGACGATCGCAAAACGCGACGGAGCATGGAAGAAAACCACGTGACCCGGAGTATGTCCGGGGCAGTGCCGCACTTCGAACTCGAGCTCACCGACCGTGACCCGGTCGCCCTGTTGCAACCAACGGGTCGGGACAAATGCTTCGCAGGGCGGAAAGCCAAACATCTTCGCCTGTGCTGGCATTTGGTCGATCCAAAATTGGTCACCCGGATGCGGGCCTTCTATCGGCAACGAATGACGACGAGCGAGCTCCGCCGTCGCGCCCGCATGATCAAGGTGGGCGTGCGTAATCAGGATTTTCTCGAGCGTGAGTCGGTTTGAGTCGATAACGTTCAAAACCCGTTCGAGGTCGCCACCCGGATCGACGATCGCCGCACGCCGTGTCTTCTCACACCACAGCACAGAGCAGTTCTGTTGGAAGGCCGTCACCGGCACTACTTCGAGTTTCATGCGCGCGGACTTTACACCGTGATCGCCAGACCCCGATAGATACGCGCCCGGTATCGACTCTCCTGCGCTTCGACGATCGGCGCAGCTGCCAACAGCACCGCGTGGGCGAAGCGCGTGTATTCCTCGGCTTGCTCAGCGGCATCGCGAGGCTCTTCACTGCGCATGCGACGCGTGAGGTTCACCTGGTTCACCGGTACGGCGGTCGGCAAGCGTTCGTTTTCGACACCGAGAGTCGCGGTGAACGCATGCAAGGTGGTCTTGACGAAGTTGGCCATCGCAAACTGCGGCAAGCTTCCGCCCACCGGTACATCAGGTGATACCAAGATAAGTCGCGCACCTTTGAACAGGGACACTTTGCGCGCCACCCGAAAGTGATGTGTCAGATTAGTTTCGACGAGAGCGCCGAACCCCACTGCATCGAGGTGATCTTTGCCTTCAACACCGAACAGCGCTTGTGGGATCGACGCGAAGGGAGTGGAGATCACGGCCGCTGGCGCGCCATAGGTTGCGTACGCCTCGTCCATACGAGCCTCGAGATCATCGCCGACCGTGAGATAGCTCACACGATCATGTCCTAAGGCACGTCCCAATGCAGTACGAAGCTCATCAGCGGCTGCAGGAGAACGGGTAAGCACAACGACATTACCGACGTGACCTTCCGCCAAAAACAAACGTGCCACCGCCGCGAGCGGTTCGGTCATATGTTCGCCGATCAACCAGATGGTCTCGCCTTCCATGCGACGGACTCGCTCGGGCTTTGCTCTACCAAAGAGCTCGCGCTCGGTGATAGTGCGCTCCTGCTGTAATCCACCGGATGGTTCGAAGGTTTCGCCAGAAATGGCACGATCGGCCATGAAAAATACCGTCGCGAGCGCGACATCCGTCTCGGTTGGCATACGGTTCAGATGCAGCATGCCGATGACGCCCGAGCGGATCTTCTCCGCTTCGATATCGATGCGGCGTGGATCAATGAACGGCTCTGTCGCCTCTGGCAAGCCCTCTGCCCACTGCTCCGCCAGATCGCGCTCCATCTGCGCGAGGATGATGCAGCCGTTACAGAGACGCGCCACGAGACGACGCGCCATCAACTTCGTCATCAAAAAGTGCAGCGAGGAGTAGCCCGCCTCGTCGCTGCCGTGAATATCGGCTTTCAAACGTGCGCTTAATTGACGCAGCGGCTCGGGTACACCCTCACCTTGCAGCAAACCGATATCGTTGCTGCCAAGTGCCTGCAAAACATCGCCAAGCGACGCGCCACCCGCCAATGATCGCAATACGGCATCGTGCACTTGATTGAGGCGTTTATTCTCGAGGATCAACTTGGCACGGCGATCAAAAAGCCCCGCCTTGCCGTCCTTGCCCTTGAGTCGCTGTCCTTCGACCGGACCGGGGGCAATCGCATTGATCTGGATTTCTGGTCCGACGAAACGCGCGAGATTTTCGACGAGAGCACGCTGGCCGGCTTTCGAAACGGCATAGTCCGAACGATTCGGATAGGGAACGGCAATGTATTTCTCACCACCGAAGTAGGAACTGACGTTCAAGATGTAGCCGGACCCTTGCTTCTTCATCAAGGGAACGACTTTTTCGATCAAGGAATAGTTCGAGACTAAATTGGCTTGCAGTGTGGTACGCCAATCGGCCGTTTGCAGATCGACAGCCATCTGCTCAGCGCCAGCGACACCCGCATTGTTGATGAGATAATCGATGCGACCAAAGGCCTTAAGTGTCGCATTCACCGATTTGACCAAGGCGCCTTCCTCGGCCACATCGATATTGGCCAAGATCTGCACGCGATCCTTCGGTCGGTTGTAGCCGATTTCTTCGAGCTCGCGCACGATGCTGTCACGCATTTCTTTCAATTGGTCGGCACGTCTGGCCGTCAACATCACTCGCGCGCCTGCCACCGCGAGAAGTCGACCGAGTTGTCCGCCGATACCCGCAGAACCACCGGTAATCAACACGCACTTGCCAAGATGCAATCCCATCAGCGATTCAATCCAACCGAAGTTGGGTCGAGTCGAACCAGTGGCGTCGACGATGGTCGCCGGCATGTAGAGATTGACTTGAGGTACGCGGCGCTTGGTATAGAGCAAACGTGCCGCCTGACTGGCCGCGAACAAAAGACCATGTTCTTCGGCGTTGCTCCAACGCAAAATCTGATTGGACCATTCAGGTGTTGGGCGTTCACCGGATTTGGCTCGCGCGGAACTTTCATCGCGCCATACACGAATCAGCTGCTCAATGCCGGCACGCAGGATATCGGCCCAAGTGTTACCGACGGCATCATCGCCGTTGGACATGAAGATAGTTCTCGGACTTGAGCCTTTGGGCGCCAGACGATGCCAAAGCCGCGAAAGTTCACGCGCAATGCCAATCGCACCGCTCAGCTCAGTCTTGAGAAACGCTTCGACGTCGGCATCCGTGGCTTCTGCTAGCGCGCGCTGAAAGCGCCACGCGCCGAAGGCCGGCAGTACGATTGCACCTTGCAGTCCGGTCTCCGGATCCACATCGGCCAACGACTGCGACAGTGTCTCGGGTCGTTCACGATCGAACAATCGAGGCAATATTCGCAAATCGACCTCGTCATCGTGTAGGGCAGCGATCGCAGCCTGTACGGCCTCTTCCGAACCGAGACCGAGCATGACACGCGCACCACAGCGCGCCTGAATACGCGCGATCATCAGGGCATCGGCAACTTGATCGCCGGCGGCGACTAGCACCGTCGAGCCTGTGCCATCGACGGTACGCAGCTCTGGGCGTGACACCCAAGTCGAGCGCGACTCCTGCACGACCTGCATGCCATTGGTGACTTCGAACCCCTGGGCACTGAACGCGCGAGATTCATCGCTACCCAAGAAAACGATGGTGTTGGCGACATCATCCACCGTCGGGAAAGTCTGCTCGAGTCGTTGCTCCTGATCGCTGCGCGTGAGCGCCATCGTGCTTACAAACTCGCTGGCAGTCGTGCCCGCTTCCGCCTTGCGCAACTGATCCATCGCCGCAAATACGGTTCTGATGCGCTGGCTTTCGATAGGGCCCGGATAGACCGTATTGACCCTGATCCCTTTCGGACCGAGTTGTAATGCCAGTTGCTTCGAGAAAGCGTTCAAGGCGGCTTTCGGCACGACATAGGCAGCCCGCCCAAAATATTTGGTGCGCGAGAAGATCGTCGACACATTGATGATGCTCGCGCCCGGCTTTAGGTAGTTTGCGGCGGCACGCACCATATTCCATGTGAGACCAAGCAGGTTGCCGGCGGCATCGGCAACCGTCTCGGTGTCGCTCGTGAGTTCCTCTCGAGACAAGGGCAGATGTTCGATGACTTGCTTAGGCCCGGCTGAGCCTGCATTGTTTACGAGAATATCGAGCTGACCGTAGTGGCGAATGGCTGCCTCGATACCAAAGCGTGCCTGCCCTGGATCTGACGCATCGAACGGCAGGACGAAGGCTCGAGCCGCCGGCGCGCCGGTGGCTTTCAATAATTGACGACGCGTCGCCTCCAGTTTGCTCGCATTACGCCCGACCATGACGACGGCAGCGCCCTCGTCCAGAAAGCGCCGAACGATGGTGACGCCGATGTTACCTGCGGCACCGGTCACGAGCGCCACTTTGCCGGCCAAACGACCCTGTGGTCGGCTCGTGGTTCGACGGCGAGCCGGCGTTTTTTTCTTTTTTGTTGTACCGGTCATCGTTTCGCTCCCCATTCCTGGAAAAGTTCATCCCGCGAGCGGATCCCTGCTCGCGGTAGCGCGTGATTCACCACATAGTTCGCGCCCGCATGGGTGTTATCCCACATGGATTGGTGGGCAGCCGGCAATGCCTGCCAAGGCACCATCGTCGGTTCACTGACCTCGAGTTGACCGGCTGCAATCATGTCGTTCATGCGAGCCACTTCGTAGGCATTGCAAAGATGGGTGCCGGCGATCGTCGCGTTAGGCATCAAAATGCGCCGTTGTCGCATCCAAACCTGCGGTGCGTAGAAGGTGTAGCGCCGCCCCTGCATCGATTCGCAGTAGACCACTCGACCCGTAAACGGCTTCACCAACGAAGTGGAAGCAGCCAAGGCATCGTGACCACAGCGCTCGATGACAAGATCGGGATAGCCACGGGGATTGTCAGCTGAGCGCAACCAGCGACCGATCGCCGTACCAAACGGCTTCATGGTGCGTTCCTGATACTGTCTTACCGCTTCTTTGAACGCCGCAGTTTCTCGTTTGGCATCCGGCATCGCAGGCAGTGCGCTCGGCCAGTCGAAGTCGCTGCCTTCCTTGCGACGGATATCCTCGAGCGACACCACGCCACGCACCGCGTCTCCGAAGCCGAGTGACTGCACGAACTCGCGCTGCGCATCACTGGCTGTGGCCACAACGAGTCGGCCTCCTGAACGACGAACGGCTTCGATGGCTTCGAGCCCAACAGGGTCGAGCAGCGCATCGTCGCCAACACCGTAATAAAGCAGAACGGCTTCACCTGCACGCAAACGCGCACGTCGCAGCATTTCCTCCGATGTACTCGCCCCTGCTTTGCCCACGAACGAGAACCAGTAGCCGCTTGTGGCACCGTAAAACGTCAAGGTGCCGCCATCGCCAAGCAGTTGGAAGGATCGTGGGAAGGATTCCTGACCGGCATGCGAGACGACGTAGTCGGCCAAATTCCCGCCGCTTTGTGCGCGCATTTCCGCCACAAGCAAATCGCCCGCCTTTTCCCACGTCGCGATATCCGCTGCCGATTCGGGCACCGGTGTCCAAATCGACGACCAGCGAGGATCACGACGGTCGATGGCGCCCGTTGCACCCTGTGCTTTGACGAAAGCGGCGCGTTCCGTGCTCGAGACCAAGCCAACGGTACGCAAGCCATTGCGAGCCGCGCTCTTTAAAGCCTCGAAGCCTGTTCCAGTTGCAGCACCTTCTACGAAAACAGTCTTACCGGATTCGATCTGCAACGTCGTGAAGAGAGCCCGTACGACAGTGCCGAGATTGAGAACATAAGAGCCCGCTGCTTCTAAGCTAAGGTCGGGCGGTAGTGGATGCAGCTGCGGACCCTGCACCTGCAAAAATTGCTGATGGCTACCGGTATCGGTCTCGTAACCCTGAATGGAAAAGCCGGCATACATCGGATCACGCGCAGCCAAGGGTGACAACAATTCACTTTGTCCCGAATACACAGTCACGAGATCGCCGACCTTGATGCGTCCTTCGCGCTTGATCTCACTGCCGATCGAAGCCACGAGTGCGACGCCACCTGAACCGGTCACTTGATAATCGAGATCGTGATTGTCAAAAGGCGAGACCGGAATGCCAGTGATCGCCCAGATGTCGTTGAAGTTCACCTCCGACGCGAGTACATACACCACCGCCTCGTTTGGACCCGGCTTGGGCACGGGCAGCAAAATTTCTTGCTCGGCATTTTTCGGTAAACCGTGGGCTGGTGCTCCCGTTGCGGGATCTTTGACGACCGCATGACCCCACTGCCAAGCCGGTATTGGAGTGAGTCCTGGGAAGAAAGCGGCGCCGACCGGTAACAACTCGCCCTGCTTGATCAACTTCGCGATCGATTCGGGGCTGGGTATCGACGCGCGCCGTGTGGGCAAAGGCGCACTCTTCTTGTCGATGAAAGCACGGATCCCGGCCTTGCCAGCCTCGGGATCTACGACCGCCTCGGCGAACAGCTGTGCTTCGCGCGCCAATCCCTGCTGTAAGCCACGCTGCCAACCGGTCCTAACGGCATCGACGATGCGATCGGCCGTCTTGGCGCGCCCAACCTCGGCTGCTTGCGCGAGCAAACGCCGCGTTTCCGTATCGCCCAGTGCAACAGACACGTCATCGGTGCCGGGTCGTTGCCACGTAGCTTCAGCAGCGCGGCGCTCAGCATAGCGACGCGCTACCAGCTTACGACCTTGCGGCGATGCCACGAACTCGCTGGCCAAACGCACAGCGAGACTCAATACATCTTCGCCGTCGTTACAAAGCGCATCGACTAATCCATCATTCAAGGCGGCATCGCTCGCGATCGTTCGACCGCCTAGAATGATTTCGAGCGATCGCACGAGCGGTGTTGGATGACCGCGCAATTCGAGTAGACGTGGCAGGCGTTGTGTGCCGCCATAGCCCGGCAATAAATTCAGACGTACTTCAGGTTGACCGAAGATCGCCAGTGGCTCGGCAACGCGAACATGACAGGCGAGCGCAAACTCCATACCACCACCGAGCGCCACGCCGTTGATGGCGGCGATCGCGGGCTTCTCCATGGTTTCGATCTTGCGAAACGCCAGATGGGCGTTGTTCGGTAGCGGCAAGGCTTCTTCGAGTGTGTGCACGTCTTCGAGTAACTGGCGGATATCCGCCCCTGCCACGAAGGCCGAAGTGCCCTGACCGGTGAAGATTACTGCTTTGACATCTTCGCGCCGTGCCACGTGATCGATCACGATGTTCAACTCGTCAAGTGCGCGCTCATTAAGCGCATTCACTGGTGGATTTTGAATGGTGACAATGGCAAGGCGCGCCCGTCTCGGTTTATGGAGCGGGTGATAGTGAATGCGAAAGTAACGGAAATCTTCGAACAACTGTTGTTCGTCAGCGACCCGTTGACGCTCTTGCCACTCGGCGATGCTGCGCTTGAGCTCCGTAATGGATTCAGGGTTGCGCAGTGTCGAGGTATCACCGACATCCTGTCCCTCGACGAGTGCACGAACCATCCGTCGCATGTATTTGCCACTGCGGGTTTCCGGAAACTGCGTGACTTCGATAAAGTCTTCGGGAATCGCAACCTGCCCTTTTTCCTGACGCACGATATCGATCAACCGACGTCGATCTTCCGCAGTGAGCTTGCGTCCTGCGGCTGGGCGTACGAACGCGAGCGGCGTCAAACCCTTTTGCGCATGAGGCGCACCCACCACGATGACGTTGCCCACGGGCGAATCCGGATTGACCTGTTTATCTCGCAGGATGGCGCCTTCGATTTCTTCGGTGCCGAGACGATGCCCCGACACATTGATGACGTCGTCGGAGCGGCCATGCAACGAAAAGCCGCCGTCGGCATGCTTCACGGCAAAATCACCTTGCGTGTAGGCGAGTTGCTCTCGCCAACGCGACCAATAAGTACTGCGGTATCGATCGATGTCGCCGCGCCACTGCCGCGCGATGCGCGTGCCGTCTAATTTGAACCCAGCGGCATCGCCCCAGATCGTGCGACAAAGATAGGGATAAGGCGCTGAGATGACGATCTCACCTTTTTCTCCCACCGAGGCAGAACGCGCCGTAACGCGTCCTGCAGAATCGGGTTCGCTATCGGCGATCCAGACGTCACCCATCACCCACGGCAAAGGATAAGTGTGGGCATCGGCGCGCAGCGGAAAGTCGCCGTTGCCATAGAGATGGGTCCAGACGATGCCACCGTGCTCGGTGGCCCAATAGGAATTAATGTACCAAGGCGTGACGAGTTCCATGCCGAACTGCTGCACAACGGGCGAGGTTGGCTCGGCGCAAAAGGTGGCGACGCGCAACGAGGCGCGCGAATAAGCTCGCACGTCTTCTACGTTCTGCGGATCGGTCATTACCGTTTTCAGGAAAGTGACGCCGGCTTTGAAGATATTCACCTTCAAGCGCTCGATGATGCTCGCGAAGCGACCGGCACTCGGGAAGACCGGTGCGCCTTCGGCGATCACCGTCGTGACACGGGTCGCGAGTGCACCGGCGATCATGTAGCTCTGACCCGTGATCCAGCCCGGATCGGCTACCACATACATCACATCGCCAGCACGCGCATCGAAGGCCACTCGCATCGTGTGAGCGACGCCGCTGAGGTAACCGCCGTGGACGTGCACCACGCCCTTCGGTTTGCCGGTGGATCCCGATGTATAGATGAAAAACATCGGAAATTCGGCATCGAGCGGAACAGGTCGACTCGACGCCCAGATCGCAGCGACGAATTGTGAGTCGGGCAACGCCATCAGAGCCGCGAGTGAATCGACCGTATGGCCCGCGGCACGAGCCGCCGCCAGAATTTTTTGCTCGGCTCGATCGGTCAGTTCATGCGCCCAGCGATCACGCTCGGGGCGCCATAAGAGATCAGCCTGTGCGGCATGCCTAACGACGACGACGACATCGACGCGCGGCGGCGTCGCGACCAATGCAGAGGCAATGGCGGTACGGATCCGGCTCGCATCAGCCGAAGACAATCCACTGATACTCTCGATCGCGCGACCGACTCCGCGCATCACATCCGAGCGCTCGAGCGTGATTTCATTGGCGATGGCCGTGCGTGCGCCATCGAGAATGGCGCTCGCCTGCTCGGAAGGCACGGCCAATTCCAAGAGCGTACGCTGCACGATCTCGACGACGGTCTCGACGGGCACATAACCATCGAGCGCCGGATCGGTATACGCTTCTTTGAAAGCGACGATCTGCGCATTGCGATAACCGCCATCGGCGGTGATGACGACACGCGCACCGGCATTGTGGATGCGATCGGAGAGTGTCTTATCGCTGAAGCCGCCGAACACCGGCGTGTAAACAATGCCGAGCCGCTTGCAGGCTTCGGTCCAGAACAGTTGTTCCGGGATGTTCGGCATGTTGATCGCGATACGATCGCCCGTATCGAGGCCAAGTTCTCGTAGAGCGAGTGCACATTTGGCCACTTCGAGCAGCAAGGTCTTGCGCGAGACGCTGTACGACACGACGGGCGCACCGCGACCACCTGCTTGAGATTGATCCCAACGATCACCCTCGAACCATAACGCAGCTTCGTCGCCGTGCCCGTCGAGCACATGACGATCGATTTCATTGAAGCAGGCGTTGGTCAGTGCGCCATCGAACCAGCGATAAAAAGGTGCCTCACTCGCATCGAGGGCGGTGCGCCAAGGTCGATGGGTATCCGGCAGATGAGGGTCAATTGACGCACCGCTCGCGCCATCGAAACCGATCCAACGTGACTGGTGGTCGTCGTAGCGGATCCATGCACCGGCACGACCGACCGTCGGCTCGAACCAGTGCAATTCGCGACAGGCGATGTCACCATGAAACGCGCCCGGGTCGCGCTCGCAGGCCGCTCTGGCGGCTTCCCAAGCGGCTCGTGACGGGTAAGGATTGATCTGCGCCTGAGGGGGCGAAATGGCAACGGTCTCGCTCGACATGACAATCTCCAGCCCCCGACGACCAATCTAACCCAAGTGTTGTGAAAAGGCTTTAGTCAAAATTTACTTGCAAAGATGATCATCGAGCGTATTTGGCCGGGTAATGCGTGGCGCAATTACCACTATCTCATCGCCTGTGAAGAAACTGGCGACGCCATGGCCGTAGACCCTCTCGACTGGCAGGCTTGTCTTGCAGTTGCCCGCAGGCGAGGCTGGACCATCAGAAGCATCCTCAACACCCACGAGCACGGCGACCATATCGGTGGCAACGAAGGCTTGCGGGCGGCGACCGGCGCGAAAGTGTTTGCCCATTCAGGCGCAGGCGGACGTATCCCGGACATTGATGTCGGCCTCGGTGCGGGAGTGCTGTTACGTATCGGTCGAACTGTCGAGGCGCGAGTACTCGATACGCCGGGGCATACTCGCTCGCATATCTGCCTGCTACTGCAAGCGGCGGATTCATCAACGCCCGCCGGTCTCCTCTGCGGTGACACTCTGTTCAATGCCGGCGCCGGCAATTGCCATAACGGCGGAGATCCATCCTTGTTGTACGACACTTTCGTGCAGCAACTCGCGCAACTACCCGATTCGACGCGCGTCTATCCGGGCCATGATTATCTGGCGCGCAATCTCGCCTTCACGCTCGATCGAGAGCCTGGCAATGTCGTGGCCACTCAACGGCACGCATCACTAGGCGAACGCGAGGGGTCAACCGCCCCCGTCTTTACGCTCGGCGATGAAAAACGCCACAACGTGTTCTTTCGTTTGCAGGAACCAGAAATCATCGCGCGCTTGCGCGAGCGATTCCCCGAGCTACCCGATGATCCGGATGCGCGCAGCGTATTCCTGCGCCTGCGCGAGTTGCGCAATCAGTGGTGATCGAGCTGCAGCAGATCGATACGCAATCCGGCCGGTGAATATACGGTCGCCGTCAGTACCGAGCCCAAGATGCAGTCTATTTGTTGAGGCGCATCGACGCGCGCGCCGATCGCTTTCGCTCGCGATACGACTGCAGTCACATTCGGTACAACGAAACTGACTGCCAGCAAGCCGCGCGCCGGCGCACAGGCTTTGGGATACAGATCTTCACTTTCCGCGCGTTCGTATTGCACGATCTCGAGTCGCCCATAGGTGTACTGCGGATCACCAAAAATTCGAATGTCGAGTCCGGCACCCGGCGGTAAGCCGATGGTGCGTTCCACCTCCGGGCCGGCGAAGCGGTGGTACGAGGTTTCGGTGAGTTGTAGCACCTGTTCGTAAAACGCCTTCTCTATTTTGTTGTCAGGTGAGATCGCCACGATCTGCGGCGCCACGCCAAACCCTTGCGGACTGACGTGATCGGTCTTGCCCTCTTCTTCGAGGAACACCAGATTCACCTCATCGGGTCCGGGCAGATGCACCTCATGCACCACGACCCCGTCCGTTTCGAAGCGACCGATCGGCGAACGAAAGCGAAACCCCGCTGCCTGCAACTCGGCATGGCGCGCTTGGATATCACGCACCACGATATCGACGCTCTTCGGTACGAGGTCCGTGGGCCTCGCGCCTGCTCGCACCGGCGCGCCGGGCACGCGGAACTGTACCAGGTGAATTCCGCCTTGAAGTCGACCCGGTGTCACCAGCAGTGCCTGATCGACGATGTCATCTGCCGCCACCCCTAAGCGCTTTGCCCAAGCAGGATCGCTCCCTTGGCGACGCGCCACGATCTGCATACCGAAGCGACCCGCCCACAAATCGAGCGCGGTGGTCAGATCAGCCACGCTCAGCAAGGCATAGGCATACGCATTCGCTCGAAACTCAGCTGTCATTAACGTCGCACTCCGAATCAATCTCTGATTCGATCGAAGTATAGACACTCAAACCGATCGAAAGCCGCTAGAATTCGCGCCCCGCATGGACCTCTCGCCGATACTCAACCCGCTCAACGACGCTCAACGCGAAGCCGTCACGGCACCGGTCGGTCCGGTGTTGGTGTTAGCAGGCGCAGGTAGTGGCAAGACGCGCGTGCTCACACATCGTGTTGCGTGGTTGATTCAAGCCGAAGGCGCTTCGCCACACAGCATCATGGCGATGACCTTCACCAACAAAGCCGCGGGGGAGATGCGCGCCCGCATCGAATCGCTGCTTGGCATGCCGGGTGCAGCGCTCTGGATCGGCACCTTTCACGGTATTGCCCATCGCTTGTTACGTCTGCACTGGCGCGAAGCCAACCTGCCGCAAACCTTCCAGATTCTCGATGGCGACGATCAGTTGCGACTGATCAAGAAAATTCTCAAGGCACAAAATCTCGATGACACGCGTTGGGTGCCACGCGACATCCAGTACTTCATCAATCAGAACAAAGATGAAGGCATGCGGCCAAAGGTGCTCAAAGACGGTAACGACCCGACGCGTCGCCAGTTCATCCAGTTGTATCGCGATTACGAAGAGGCCTGTCAGCGCGCAGGCGTCGTCGACTTCGCAGAATTGCTGCTGCGTGCTTTCGAATTGTGGCGTGATCAACCAGAGCTGCTCGCGCATTATCGTCGTCGGTTTGGTCATGTGTTGGTCGATGAGTTCCAAGACACCAATACCATTCAATATGCATGGACGAAACTCTTGGTCGGCTCGGAAGGTGCGCCCTTCGCAGTGGGCGATGACGATCAGTCGATCTACCGCTGGCGCGGCGCCCGAGTCGAGAACCTGCAAACCTTTCGACGCGATTTCCCACAGGCCAAATTGATTCGCCTCGAGCAGAACTATCGCTCGACGAGCACTATTCTCGAAGCCGCCAACGCCTTGATCGCCAACAACAGTGGTCGACTTGGCAAAAATCTTTGGACGAGTGGCGGCAAAGGCGAACCGATTCGTCTCTATGCGGCTTTCAATGAGCGCGATGAAGCTGAATTCGTCCTGCAGCGCATCAAGGACTGGGTCGCTCGCGGTGGCAATCGCCGTGATATCGCCATCCTTTATCGATCAAACGCGCAATCGCGTGTTTTCGAAGAAGCTTTTCTATCGGCCCGTATTCCCTACAAGGTGTATGGTGGCTTACGCTTCTTTGAGCGCGCGGAAATCAAAGACGCTCTCGCTTATCTGCGGCTCGTCTCTAATCGAAACGACGATACGTCGTTCGAACGTGTGGTCAACTTGCCCACTCGCGGCATCGGTGCAAAGAGCATCGACACGTTGCGCGAACGGGCCCGAACCGACGGTAGCTCACTGTGGTCGGCAGCACAGCGCTGCATCGCGGAAGGCAGTCTCGGCGCCAAAGGCGCAGCTTCGCTGCATGGGTTTCTGCAGCTGATCGATCGCCTAGCTACCGATACGCGCGAATTGGCGCTGCACGAAATCGTCGATCAAGTGATCAACTCCAGTGGCTTGCTCGAACACCATCGGAAAGAAAAAGCGGAACGCGGTGAAGCGCGAGCAGACAACTTGCTGGAACTCGTCTCGGCGGCTCGAGGTTTCGAGCCCGAGGGTGTCGAAGGCGAACAGTTACCGCCGCTCGAGTCGTTCCTCGCGCATGCAGTTCTCGAATCGGGTGAAGGCCAGGCTGAGGCCTGGGAAGATTGCATCCAGATGATGACCTTGCACACGGCGAAGGGTTTGGAATTCCCGGTGGTATTCTTAGCTGGGCTCGAAGATGGACTGTTTCCGCATCAACGTTCTCTGAACGATCTCGATAGCCTCGAAGAAGAGCGACGACTCGCCTATGTCGGTACGACGCGCGCCATGCAGCAGCTCTATCTCACCTATGCCGAGCAGCGTCGCCTCCATGGCATCGACAGTTACGGACAGCCCTCGCGATTCATCCGCGAAATCCCCGAAGAGTTGCTTGAAGAGGTTCGCCCCCGAGTGCAATCCGGGCGCGGTAGCTACGGCTCCGGCGGGTTCAATGCGCGCGATGATTACGCTCGCAGCGATTTTGCGCCGCGCCGTGCGTCGACTGCGTCGGGCGTGAAGGCAGAACCGGTCGCGCCCGGTCTCAAGCTCGGCGCCCGTGTACGCCACGCCAAGTTCGGCTCCGGTGTCATCCTCAATATCGAAGGTCAGGGGCCACATGCCCGTGTGCAGGTCAATTTCGAAGCGGCGGGCAGCAAGTGGTTGATGCTGCAATACGCCAATCTCGAACCCGCCTGATCGGCGCGGTCTGGTCGCAACGGCGGTACACTTGCCGCCATGACGACCTCCGCTTCGCCCTCCACGTTTCATGGCTTGCTCGCGCAGGCCGCTTCGCAAAACGACTCGCGAGTCTGTGTCGGTCTCGATCCGGAGATCGAGCGCTTCCCGATCCACCTGCGCACGCGCAGCGATGCGATCCTCGCCTTTAATCGCGCCATCGTCGATGCGACGGCTGATCTCGTTTGTGCCTACAAGCCACAGATCGCACACTACGCTGCCGTCGGCGCCGAAGAGGCTCTGCTCGAGACCATCCGATACATCCGCGAACGAGCGCCCGGCGTACCGGTCATCCTCGACTCCAAGCGCGGCGACATCGGTAGCACCGCCGAGAAATATGCCAAGGAAGCTTTCGAGCGCTATGGCGCCGATGCTGTGACCATCAACCCCTATCTCGGTCGAGATTCCGCTGAACCGTTCTTGCAATACGCAGATAAGGGCATCGTCATTTTGTGTCGAACTTCGAACGCCGGCGCGCGCGAATTCCAGGACCTCGTGGTCGATGGTCGCAAGCTCTATCAAATCGTTGCTGAGTCCGTGGCGCGCGATTGGAACTCTCGGGGTAATTGTCTGCTCGTGGTGGGTGCCACCTATCCCGAGGAGCTTGCCGATATTCGCGCTCGCACCGGTGATATGACTTTCCTCGTACCCGGCGTCGGCGCACAAGGCGCCGATGTCGAGAAAGCCGTACGCAATGGACGTACCGCAGGGGGCGAGGGTCTCGTGATCAACTCCTCGCGAGGCATTATCTATGCCGGCTCCGGAGAGGATTTCGCGGTAGCCGCAGGCCATGCGACACTCGAGTTACGCGACGCGATCAACGCTGCGCTCAAAATGAACTGACGAATGAATCGGAGGGGGCCCGATGTTGCGACTGACTCGCTATCAGTGGATTGTGCTGTTCGCAGCATGGTTAGGTTGGGGCTTCGATATCTTTGACGGGCTGCTGTTCAACTACGTCGCGCCCAACGCCATCCCCACCCTACTTGGCCTGACGATCGGCTCGCCCGAGGCGCGCACGGCCACGCTGTATTGGACCGGCCTCATCACCGCGATCTTTCTGGTCGGCTGGGCGGTCGGCGGTGTGCTGTTCGGACCGATCTCGGACCGCTACGGACGCAAACGCGTTCTGCTCATCACGATGGTGCTCTATGCCGTTGGCACCGGGCTCTGCGCCTTCGTCACTAGCATCGAACAACTCATCGTCTGCCGCATCATCGCAAGCCTCGGGATCGGCGGTGAATGGGCCGCGGGTTGCGCACTGGTCGCCGAAGCGGTTCCCGAGGATCAACGTGTCGAAGCCGGTGCCGTGCTCTACACCTCGGCACCCTTCGGTCTGTTTCTAGCAACCGGCGTAAACGCGCTGATCGCGGGTCACTTCTTTGCCGATGTGCCGGAAGTCTCCTGGCGTTACGTGCTGATCTTCGGGTTGTTACCGGCTGCGTTCGCCTTCTGGATCCGCACCCTCGTCAAAGAACCCGAGCGTTGGGAGGCAGCCGCCGCGTCAGCGCCACCGCCCCGTTTGCGCGAAATCTTCGCACCAGAGATCTGGCCTCGTACCCGCAGCGCACTCATCGTCGCGGTCGTCGCCTTGATCACATGGTGGAGCTGTAACGCCTTCATCCCCGTCGTCGTCGCCAACCTGGCCCAAGCCGAAGCACTGCAACTCGGCCTCGACAAGACGGCCACCAGCGTCTTGATCGAATCCTGGAAAACCCAAGGCACAGCGATCTTCAATGTCGGCGGATTACTCGGCACCTTGTTGACGATACCGCTCGCCAAACACTGGGGTCGAAAGCCGATGTTCGCGCTCTACCTCGGATTCTCGTCGATTGCGCTACTGACCACGTATGGGCTCGATCTCGAGCCGCAAGTGCGGCTCTATATGTACTTCTTCATCGGTTTGACCGTGTTCGGCATCTTCGGCAGCTTCACGTTCTATCTGCCTGAATTGTTCCCGACGCGGTTGCGTGCCACCGGCTCCGGGTTCACCTACAACATCGGTCGCGTGATCGCCGCAGGCGGCCCCTTCCTCGTGGGGTCAGTCGCCTCTGCAGGAGCGGGTAATTCTGCTGTCGTACTCGATACGCTATTTCTGGTGGGATTCGTGCCGATCGTTGGCCTGTTATGTCTCGGCTGGGTCATCGAAACCCGTGGTCAAAAAATTCCGGACTAAATTGGGTTTGATGAAACATGGCTGATTGGCTCATTGATGTCATTCTCGGGCTGGTCGAGGGCTTCACCGAGTTCTTGCCGATTTCGAGTACGGGGCACCTGATCATCACGCGTGCCCTACTCAATCTCGAAGATGAAGTGGGCTTTCGGCAAATGATCGTGATTCAGGGCGCAGCCATTCTCGCCGTGTGCTTCCAATATCGCGCTCGTCTGTGGGAAACCGCCACCACACTGACTAGCAGCGCCGCATCTCGCCAGTTCGTGCTCGGCTTGTTTCTCGCATTTGTGCCGGCGGCCGTTGCCGGTCTTGCCTTCGAAGACATCATCCGTAGCGTGTTGTTCGCGCCGGTGCCCGTTGCCATGGCGCTCGTGATTGGTGGCGTCCTCATTCTTTGGGCGGAAAAGCGTCCGCATGTCGAGCGCGTCAAATCGCTTGATGAGCTTCGACCGCTTGATGCCTTTCGGGTGGGGTTGTTCCAGATGCTCGCGCTCGTTCCGGGCACGAGCCGCTCTGCAGCGACTATCTTGGGTGGATTATTGACAGGGCTCGATCGGCGCACTGCTGCCGAATTTTCCTTTTTCGTCGCGATTCCGGTGATGTTCGCGGCTACCGGTTACAAGCTGCTCGATGCGCGCGAGCCGATCACGTTCGACGAAGCACGCTCGATGATCATCAGCAGTGTGGTCGCTTTTTTTGCCGCGCTGATTGCGATTCGTTTCCTGCTGCGATTCGTCAGTCAGCACTCATTCGCCATATTCGCGTGGTATCGCATCGTCTTCGGCGGCGTGATCCTGCTCACTTGGCAGATGGGTTGGGTGCAGTGGTAGCGTCTCGCTCCTCTTCGGTTACCCGACCAAAATCCGGATAAGGCCCCAGCAACAAGAGCAATAGTGCACCGGCGATGAACATCACGGCAGCAGCAATCAAGATTGGATCGTAACTACCGGTGGTATCACGCACCCAACCGTAGAGCGTGGCCGACACGGCGGCGGATAAACCGAAAGCCATGTAGAGCACGCCGTAGATCTGCCCGTAACTCTTCATGCCGAAGTAACGACCGGCGAGATAAGCGACTAAATCGGTTTCCGCTCCTGAAGCAAAGCCCATCAGAAATGCGGCCAAAATGGCGACGGCAAATGCGAGCGGACCATCCCCGAGCAGAATCCAACACGACAAAGCGGGTAGACACAGGATGGGCAGAGTCACGATCGGCGCCCAAAACTTGTCGAGCAAGTAACCCGTGATAATGCGGCCGGCAAAAATCGACAGGCCGAACACGCTCATCACTGCCGCGGCTTCGGTTCGCTCGAAACCGCGTGCACCCAGCATCGAAGGCAGATGTACGAGCGCTCCGGAGTACGCGATCGTAACGAGCGCGATTGAGGCCCAAAGAATCCAGAAGCGCGGTTCGCTCATCGCTTCCTTGAGACTTCGCCCCGGGAGACTCACGGCGCCTGCTGCAGCAATTTCAGGCGGCCGCTCCTCCGGCTTCGGCTCTCGGAACCAGATCAAGCCGATCGGGAGCGCGATGCCAAGCGGCAAGAGCGCGAGCGCAGCGTAAGTCACGCGCCAACCAAAATCGTTGATCAGCCAAGTAGTGATGATCGGCAACGCCATCGCCGAGATGCTCGTGCCGACCAAAGTGAGCCCGAGCGCGAGACCGCGCTGCTTGAAAAACCACAGATTGATGGCGCGCGACCAAGTGATCGGGGTCGACCCGATCCCAAAGAGACCGATCAACACCCAGAGTGCGTAATACCAATAGAGGTCGCCAGGAATAATCGAAAACGAGGCAAAGACGAGCGCGAAAGTCGTCAGCGAAGCGAGCGCCACCTGACGTACACCGAAGCGGTCTGCCAACCAGCCGAAAACCGGCGCCAATAGCGCACCGAGCACGCCATAGATCGTGATGCCGAGACTGATCTCGGTGCGAGTCCAACCAAATTCCTGCTGCAAAGGGTCGATGAAAAAGCCGACCGTATTGAATGGCAGCGGTGAAGCGCCGAAAGCCGTGCCGAGCAGCGACGCAATCAGCACCTTCCAGCCACGCCCAAATTCGTTGCGGCTCGGCGCCGCGGCCCCCGGGGATGTCATGGCTACCAAGCATACCTGCTCTGGCCTGTTCGGTGCCGATGCTTGGGAGTAACCTATGCGCACTTATGAAGATCGTGATCCTCGGCGCCGGACAGGTCGGGCGCACGGCCGCGTATCAACTCGCGCGCGAGGAGGCCAACGAGGTCACCGTCGTCGATACCAACGACGAGCTCCTTCGTGACCTACAAGATCGCCTCGATATCCGCACCGTCGTCGGTAACGCCTCGTACCCCACCGTCCTAGAAGCTGCCGGCGTGGCTGACGCCGACATCCTCGTTGCTCTGACGAGCTCCGATGAAGTGAACATGATGGCCTGCGAAGTCGCCTACACGCTCTATCGCACGCCGACCAAGATCGCCCGTATCCGATCACCCGAATACACGCGCCACCCGAAACTTTTCAGTGACGAGTCACTGTCGGTAGACGTTTGGATCAGCCCCGAACAACTCGTTACCGAATATGTTGAACGCCTGATTCGATACCCCGGTGCACTGCAGGTGCTCGATTTTGCCGGCGGACGAGTCCGACTCGTCGGCTTGCGCGCTCGTAAAGGCGGGTTGCTCGTGGGCCAGGCACTGCGAGGTCTGCGCGAACATATTCCAAATACGGAAGCCCGGGTGGTCGCCATCTATCGCAACGGCCGCAGCCTGCAGATCGAAGGAGATACGGTCATCGAAGATGGCGATGAAGTGTTTTTCCTTGCTGCCAAGAACGACATCCGGCGCTTCATGGCCGAAATCCGCAAGGAAGAGAAACCGGTCAAACGCGTCGTGATCGCCGGTGGCGGTCATATTGGTTATGCCTTGGCGAGAGAGCTCGAAAAGAATAACAACCAAGTCAAAGTTATCGAGCGTGACCCAAAGCGGGCACGCAAGATCTCTGAAAATCTCGAGAACGCCATCGTGCTCGAGGGTGATGCAGCGGACGAAGAACTACTGGTCGAAGAGAACATCGATAGCTGCGATGTCTTTTGTGCGCTCACCAACTCCGAAGAAGCCAATATCCTCTCGGCCATGCTCGCCAAACGCTTGGGCGCTGCCAAAGTCATGGCGCTGATCAACAAGCCCTCTTATGCCGAGATCGTGCAAAGCGGCATGATCGACGTCGCCATCTCGCCACAAACCATCACGATCGGCTCACTGCTGACGCATGTGCGGCGCGGTGACGTCGTGCAAGTTCACTCACTGCGGCGCGGTGCGGCCGAAGCGCTTGAGGCGATCATCCACGGAGATCATAGAAGCTCGCGCGTCGTTGGCAAGAAGATCGAAGAAATCGTGCTGCCGGAAGGCGCGCGTATCGGTTGCGTCGTTCGCGGCGATGAGGTCATCATGGCTCACCACGACACCATCGTTCAGGCTGATGATCACGTGATTCTCTTCATCACCGATCGTCGTCACGTCGACCAAGTCGAAAAGCTCTTCCTCGGCGAAACCTCGGGTCGGCGCTGAGCGCGCGAGATCACGAATGCTCGCAGTCGCTCATGTACTCGGTTTGATGATGGCGTTTTTTGCCGTCGTGTATACGTTACCCCTGTTGGTATCGGTGATTTTCCAAGATGGGTACGCTCACTTTTATCTCGCCGCCGCCGCCATCAATGTCGTATTCGGACTCGGCGTCGCAGCCGTTACACGCCGTTACAAGCGCGAGCTGAAATCACGTGACGGATTTTTACTAGTTACCCTTGCCTGGGTACTGATGTCGCTCTCTGGTGCAGTACCTTTTTTTCTCGCGTTACCGGAGCTCGGAACGACCGACATCATCTTCGAGGCGGTTTCCGGTTTAACGACGACCGGCGCAACGGTCATCACCAATCTCGATGGGCTCGCGCCCTCTCTCAACTTCTGGCGCCATACGCTGCATTGGCTCGGCGGCATCGGCATCATCGTGCTCGCCGTCGCCGTGCTGCCCTTGCTCGGTGTCGGCGGAATGGCTCTGTATCGCGCTGAAGCGCCGGGTTCCGTCAAAGAAGAAAAACTGACGCCCCGTATTACCGAGACCGCCAAAGCACTCTGGCTGACTTATGCCGCTTTGACCGCTGTAGCGATCATCGCTTTAAAGCTCGTTGGAATGAGCTGGTTCGACGCTATATGTCATGCGTTCTCGGTTGTTGCACTCGGAGGGTTCTCGACCCACGACGCCAGTATTGGACATTTTGATTCGGCGCCGATCGAGTTCGTGCTGATGATTTTCATGCTGATTTCGATGGTGAACTTCGCGCGTCATTTCACGGCTGTGCGTACGCGTAGCTTCGTACCCTATCGGCGTGATTCGGAAGCCAAAGCGATGCTGCTGATACTGTCGTTCAGCATCATCACCATCACCGCGCTGTTGGTCGTCGAGGGCATCTATCCAAACGTACTGGAGGCTTTGCGGCATAGCGCCTTCAATGTCATCTCGGTCGCCACAACCACCGGCTTCTCGTCACAGAATTACGATGTATGGCCCATCTTCGCGCCCGTCTGGATGCTATTTCTCTCGTGCATCATCTGCGCGACGGGTTCAACGGGGGGTGGTATCAAAATGTTTCGCACCCTGCTGCTCGCACGACAAGCGCTGCGCGAAATGAAGCAGCTCGTGCATCCATCGGCCGTCATTCCGGTCCGTATTGCAGGACAGGTGATACCGGAGCGCATCGCAGCCTCCGTGCTCGCCTTTATCTTCCTGTACTTCCAGACCATTGCCGTACTGACTTTCTTGATGTTGTTGACTGGGCTCGATCTCGTCACCGCCTTCAGCTCAGTCGTTGCCAGTGTCAACAATCTCGGACCAGCGCTGGGGCCGACCGGTGCGGCCGGTAACTACGCTGTACTATCGGACGTCCAGACTTGGATCTGTATCGTGGCGATGATTTTAGGTCGACTCGAAATTTTTGGTGTTCTCGTGCTCTTCACGAGCGCCTTCTGGCGAAAATAACCGATCAATAACGCCAGCTTCGAACGTCGGCACCCGGCGGTGCCGTCGCGAGAATGCGCTCGACGACCCACGGCAGCACCATCTGCGGATAACGCAATCGCGAATACGCGTTCGCCCGGCTGTGATCGCCGTTCCAGCAATGTTCGGCTCGGTTGCCGTATTCGATCACGACATCCGCGGAGGGTTGTGCTGACCGAAGGAAATCTTCGACGACGGAGACCGCATTATTGAGGAAGTAGTTATCTCGCTCGCCGGCGTAAATTCGTAACTTGCCGCGCAGCTTGGGCGCGAGTTTCGTCCAATCGCGACGCAGGATATGCCCAAGATCGTAGTTCTCACGCCAATGTGCTGCCGTTACTGGATCGATCTCGCCCGTGTTGCGATTCCAGAGGCGTCGCGGATAACCATCCTCGCCTACCGGTGAATACACAGACTCCCAAGCGTCCCACTGTTCGTTACTGCGGCCGCGGCTGGCGAGAGCCGACTCCCACCGCGCTTGGTCTTCCACCGTGCTATCGATGTGGCCCAAAGAATTACGATAAGCGGGTCGCGGTGTACGCTTGTAACGACTTGTCCCATGGTAAGCATTACGATCCCGATAGAGATCGATCGTGCCGACATGACGGAAGTCGATGGGGTCCGGACAAGCGATCCACGCACCATTGTAGTCATCGGGGTAGAACATTTGCGTCGCCATGGCAGTCCAGCCGCCGGCGCTGCCGCCGAATAAGAAACGTGCCCAACCTTGACCAAGCCCACGAAAACGACGCTCGATCTCGGGGATCAACTCGTACTGGATCGCATCGCCATAAGGGCCATTATTTGCGGAGTTGACCCCATACGAATTGTCGTAAAACGGTGTCGGATGTTGGATCTCGACCAACAGCACTCGCGGAAACTCAGCGCTGCTCCACGCTTGGAAGAGTTCGTAGGCGTGTTGTTGCACGATGCGGTTGTAGCCATGCAGGCCGAAGCGGGCGCTGTAAACCGGAACAAGGTCAGGATCGGGCGGTGTCTCGCGCCAATGGGAAGGAGCCGCAGGAAAATGACCATGCTGGATGACCAACGGGTAACGAGCTTGGGGTCGCGAGTGAAAGCCCGCCGGTAGCGTGACGAAGGCACCCAGAAAAATGTCGCGTCCCCAGAAAGCCGATAGGCGTTCGCTGCGGATACGCAGATATTTCACCCAAGGCGTATCGGTGGGTGCGGCAACATCCAGGACGCGCTCCGTCAGTACTAGGGGCGGCAGGCGGGCTCGACCATCCCAGCGAATACGCTGCGGCCTTGAATGAAGATTGCCCGGCTTGTCGCGCCACTGCTGACCCTCGCCTCGATCGAGCGGCAAGGCAAGCTCGCGACCGTCGGCGCGCCGGAGGGTGTCGTAACGCTGCCAAAGAGCCTGCACCCGATATTCACCCGCCGGCAGATCCCGCCAATGGCGCAACGGAAAGCCGACGGCCGAATCGGTCAGGCGTACGCGTGTCCCGGGTTGCCAGGACTCAATATCGATGCCGAAGAGCGGGATCGCCTCGGCGTTCCAATGAGCGAGCTCACGCGGCTCGCGATCCGGTGCCTGATCGACGGGGGCGAACATCACGAGAAGCCGACCCGAGGCGGGCGTGCTTGCCATCGTGCGGGGCAATTCCACCTCCAGCGGCATGACTTCGGACACCTTAGCGGCGATGGCTGGCGAGGTCGAAGGGATGCAAAGCAAGCCCGTCAGTATCAACGCGACCGCGATCGGATACCGGGTAAACAGATTTCGATTAGTCATGGCCCGGTATTACGCCCCGGTAGCAGCAGCTCTGCCGAGACCGAGAAAGTCGACGAATGGGTCTAAAATGCGCACCCATGCGACACCCCCACTCTTTCGATGTGATCGTGATCGGCGGCGGCCATGCCGGTACCGAAGCAGCGCTCGCCGCAGCTCGGATCGGTTGCCGCACCCTGCTGCTGACCCAGAGCATCGAGACCCTGGGGCAAATGAGCTGCAACCCCGCCTTCGGGGGCATCGGCAAGGGTCACCTCGTTCGAGAGATAGACGCCTTGGGTGGCGGTATGGCGAGGGGCGTCGACCGAGCCGGCATCCAATTCCGAACACTCAACGCGAGCAAGGGGCCCGCCGTCCGAGCCACCCGAGCGCAGGCGGACCGACAGCTCTACAAGGCCGCCATCCGGTACCAGCTCGAGAACCAACCGAACCTCACCCTGTTCCAACAGGAGGCGGCGGATCTGCGGGTCGAGGGCGGTCGCGTGACCGGCGTCGTCACCATCACAGGCATCGCCTTCGACGCACCCACGGTGGTGTTGACGGTCGGCACCTTCCTCGGTGGACGCATCCATGTCGGCCTCGATCAGTACGCCGGTGGCCGCGCGGGAGACCCACCGTCCAACCGATTAGCCGCTCGTCTGCGGGAGTTGCCGCTGCGAGTCGGGCGCCTGAAAACCGGTACGCCGCCGCGGATCGACGGCCGCACCATCGACTTCAGCGTGATGCAGCCCCAGTACTCGGATGACCCTATGCCGGTCTTTTCGTTTCTCGGGCGAATCGAAGACCATCCAAAACAGATTCCTTGTTTCATTACGAAAACAAACGAGCGTACTCACGACATCATTCGCCGCGGCTGTGACCGCTCGCCGATGTTCACCGGGAAGATCGAGGGGGTCGGTCCACGCTACTGCCCGTCGGTCGAGGACAAGATCCACCGCTTCGCCGATAAGGGCTCGCATCAGATTTTCGTGGAGCCCGAAGGGCTCACCACGCACGAGGTCTACCCCAACGGAATTTCGACCAGCCTGCCCTACGACGTGCAGCTCGAGTTCGTGCGCAGCATCCACGGCTTCGAGCAAGCTCACATCACGAGGCCCGGATATGCGATCGAGTACGACTACTTCGATCCGCGCGACCTGCATGGCTCACTCGAGACCAAGGTCATCGAGGGGCTCTACTTCGCGGGCCAGATCAACGGTACGACCGGCTACGAAGAAGCCGGCGCCCAAGGCATCGTCGCCGGTATCAATGCCGCCCGCCGGGTCCGCGGTGAATCGCCTTGGGTGCCGACTCGAAGCGAGGCCTACCTCGGGGTGCTGATCGACGATCTCATCACCCGCGGGGCCAGCGAGCCCTACCGGATGTTCACGAGCCGAGCCGAGCATCGCCTCCTGCTCCGCGAAGACAACGCCGACCTGCGTCTGACCCCGGTCGGTCGAGAGATGGGTCTCGTCGATGACGAACGTTGGCGTTGGTTCGAGGCCAAGCGCGAGGGTACCGAGACCGAGATCGCACGACTCTCGAATGCGCGCTTCCGTGGGGTCACGGCCTTCGATTGGTTGCGACGCCCGGAGGTGTCCTACGACGATCTGAATCGTTTGGCCATCGAATCAGCGGGCGATGCCGCTGGGGAGTTCCTGCAAGGGGATCCGATGCCCGCCCTCGCCGCTCGGGACGATCGCCTGCCCGACGCGGTCCGGCTACAGATTGAAGTGCGCGCAAAATACTCGGGCTACATCGAACGCCAACAGGACGAGATCGACCGACAGCGTAAGCACGAAGAGCTCCCCCTGCCCGCCGATCTCGACTACGCCAACGTCGCCGGTCTTTCCAACGAAGTTCGCCAAAAACTCGCCGCTGCCAAACCCGACACCCTAGGCCAGGCCTCGCGCTTGCCAGGTATCACCCCGGCAGCCGTATCGGTCCTGCTGATCCACCTGAAGCGACGTAGCGCGTGAACCCCAAGACTCGAACGCTCGGAGTCGCGCTCGCCTGGGGCGGCGCGTTCGCCGTCGCGCTGCAATTGGCTTTGTCTATCCAGCACCAACTCGAGGCCGGGCGGACCGTGGGTTTTGCGGTTGTTCAGTACACGGGTTACTACACGATCATCACGAACACGCTCTGCGCGCTGGTGGCGGCGGCCTGCGTGTGGCCCAAACGTTTTGGTCGATTTGCGGCCACGCTGCGCAGCTCTATCGCCATCACGGCAGCAGCGGTGTCGATTTTCATGGTCGGTATGCTCTACGTGACTCTGCTGACGCAGGTTCACCATCCAAAGGGGCTCGAACACCTCACGAATCTACTGCTGCACTATTTGATTCCGCCCCTGTTCGCGTACTTCTGGTGGCAGGTCGTGCCGCAAGGATCGCTTGATTGGCGAGATGCCTGGCGCTGCATGGCTCTGCCGGCTGCGTATTTGATTTACCTCGCCGTGAGAGGCGCGGCGACTGGGCTCTATCCCTATTACTTCGTCGACGTCGGCCAGCTTGGCTATGCACGCGCAGCCGTGAATGCTCTCGCCATCGCCGCCGTATTTTTGCTTGCGACCGTAGGTTTCATTCGACTGAAGCGCTAACTCTGCAGCACTTCCAGCGCGGCGCGCTCGCCCGACTCCATCGCCGCTTCCATTCCGACCTCGAATCGGCGGGTGTGTTCACCTGCGAAGTGGAGTCGCGCATGCGGCTTCGACATCCGCTGGTTCCAATCGAACGCCACGTGCGGTTGCAAGCCGTAGCTGCAGCCACCGATAGTCGGTGCCTGTGCCCAAGAATGTGCTCCGATGAACTCGAGCTTGCCGCGAGTACTCGGTCGACGCTGTTCGATGTATCGAATCGCGAGCTCACCACGATCCCGAGGTGCGAGCCGATCAAGCTCGGACGATTTCGCGCCGAAAGCCAAGGCGCTAATCAACTCTCGTTTTCCGTCATGTTCGATTTGTTGACGGATCAAGGTGAAAAGCCCATCGGTCCACATCGAAGCTTCGATGCCATCGGCTTCCCAATAGGGCGCCTTGACGCGTAACCACACCTGGCTTTGGTTGCCATACGGCATCTGTCGTACGGCATCCGCTTGCACTCCCTGCAACGTGGGTGTGATCGCAATGTGTCTGAGCATCGTGAATGGCAATGCAGAGATCACCCGTGTCGATTGCCACTGCGAGCCATCCTCGCAGCGCACCGTACAACCGGTATCCGTCATATCGATCGCAACCACCTTCTTACCCGTGATCACTCGATCACCGAGACTCGCCGCCATGGCATCGGTCAGCTTCGACGAGCCACCAACGACATGGTAGGAGTTGAGTGCTGCGCGCTCGTAGGCATCTTTACCCGGTTGCGTTTGCGCCGCCTCGGCGGCGCGCGCTCGATTCTCGACTCTCATTCGAGTCGCTTCCTGAAACATCCGCAACACGCTTTGATTTTCGAGCCCCGGTGCACCGAGGGTTTGGTTGATGAGATGGATAGCAGCGGTCGAGGCGCTCTGTCTCGCTAACCACTCGGCGACGCTAAGATCAAAATTCGCAGCCGTGGCGGCATGCACCTCATCGAGACCTTGAAAAGGATTTCTTTGTTCTATGTAGTACGCCCCAAGAGCATGAGGCGGCACGCTGCGCTCAGCTCCTTGAAGGGGATTGAGCCTCGAGACTGACCAGTCCTTGGCAGGGATCAGCTGATCCCCGATGACAAAGGAATAGGGCGCGTTGATATGGGCGCCGGGTGCCATCTCAATACCGAGCGTGCGAGCCGTATCGAGAATACGCGCATACATCCGCCCGACCTGTGAGGCACCGAGTTCGATGCGCGAATCGAATTCGTACGCTGTATGCGACCGTCCGCCGACTCGCTGATCACTTTCGAGAACGAGAACCTTGAGCCCGTCCGCGGCAAGCAATCGAGCCGCATGCAAACCTGCGAAACCCGCGCCGATGACGATGACGTCGTATTTTTTCGAGGTCTCGGCTCGCAACAAAGCCGTTGTCGCACCGAACGCAGCAGCCATTCCGAGTGCTATCGATCGACGTCGCGTAACCGGCATGAGGCCCCCGTGTTTTGAACTATTTTCCGATACAAAAACTACTGAAGATGCGACCTAAGAGATCATCTGCTTCAAACTCGCCGGTGATCTCACCCAGCGCGCTTTGCGCGAGGCGCAATTCTTCGGCCACCAGCTCGCCAGCACGATCGCGCTTCAATCGCTCAACGGCGTTGTCCGCGTGACACTCGGCTCTTTGCAAGGCATCGAGGTGACGAGATCTTGCGGAGATCGTGCCGCTATCGGCAACCTCGTAACCCATGCAGGCTTTGAGATGCTCACGTAGGCGATCGAGCCCCAGACCCTGCTTGGCGGATAGGGTGAGTATCTGATGAACGCCGCTGGTTGGTTTGGAGATCAGCGCATCGGTTTGTTCTGTGGACAGCGCATCGATTTTGTTGAACACGAGCGTGACGGGAAGGTCTTCCGGCCATTGAGCTTGTTCACTCAGCCACGCCTCGGCATGCGGATCGACGGTGGCATCAATGATGAAAAGGACGCGATCGGCTTTGGCGATCTCGGCGCGAGCACGGCGTATCCCTTCAGCTTCGACGACATCAGCCGTGGTTCGAAGACCTGCGGTGTCGAGAACATGCAATGGCATGCCATCAATCGAGATGTGTTCACGCAACACGTCGCGAGTGGTTCCGGCGACAGGCGTCACGATCGCCGCCTCATAGCCCGCCAGCGCATTTAACACGCTCGACTTACCGGCGTTGGGTCTGCCCGCGATGACGACCGTCATACCGTCGCGCAACAAGCGCCCTTGTTTGGCCGAGCGCGTCACTTCCGAGAAACGCTGCTGCAGCGCATCTAGTCGTTTCACGAGCGCGGTGTCGGCGAGGAAGTCGATTTCCTCTTCCGGAAAATCAATGGCGGCTTCCACCCAAGTACGTAGCTCGATCAAGGCTTCGACGAGACCGTGCACTTGCTGCGAAAACTCGCCTTGCAACGATCGCAATGCGGCACGGGCCGCCGCCACAGAGCCTGCATCGATCAAATCGGCGACGGCTTCGGCCTGTGCAAGATCGAGTTTGTCGTTAAGAAAAGCGCGCTCGGTGAATTCGCCGGCGCGCGCTCGGCGCGCGCCGAGCTCGATGACTCGCGAGAGCAACATCTCGAGGACCACGGGACCACCATGGCCTTGAAGCTCGAGCACATCTTCCCCGGTATAGCTGTGCGGCCCGGGGAAGTAGAGCGCGATGCCTTCGTCGATAGTGACACCGGCCGCATCTCGAAAAGGCACGAGCGTGGCGTGCCGCGGTTGCGGTAGGCCGCTCTCGATGACGCGGCTTGCGATCGCGCTCGCTGTAGGACCTGATACCCGCACGATACCAACGCCACCTCGGCCAGCGGCCGTGGCGATGGCGCAGATGGTATCGCGGCGAGAAATGCTCACCCTGCGCGCGTTTTTTTGGCCTCCGCCTCGATCCGGCGGTTGATGTTCCACTGCTGCGCGATCGACAACAAGGTGTTGGTGACCCAATACAGCACGAGGCCTGCCGGGAAGAAGGCGAAGGTCGCACTCATGATGAACGGCAGGATCATGAACACCTTCGCCTGAATCGGATCAGGCGGCGTGGGGTTCAGCTTGTACTGCACGAACATGGCGCCTGCCATGATGACAGGCAAAACAAAGAATGGATCGCGCGAAGACAAATCTTGGATCCAGAACGCGAAGGGCGCTTGTCGCATCTCGACACTTTCGAGTAACACCCAGTAGAACGCGAAGAACACCGGCATCTGAATGAGGATCGGCAGACAACCCGCGAGAGGATTGATTTTCTCGCGCTTGTACAAATCCATCATCGCGCGACCTAGTTTCTCGCGATCGTCCTTGTAGGTTTCCTGCAGGTTCTTCATGCGCGGGCCCAGCACGCGCATCTTTGCCATGGATTTACCCGAAGACTCCGAGAGCGGATAAAACACGAGCTTGAGCAAGAAGGTGACGATGATGATCGCCCAACCCCAATTAGTGGTGAGCTTGTGCGCCTGCTCGAGCAACCAGAAGAGCGGCTGGGCGAGCAGAGTCAGCATTCCGTAATCGGCAACCAGATCGAGACGCGGGCCGGTCTTTTCCAGTTGTGCTTGCAACTTCGGTCCGACAAAGAGCGTCTCTTCGAACGTCGCACCACTGCCCGGCGCAACGGTGACCGAGGGACCCGTGGTCGAGAGCAGATATTGATTGCCGTCGGTTTTGATCGTGTAGCGATAAGACGCGCCGCCGGCCGGTACGATCGCTGTCACGAAATGGTGTTGCATCCCGGCGATCCAGCCGCCTTGGATATCGCGCGACAGAGCGCGATCTTCTGCGTCTTCTCGATCGAGTTTTTCGTATTTGACGCCATCGTAGAAAGCGGGCCCTTGGAACGCATAGCTTTCGACCGAGAACATCGAGCGCTCAACCGGCGGGTCGTTGCGCAAAATTTGCGCATAGGAGGCCGCACGCCACGCATTCGCGCCTGCGTTTTCTACGTCATAGCGCAAATCGACGCGGTATTGGCCGCGTTTGAAAACATACGTCTTGGTGACGGTAACGCCATTGACCGCATCACGCCACACGAGCGGAACGCGTAATTCGTCAGCGCCATCGGACAAGCGATAGTCCGTCTGCGCCGCTTCGAAGTCGGCGAGGTGGGTCGGGCGTGCTTCGCCTGCGGCCCCTGTCAATCCGGTCTGCAGCAAATAAAAATTGGATGGATTGGTATTGAGCAAACGAACCCGCGTGTCTTCGCCTTTGACGAGCGGATACTGCGAGAGATCTGCGAGCACTAAATCACCGCCGCGCAGCGAGATCTCGACATTCAAGACATCGGTAACCACATTGATGGTGCTCGCGACGGATGTCGGCGTCGTGGATGCCTCTGGTGCAATGACGCTAGTAGCAGCCGCTTCGGGAACGGCGCTCGCATCGCCAGTCGCTGTAACAGCTGCTTGCGGCACGCTGGCTGCGAGACCTGTGACTTCTTTAGCACTGGGTGCAGCCGCGGCGGTCGTCGCTGCGGGAGGCACTGGCAAAGCGTAATCGCGTTGCCAAGTTTCGTAGTTGAGCCACAGCGCGAGTACAAGGCCGAGCCACAGGAACATGCGAGCATTAGTCGAAGTCACGTCGATCTCTTCTCTAAACGCGGCGGAACGGGATCGTAACCGCCTTCACAAAAAGGATGGCAACGACCGACTCGTTTGAGAGTCAACCAGCTGCCCCGCAGTGCACCATGCGTCTCGAGAGCTTCGAGAGCGTAATGCGAGCAAGTCGGATAGAAACGGCACCGCGGTCCCAACAACGGGCTCACGATGAGCTGATACGCACGAACTAGGGCACGGAGGATGCGGCGCATAACTTTGCTGCCTGTGTCCAAAGACCCTCGAGACTCTCGCGTATCGATTGTGCCGACGCACCTCGCACGGCTGCTCGCGCACCGATAATGTAATCGGCCGCCGGTAGACGATGCTGAGCATGTCGAAACGATTCGCGGATTATGCGACGAAGTCTGTTACGGGCGACGGCATTTCCGACGGTTTTTGCCGCAACGGCCATACCAAGCCGCGGACCGCCGGCAACCGCTTTCCGAATGACCAAACTGAGTAAAGGGTTTCCGCAGCGACGACCCTGCCGGTAGGCAGATTCGAAGTCGACTTTACGGAGAACACGGTTGGCGGCAGGAAACCGCAACCGAACAGGTGCCGGCGAGGCGTCCCGGATCAGGGGATCAGCTTCTTGCGACCCTTGGCGCGACGACGCGACAGGATTTTACGGCCGTTGGCCGTGGCCATACGGGCACGGAAACCGTGGGTTCGGGCGCGACGGACTTTGCTGGGTTGATAGGTGCGTTTCATGCTGGCGTCACCGAAAAAAGGCCGCAGAGGTTAAGCAGCGGCACTGCGAGTGTCAAGCCAAATCCGAGATATCCACAGGCCCGGTCGCCGGTATATTCTCTCCATCCCCTTACCGATTCGTATCAACAGGCAGGGTGCCGCTTGGACCACTCGCTGTGGGCTCGCTGCGCGCAAGCGCTGGAAAGCGAGCTCCCTGAAGCTCAATTCAACACCTGGGTTCGTCCTTTGCAGGCGATCGAAGGTGATGGCTCGTTGAAGTTGCTGGCCCCGAACCGGTTCGTCGTCGATTGGGTCAACGCCAATCTGTTGCCGAGAATTGGCGTTTGGTTGCAAAACGCCATGCCTGGGCAAGCTCCGATCGTCACCGTCCAGGTCGGTGCGAAGCCAGAAGCGGAACCAGTGGCCCCGACGACCGCGCCGCTGACATCGCTGCCGACATCCAGGCCTGCGGGCCTGATCGTCGGTGCGCGCTTAAATCCGGATTCCACTTTCGACACCTTCGTCGTCGGCAAGAGTAACCAGCTCGCGAAGGCTGCGGCTCAACAGGTTGGGGAAAACCCGGGCAAGGCTTATAACCCGCTCTTTATTTACGGCGGTGTCGGTCTTGGCAAAACGCATTTGATGCACGCTGTCGGTCACGCCATCCTCGCGCGCAAACCCGACGCGCGCATCGCCTACGTTCACTCTGAGCGCTTCGTCAGCGATATGGTTAAAGCGCTTCAGCATAATCAGATGAACGAATTCAAGGCAGCGTATCGCTCACTAGATGCGCTGCTGATCGACGACATCCAGTTTTTCGCAGGAAAAGAGCGCTCGCAAGAAGAGTTCTTTCATACCTTCAACGCGCTGCTCGAAGGTCAGCAGCAAGTCATCCTCACCTGTGATCGTTATCCGAAAGAAGTCGATGGGCTAGAAGAACGCTTGAAATCCCGCTTTGGTTGGGGTTTGACCGTTGCGATCGAACCACCAGAACTCGAAACCTGCGCGGCGATTTTGATCAGCAAAGGCGAGGCGGCAGGTGTGACGATTTCGCAAGAGGTCGCTCTGTTCATCGCCAAGCGCATTCGCTCGAACGTACGTGAGCTCGAAGGTGCACTGCGTCGTGTTATTGCCAACGCGCGATTCACCGGACAAGCGATCACCGTCGATTTTGCAAAAGAGGCGCTCAAAGATTTATTGTCGTTGCAGGCGCGCCTGATCACGATCGAGAACATTCAAAAGACCGTAGCCGATTACTTCAAGGTGCGCGTTTCTGATCTGTTGTCGGAGCGTCGCAGTCGCTCGGTAGCCAGACCGCGGCAAATCGCGATGGCGCTAGCCAAAGAACTTACCCAGCACAGCCTGCCTGAGATCGGTGATGCATTCGGAGGCCGAGATCACACGACCGTTCTGCATGCGTGTCGGCGTATCAAGGCGCTACGAGAAACGGAACAACGTATCTCTGAGGATTATTCAAACCTGTTGAGAACCCTGACAGGTTGAAGTTCATAAGTTGTGGATGTTTTCGAAGGCGAAAATCATTCACAATCGACACACAGGGAATGCGTCGGATATGCGCGCTCTCATACACAAGCCGATTGGTCGCAACACCATGATTTATCGAGAGTTATTTGGGTTTTCCGCATATCCACAGCGCCTATAAACACAACTATCTGAATTCTTAAATCTTTAAAACCTATATATGAAAGTCACAGCCACTCGCGAAGAGATTCTCGGACCGGTCCAAAACGTGATCGGGGTGGTCGAACGGCGTCAGACCATGCCGGTGCTTTCCAATGTCTTGCTCAGCGCGCGCAACAATCGCTTGAGCGTGACGGGAACAGACCTCGAGGTTGAGCTCGTCAGTGCGGTGACGATCACCGTAGGTGCCCCAGGCGACATCACCGTTCCGGGTCGTAAATTGCTCGATATTTTGCGTTCGCTACCCGAAGGGGTATCAGTGACGCTCGCCAGTGAGGCAGATCGCGTGGTGGTACGCGCCGGACGCAGCCGATTCACGCTCTCCACATTGCCGGCAGCGGAGTTCCCGGTCGTCGATGAGATCAATCCGCAGCAAGTGTTGAAACTGCCGCAGACGGCATTCCGTCGTTTGATCGACAAAACCCACTTTTCGATGGCGCAGCAAGACGTGCGCTACTACCTCAACGGCATGTTGTTGGAGTCCGAGGGGGGTAAATTGCGCGCCGTTGCCACCGACGGACACCGTCTCGCGTTGTGTGAAACGACATTGACCGAGCGAGTAACGGGTAAGCAGCAAGTCATTTTGCCGCGTAAAGGTGTTCTTGAGCTGCAACGCATGCTGGGTGACGAGGGTGAGGTCGAATTCTCGATCGGAACCAATCATGTTCGTTGCCAAATCGGCGACATTCGCTTCACTTCGAAGCTGATCGATGGTCGTTTCCCGGAGTATGGTCGCGTGATCCCGAGTAATGCAAACCGCGTGATCGACGCAGATCGCGGTATTTTGCGTCAAAGTCTGCAACGTACGGCGATTTTGTCGAACGAAAAGTATCGAGGGATTCGTCTCAACATCAAACCGAATCTATTGACGCTTCAAGCGCACAATCCAGAACAGGAAGAAGCGGAAGATCAACTGGAAGTCAGTTACAGCGGTGAAGAAATCGAAATCGGGTTCAATGTGACCTATTTGCTCGAAGCGCTTTCCGCGATCGATACCGAGCACGTCAACTTCGCGCTGACTGACGCCAATAGCAGCTGCTTGATCACGGCTGCGGAAGCGGATGGCGCCAAGTATGTCGTAATGCCCATGAGGCTCTGATCGTTCATGGCTTTGGCGGAGCTGACCGTCCAGGATCTCCGCTGTATCGAAACCGCCGAGTTGACCTTCGGTCCCGGCACCACCTTGGTGTATGGCGCTAATGGCGCCGGCAAGACTTCGATCCTGGAAGCCATTTATGTACTCGGCCGGGGTCGATCGTTCCGCACTCGTCTTAATGAACGCCTGATTCGGCATGGACAGGGTCTCTGCCGGGTGGTTGGTAGGGTGGCTCACCCTTTAGGTACCCATTCTCTAGGGGTGGAAGTTCGCAAAGGCAGCGATCAACGTTCTGCGACGGCTGGACGTCTTAACGGCAATCCTATTCGCAGCTTGTCGGAGCTGGCTCTCGCATTCCCGACCCAAATCATCGATCCAGACGCACATAAGCTGATCGAAGAGAGCGCAACGCGCCGTCGTCGCTGGTTGGATTGGGCAGTGTTCCACGTGGAACCTGGTTTCGCATCCGCCTGGAGCCGATATCAGCGCGCCTTGCTCCAACGAAACGCTGCCCTGAAGTCTGGTTCTGCACCGGTCGCAATCTGGGATGAGGAGTTAGCTCGGGAAGGAGAAACGCTGACATCCGCTCGGGAGCGAGTCCTCACTGCCTTGCTGCCTTATTGGGGTGAGATGGTTGAGGAGTTGGTAGGGCTCGAGGTCTCACTGGGTTTTTCGCCGGGCTGGGACCGAAGCGCATCTTTAAGCGATGCCTTGATAGCCCACACGAGTCGCGATCGCGATCGTCGGACGACGACGGTTGGACCCCATCGGGCCGATATCAGCGTCCGGGTAAAGGGGAGAGCTGCTCGGGAAGTATTATCCCGGGGACAACAAAAACTCGCTGCCGTGACCCTCAATCTGTGCCAACTCGAGTTTCTGAAACAGGAACATGATCTAAGGCCGACCGTATTACTCGATGACCCTTCGGCTGAGCTGGATCACAGTCGGTTAGCGCGTTTCATCGGTCGCGTTCGACGCCTCGACACCCAGATCGTCGTAACCGCACTCGAGAAAGATTTCCGCCTTTTTGGTGAGCCTGAAAACCTGTTTCACGTGGAACAGGGAAGGGTATTTCGGGTATGATTTGGCATCCGTTACCCGGGCTATTCCATGACCGAAGCCGACGTCTACGATTCCAGTAAAATCAAGGTCTTAAAGGGTCTTGACGCCGTCAGAAAACGACCCGGTATGTACATCGGCGATACCGACGATGGCACCGGTCTACACCACATGGTTTTCGAGGTCGTCGACAACTCGATCGACGAGGCTTTAGCGGGCCATTGTGACCGCGTCGTGGTCACCATCCACGCTGACGAATCAGTCACTGTCGAAGACAACGGTCGCGGCATCCCTGTCGATATCCACGCTGAAGAAGGCCGATCTGCAGCTGAAGTCATCATGACGGTGCTACACGCCGGCGGTAAGTTCGACGACAGTTCGTATAAGGTTTCCGGCGGTCTGCACGGCGTCGGCGTTTCCGTCGTGAACGCCCTATCGGACGTTCTGCAGCTGACTATTCACCGCGGCGGCAAGCTGCACAAGCAAGAATATCGTCTCGGTGAACCGGTTGCGCCGCTCGCTGAAGTGGGCACGACCAATCGAACGGGTACTAGCGTTCGCTTTAAACCGAGCGCGTCGACCTTCACCAATATTTCGTTCGATTACGACATTCTTGCCAAACGCCTGCGCGAACTATCGTTTCTCAACTCCGGTGTTTGCATCGAGTTGATCGATGAGCGCGAAGAAAAGAGCGACGTCTTTCAACACGAAGGTGGTTTGCAAGCCTTCGTTAAACACCTGAATCGCTCAAAGACGCAAATTCACGAACAGGTATTTCATTTCCGCACCCAGGAAGGCCCTATCGGGGTGGAAGTGGCGATGCAGTGGAACGATTCCTACCAGGAGTCGATGTTCTGCTACACCAACAATATTCCGCAGAAAGACGGTGGTACGCATCTCGCCGGTTTTCGCGCAGCGTTGACGCGCACGCTCAACGATTACATCGAAAAAGAAGGCATCGCCAAGCGCGAAAAGGTGCCAACGACGGGCGACGATGCTCGCGAAGGTCTCACCGCCATTTTGTCGGTCAAGCTACCTGATCCGAAGTTCTCTTCGCAGACCAAAGATAAACTCGTTTCTTCAGAAGTGAAGGGCGTCGTTGAAACAGCGATGGCCGCGAAGTTTTCGGAGTTCCTGCTCGAGAAACCGCAAGAAGCTAAAGCGATTGCGAGCAAGATCATCGACGCGGCGCGTGCACGCGAAGCGGCGCGCAAGGCGCGTGAGCTCACCCGCCGTAAAGGCGCACTCGATATCGCCGGCTTGCCCGGAAAACTCGCCGACTGTCAGGAAAAAGACCCTGCTCTTTCCGAACTCTTTCTCGTCGAGGGTGATTCGGCCGGTGGCTCTGCTAAGCAGGGCCGCGATCGTCGAACGCAAGCGATCTTGCCGTTGAAGGGCAAGATCCTGAACGTCGAGAAAGCGCGTTTCGACAAGATGATCTCATCCGCTGAAGTCGGCACGCTGATTACGGCACTCGGTTGCGGCATCGGTCGCGATGAATTCGACATCGAGAAACTGCGCTACCACCGCATCGTCATCATGACTGACGCTGATGTCGACGGCAGCCATATCCGTACCCTGCTGCTGACCTTCTTCTATCGACAGTTGCCGCTGTTGATCGAACGCGGTCATATCTACATCGCTCAACCGCCGCTTTATAAAGTGAAGCGCGGCAAACAAGAGATGTATGTCAAGGACGAAGTCGAACTGAATGCCATGCTGCTCAACGCTGCATTGGATGAGTCGGAATTGTTTGTGAACCCCGCGGCACCACCGCTGCGAGGCCCCGGTCTCGAAGCGCTTGCCCGGCAATATGTCGAAGTGCAGGGAATCATCAGCCGTTGGGCGCGTCGCTACGACGAACGCTTGCTCGGTCAATTGCTGTACGTGCCAGTGATTTCGCGTGCGACTTTTGACGATCCGAGCGCTTTGCAAGACTGGACCACAGAGTTGCTAGCTCGCCTCAATCAAGAGGCCGATGGTGCTGCGCGTTATAAAATCGAACTGCAACCGGCGGTCGACGGCGCAGGAATTGCGCGCCTGCATATCTCGAAGGACGAGCATGGCAGTCGCTTCGATCGTCATTTGACCCGAGATTTCTTCGATTCACCCGAATATCAACGCATCGCTGAATTGTCGCGCACCCTCGCCGGCCTCATTGAAGAAGGCGCTTACGTCAAGCGTGGCGAATCACGTCATGAGATCGACTCGTTCAAGCAAGCCATCGACTGGTTGTTCGAACACGCCAAGCGTGGTCAGACTATCCAGCGCTACAAGGGTCTCGGCGAAATGAACCCCGATCAGCTCTGGGAAACGACCATCAACCCTGAGACCCGTCGCTTGATGCAAGTGCGCATCGAAGATGCCGTCGCAGCCGATGAGGTCTTCACGACGCTGATGGGTGATGAAGTCGAGCCGCGTCGCGAGTTCATCGAAAAGAACGCGCTGTCGGTGGCCAATCTCGACGTCTGAGCGTCGAGTCAGCCCTGAGTTTCGCTGCTCGTTTTTTGGGCGGCCGCGGCGCGCAGCTTGGTGCCGATAAAGGCGGCGTGCCCCACGTGCAGCAAGTCACCGAGCTTGCGCATCAGATGATGCTCGTGATCGTCTAGCTTGCCGTCGGCATAAGCCACCTGCCAGAACATCTCCATAATTCGCTGCTTTTCCGCCGCGTCGAACGCCGCGTGCAATTGCGAAGTGAAGGCGTGTAGATCGTGCGCCGCTTCTTGTCGGCTGCGGGCTAGCAACATCAATGGTGCAAGCTCATCCGCCGTGAGATCGAAACGCTCCCGTAATAAGCGCTCGACGGTGCTGACCTCGACCTCGCTGGCACCGGAATCCGATTGCATGATTTCGATAAGCAGTACCGCCGTCGCCAATTGCAGCCGATGGCTTTCTTGCTCCGCCGTCCCGCCGACCGCGGACTGCACCGCGCCGAACAACTCCCGCCAGTGTTTGAGCATCTCTGCCTCCTCAGGTGCATGTTAACCCCGGTAAGATGCCCTCGTGAGCACAACCATCCTGCAATCCTTGCCGATCGGCGAACGAGTCGGCATCGCTTTCTCCGGTGGCCTCGACACGAGCGCCGCAGTTCACTGGATGCGCGCGCGAGGTGCGCTGCCTTGCGCGTATACCGCCCATCTTGGGCAGCCAGACGAAACTGACTACGAGGCGATTCCTCGCAAGGCGCAGGAGCTTGGCGCCGTACATGCACGCCTCATCGATTGTCGTCAGCAGCTCGTCAATGAAGGTATTGCGGCAATTCAATGTGGCGCTTTCCATATCTCGACTGCCGGCAACACCTACTTCAACACCACGCCACTGGGACGTGCCGTGACGGGTACGGCTCTAGTACTGGCCATGCGCGAGGACGATGTTCACATCTGGGGTGATGGCAGCACTCACAAGGGGAACGATATCGAGCGTTTCTATCGTTATGGTTTGCTCGCCAATCCGCAGCTGCGAATTTATAAACCCTGGCTCGATCGACGTTTCATCGATGAGCTGGGTGGCCGCGCCGAGATGTCGGCCTATCTGCAGGCGGCAGGACTCGATTATCGACTCAGTGCCGAAAAGGCCTATTCCACCGACTCGAATCTGCTCGGGGCGACTCACGAAGCGAAAGATCTGGAGTTTCTCGAGCGCGGCATCGACATCGTACAGCCCATCATGGGCGCCGCATTCTGGCGTGACGATGTCACGATCCAACGCGAGCGGTGCACGGTCGGTTTCGAGCAGGGCAAGCCCGTCACACTGAATGGTCAGCGGTTTGTTGATGCGCTCGCACTATTCGAGGAAGCCAATCGTATCGGCGGTCGCCATGGTCTTGGCATGAGTGATCAAATTGAGAATCGCATCATCGAGGCTAAAAGCCGCGGCATCTACGAAGCCCCCGGCATGGCGTTATTGTTCATTGCTTACGAACGGTTGGTGACGGCAATCCATAACGAAGACACCATCGAGCAATATCGCCAAAACGGTCGTCGTATCGGCCGACTTCTGTATCAAGGACGCTGGTTCGATCCGCAATGTTTGATGTTGCGCGAAAGTGCGCAGCGTTGGGTGGCCGCCGCCATTACTGGAGAAGTGACGTTGGAACTGCGACGGGGTAACGATTATTCGATCATCGATACGCGTGGTCCGCATCTCACGTATCACCCCGAGCGCCTCACCATGGAAAAAGGCGAGGCGATGTTTAGACCCGAAGATCGCATCGGCCAACTGACGTTGCGCAACATGGATATCGCCGATACGCGCGAGAAGCTCACCGTATACGGCGAAGCCGGTTTGCTCGAAATCGATTCCACGCCTACGTTGCTGCGATGAGCGACGTCGTCGTTTGCGGCAGCTTGAATATGGATCTGCTCTCGCAGGTCGAACGCTTACCGTTGCCCGGAGAAACGGTACTCGGCTTGCGCTATCAACACTCGGCGGGTGGCAAAGGCCTCAATCAAGCGGTTGCCTGTGCGCGGATGGGGGTGCCCACCGCGATGATCGGTGCGGTGGGAGATGATGCCCATGGCCACGCCTTGACCGAGCTGCTGCGCACCGAGAGCGTCGACACCGCGCGAGTTCGAACACGCGCTGAAATCAGGACGGGGCTAGCTCAAGTCATGCTCGCAGCCTCGGGTGAAAACAGTATCGTCGTGCACGCGGGTGCCAATGCAAGCCTGAGCGCCGAGGACGTTGTGCGCGATTTACCCGAGGCGATCGTTTATTTGGCCCAACTCGAAACACCGCTTGAAACTATCGAAGCGTTTTTCGAGGCGGCGAGTCAGGTGGGCGGCTGTCGTGTGCTCAATACGGCACCGGCGGTAACAGGTAGCGAGCGGTTACTGCCACTCGCGGATGTGCTCATCATGAATGCAACCGAGCTCGCCTACTATGCCGGCCACGCGGGTGCGGTGAGTGCAGCGCAGGTTCGCCGGCTGGGGCCCCGCTTGTTGCAGCGACCGCAGCAAGCTTTGATCGTTACGCTGGGTGCCGAGGGCGCCTGGATTTTCACGCATACGAGCGAAGAGTTTATTCCGGCGACACCCACAACCGTGCTCGATACCACCGGAGCTGGCGACTGCTTCACCGGCGTGTTGGTGGCAGGCCTCGCTCTCGGTCAGGTGCTGCCAGAAGCCGCCCGGCGAGCAAGCCGGGCAGCTTCCATTGCAGTCACTCGTCTTGGCGCAGCAACATCAATGCCGCGCGTACAGGAACTTACGGCGTCAGACTCGCATTGACGCGCCGCTGTAAATCGAGGCGCGGCACATCGACGAGATCGCGTTTGATGCGAGCCGTGATTTTCTTGGCCGCCGTTTTTGGTAAGTGCTCGTCGACCATCGCCATGAAGCGCGGTGCCATGACTAGGACGAGCCCGGTCGTTTTGGCATCGCGTACGGCAGCCGAAGCTGTTTTCGCCACCATCCGCGCGAATTGATCGGCTGCTTGTTGTTTGAGGGTGGTACGACCTTCTAGGGCCGTTCGTCGACCTGCGGCGCGCGACATGCCGCGACCGGGTTTGTCGGCACCCGCATCGCGTTCGTGTTTGATTGCAAACGGATTGGCAAACGTCGCGATTTTCTCGAGCTTGGCTCGGACCTTGGCCATCGAATAGATGTGCAGATGCGCGGTATCGGCCACCATCACTTTGATCGACATATCAAAACTCCTATTGAGCCCCTCAAGAACCCATCCTAGCGTGCAGTGGCATTTTTTTCAGGCCTAATCCGACGATTTGCCGCTTTCTCGATCGTTGCGGCGAGATGCAGCAGTTGTGCATCGTCGTTACGTTGGGCGACTAGAGTCAGCCCGACAGGCATGTCTCGCACGAGACCGATCGGTAAGGTGAGGCTCGGATACCCAGCGACTGCGGCAGCCGACCCGAGTGACGAGCCGCCCGTATCGCGACGGTTGCCCCAAATCGGATCGATGAGTTCAGCGGGGCCGCTACCGGGTGACATGATCAAATCGAGAGTCGATTGGGCAAACAAAACAGCGAGGCCGTCGACATCGACCGATTGTTTCAGCGATTGCACAGCTTCGAGATATTTAGGCTCAGTTAACGGACCGCAAGCAACCGACTGCTCGAAGATTTCCTGACCGAAAAACGGCATCTCACGCGCAGCTTCGCGGCGATTGAAGTCGATCAATTCGGCGAGTGAGCGCGTTTCACACCGCGTCGGCGCAAGATCGCCCAAGTAGGAGTCGATGGCCTGTTTGAATTCGTACAGTAAGGCCAAAAACTCTGCTGCGCCGAACTGCTGCAGGCCCACCGGCAGATTGAGATCGACGATCTCGGCACCGTTGGCCATCAACAGATCGCGGATCTGGTTGCACTGCGCGAGTACGTCGGGACGCAAATTAGGTGAACCCGGCCACCAGCCGATTCGTCGGCCTTTCAAGACATCGGCGCGGGCAGTCAAAACCGGCGCAACATCGAAGGGTTGGTCGAATAAAATCGTTGCCACGGATGCAACATCGGCGACGTTGCGACCCATGGGGCCTGCTACATCTTGCCGAGGTGATAGCGGTATCACGCCGCGACCGCTGACCCGAGTCTGTGTCGGTTTGAAGCCGACGATTCCATTGAGCGCAGCCGGCGACAAAATAGAGCCGTCCGTCTCCGTACCGATGGCTACCGCACAAAAACTGCGCGCGGCCGCCGTCGCGGAGCCTGAACTCGAGCCTGATGGATTGCGCTTAGGATCATAAGCATTGCCTGTCTGCCCACCGACCGCACTCCAACCACTCATAGAGCGCGTCGAGCGGAAGTTTGCCCACTCGCTAAGGTTGGTTTTGCCGAGGATTACGGCACCTGCGGCACGTAATCGCGCGACGAGATCGGCATCTCGGGTTGCCTGTGAGCGAGCGAGCGCGAGCGAACCTGCGGTCGTCGGTAGCGGATCGATCGACTCAATGTTGTCTTTGAGCAGGATGGGAACGCCATGCAGTGCTCCACGGTTGCGGCCTGCGCGTCGCTCGAGATCCAGCGCGCGCGCTGTCTCGATTGCGCGCGGATTCACGGCGATGATTGACCTGAAGAGTGCGTCTTCACGCTCGATGCGAGCAAGGTACCCAGCTACGATCGCCTCGCTACTGAAGCCTTTTGCAAAAAGTTCTTGCAAGGACGCTATCGATAGCTCGGTTGGATCAACATCGGTCGCGATCTTGAAGGTGTTTGCCTGCGCACGTTCGAAGTTGTGCGCAATCGCAGCCGCGACGCCCAAGGAGGCGAGGCGACTCATGAATTGTCTGCGACGCATCGGATCAGTCTCCTGTCGAGCGGGTTGCCGAGGGCAGCTGGCGCAGCGTGTCTTCGATCCAACGCTGCACTTCGTCGTTAATCTCGCGCGGATCACGGCCGGCAGTGACGATCGGCGCGCCGATGATGACGTGGATCGTTCCGGGTTTTTTCAAAAAACCGCGACGTGCCCAGTAGTGCCCCGCGTCGTGTGCAACCGGCACGATCGGATAACCACTGCGACTCGCCAGTAGTGCACCGCTTACACCGTAGCGACGGGTCTCACCCGCCGCCACTCGGGTCCCTTCTGGAAAGATCAAAATCGACAAGCCTTCGCGCAGTCTGATGGTGCCACGCTGTACGACTTGATTGACCGCTGAGGCACCTGCACCACGATCGACCGGGATCGACCGCAACAAAGCGAGACCCCAGCCGAAGAAAGGGATGTACATCAACTCGCGTTTGAGCACGATGACTTTCGGCGGACCGAGCAAAAATTGCGCGAAAGTCTCCCAGGCCGAGGAATGTTTCCAATAGGCGATGTGAGGCTCAGCGGGGATGTTCTCTAGGCCACTGACTTCGAAACGGAGATCGCAGATCAGACGTAATCCGTCGAGCATGCGCTGCCCATACCAACGGACGAAATCGAAGCGTCGTCGTATCGAAACGAAAGGAGCTGCGATGACGAAGATGACTGCGTAGAGCAGTGTCCACGCAAACATGAAGACAGTGAAGATGAGCGAACGGAGCGCGATCATCCTGGCAAACGCGACAAGTCAGCGACGCCGGAGAACAGCGTTCTGACGCGGTTCACGAGGGCGAGCCGATTGGCACGCAGGGCCGCATCCGGGTCATTCACCATCACATCGTTAAAGAAGGCGTCGATCATTGGACGTAAGCTGGCCAGCAAGGTCAGCGCGGCATCGTACTCGGCACAACGCAGATGCGTATCGACGGAAGAGGCAATTGCATCCAGAGCTGCAGCCAAATTGCGTTCGGCGGGCTCACGCAGCAAGGCGGCATCGATGTTCGTCGATAGTGTGCCTGTTTCCGTTTTCTTGAGAATATTGGCTATACGCTTGTTGGCAGCGGCGAGGCTTTCCGCTTCGGGCAATTCGCGGAACCGGCGCAAGGCTTCGAGTCGCGACTGGATGTTGCCTGGTTTCGTAGAGCCGGTGGCCTGTACGGCATCGAATGCTTCGCTGCCGTGACCGGCTTCGAGTTGGATTGCGCGCAGTCGATCCATCATGAAACCCAAGACTTCACTTTGCGTATCGGGCGTGCTGACCGGTTGCAGTGCCACGGCCTGTGCAACGAGATCAGCAAGATCGAGATCGAGACGCCGTTCTAGCAAAATTCTCACGACGCCAATCGCAGCGCGGCGCAACGCGAAAGGATCCTTCGTACCACTCGGCTTTTGACCGATACCGAAAATACCAGCGAGCGTGTCGAGTTTGTCGGCCAACGCTACGGCGATACCGCTTGGGGTCGAGGGCAATTCATCGCCAGCACCGCGCGGCAGATAATGCTCGCGGATGGCGCTCGCCACTTCGGCAGGCTCGCCATCGGCGGCAGCATAGTTGGCACCTGTGATGCCTTGCAGTTCCGGAAACTCGCCGACCATCGCGGAGAGCAAATCACATTTGGAGAGCTCCGCTGCTTGCGCCGCCAGAGTCGATTGGCCGCCGACGAGCGGGGCGATCTGGCTCGCGAGGCTCGCGACACGGCGAACTTTGTCGCCGATCGAACCGAGCTTGGCCTGGAAGGTGACGCGGTCTAAGCCTTCGCGCCAGCCGCGCAAAGGGGCTCGGCGATCTTGTCGTTGGAAGAACGCGGCGTCCGACAAGCGTGGGCGGACGACGCGTTCGTTGCCTTCGCGCACTCGCGAGGGATCGCGGCTGTCGATATTGCTGATGGTGATGAACCAGGGCGTGAGCTTTCCGGCAGCATCTTCGACGGGGAAATAGCGTTGATGTTCTTGTAGCGTGGAGATCAGCACTTCGCGCGGCAGTTCCAGAAATGCAGCGTCGAAGCGACCTTCGACCGGTACCGGCCACTCGACGAGTGCAGTGACCTCATCGAGCAGTGCATCGTCGAACACGGCGCGCCCGCCGAGACGCGCCGCTGCTGATTCGACTTGTGCACGGATGCGCTCGCGACGCTCACCAAAATGTGCAATCACATGACCAGACTTGCGCAATACGTCGGCGTAATCAGCCGGTGTCGGCAACGGCAATTCGCCTGGCGCATGAAAACGATGGCCGCGCGTGGTACCGCCGGCTCGGGTATCGAGCAGTGTGGCATCGAGCACTTCGTCGCCAAAGCGCAGCACCACCCAATGCACGGGCCGAACGAACTCCGCTTGGCTTGCACCCCAACGCATGCGTTTCGGAATCGGTAAGGCATCAAGCGCGGTTTGCACGATCGGCGCGAGCAACGAAGATGTCGGCGCACCGGGCTTGCTGCCCTCGAAGTAGAGGAACTCGCCCTTGCCCTCGGTGATACGACTCAATGAGCCAATATCGACGCCACAGGATTCGGCGAAAGCCGTGGCCGCTCGAGTCGGCTGACCGGTCTTGTCAAACGCGGCCGATACTGGCGGACCACGACGCTTCAATAATTGTTCGGGCTGCTGCTCGGCCAGATCTCGTACGAGTAAGGCGAGCCGTCGCGGCGCGGCATACGACAGCAGATCACCGTGCGGAAGACCTGCACTGGTCAAACCATTGCGGATCCCTTCCAACAGCGCGCGCTCAAGCTCGGGCAGCGCGACCGGTGGCAATTCTTCCGTGCCAAGTTCGAAGAGAAAATCACGGCTGCTCATCGCGAACCCTCCGCGCTGGCAGAGCCCATCGGGAAGCCAAGAGCTTCTCGACTCTCGTAATAGGCTTGAGCGACACCACGAGCGAGGGTACGGACCCGCAGGATAAATCTTTGACGTTCAGTCACCGAAATCGCGCGACGCGCATCGAGCAAATTGAAGGTGTGCGAGGCTTTGAGAACTTGCTCATAAGCCGGTAGTGCGAGCTTGGCCTCGAGCAAACGTTGGCAGGCGGCTTCGTGCTCATCGAAATGACGGAACAGCGAGCTCGTATCGGCGTGTTCGAAGTTGTAGGCCGACTGCTCGACTTCGTTCTGGTGATACACGTCGCGATAGGTGACTTTGCCGCGTGGTCCGTCGGCCCAGACGATATCAAAAACACTGTCGACACCTTGCAGGTACATGGCAAGGCGCTCGAGTCCGTAGGTAATCTCGCCCGTGACGGGACGACAATCGATACCACCCACTTGTTGGAAGTAAGTGAACTGCGTGACTTCCATGCCGTTCAGCCACACTTCCCAACCGAGACCCCAGGCACCGAGCGTGGGTGACTCCCAGTTGTCTTCAACGAAGCGGATATCGTGGGTGAGTGGATCTAAACCCAACATCTTCAACGACCCGACATATTTATCGAGGATGTCGAGCGGCGAGGGTTTCAGCACCACCTGGAATTGGTAGTAACGCTGCAAACGAAACGGATTGTCGCCATAGCGCCCATCGGTTGGTCGACGTGAGGGCTGCACGTAGGCGGCACTCCAGGGTTCCGGACCAATCGAGCGCAGGAAGGTGGCTGTGTGAAAGGTGCCCGCCCCCATCTCCATGTCGTAGGGTTGCAGAATGACGCAGCCCTGGTCTGACCAGTACTGCTGCAGGGCAAAAATCAGTTCTTGAAAAGTGCGAGGCATGAAACGGGTCGTTAGCAGCGCCGGTGATGGCTCGCAAGTATAGCCCTCCAGCGATAGACCTCTGCTTACGCACTATTTAAGTGCAGGTTGGATTATAATGCGCCATCATGGTGCGTTTTCGGGCGCACGTAAGATCCATTTATCGAACTAAGCCTTTGACTGTGCAGCAGAATGGTCTGCGGGCACGTTTTCTGCATCAAGATTGGGCGTTAAGTTTCCCATTCCCGATATTTGTACGGAGCGACTATGACCACCGCCAGTGACGTCATTCAGATGATCAAGGACAAGGAAGTGAAGTGGGCTGATCTGCGCTTCACCGATACCCGTGGCAAGGAGCAACACGTCACCATCCCAGCGAAGGCGGTCGACGAAGGCTTGTTCCGTGACGGCAAGATGTTCGACGGTTCGTCGATCGCCGGTTGGAAGGGCATCAATGAGTCCGACATGATCCTGATGCCCGATACCAGCACCGTGGTCCTCGATCCTTTCTTTGAAGATGCCACCGTCAATATTCGTTGCGATGTCATCGAACCTGCCACCATGCAGGGCTACGAGCGCGATCCGCGATCGATCGGCAAGCGCGCTGAAGCGTACTTGAAGAGCACCGGCATTGCCGATGGTGCAACCTTTGGCCCCGAGAACGAGTTCTTCATCTTCGATAGCGTTCGCTGGACCAACGAGATGCACACCTCGTCCTACGCCATCGATTCAGTGCAGGGCGCCTGGAATAGCAATACGGTCTATCCCGAAGGCAACATGGGCCATCGTCCCGGTGTGAAAGGCGGTTATTTCCCGGTTCCGCCCGTCGATGCCTATCAAAATATTCGCAACTCGATGTGCAATGCGTGCGAAGAGCTCGGTCTCACGGTCGAGGTGCATCACCACGAAGTGGCGACCGGTGGTCAGTGCGAAATCGGTATTGGTCCTGGCGGTCTCGTCAAGAAAGCCGATGAAGTTCAGATTTTGAAGTATGCAGTGCACAACGTGGCGCATGCCTACGGCAAGACAGCAACCTTTATGCCGAAGCCGCTTGTTGGTGATAACGGCTCGGGCATGCACGTGCACCAGTCGTTGCAGAAGGACGGCAAAGCTTTGTTTGCGGGTGACAAGTACGGCGGCCTCTCCGAGCTCGCGCTCTACTACATCGGCGGCATCATCAAGCACGCCAAGGCATTGAACGCCTTCACCAACGCGGGCACCAACAGCTATAAGCGTCTCGTACCGGGCTTCGAAGCGCCGGTCATGCTCGCCTACTCGGCGCGCAACCGTTCCGCGTCGATCCGCATCCCGTTCGTTGCCAACCCGAAGGCGCGTCGTATCGAAGTGCGCTTCCCCGACTCGTCCGCCAACCCGTACTTCGCTTTCGCCGCCATGATGATGGCGGGTCTCGATGGCATTCAGAACAAGATCCACCCGGGCGATCCGGCCGACAAAGACTTGTACGATCTCGAGCCGGAAGAGGCCAAGCACATCCCGACGGTATGTCACTCGCTCGATATGGCACTCGAGCATCTCGATAAAGATCGTGAGTTCCTCACCCGCGGTGGTGTGTTCACCAACGACGTGATCGATGCCTACATCAATCTCAAGATGCAGGAAGTCACGCGATTCCGGATGAGCACGCACCCGGTCGAGCTCGATTTGTACTACAGCTGCTGAGGATGGTCGCGTGATGCGCAGCAGAGCCCATGGCCGCTGAACGCCTCTTTGAGACGTTCGCTGCGCATCACGATTCCGCTGAGCTCCTCGATGCGTTGGCGACCGGCGTCGTACTTCTCGACGCCGGTCTTCACGTTCTGCATGCGAACATGGCCGCACAGGGCTTCATGGCCATCGGGCTCAATCAGGCGCGTGGGAAGCCGTTCACTGAGCTATTTGCCGATACCAACGGCTTGCAAGGATTGCTGACGCGCGCACTAGAGCACGGCGAAGCTTTCAGTGAGTTCGAACTGTCGTTGCGGCCCGCGGGGACTCCGCGAGAACCGCAGCTGGTCGACCTGAGCATCACCCGCATCGAAGCGACGAGTGGTCAAAAGCGCTTATTGCTCGAGATGATCGATGCAGTACCGCGAACCCGGCTCAATCGTGACAACGAACTACGCGCTCGCCTCGAAAGCAGTCGCATGATGACCCGCCAGCTTGCACACGAGGTCAAAAATCCGCTCGGTGGTTTGCGAGGTGCTGCGCAATTGCTGGCGCGTCAGCTGCCGGATCCGACCTTGCGCGAATACACCGACGTCATCATCGCCGAGGCAGATAGGCTGACCGCGCTGGTCGACACCATGACCCACTCAGCCCGCCCCTCACAGAAAGAGCGGCTCAACATTCATGAAGTTTGCGAGCACGTCTATCGCTTGATCGTAGCCGAAGCCGATAACGGTGTGATCGTAGAGCGCGATTACGATCCTAGTGTTCCCGAAGGGCGTTTCGATCGAAATCAGTTGGTACAAGCGCTGCTGAATTTGAGTCGCAATGCACTGCAAGCAGTCGGTAGTGGCGGTCGTGTCGTATTGCGGACGCGTGCCGTATCACATGTGCATATCGGACTGGTGCGCCACCGTTTGGCGGCGCGCATCGAGGTTCTCGACGATGGTCCTGGCGTGCCCGATGCCATCCGCAGCAGTTTATTTTTTCCACTCGTGACGGCTCGGCCGAATGGTACCGGTCTGGGTTTGGCCGTTTCACAGGAACTTGTGAATCGAAACGGCGGCGTCATCGAATTCGAGAGTGAGCCCGGCCGTACGGTCTTTCGTATGTTGCTACCTTTGGAGGCGTCGCCATGAACTCTGCACTGCGCGTCTGGCTGGTCGATGATGATGCCTCGATCCGCTGGGTGCTCGAGCGCGCGCTCAAAAGTGGCGGCATGACGCCGCGCGTTTTCGAAGCGGCGGAGCTTGCGCTCGAAGCCTTGCGTGGTGACGCGCCGGACGTCTTACTCACCGATATCCGCATGCCGGGACTATCCGGTCTCGATTTAGTGCGTCGTCTGCACGAGACCCGTCCGCAGCTGCCCATCATTGTGATGACCGCACACGCTGATCTCGACAATGCGGTATCGGCGTACGAGAGTGGGGCGTTCGAGTATCTGCCGAAGCCGTTCGATATCGATCAGGTCGTCGAGCTTGTTCGTCGGGCTGCAGAGAGCGCCGCGAAGCCCATCTCGGGACGTACCGAGGACACGCCGATGCCCGAGTTGCTCGGCAAGGCGCCAGCAATGCAGCAAGTGTTTCGCGCGATCGGTCGCTTGTCTCGCTCTGCTGTCAGCGTTTTGATCACCGGCGAGTCGGGCACAGGTAAGGAGCTTGTAGCGCGCGCATTACATGAACACAGCCCTCGATCCAGCAAACCGTTCATTGCCCTCAATACTTCTGCGATTCCTTCCGAGTTGCTCGAGTCGGAGTTGTTCGGGCACGAGAAGGGAGCTTTCACTGGAGCGGATGCACTGCGTCGCGGGCGCTTCGAACAGGCAGACGGCGGCACGCTGTTTCTCGATGAAATTGGTGATATGCCGACCGGGTTGCAGACCCGGTTGCTGCGAGTGCTGGCCGAAGGCGAGTTCTATCGTGTGGGCGGTCAGTCGCCGATCCGGGTTGATGTGCGCGTGATTGCAGCGACGCATCAAAATCTCGAAGATCGAGTCGCACGCGGCTTGTTTCGCGAAGATTTGTTCCATCGACTGAACGTCATTCGAATGGAGTTACCACCCTTGCGTGCGCGACGTGAGGATGTCGCTGATTTATTGGACCACTATCTCGGCGTAGCAGCGACTGAGCTGGGTGTCGAGCGTAAGCGTATCGCATCCGATGCGCGCGCAGCGCTCGAGACCTATGCTTGGCCGGGCAATGTGCGTGAGCTCGTGAATCTTTGTCGGCGCTTGACGGTATTGGCACCCGGTGGCGAGATTCGTCTCGAAGACCTGCCGAGTGAAATCCGCGGCGCGAGCACCGTTGTAGATGCCGACGGTTGGCCGCAAGTCTTGGCAGCTTGGGCCGAAGCAGAATCGTTACGTCGTGACGCGGTGCCGCTACTCGATACTGCTTTGCCTGAGTTCGAACGCACACTCATTCGGGTGGCCTTGCGTCACACCAGCGGTCATCGGCAGGAAGCGGCCAAGTTACTCGGTTGGGGCCGCAACACGTTGACGCGCAAACTTAAAGAACTCGCCATGGAAGAGTATGCTGCAGAGGGCTCAGACGACGCAGCGGCGTGATCGATGACGGATTGGACGATGGACTGGTTGAATCAGGTTTTGTACGGCAACCCATTGTCCCAGTGGGCTCTGGCGGCTTTAGCTTTTTCAGTCACCTTCACGGTGTTGCCCTTCCTGCGACTTTTCTTGCTGTCGCGTGCGCGGAAGCTGCGTGGGTTGACCGAGACGGGCGCGATCGAACTTCTGCTACTGCTGATCAAACGGACTCGCAGTGTGTTTCTGTTTGTCGTGGCGTTGTATTTCGCCATGCGTTTTCTCGAGTTGCCACCGCGGCTCGATCGAATCTCCACCAGCGTCATCGTATTCGCTGGATGGTTCCAGGCCGCCTTGTGGGGTGTCGGAGCGGCGAGCTTCTTTGTCGAACAACGCAAGCGTCAGGCGGCAGAACGCGTGGGCGGCGCCTCCGAAAATGTGGTTCTCGATATCGGCTTATTCGTCGCGCGAGTTGTGATTTTTGCCGTTGCGATTCTACTCGCTCTCGACAACCTCGGCGTCAACATCACGGCACTGGTTGCCGGTCTTGGCGTCGGCGGTATCGCGATCGCACTTGCCGTGCAGACCATTCTCGGCGACTTACTGGCGTCGCTATCCATCATGCTCGACAAACCCTTCGAAGTGGGTGATTGGCTGCGTATCGACGACATCGATGGCACGGTTGAGAAAATCGGCGTCAAGAGCACACGTCTGCGCAGTCTTTCGGGTGAGCAGATCGTGCTTTCGAATGCCGATATGCTCAAATGTCGTATTCGCAACATGGGCCGAATGCCCGAGCGCCGATCGCTGTTCACGCTCGGCGTCGCCTACGAAACCACGCCCGAAAAATTACAGCAGATACCGAGTCTCGTCGAAGCGGCGATTTCCAGCGTGGCAGGCACGCGCTTCGAGTACTGCGTGTTTCGTCAGTTTGGTCCTTCGGCGCTCGAGTTCGAAATAGTGTATTTCGTGCCCGAACCGGCCGATGCTCGCTTCAAGTTTTTAAAGATAGTCGACGCGGTGAACCGACGGATCCACGCGGAATTTGCGGCTAACGGCATCGAATTCGCCTATCCGACGCAGACGGTCTACGTCAAAGCTGCAACGAACCTACGAGCTCCGTGACGTTCGAGTAGCCGTGGGTCTGCAGATAATCGGCGATACCTGCATTGATTTTCTTGCAGCTCATCGGATCGTAGAAAAGCGAGGTACCGACACCGACAGCGCTGGCGCCGGCGATAATGAATTCGATGGCATCCGTCGCCGAAGTGATACCGCCTTGGCCGATGATGGGCACGTTGTGCTTGCGCGCCACGTCATACACTTGGTGAACCTTCAGCAGCGCGATCGGCTTGATTGCAGGACCCGACAGCCCGCCTTGAACGTTGCCGATGATGGGTCGTCGAGTTTTCGCATCGATAGCCATACCCATGATGGTGTTGATCACCGACAGGCCGTCGCTACCGGCTTCGATGCAGAGCCGCGCGTTTTCTTTGATATCCGTCTGGTTAGGCGATAGTTTCGTGATGATGGGCTTTCGTGTTACGGCCCGACACGCCGCCACGACGCGCGCCGACATCTCGGGGTAGTTCCCGAAAGCAACTCCGCCTTCCTTGACGTTCGGACAAGAGATGTTGATCTCGATGGCATCAATCGGAGAGTCGTCGAATCGACGAGTGACCTCGGCATACTCTTCGATGGTCGAACCCGAGACGTTGGCAATGAAACGAGTTTCGGTGAAATCGAGCGCCGGGAGAATCTGGCTTACGACATGATCGGTGCCCGGATTCTGCAGCCCGATCGCGTTCAGCATCCCCATCGGCGTTTCGTAGACGCGATGTGGTCGGTTGCCGAGGCGCGGTTCTAGCGTGGTGCCCTTCAGTACGATGCCGCCGCAGTCGGTGTTCGAGAAACCTTCGATACGGGTGTACTCCTCGCCGAAGCCGACGCAGCCCGAGAGCAGCACGATGGGCGAGGCGAAGTCGAGGCCGAGAAAGCGATAGCGCAGTGAGGCGGCGGGGCTAGACATGCAGAGATTATAGAGTGAGGGCGTTACCATGCGCGCATGTTCCATGTCGTGCTGTTCGAGCCGGAGATACCACCCAATACCGGCAACGTGATCCGGCTCTGCGCCAACACCGGAGCCGAGCTGCATTTGATCAAACCGCTCGGATTCGATCTGGATCGCCGCTCGGTACGTCGTGCCGGCCTCGATTACCGTTGGATGGCGGCCGTGCACGTTCATGAGGATTTCGCTGCCTGTCGTGTCGCCTTGGCTGCGCAGGGTGCAAGGCGATGGTTCGCGATCGAAACGGGCGGCTCGAGTCGTTACGATGAAATCGCCTGGCAGTCCGGTGACGTCATGATTTTCGGTTCCGAGCGGCGCGGTTTACCGATAGCGATACTCGAGGAATTGAAGGCCGAGTTTGCCGAGGATGCCATCGCGAGCATCCCGATGCGCGAGGGAAACCGCAGCCTTAACTTGTCGAACTCCGTCGCACTCGTGCTTTACGAGGCTTGGCGGCAAAACGGCTTTTTGAGTCCGACTACTCGAACTCCGCCTTGATCGGTCTGGACATCAGACTTTTGACGACTTCACGCGGCGGCAATGCTTCGTAGAGCGTGCGATAGATGCTCTCGCAGATGGGCATAACGACACCGTGCCGTTGTGCCACGAGTCTGACCGCGCGAGCGGCGAGATATCCCTCCACGACCTGGCCGATCTCGGACAAAGCGGCTTCGACGCCGCGACCAGCCGCTAGTAGCAGACCGAACCGCCGGTTGCGAGATTGATCATCCGTGCAGGTCAGGACGAGATCGCCGAGTCCGGCGAGACCCATGAACGTTTCTTTTTGTGCACCCAGAGCGACACCGAGCCGGGTCATCTCAACTAAACCACGGGTGATCAACGCCACTCGAGTATTGGCGCCAAAGCCAAGGCCATCCGCGAGACCGGCGCCGACAGCCAGCACATTTTTCGTAGCGCCACCCACCTCGACGCCCACGATATCGGTGGAGGTGTAGGCACGAAAGTTCGCCGACGAGAGACTTTGCGCAAGCGAAATCGCGAAGGCCTCCTCGGTCGCCGCAATCGTCATCGCAGTGGGCAAACCCGCACCGACCTCGCGCGCGAATGTCGGGCCCGACAGTACGGCGAAGGCCCGTGCGGAACCGAGTTCCTCGCGCGCGACTTGATGTGGCAACAGACCGGTTTCGAGCTCGAAGCCTTTTGTCGCCCACGCGAGACGAGCCTCCGGTGGCAGTATCGGGGCTAATTCTTTGAGCAGTGAGCGAAGCGCATGGCTCGGCACGGCGACGAGAATATCTTGAGCGCCGTCGATCGCCGCTCGCAGCGTGTCGACCACCCGCAAGGAGTCGGGGAATGACGCATCCGGCAGGTACCGAGCATTGCGACGATCGTGTGCCATCGCGGCCAAGAGCGTCGCGTCGCGAGCCCAGAGTCGCGTGTCGTGACCGGTGCGGGCGAACTGGATCGCTAGGGCCGTGCCCCAGGATCCAGCGCCCAATACGGCCAGCGGCGTGCCCGTGGCCGTCATCGTCTTTAACTATTCAGCGGTTGCTGAGCGGCTTGGGTCTGTGCTTCGGCCGCTTCGGCACGTGAGCGCGCGTACAGCAGTTCGAAGTTGACCGGCGGCAGCAACAACTGCGGGAAGCCGCCCTGAGTGACTAGGTTCGCGATCTGCGCGCGTGCGTACGGGAAGAGTACGTTCGGGCCGATGCTGGCGACTGCACGGCGATAGTCTTCTTCGCCGAGATTGCGTACGGCAAAAATCCCGCCCTGCTGCACTTCGACCAAGAAAGCCGTGGCGTCGCCGTTCTTGGCGGTGACGCTGATGCGCAACACGATCTCGCGCAGATCGGGCGAGAGGATTTCAGTCGCCGTATCCAGTTCGAGATTGATGTTCGGGTTCCACTGTCCTTCGACGCGCGGACCTTTGGGAGCCTCGAAAGAGCAGTCTTTTAGATAGACGCTTTGCAGCGAAAACTCAGGTGCATTCGGGTCGGCTTCGGTGCCGGCAACGCCATCTGCAGTCGGATTCGGATCAGCCATGTCGATGAGCCTCTGTGGAAGACGATGAGTTCAATTATCAGGTGTAGGAATGATCGTGGTGGTCAAACGAGCAAAGGATCGAGACCGCCACGGGCGTCGAGGGCATGCAAGTCGTCGCTACCGCCGACGTGGACCTCGCCGATGAAAATTTGCGGAACCGTACGACGACCGCTGCGCGTCATCATTTCTTCGCGACGCGACGGTGCGGCATCGATATCAATTTCCTCGAAGGCGACGCCCTTGCGGGTCAGCAGAGCCCGTGCCCGCTCACAATAAGGACACCAGCCGGTCGCATACATGACGACCTTGGCCATCAAGCTTTGCTCTTCTCGCGAGCGACGGGCAGGTTCTCGGACTGCCAGCCGCTGATACCGCCGCGCAGGTTGAAAACCTGGGTGAAGCCTTGACCGTTCAACACTCGCGCAGCCGAGGCGCCGGTGCTGCCGGAGTGGCAATAGACCACCACCGGTTTTTCCTTGTACTTCTTCAAGTTGTCGCCGGCCTTGACGAGTTCGTGCGAGTCCATCTGTCGTGAGCCCGCGATGTGACCTGCGGCGTGATCCTCCGGCTTACGGATGTCGAGCACTAACGCGCCCTGGTTTTGCAGGCGGATCAGATCCTGCGGCGAGATGGCCGCGAAGGAGTCGCGCCGGGCGCGGATCTCGTACACGAGCACCAATAGGGCAGCGAGCGCAGCCATCGCGACCAACCACGGATGGTTGGCGATGTATTCCGGCAACTTTTCCATGCGAGAGATTATACAATTTCGCCGCATGCGCGGCCGAACCCTTTGTTTTTCGTTGCTTTTTACCCTGCTGGCGGCAGCGCCCGCGGGGTTCACGCAGGATGCGGCCAAAACGGAAGCCGAACTGCGCCAATTGCGCTCGCAAATCGAGCGCGTTCGTAGCCAAGTTGCCAAAGACGCAGCCGAAAAGGATCGTCTCGCAAAAAGTCTGCGCTCGGCCGAGCAGTCCGCCTCAGCGGCGCGAGTCGTGCTCGGTCGTTTACGGGGCGAGCGGCAAACTCGCGAGCAGCGTTTGCAGGAGCTCGGTGAGCAGAAGCGCGCGCGCGAAACCGAGTTGGCGAGCGAGCGAGCATCCCTTGCCGCGCAGATGCGGGCGGCACACCAGATCGGCCGCGAAGATCCGCTCAAGATGCTGCTAAATCAGCAAGACCCGGCGCAGGCCGGTCGGCTCGTTTCGTATTACGCTTATTTCGGTCGGGCGCGAGCCGAGCAAGTCGCCGCCATCGAAACGAAAGTCACCGAGATCGCCGCGCTCGAACGCGATCTTGAAACCGAGAAGGAGCGCATCGCTCGGCTTGAGCGCGAACAGTCTAGTGAGGTTGCCAAGCTCGATAAGGCACGTCAGGAGCGTGGCGCCGTCCTCGCGCAATTGAATGCCGAAGCGAAAGAGCGCGCTGCAACCTTACAACGCATGCAGCGCGAGCAAGCTGCGCTACAAAAGTTGTTGCAGCAGCTTCGACGAACCACACCGAGCTTCCCGAGCGACAACAAAAGCCCGTTTGCTCGGATGCGCGGTAAGTTGGCTTGGCCGGTATCAGGAAAAATCGTCTCGCGATTTGGTCAGCAACGAGCCGGTTCGATGAAGTGGGAAGGCGTGCTGATCGGCGCTGAGCGCGGTGCACCGGTACGAGCGGTTTATCGTGGCCGCATTGTGTACGCCGATTGGCTCGCGGGCTTGGGATTGCTCGTCATCGTCGATCACGGTGGCGGCTTCCTCAGTCTCTATGGTCATAACGAGCAGCTTTATCGCCAAGTAGGTGACACCGTGGTGGCCGGCGATACGATCGCGGCGGTGGGTGACACGGGCGGGCGTCCGGCGCCGCAGTTGTATTTCGAGATTCGCCAAGCTGCACGCCCCGTCGACCCCGCGCCTTGGTTCACTACTCGTCAGCCGTGAGCGCCACGCAATCCCATCGCCTGGCTTGGTTGGCTGCAGCCGCAGGTCTAATCGTAGGGGCTGCTGCCACGTGGTTTGTGTCTCGGTCGGTGGAAGAGACGATCGATGCACCGACCCCATCAAAGAAATCGACTGCTGACCAGCCGCTCACGGTACGCGAGTTGCCAGCGAGCGAATCGCGACGGATTGCCGAGATCATCGCGCAGGTGCAGCGAGAGTATGTCGATGAGGTGACGCCCGATCGTCTGCTTGAGCAGGCGATGCGCGGCATGGTCGGCGGCTTAGATCCCTATTCGGCTTATCTCGACCGACGTGAGTACGAAGAATTGCGGCGCGGCGCGGCCGGGAGTTATCCCGGCATTGGCATTGAGGTGTCTGCGGAAGACGATGGCATCAAAGTCGTGCGCTCGCTAGCCGACTCACCTGCTGCGCGAGCGGGTATCCGTGGCGGCGACGTCATCCTGCAGATCGATAACGAGCCGGTGGGTGATAATGTCAATGCGGCACTCGAGCAGATGCGCGGACCACCGGGCTCGCTCGTACGGTTGACCCTGCGTCGTGCCGAGAGCGCCGAGCTCGTCAGCGTGGCCCTTGAGCGTGCCAAAGTTGAAGTGCATAGCGTCTCCGGCGAGATGCTGGAGTCGGGCTTTGCCTATGTCCGTATCGCTTCGTTTAGCGAGACGACGCGCAAGGACTTCGACAAGGTAGTGCGCGAGCTCTCGACGACAGGACGCTTGCGCGGTGTCGTGCTCGATGTAAGACACAACCCCGGCGGCGTTCTTGAGGCTGCAGTCGAGGTTGCTGATGCTTTACTCGATTCGGGCAATATCGTCTCGGCGACAGGTCGTACGGCCGAGGCCAATTTCCGTATGGATGCTTCGCGGGGACAACTGCTCGAAGGTGTGCCGCTGGTTCTGTTGATCAATGGTGCGTCAGCTTCGGCTGCAGAAATTCTAGCTGGTGCTCTCAAAGATAACGGTCGCGCACGTTTGGTGGGTCGTCGAACCTATGGCAAAGGTGTCGTTCAAAGCGTGTTGCCGCTCGCCGATGGCCGCGCGTTGAAACTCACGACTTCACGATATGTGACGCCAGCGGGTGTATCTATCGATGAAACGGGCATCGAACCTGACGTGCTTCTTCCGGGCGCAGATGTGACGCCAATCGCGGCGCGAGAGGATGCGGAAGTTAATTTGGCGCTGCGTACGCTGCGCGAGCCGACGGTCGCTCGAGCAAAGGAACGCCGATGATCGAAATGCTGCACTTTTTATTGGACTTTATCCTGAATCTCGACGAACACCTCGTGGAGCTGTTGCAGGCATACGGTGTCTGGATCTACGCCATCCTGTTCATCATCGTGTTTGCTGAAACCGGTCTCGTCGTGACGCCATGGTTGCCCGGTGACTCGTTGTTGTTTGCTGTCGGAACACTCATCGCGATCGACTCGAGCGGCACGCTGGATATCGGTACCGTCGCCATCTTGTTGATCATCGCAGCGATTTTGGGCAATACCTGCAACTATGCGATAGGCAAGTGGGTCGGGCCGCCCGCGTTCAGTGGTCGATATCGATTCCTGAAAGTCGAATATCTTCGACAGACCGAGGCCTATTTCATCAGGCATGGTGGCAAAACGGTGATGTTGTCGCGCTTTCTGCCGATATTGCGCACCTTTGCGCCCTTCGTATCGGGAGTCGCGCGCATGCACTACCCGCGCTTCCAGACATATAACGTGCTCGGCGCAGTGCTCTGGGTCACCGTTTTTTTGGGTGGCGGCTACCTGTTCGGCAACATCCCGACCGTCAAGAACAACTTTGGCCTCGTCACGCTCACCATCATCGGCGGTTCGCTGATTCCGGTGGCGATCCTGCTCTGGCGTCGTCGTCGCGATTCAGCTGAGTAGCGATCGAACGGCGCCGTAGATGCCGCCAAACAGCAAAAAGAGCGTCGGGAAAAACGACAGACCGAAGCCGAGGCTGCGCTTATTGGCCGCCTCAACGTAGCCCTTGAAGTAGAGCGCACGGCCAATAATGAAAATCGCGCCAAGCAACACCGCCCACGCCTGGTCGATGAACACGGCGAAGCTCCAGAGCGCTGGGATGAACAGCGCCAGCATCTCGAGTGTGTTCATCTGTACTCGATAAACGCGTTCGAAAGTCTCATCACCGGTGGTGGCGGGCGCCTTGACGCCGTATTGATAACGAGCGCGCCCGACGGCCATCGTGAAGATGAAGTACTCGAACAAGGCGAGCAGCATGATCAAGTGAACGGCGGCGTAGTTGGTCGTCATGATGGAACCCCCTGGCAAAGCTGTGGTCGGAAGACCGTACGCAGAGGATAGCGCGGTGGCACAATCTTGCCGAGGAGGCATGAGTCGATGACCGGTTTCATATTGCGTGCCGTTATCGCCGCCTTTGGGCTTTGGCTAGCGGCCGAGTGGGTGGATGGCGTCGTCATAGACGACGCGACGACGTTGTTACTTGCAGCGTTGCTTTTAGGTGTCGTCAACGCCTTCGTGCGTCCGATCGCCATCGTTCTGACTTTACCCATCAGCGTGGTGACACTCGGCTTGTTTCTGCTGGTGGTGAATGCCGGCATGCTCGCCTTGGTCGCCTATCTCATCCCGGGCTTCGATCTGCTCGGGTTCTGGCCGGCACTTTGGACCGCGATCGTCGTTGGTCTTACCAGTTGGGTCGGCTCCTGGTTTATCGGGCCGCGCGGTCTTGAGCGATTGAATCGGCGATGAACAGATTTTTTAAACTGACAACATGGGTTTGTTGTTTTGCGACCCTTGCGATGGCATCGCCGGTACAAGCGGCACGCGAAATCGTCAAAACTGGCTATGCCCGCACCAAAGAATCGGGTCGCCTGCTCTACATCGAGTCGCACTTTGTGCGTGAAGCGGGCACGGCTGCAGAGAATCGCATCGTGCTTTATCGCTGCGGTTTCGGCGGCCCTGCCTTCGCCCGCAAGGAGTTGAGTTATCAGAGCCAGCGACATACGCCAGATTTCAACATGGTCGATGCACGTTCCGGTTACGCCGAGGGCGTGCGCCGGACAGCACAGGGATTACGGGCATATTCGCAATTGAATGCGACTTCTCCGCGTCGCGAAGCGACGGTGGCTTTACGACCTGATCTGGTCATCGATGCCGGTTTCGACGACTTCGTGCGTTTGAACTGGCGCGAACTCGAAGCCGGAAAAACAGTGAGCTTTCCGTTTTTGGTGCCCTCACAGCTTGATACGTACAACTTCAAGATTCGCAAACATCGCGAAGTGGCGATTGAGGGCAGCACGGCGAGTGTGATTCGTTTGAATCTGTCGGGCGTGCTGGCGTGGTTTACGCCGTTTATCGAAGTCTCGTATCGACAAGCCGATCAGGTGTTGATGCGCTATGAAGGGCTAACCAACATTCGCAATGCGGATGGCCAGTTACTCGAAGCTGTGATCGATTTTCCATCGAACGAACGTCGGATGTTGCCGCAACTCGATCTCAGGGGTCCCCGGATCGAACCATTGGCGTCACGCTGCCCTGCTTCCGTGGCCAGTTCATGAGCACCATGCCTAGCAGCAGTACGATGGTCCCGACGATCTGAGAGCCCGTCAGTATTTCATCGAGCACCCACCAGCCGAGCAGTGTGGCGACTACGGGATTGACGAAGCCGAACGTACCCACCTGTGCAGGCGACACATTGACCGACAACCAAGCGTACGCCGTGTAAGCGATGCATGAGCTGACGATGGTCATGTAGGCGAGCGCGGCGAGACCACCTGCGTCCCAGTTCCATCGTGCGAGATCGCCATGAAGAATGGCGGGAACTAACAGCATCAAGCCACCGCAGAACATCTGCAGCGCCGTGAAGCTCATCAAGTCCAGAGACGTCACGGCATTACGTAGATAGATCGTTCCGGCGGACCAGCCGATGCAGCCAATGACGATCGCGACCGTTGGCCAGTAGCCGTAAGGCCCCGTGCTACCTGGCATGGGATTGGGGCATGGCCAGGCGACGAGTACCGTTCCGCCAAAGCCGACGGCGAGACCGATCGCGACGCGCGGGGGGATGGCGTGGGCGCGTGCGCCGAACAAGCCGATCAAGGGAATCCAGAACGAGGACGATACGTTCAGAAGCGCCGCTTGATTCGACGGCACGTACTGCAGACCCCAGATGGCGCCGCCATTCGACACTGCCACCGACAGTAATCCGGCGATCAGTACCGTGCGCCATTCCACAGGAGTCAGCCGCGTCATCGACAGACCGCGCCGACGTTGAAACCAGAGCGCTACCCATCCGAGCAAAATACCGCTGACGAGGAAGCGCACCGCGCCGAAGAGAAACGGCGGCAACGTCGTGACACCGATCTTGGTGACGAGGTAGGTGGATCCCCAGACCAGATAGACGATCGCGAAACAGGTGACGATCGTCGCGCGACGCGAGCCTGTCACGATTTCGGCGACGGATCCGCTGTCATCGCCGTCTTGAAGAGCAAGCCTGCCAGCACCGCGAGAACGATGAGACCCAGCCACTCACCGAAATGCCAGAGCGATGGTAACGCGAGCACGTCCGCTGAACCGGAAGTGACGATCGGCACTGCAATGGCAATACCCATCAAGGCCTCACCCGTGATCATGCCGGCTGCGAACAACAAACCTTTTCGATGGCGGCGCTCGATCTCGGCCGTCTCGAGACCTTGGCGACGCAGGCGTCGCTCTGCGATCCACGCGAGCAGGCCGCCCAAGAATATCGGCGTCATCAATTCGAGCGGAAGATAGATTCCGACGGCGACGGCAAGCACCGGTGTGCGAAACGACGAACCACGCGCCTTCAGAATCTCATCGAGCACAATGATCGCAACGCCGATGACGGCGCCGACCGCGATCATGTCCCAAGGCAACTGCCCACCGAAGAGACCTTTGGATACCGACGCCATCAAGGTTGCTTGCGGCGCCAGCAGCGGATTTGGATGAGCCTCGCTCGGCACGCCGATGCCGTACGCCTGAGCGAGCAAATTCAGCACCGGCGCCATGACCAACGCACTGCTTGCAGCGCCGATACCAAGCATCACCTGCTGACGCCAGGGCGTGGCACCGACGATATAGCCGCATTTGAGATCTTGCAGGTTGTCGCCGGCGATACAGGCGGCGCAGCAGACGACGGCGCCGATCATGATGGCAGCGACGGGACCCGCCTCGCTGTCCTTGCCCATCAATACCAACAGCACGACCGCAGAAAAAAGGATCGTCGCAATGGTGATACCTGAGACCGGATTGTTAGACGAGCCGACGAGGCCTGCCATATAAGCCGATACCGAACAGAACAGGAAGCCCGTGATGATCATGATGATCGTCATCGGCAGGCTAACGGCGAGTGATCCTACGATCGCTTGATAGAGTGCCCACAGCGGCAACGTGAACAGCACGATGCCGAGCAATACAGATTTCATCGGCAGATCTTGTTCAGTGTGCGCGATCACTTGTCCCGCAGCGCTGGCACGTGCTGCAGCAAGACCGCTACGCACACCCGACAACAAAGAATGACGCAATGACACGAGTGCCCAGATGCCACCGACCAGCATCGCGCCGACACCGAGGTAGCGAATTTGCTTCGACCAGATGAAGCCGGCGAGATCTTCCGGATCGAGGCCGGCTGCTGCTTGTACAAGCTCCGTCTGGTGCGGCAATACGTTGGCGACGTAGTAGGGAATCGCGATATTCCAAGACAACATCGCACCGGCGAGCACCACGATACCGACGTTCAGGCCGACGATGTAGCCGACGCTCAACAGTGCCGGCGAGAGATTCGTGCCGAAGAAAGCGAGGTACTTGCCTGCAAAGCCGGCGCTTGCCGCCGTATCGGGAATCAGACGTAAACCGCTGCCTGCCGCAAGTTTGGCAAACGCACCACCGAGTGCGCCCACACCCAAAATACGAATGCCCTGTGAAGGGTTTTCACCCGCTTTCAAGACTTCAGCTGCAGCTTGGCCTTCAGGAAACGCCAATTTTTGATCGACGATGAGCGCGCGGCGCAAGGGCACGGAAAACAACACGCCGAGCAAGCCGCCGAGACCTGCAATCGCGAGCACCCAGCTGTAGCGAAAGTCTTGCCAGAAACCAAGGATCACGAGAGCCGGAATGGTGAAGATCACGCCTGAGGCGATCGAAGAACCGGCGGAAGCGCCGGTTTGCACGATGTTATTTTCAAGAATGCCGCCACCACCCAAAAGGCGCAGCACCGCCATGGAAACGACAGCGGCCGGAATCGCCGATGCGATCGTCATGCCAGCGAACAAACCGAGGTAGGTGTTGGCCGCAGCGAGAATCATCGCGAGCACGATCGCAAGCCCTACCGCGCGCAGCGTCAACTGCGGCGCTAGCGTCGTCCCCACGGGCGTGCTCACTTCGTTTCGCCCGTGAGTTTCTTGAGCCAGGGCGAGGTGACGATCAGCAATAGACCCGCGCCGCCCGCAATGAAGCACATCTGCAAGAACTGCGACGGCATAGCGGCGGCGTCACCGCTACCGACGTGACCGCCGATGAGACCGGCGAGCGCGTTGCCGACCGCAGCGCCTAGGAACCAAGTGCCCATCATCTGACCTTGATAGCGCTTCGGCGAGAGCTTGGTGACGTTGGACAGACCGACCGGTGAGAGACACAACTCGCCGAAGGTGTGCAGCATGTACGTCAGCAGTAACCAAGTCGGTGCGACTTGACCGCCCGATGCCACGACGAGTTGCGCCGCCCACATCATGACGAGGAAGCCGAAGCCGAGCAGCAGCAAGGCGAGACCGAATTTCGCCGGCGATGATGGATCGAGATTGCGCTTGCCGAGCGCGACCCACAACCACGCGAAGAACGGCGCGAAGATCACGACGAAAATCGGATTGGCGGACTGATACCACGCCGCCGGATGCTCACCATCAGCGAACAGGTGGCCGAGCCAGGATCGGTCGGTGTAGTCCTGCGCGAAAAGATTAAAGGTGGTCGCCGCCTGCTCAAAGCCTGCCCAAAAGAGGGCTGCGCACAGAAAAAACACGGCGATCATCATCACGCGCTTTTTTTCGTCGCTATCGAGGCCGCCTAGCAGCAGCACCCAGGCAAAGAAAAGGAAGCCGAGAGCGACCATGCCGGTCGCGAACGCCTGCGCGAGACCCGTGATCGTGACCGGGATGACACCTGTATAGAGCAGGGCCGACAGCACACCGATCAGCGCACCACCTAGGCCCAACCACGTCCAACCACTCTTGCGTTCGGCATCGCTCACGTCTTGCGGTGGCAAGCCTGCGTCGCCGAGGTAGTGCTCGGTCATACGGTATTGGAGAACGCCGATGAGCATCGCAGCACCCGCGCAGAAGAAACCTGCACGCCAGTTCCAGGATTCACCGATGGTGCCCGCGATGAACGGCGCGAGCAGCGCCCCTAAGTTGATACCCATGTAGAAAATCGAGAAACCCGCATCGCGTCGCGCGCCGGATTGACCTTCGTAGAGCGCGCCGACGATGGCCGAAATATTAGGCTTGAGCAAACCTACGCCGATGACGATGGTGGCAAGTCCGAGATAGAACACTGCCGGGCCAGCGGGAATGGCGAGCAGGAAGTTGCCAGCTGCGATGAAGATGCCACCCCAGTACACGGCGCGTCTCTGACCGATCAGTCGATCAGCGATCCAACCTCCGGGGAGCGAAAACAGGAACACGGCACCCGTATAGAGGCCGTAGATCGCGCCAGCGGTTTCGCGGTCCATGCCGAAACCCGGGTTGGCGTCGCTCGTTGCGGCCACGAGGAACAGCACGAGCAGTGCTCGCATCCCGTAATAAGTGAAGCGCTCGAAGAATTCGGTCATGAACAGGGTGGCAAGACCCCGTGGGTGGCCGAGAAAGGTTTTTTCGTTAGAGTTGTTCATGCAGTCTCCCCCGAGTCTGTTCTGCGCATGCGATTCATCAGACGCGCCATCACGATGCCTCCCTCATAAAGGAGATACATCGGGACAGCCATGATGGTTTGCGAGATGGCATCCGGCGGCGTCAAGAGCGCCGCGATGACGAAAATCCCGATCAACACGTAGCCGCGTATTTCGGCGAGCTTTTCGACTTTCACGAGGCCGGTGAGTACGAGTAGTACGACCACCACGGGCACCTCGAAAGCGAGACCGAAACACAGGAACATCGTTAGCACGAAGTCCATGTAACTCGTGATATCCGTCATCATGCGTACGCCCGCAGGGGTCGTGTTTGCAAAGAATTCGAACATCACGGGGAACACCGCGAAATAGGCGAAAGCGATGCCGCAATAAAAGAGCACGATCGATGAGACGAGCAGCGGGACAGCAAAGCGTTTCTCGTGCTTGTAAAGACCGGGTGCGATGAATGCCCACACTTGATAAAGCACGTACGGCATCGCGACGAACAGCCCGACGAAAAAGGCCAGTTTGAATGGCGTCATGAAGGGAGAAATGACGCTAGTCGCAATCAACGACGAATCTTTGGGCAGTTGGGCAATTAGCGGCGTGGCGACAAAAGTGAATAGCTCATTGGCAAAGAATGCCAATGGAATGAATACGACGATCACGGCGATGAATGCACGCAGCAGACGATCACGCAACTCGAGCAGGTGCGAGATCAGAGTGCCTTCGGCGAGTTGTTCCGACTTGTCACTCATCCGCGCGGAGGATCATCCGGGTGGCGATTAACGTAGTCTTCGACGGCGGAGGGCGTCGGAGCAGCGGGTTCGGTGCTGTCACCGGCACTCTCGCTGGATGCAGCGCTGGGGGTAACAGCCGTGGGCGCAACATCGGCCTCACTGGTCGGCGAGGGCGAGGTCGTCGCGTTGGTTGAGCTGGCTGGCTGGCTTTGGCGACGCGCGGTCTCTTGCGCCTCGATTTCGAGTTGTTCGCGGAATTGTCTGGCCATCGCGCGAGCGCGACCCATCCAGCGGCCGATCTCGCCGACGACTTTAGGGAGCTTTTCCGGGCCGAGCACGAGCAGCGCGAGCCCCATGATCAGCAGCAGTTCGCTGAAACCGACTTCGAACATATAAACAGTCTGGCCCGCAGTCGGCGGGCAGCCTTAGCCGTTCCGGTCGGCGGACTTCTGGTCGTTTGTGGTGGGCGCCGTCTTGGCAGTATCGCCAAAATCGGCATCAGCCGATTCCTGCTTGATCTGTTTCAAGCTCTCGGTCGCATCGCCCTCGTCCATGCCTTTCTTGAAGCCGCGTACCGCAGCACCCAAGTCTGAACCGATGGTGCGCAACTTCTTGGCGCCAAACACCAACAGGACCACCAACAAAATGATGATCAGTTCGCGCATTCCGATTCCCATGACGACCTCGCGAATCCAGCGTATCTAGTAAAGTCCGATGATAGGCCAAACCGACTTGAATTAGACGGAAACTTCCGTCGACTCACCCACCTGCAACCAGAACGTCACCGGCCCTTCGTTGACGAGCGCTACGGACATATCGGCGCCGAAACGGCCGGTCTGAACCGTGGGATGTGCCCGGCGCGCTAGCACACACAGGTGATCGAAGAGAGCGGCCGCTCGCTCCGGGGGCGCGGCCGTGCTGAAGCCCGGGCGATTCCCTTTGCGCGTGTCGGCGGCAAGCGTGAATTGCGGCACCAGCAACAGACCACCCGCCGTCTCTGCCAAGGAGCAGTTCATTCGACCCGCCTGGTCCGGGAATACGCGATAGGCGATTAGTCGCTGAAGCAACCGCTCTGCGGTCGATTCGGTGTCGGCTGGCTGAACCCCGATGAGAGCCAGCAATCCGCTCTCGATCGCGCCGATTTGCTGGCCGCTCACGGTCACGCTGGCCGAGGAGACACGTTGGATCAGGGCGATCATGTGGATGCGTCGGTGACGGCTGCGGTAGTAATTCCGAGCGCAAAACCTTAACATTCCGGCCGGTTTTACGCTTGAATCGTCTAGTTTTCAGGGGGTTGCGGTGACGAAGTTTGTTCTGGCGCTGTCTTTGGTTGCGGCCTCGGCATTCTCCTCTGCGTGGGCGCAAACGGCAGACGCCGAGCGCGGTGCCCGCCTCGCCTACACCTGCCTGGGTTGCCACGGCATCCCCAACTATAAAAATGCGTATCCAAACTACCGCGTGCCGAAATTGCGTGGTCAGCATCCAGAATATTTGGTGATTGCACTGCAGGCGTATCGCAGCGGTGAGCGCAGTCACGCGACCATGCATGCGAATGCTTCGTCGTGGAGTGAGCAGGACCTGGTCGACATGTCTGCATTCCTCGCAGGTCCGGTCGTCGCTTCGGCCGCGACGCCGAAGCCGGTCGGCAAGGCTCCTGATGCGGCGGCCACCTGCGTTGCCTGTCATGGCACCGATGGTGTCGGCATCACGCCGCAATATCCGACGCTTGCCGGTCAGCATGCCGATTACATCGAGCGCGCATTGACGGACTACAAAAAAGGCGGTCGTAAGAACGCCATCATGGCGGGATTCGCCGCGCAGCTGTCGGCGAAGGATATTAAGGCGCTCGCGGCCTACTACTCGGCGCAGCGACCGGGTCTCGCCACGTCGCTTCGTCCTACCGCGAAGAAGTAACGCCTATTCTTTGAGCTTTTCCAGAAAAGTCGCCGCGGTCTTCAGATAGAAGTCGCGGTTGGCTTTTTTGCGAAAACCATGTCCCTCGTCTTTGGCCGCGAGGTACCACACCTCGCCGCCACTGCCGCGTACGCGTGCCACGAGTTGCGCGCTTTCTGAAGCCGGCACGCGCGGATCGTTCAGGCCTTGTACAACTAGCAAAGGCTTGCGGATGGTCTCGGCGCGATTGAGCGGTGAGATGCGTTGCAGGAAAGCGCGCATCGAGGGATCACGCTCATCACCATACTCTGCGCGTCGCAAATCGCGACGATAGCCAGAAGTGTTGTTGAGGAAAGTAACGAAGTTACTGATCCCGACGACGTCGATGCCGCCGCGCAGACGATCACCGTAATGAACCAGTGAGGCGAGCACCATGTAGCCGCCGTAGCTGCCGCCCATCACGACGACGCGTTGAGCATCGAACTGCGGTTGTGCAGCGATCCACACGAGTAGTGCACCGATATCCCGCACCGAATCTTCGCGGAGACGCCCATTGTCGAGTTGAGTGAACGTGCGTCCGTAGCCCGTTGAGCCACGAACATTCGGTTGGATCACGGCGTAGCCAAGCTCGTTCACGAGATACTGTGTGTAAGGGCTATAGCCCGGGCGTGACTGACCTTCTGGGCCGCCGTGGATGTCGATCACGACGGGATGGGGTCCATTGCCGCGCGGCGTATACACGAAGGCTGGGATTTGCCGCGGTTGCTTGCCGAGGCGATCCCACGTCGGATAACGCACGAGCTCTGCTGCTTGCCAGCGTTGTGGATCGACAGGCCCCGATTCGCTGCGAGTCCAACGCTGCGCTGCATCTTTGTCGATGTCGTAGCTCCACGCATCACGCGGTGATGTCGCTGATTCGATGGTGAGACCGAGTTGGCTGCCGCGTGCATCGAAACGCAGATTCGAAATCAGTCCTGCTGGCAAACCATTCGGGCGACGCGTGGTGTTGCTACCAAGGTCACGTAACTCGAGACGGCTATAGCCGTCGACGTTCGCGACATAGGCGATATAGCGTCCGCTGGGATCGACCTCGAAGTCGTCGATATCCCAGGGTAGATCCGCTGTCAGCGTACGTGGCTTCGTCTCGGCAAGATCGAGGTAGCGTAGCTGCAGAAACTCCTCGCCGAGATCGGCTGAGAACCAAACCCCGCGGCCGTCAGCCGAGAAACGCGCACCGCCGATACCGCTTTTCGGCAGCGGCAGACGGGTCGTAGAGCCTTTGGCGACATCGGCGACGTGCAGGTCGGCGTCGGTGACGGAACGATAATCGAGCAGCAGCAAGCGCGTTCCATCCGGCGACCAATCGAGCGGCTGCCAGGTTTGGCCTTGTGACGAAACGACCAGTCGCGCTGGCGTGGCATTGGCCACTTCGAGCACATAAACATCCTGGTTGATGCCGTTCCGCGCATTACTTTGATATGCAAGGTATCGACCATCTCGGGACCAGAGAGCGCCGCCATGACGCGACTTTCCGTCTGTCAATAGACGAGTCGATCGTGTTTGCAGATCGTGCAAATAGAGTTGTGCGTTCTCATCACCACCGCGATCGCGCGCATAGAGAAATTGCGCAGGTGCAGCGGTCGGGTTGGCAAGCGCCAATGAAATGGGCTCTGCCTCGAAGGTGATTTGTTCGCGAGCGGCGAGCGGTCGCTCGATGCGATGGATTTGCTCCGCATCGCCGAAACGGGTGCTGATGAGCATGCTGCCATCGGGCAGAAAATCGCGGAAACTCGCGCTGCGTCCGGCCAGCCAGTTGTCGAGTGTCGCGGTGACGCGAGTGGAATGCGCCGGCACGCCATCGAGCACCAGATTGCCGATTTCCTGACGCGGTTGCGCGGCGGCCAGAGTGGTTGCGCATGCCAGCAGCAGCGCCATGTAACGGATGTTCATGTCTGATATGTTGCCGCACTCCGGGGTATCCCTCCACGGCTTTCAGGAAGCGCCATGGCCGATGCACGTTTGAAGAACAAATTGGATGCGGGTGAGTTCATCGTGGCACCCGGCGTCTTCGACATGATTTCCACCATGCTGGCCGAACGGGTCGGCTTCGACGCGGTCTATGCCTCGGGCTTTTGGCTGACGGCCTCTTATCTAGGCATTCCGGATGCCGGTCTTGCGACCTACACGGATATGCTCGCGCGAGTCGGCAAAGTCGTCGAAAAATCGTCGGCACCCGTTATAGCCGATGCGGATACGGGTTTCGGTGGCTTGCTCAACGTGCAGCATACGGTGCGCGGCTACGAGCGGGCCGGCGTCAGCGCCATTCAAATCGAAGATCAAGAGTTTCCCAAGAAGTGTGGCCACACTCCCTATCGTCGAGTCATTCCGACCGAAGATATGGTGGCGAAGATTCGTGTGGCCGTCGCTTCGCGTCAGGATCCGAACTTCCTGGTGATCGCTCGCACAGATGCACGCACGGGGCTCGGGTTTGATGAAGCGTTGCGACGCGGTCAGGCGTATGCCGAGGCCGGTGCTGACGTCGTGTTCGTCGAGTCGCTGCAATCCGAAGACGAGATGAGGCGTGCCTGCGCCGGTATTCGCGCGCCGCTGATTGCCAATATGTCCGATGGTGGTAAGACGCCGATTCGCTCGAAAGCAGAGCTGCAGGCGCTGGGTTATCGCATGGCAATCTGGCCCGCGCTGGCCGCCTTGTCGGCGAGCGCAGCCATCGAGGGGGCCATGCGTCACCTCAAAGAAAAAGGGACCAGTGTCTCGCCCGAAGTTGCATTGTTCGGTTTTGACGAGTTTTGTCGCATGGTTGGCTTCGAAGAGGTATGGGCTTTCGAGGAACGCTGGAAAGACGTTCTCGACAAGAGAGCGTCTCCGTGATCACGTATGACAACGGCATCCACGCGATTGATGCCGAGTACGTGCGACCCATGCTCGATGCGGTGCATCTCGTCATCCACGAGGGCCGTGCGGCCTTCGTTGAAACGGGCACCTCTCGCTCGGTACCGCAGCTGCTAGCCGCACTGGAGTCGCTGGGATTGTCTCGTGATGCGGTTGACTGGGTGTTCATCACGCACGTACATCTCGATCATGCGGGCGGTGCGGGCCAGCTGATGCAAGTTCTGCCGAATGCGAAAGCTGTACTGCACCCCCGAGGTGCGCCGCACATGATCGATCCGCGCAAGCTGGTCGATGCCTCTATCGCGGTCTACGGTATCGACGCTTTTACCGAGTTGTATGGTGAGATCGTTCCCATTGCGAGCGAGCGCGTCGTCTCGACCGAACCAGGCCAGCTGTTTTCGTTGGCAGGTCGCTACTTCGAGATACTGCATACGCCCGGGCACGCGATGCATCATCAAGTTTTCTTTGACCACCATGCCAAAGCCGTATTCACCGGCGATACCTTCGGGTTGTCCTATCGCGAGTTTGACGTCGATGGTCGTGCCTTCGCTTTCCCGACCACGACGCCGACGCAATTCGATCCTGATCAGCTCATCGATTCGATCCACCGGATACTCGCCTTGCAGCCGCGTGCAGCCTACTTCACCCATTACGGTGAAGTTCGCGATTTACCACGTCTTGCGGTCGCTCTCGAACGTATGACTCGCGCCTTTGCCGAGGCAGCCAAGGACGAGGCGGGCAAAATTGAAATCGAAAGCCAACTTCGCGATCGACTTCTGCATCGCATCAGCCAGATCTTGCGCGTTGAGCTGCAAGCCCACGGTTGTGCGATGACGACTCAAAGAATTGACGAGTTATTAGGTCTCGACATCGGCTTGAATGTCGACGGCCTCATCGCTTGGCTCGCACGAGATCCCGTTACCAGACAAGCTGTTGCTAAGGGAAATGCATCATGACTTTCAAGGCTTATCGCATTCACGAGATCGACAAGAAAATCGTCGCTCGTTTCGAGCAGTTGACGCTGGAGGATCTTGCGCCGGGTGATGTCGTCGTTAGGGTTCTGTATTCGGACATCAACTACAAAGATGCTCTGGCGGCGACGGGTGCAGGCAAGATTCTTCGAAAGTATCCGCTCGTGGGCGGTGTGGATCTCGCGGGTGTGGTCGAATCGTCGGCTGATCCGCGCTGCAAAGTGGGTGATCACGTGCTCGTGACAGGCTGCGGCTTATCCGAGGTGCACGATGGTGGCTATGCCGAGTACGCACGTCTCAAGGGCGAGTGGGTGATCCCGATGCCGCAAGGTCTCGGTGCATTCAAAGCCATGGCACTTGGCACGGCAGGCTTCACGGCGGCGTTGGCCATTCATCGCATGGAGCACAACGGTCAAACGCCGGCAAAGGGGCCGATTGTCGTGACAGGCGCCACGGGTGGCGTCGGTAGTATCGCGATCGACATGCTCTCGAGTCGAGGTTACGAAGTCATTGCTGTCACCGGTAAGGCAGAGTCGGTCGACTATTTGCGTGCGCTGGGCGCTTCTGACGTGTTGCTCCGAAAAGAGATCGACTACGGCAAGCGACCGCTCGAAGCGGCGCGCTTTGGTGGTGCCATCGATAATGTGGGTGGTGACACGCTGACCTGGCTCACTCGCACTGTCGACACCTGGGGCAATATTGCCTGCATTGGTCTAGCTGGCGGAGCCGAGCTGCACACTTCGGTCATGCCGTTCATTTTGAGGGGCGTGAATCTGCTCGGTATCAACTCGTCGGCGACTTTGCGCGAGATGCGACTCGTCGTGTGGAATCGAATCGCTACCGATCTCAAACCGCGACATCTCGACAAAATCGTCACGCAGACGATCGACTTCGATTCGTTGCCTAGCGCGTTCCAGTCCTATCTTGATGGTGCGGTGACGGGGCGGACGGTAGTCAAGATCAGCAAGTGATTCATTCGTGAGCGAACAAGCTTTTTTGATATCGAGCGCAAACCGACTTGGGGTGTCCCTCGATGCCACCGCAGCGTCGCGCTTGCGCCAATTGCTCGATGAACTCGAGCGCTGGAATCGCAGTTTCAATCTCACTGCCATCACGCAGCGTGCGCAAATGGTGACGCATCATTTGCTCGACAGCCTGTCGATTGCTCCGTTGTTACGGGGAGAGCGCATCATCGACATTGGCACAGGTGCGGGCTTCCCGGGTTTGCCTTTGGCGATCATCCAACCCGAGCGTCAGTTCACACTGCTCGACTCGAACGGCAAGAAAGTGCGTTTCGTTGCTCACGCTGCGCGTACGTTGGGGCTGTCGAATGTGGCAGCCGTGCACGCGCGCGCCGAGCAGTGGCAAGACGAGCGAGGCGCATTCGATACGGTAGTGACGCGCGCCTTCGCACCGCTGCCTGAACTTGTTGCGATGGTGCGAGGTTTGTGCGGTCCTGCTACACGAGTGCTGGCTATGAAGGGCCGACGCTCCGCGCAGGAGCGCGCTGGCTTGTCCGCCGAGTGGGTCATCGAGGATGACGTCGATCTGGTGATACCCGGCCTCGATGAAGAGCGTCACGCGCTCGTCCTTCGGTTAGACTCGCGCCCATGAGCCGCATCATCGCCGTCGCCAACCAGAAGGGTGGCGTCGGCAAGACCACCACCGCCGTGAATCTGGCTGCGTCGCTGGCCGTGACGCGTCGTCGAGTGCTGCTCATCGATCTCGATCCCCAAGGTAACGCCACCATGGGCTGCGGCATCGAAAAGAATCAAATCGAGCGAGGCGTCGGCGATGTACTGATCGGTGCTTGCACGGCACGCGAAGCGATGCTGCGCATCGAGGCACCGCCGATGGATCTGCTGCCCGCGAACCAAGATCTCACTGCAGCCGAAGTTCAACTGTTGTCGTTGTCGGTAGGGCGTGAGACCAAGTTACGACAGGCGTTGAAAGCCGTGCGTGACGATTACGACATCATCCTCATCGACTGTCCGCCGTCACTCAACATGTTGACAGTGAACGCCTTGGTGGCAGCCGACAGCGTGCTCGTGCCGATGCAATGCGAGTACTACGCTCTCGAGGGGCTCACGGCGCTGATGAGCACGATCGAACAGATTCGCGAGGCGGTGAACCCATCACTCGAAATCGAGGGCGTGCTGCGCACGATGTTCGATCCGCGCAATAATCTCGCGAACGAAGTCAGTTCACAGCTACTCGAATATTTTGGCGATAAGGTGTTCCGCACGATCATCCCGCGTAACGTCCGTCTGGCCGAGGCACCGTCCTTCGGGAAGCCCGCCTTGTTGCACGATAAGGAATCTCGCGGCGCGCTCGCGTATCTCGCCTTGGCCGGCGAGATGATCGGGCGTGGCGAGGCTCCTCTCGCACAGCCACTCGCTGCAGCCACATGACCCTCGAGCCGCGGCAAGCGGCTCCCGGAGCGTTGCGACGCTGGATCCTTGCCGCGTTACAGTTGCTCTGGCGCGGAGCGGGCGTCTGGCTCGCACTGAGTCTATTGATGTGTCTGTGGATTTTCGTCGGGCATCGGCTGCCCTTGCTCAGCGCCATGCTGGCCTTGTCCGCATTGCTAGGCAGTATCCTGATCGCCGCGCAGGTCGATCGCAGTCCTCGAATTCGTTTAGCTGACACGCTCACCATGCTGCGAGTACACGCGCCGGTCACGCTGCGGTTTTCGGCTTTGATCACGATTGCCGGCGCGATCATCTGGGTGGTGTTGCTCGCTAAGCCGGGAGTGGCCTGGTGGAACATCTTCTATACCTCGCGCAATGCGCTCGACATATTGAGCCCTGATGGTTTCGTCGCCCTGCGCCAGATCTTCGTCTATTCCGCGTTTGCCCTCGGGCTCTGTTACTTCGGGCTCAATATTCCGGGCTTGACCTCGATTTTCCAGTTTCCTTGCATGACCCTGCTCGGGCTGCCCTATCGGGATGCCTTGCGTCTCGGGGCGGCGGGTCAAATCCGCAACCTTAATTCGGTGCTCGCGATCGGTGCCTTGTTCGTGGTGCTGCCGGTACTGTTTGGTTTGCTGCTCCCGGTGCTGGTCCCGGTGCTCTACTGCTTTTTCGGAGCGCTGACTTATGTCGCATTCCGCGAGATCTTTCTCGGCGTGTCCGAGAATCGGCCGCGTGAAAGCGCCGAGGCGAGGGTGGCGGCGACTCCGCTATCATCGCGCGCATGAACCAGAAGAAGCCCAGCCTCGGGCGCGGACTCGACGCTCTGCTCGGACAGATGAGCGCGGCGCGCCCTGCATCGCCGGCCTCGACGACGACGGGTGTCACTGCGGTTGCGGGGGACGAGTTGGCCCGCTTGCCGGTCGATGTATTGCAGCGCGGGCGGTATCAGCCCCGTGTCGACATGCGCCAAGAAACGCTCGAAGATCTGGCTAACTCGATCCGTGCCCAAGGCGTGGTGCAACCGATCGTCGTCCGCCCGATCGAGATGCCTGGCGCAGCCCCAGGAAGTCGACCTTCACGATACGAAATCATCGCCGGTGAACGCCGTTGGCGAGCCGCCCAGTTGGCGGGGCTTAGCGATATTCCCGCGATCATCCGGCGCGTACCCGATGAAGGCGCGATCGCGATGGCGCTCATCGAGAACATTCAGCGTGAGAACCTCAACCCCCTCGAAGAGGCTCGGGCGCTCGATCGACTCATCCGCGAATTCTCCATCACCCACCAACAGGCTGCCGACGCCGTCGGTCGCTCGCGCGCGGCGGTCAGTAACCTGCTGCGCTTGCTGGAGTTGGCGCCGGAGGTGGCTGAACTCGTCGATCGCCGCGAGCTCGAGATGGGTCACGCCCGCGCTCTGCTCGGTTTGACGCAGGCACGTCAGCAGATCGAAGTCGCTCAATTGGTTTCGAAAAAAGGCCTATCGGTTCGTGAAACCGAGGCATTGGTTCGCCGGCTGATCAATCCACCGCCCAAAGATGATGGCGCTGCGGAAGCGGACCGTGCTTTTGGACGCGGTGGTCACGCGGTCGGCAGCAGCGATCCGAACGTTCGCGAACTCGAAACCCGCCTCTCCGACACCTTGGGCGCCACGGTCGTCATCGAGCAGTCGGGTAAGGGCGGCAAGGGGCGTCTGATCGTCAGCTACAACTCGCTCGACGAACTCGACGGAATTTTGGCGCATATCCATTGATGGTGCGAGGTCGCACATCTACAATGCGCGCGCACTCCGACCCGGAAGTTCGTGGAAAGCGATTGGCACTGCGGTTCGCCGCAGTGCAACTGGCTGGGGCACTGTTGGTCGCGATCATCGTCGCGGTGATAACCGATGGCTCGAATGCCATGGCCACTGTTGCTGGTGGTGCCGTGGTGGCCGTCGGCAACCTCGTGTTCGGCTGGCGCTTGTTTGCGCCGGGTGTGGCACCTGCCGAGCACATCGCCAAGGCGATGTGGGTAGGCGAGGGCTTGAAGTGGCTTTGGGTAGTGGTGGCCGTATGGCTGGCACTCGATGTATCGGATCTCGCGCCGCTGCCCTTTCTGTTGGGCATGTTGGCGGGTCAGGTCGGCTTCTGGGTCGGCGTGGCCTTCATTAAAGAGGACAAGTGAACATGGCGGCTGAAGGCGAAGCAGGAGGCATGACGGGCTACATCAAGCACCACCTCCAGCACCTTACTGCTCCGGTCGGTGACGGACCCTTCATGGTCCTCAACATCGACAGCATCTTCTTCAAAGTTCTGCTTGCCGTCATTTTTCTGGTTGTGTTCCTGCGAGCGTCGCGTCGCGCCACATCGGGCGTACCGGGCAAACTGCAGTGCGCCGTTGAGATGATGATCGAAGGCATCGACGGCATCGTCAAAGAGACCTTCCCTGCCAAGACGCGCTTCATCGCCCCGTTGGCGCTGACCATTTTTGCACTCGTGTTCTTGATGAACTTCATGGACATGATCCCCGTCGATCTGCTGCCCGCTGCCGCGCATGCGGCCGGCGTGCCTTATCTGCGCGTCGTGCCGACCGCCGACCTGTCGACCACCTTCGGTATGGCGATCTGTGTGTTCATCCTCATCCAGTACTACGCCATCAAGCACAAGGGCGTCGTGAAGTTCGTGGGCGAGATGTTCACTGCGCCCTTCCATGCGCACGGTGCCGTCGGCACGATTTTGTTGGCGCCGGCCAACTTGCTGCTGCGCATCATCGAAGAGTTGGTTCGTCCTCTGTCGCTGAGTCTGCGACTCTTCGGCAACATGTATGCTGGCGAGCTCATCTTCATCCTCATCGCCTGCATGACTTTGGGCGGCAGTTTCGCCAGTGGCATGACCTGGGCGATGGCTCCGATGCAATTCATCGCGGGCTTCATCTGGACCGCGTTCCACATTCTCGTTATCACCCTGCAAGCCTTCATCTTCATGATGCTGACGGTCGTGTACCTCAGCATGGCTGTGCAGGAGCACTGA
>JACCDP010118737.1_pt1 | contig 94899 bp, 105 predicted proteins | sample 7445841 | NCBI WGS metagenome assembly JACCDP01 (sample SAMN15323441, study PRJNA562643) | freshwater metagenome | isolation source: river surface water | place: USA:Blue River Watershed | collected 2017-08-17
AAGGTGCTTATGAGACACCTGAGTTCACCAGAACTGCTATCCCGCAATTATGGAGCCTGAGATCGGATTCGAACCGATGACATCCTCATTACAAGTGAGGTGCTCTACCAACTGAGCTACACAGGCATATTAAAAACTTATCTTAAAACCGCATTAATGTCAATTAACAATTAAATCTTTTTTAAAAATTTTTTGTTCTACACTGGCAATATATGGTTTAACAATGTAATACTCACCCTCTTCAAAAATAATACTAACAATTTGTGTTTTTCTCAATACGGGATGATCGTCTGTATTAACTATGCCTTGTTTGTAAGGTTTCATTTTTGAAAAAATTTTAAAGCTTCTGGGTGTTTGTCTAAAAAGTTTGCTGCTTTATCTATACCATAATTCAAAACTTCTGGGTTTTGATCGATAAATTTTTGAGTGTTAATTCCTGCTAAAGCCATTGATGCTGCAACAACCAATGGACTAAAATGGTGAGATCTTATACCTTGCTTAATACGTCTTACTATTTCTTTTCTATTATCTTTGATATCTTTAAAAATTTGAACTAATGTTATACCTTTTTCTGGATCATCCGCACTTATATGAACTCCACCGTTTTTAAATTCTAAAGCTTCCGATAAATAAAAATATTCTTCAAAACTTAAATGTTTCATTATGCTTTGTCTCCTTTTTTCCAAGATATTCTTTTGGAACCTTTTTTATGTCTTTTACGAGAATTGCACATAGATTTGGTTGGACGGCAAGCAGGATAGCCTTTTCTTTTTTCTCCTTCTTGTCTTCCGCACGTTTTTCCTGTTTTACAATCCACCCAACCCTTTCCACGGTTTCGAGAAAACCAACCATGAAGACCTTGTTTTTTTTCTTTTTCAAAGCCTTCAAATAAAACGTCTTGGATTAATTGTTTTAAATTCATTTACTCTTTTTCCAAATTTTACCTTGGCGACATTTGACTACCGCGCCAGATTTATAGGCACTTGTTTTTTTACCGTAGACGCTATCCGCCCTTCGCAAGCAACGGTCACGTTTGGCTTTTTCTTCATTAACAATTGGTTTTGTCTCTGGGTTAGGTTTTTCTTCAACAACTTTTGCATTTTGTAAAACTTTTGAAATGATCATTGCTGGATTTTTATAATTCATTTTTTCCGCAATTTTTCTACCAACAAACGCCATAGCTTGTTTTGCTGAATTAGCATTTACATGATATTGCTTTCTATCATAAGAAACAATATAAGAACTTTTATATCTAGGTTTTCCCAATTTATCAAGATAACTTGATACTAATAAATCATATTTCATATTAATAATTGTTTGTTGCTGATCCGTAATGTCTTTGTGATGTTCTTTCTAAATATGTAATTCTTTCATCCAAATTATCCATTTGTTTTTGTTGATTTGATAAAATTTGATTAAAAGATTTTAACTGTTCAGTATAAATTGTTTGTTGATTAATTAACGAATCAAGTTTTGTTTGAACTACTTCAAATCTTGTTTTACTTAATTCATCTTGTTTAGCGTCTTCTATGTCTTGTTTTTCTAAATATTGAACAAATTGAGTTTGTTTAACATAGGTAGAAGATAACCACATTGTATAATATCCTACAGATAAAAACATCAAAAGCATAAACAACGGCCTTAAAATTAAACTGATAAAAGCTCTGTGTTTTACTTCAAATTGGTTTAAAAAATCGATAAGGTTGCTTTTACTACTAGCCGTCATAATATATTAATAATTATCAAATTGGAATGTCAATCTTGTCAGGAAAAATTGCCCAAACTATTTGTGGGTGTCCGTAGCTTGTTTCGAACACAGGATCAGACATTTCGCATAAATCATTTATTTTTTCTTGATATTTCCAAATTTTTGCCATTCCACGCGCTACCATTTTTTCCTCTACGTCTTTATGCCATCTGGCAATTGACTCATAAAAAGGATATGGTACAATACTAAAACCATTGGGATAAAAAGTAGTTTTAACTTCAAATGCTTCATATTTTAAAACCAATTCTTCTTTTAGTTTTTCATTCAATTGAAAAAACTCTTGATCTTCCATCATATATTTATTCACAAAAAGATTTGACAAATATACCATAGTCATTTAATATAAGCAATATGAATATACATTCAGATCGAAATTTGAAGCGTAAAAAAGTTTTACAGCTTCATGGTAGAGGTAAATCTAAAACTGAAATATCGGAACTCTTAGGAGTTCCGCGATCAACAATCCACGATTGGGTTACAGGTCGCCGCCGTAATACTACTGTTAAAACAACAGTTCAAAATTCTTTTGATGAGAACGACAATCCCATCAACATTATTACCGAAGAAGAAACTACTGAATCTTTTGAAACTCCTTATCTGGCAGGAATGACCAAGAATGATTTTCATCAAGAACGTCTAAGAGAGTTTTTGGAAAACATCAAATATGTTCAATATCCTGCACCAGCAAAACCCAAGACATATTCAATTGCCAATAAATCAACAATGATTATTGGCGATACACATTTTGGATTTGAGTGTTGGGATACTCTCAATATCTTTCTTCAAGCAGTTGAAGAGCTTAAACCCGAAAGAGTTATTTTGAATGGAGATACTGTTGATCTTCTCTCGATTAGCAGATATTCTAAAGACCCTCGACATACACATACTATCAATGATGAAATTGAGGCTTATCACAAATTCCTTAAAATTCTTCATGATGTTACAGAGCCTTTCAAGGCTGAAATTCTAGAAACCAACGGAAACCATTCAGGTAATGGTATTGAAGGTCGTTGGTGGAGATATATTTCTGCCAGTGATGACATCAAACAGCTTTTAGAGCTTCCTCAAATTGCAGAGAACCTTTCTTATACAAAGGTCTTCCATCCTCAAGCAGATTGGTCTAGAATTCGTTTGGTGGATGCTACCGATGATGTAGATTCTCTCGTAGAATTACCAAACAATGTGTTTGTTTATCATGGTGATATTGTTCGCAAACATGGTGGCTTTTCTGCTAGAGGTAATTTTGAAAAACATTTTGCATCAACAATCACAAGCCATACTCATCGTTTAGGATCAACATATCAAACTATTCCAAAGATTGGTTCTCGTCCTATGGAAATTATTGAGAACCATGAAATCGGATGTGCTTGTAAACTTAATCCTACCTATGTTAAAGGTGCGAATTGGCAAAACGGTTTTTGTATTGTCAACTATTCAGAAGATAGCACAGGCGTTGAATTAGTTAAAGTTAGAAATAAAAAAGCTACAATCAACTCTTTGGGTAAAACTTTAAAAGTTGACTAAATAGGTTAGATCTTTGAAAATTTGGGGGTGTACTGGTTTCGACAGATAGTTGAAACTAAAAGTGCATGTCGAGGTTAATCGATGGCCTCGTAAAAAATCGATTAAAAAACTAAATGCAGAAGATTTCACTTCTGATCTCTTGGCAGAAGCTGAGAGTATTTTCAACAACGCCGATGAGGTTCTCGCCTCATATGCGGATGAAGAGATGCTCTTAGCCGCCTAAGAACCTTGATTCTGGATCCTCTAAAGAATCATTGATAGCAGAGGGTGTTAGATTGTTGGTAGTTCTAACGTAACAACAAAATATCAACCGTATGTAGATTGCGATAATGTCTACAGGCAGACTCTAAACTCAGTTAGTGTCACTATGCAGCCTAAAGTCTTCGTTACCGTATGGTGGCTGAAATGCTAAAGACACTCAAACATGTAGACCTTTTAGCCTAGATTATTTGGACAGGAGTTCAACTCTCCTCACCTCCACCATTTTTAAAGTTTATAAAGAAATGCTGCACCAAATGCCAATGTTATACCATTAATATTGGCATTAAGCGTAAAATCAACTGGAAGTGTAAAGTTATACAAACCACCAATTTCCGTATTATCAGCAGATAAACTAGAAATTCTACAAGCGGATAAAACTCTGATAGTTGAAAATTCACCAAAAGCACTTTGTCCACCAGTTAAAAAAACAAATCCAGATTGACCTAAAAGACTTTCAGTTGTTACATCATAAACAGCTTGAGCAAAAAAAGGTCTACCGTTATTATTACCAACTGGAACCCATGAATTATTTTCACTCATGTTTGAGTTTGGTACTGCCGAAGTTAAATTTGGTGTTAATACTATCATAATATACTATTTATCTTTTAAACCAATTTAACATTTTGTTAAAAAATCCATCTTTTTTCTTTTTTGAATTTTTCTTTATTTTTTTATTCAAAGTTATAATTTCTTTTTCAATAATAACTTCTTGATCTCTATATTTTCTATTTTTGCTATATTTCATATTAGTTTCGATATTTTGCTGTTGATGGTAAAATCTTCTCTTTAATTTTTCTTATTATTTTAGTTTCTTTTTCTTCATCTTCAACTATAGTTTCTTCAGAATCATCAAATTTTCTATTTGCTGCTATGTTATAGGCTAAAACTAAAGCAATAGCCAAAGGATCGAATACAACAATAATAGCAAGAGTAAACCACTTAACAATTGTATTGATATCTGTTCCAAAAAGCTCTGCTGCATATTTAAGCGTTCCGATGTCTTTTTGTTTTCCGCTTTGTTTTTGTGCTTCCAGTGTCTGTAAATCAAGAGTTTTTATTTCTTCAAATATTTGATTCATTCTTCCTCTAGCTTGTGTAATTTCTTCGCCCGATTTTCTGATATCTTCATATACTGGTGCTGCTGATCTACGAGACATAGATGGAAGTCTTTGTTCTTGGGCAAGACGAGACTGATTTAATGTATCAACTCGCATTGTTAATGAAGCCAACTCTTTTTCAAGTATCGCTTTTTGCGATACCAAAAATTCTTGTTGTGTTTCTGCTTGAGAATATTCAATAAGACTTGTTTGATAAGCTGATGTTAAAAAACCAAATATACCCATTGATGTAATTCCCATCAGAGTTAAAATAGCAACAAGAATATATGTTTTTAATAATAAATTGGTTTTGTGCCAATATCTATAAAGAAAACTTGTGGCGACAAGCTTACCGACTTCCAAAGCTCCTGCCATAACAAGAACAGAAATAAATGCTCCTGCATAGAGTGTAGCAATACCCTGAACTGAAAAATATGCTGCAACACCAGCAATAACAAATGCGGTTAACGCTAAAATACCTACGAACATAACTATTTAATATTTATCAAAAATATTAATCGGATTCTAAGAAAGTCATGGCTCCATATACACCATTGTTTGCTTCAAGTGGTGTAACAACAAGATAAAGCTCATCTCTTACACCATTTATTGAACAACCCATTCTTAAAAACTTTTCAAATTTACTGTTGGATAAATCAATAGAACTACCCACAGAACCATAACCAGAAGCGATAACCGTTCCTTTACTAGCAACATCGACAACACCTTGCCAATATTCAAAGTTACTATTTGCATCAACATTTTGCCAAGTTCCACCAGCAGATAATGTTGGATTATGCATTAGTTCATATCGATAAGCGGCTTGCGTTGAAGCAGCTTGTGGTATGAGTGTAACCGAAGCATTAATAACTTCATTAACACTGTCAAGCTTTGTGGGTTGAAGTCTAACACCAAGAATAGCTTTTCTTGCATCTTGTGCTATTGTTAATTTTGTATTACCCGAATCTACTGCTCTTGTTAAACCTGTAAAATCAGCACCACCTTCAGACATCACAGAACTACAAATTATTTTCATTGATGCTGTTCCTGCTCCAGTTTGTCTTATTTCTGCTCTTACTGGTAAGTTTGGTGTGCGAATATAAGCACCTTGAACATTTCCTGCGTTGTTGATCGCATGACAATAACAAATTGCACCATCAATAACTGTACCGAATCGTACTCTTCCAACACCCAACCATTCATAGTCAATTAAAAATATATTTGCAGCAGATAGTGTTAATACTTTACCTGATGGACCAGTGCCATCTAATTTATCAATATTCCAATTTTCTCTTCTTGCGGAAACAGATGGAACAATAAACCCGTCATTCTGTTGAACAACAGCAATAGAAGATGGAGAATCTGTTTGAGTTTCAAAATATAAACCAACGTTTGGATCAAATGGTGCTGATGTCAAACTTTGAAATAGTCCATATCTTTTAATTGCATTTGATACAGGTCTAAGAACACCTGTAAAAATAGCCAACTGAGATTTGCCTGGTTGATAGTTAAACCTCTGTGTGGTTTGTCTTATAGCATATGCACCAATATTTGCAGCAGATAAAGTTACAGATGCATCATTTAATTCATCAGTAAAACGAACATCAGCACCGATACCAACAGCAGTTTGTGACCAAAAAAGACTTTGTTTGTTATGGAGCGTTTTGGAATCAAAAAGAGTAGTTGGCATGGAAGCTCTTAATCTTCCAAATGCATCTATACTTCCTGAATCCAAAGCATAAGAAATTGAATTTAATTGTTGAGCATTTGTTACATTAACATTTAAAGATGACGTAGATTGTTTAACTGTTGCAAGATTTCCTTGTTTGTCACCGATAGTAATATCATCAACTGTTGATTCCAAATCTTGTGATAAAACTCTTAATGCATTTAATCCATCGGATGACGTTACATCGGCTCTTAAGTTTGAGTCCCAATCTTTTATTTCAACTGCACCAATATCAACATTTCCTGCTGATAAAGAAATTGTTAAATCATCAAAATTTGTAATGTAAGATGCTTGTGCAAATAAATCCCTATTTGCATCGTTGTTTACTTGAATCCAAGAATTATTATAACCTACATTACAATTAAAGGGTTCTGCTGATAAAACATTGAATAACGTTGCCATTTATTATACTTATCGTATAATAAATTATTATTTCACAGATATATACTCTGTTGTTCTAAAACAGTTTAAATCTTTTCCTCCAGCATAACTGATAGAACTCTGTAATGCTTGGGTTATTTCACGCAATCTTTCTTCCAAAGATTTATGAGGTTCCAAATCCAAGATTGTTCCTTCGATGTGGTTATCATGTCCTTTGTTGTAAGCACTGGCAGATCCATAATAAACTTTTCTACCATTAACAACAAGCGCAGGAGAATCATCGCAAGCAGCAAACATTGAACCCGCCATCACCCAATCTGCACCAGCAACTAATGCCTTGGCAATATCGCCATAGTGATTGATACCACCATCAGCAAACATTGGTTTTTTGGCAAACTTTGCACACTCAACAATGGCAGTAAAAAGTGGAATATGAAAACCAGTTTGAAACTTCGTTGTACATGCCTTGCCTGGTCCAATACCAATGCGCGTTGCATCTGCTCCTGCTTCTTCCAAATAACGAACACCTTCAGGTGTTGTTACATTTCCCGCAATAATAAAAACATTTGGAAATAGTTTACGAATCTGGTCGATTGTTTTTTTAACTTTGATATGATGACCATGAGCAACATCGATTGTAATATAATCTAACTTCCAATTATTCTTGTGAATTTCTAAAATCTCATCAACTGAATCTTGGTTTACACCTGTGCTGATACTGACAAATTTATAACCTTCTTCATTTGCTTTTTTAACAAATGGAACTGTCACCGAATCAAAACGGTGCATCATATAAAAATAACCATTATCACTCAACCATTTACACCATTCTGCATGAATTACGGTTTTCATGTTTGATGGCACAACTGGTAATTTAAATTTATGATTACCCAATTGGATTGAAGTGTCTGCGAGTTTTCTTGATTCAAGTTCAGAATACTTCGGGATTAAATAAACGTCATCGTAATTAAGAGCGGTATATTTCAGCATACAAATATATTGTATGTTATATTCGTTTGTTTGTCAAATTTTTTTGACAATTTCTATTTTAAAAATTTTATTTTTGTAATCGCCACAGCTTACAATTTTTCCCATATATTTTTCGTTTTCATATTGAAAACGAATGGTGTCAGTTTCATCAATAGGCAAATCGGAATTTGCTTGATTATATTCTTCCAAATCAATATAAAAAATGTTGTTCTCCAGAACAACATACTCATCCAATTTAATCATTTCTTTTTTCTATAAGATTAAATTTTTCAGCGGCACTGCAAGCACAGTAAACAAAAAAATGATAGCAAAACATTAAAAAAAACACACCACCAGTTAAAACTATTAAAGGCCACCAAATAGATTGACAATCGGTTACTCTTTCAACAACTACACTTGCAAACCCGATCACAAAAGCAGAAAATGCGATATATTTCGTCAAAATCATGTATATCTCAATATTTACAATTATTTATTCTCATCCGAAACATTTTGATTATTTTTTCTCAGGAACTCCGCTTCAGCAAGCATTTTTCTAATTTCATTTTTAATTTCTTCTTCCAATTGTTTTTTTTGTTCTTCGTTGTTATCTTCTTGCATATAAATAAATATACACAAACTTATAATTTAGTCAATGAATTCTTTAAATAATCTAATCTGGACAAAAAATAAAAAAATTATCCCATCCATTAAAAAGAAACTTTTGGAAATTGCAGAATTAGTAACAAAAAATTTATCACCTATGGTTGATATAAAAGATGTTTATTTTACAGGTTCTTTGGCAACCTATAAATGGAATCCCACAAGTGACGTTGATTTACATATTATTGTAGATATTAAAGAAAAAATTTGCGAAGAGCCTGTTCAAGAGTTTTTGGATTTAAAATCAAAACTTTTTAATAAAGAACATAACATATTCATCAAAGGATATAAAGTTGAAGTGAATATCAAAGACAAAGAAACGGTATTGAAAGGAAAGGGAATTTATAATTTGATGACAGATGAGTGGATAGTTGAACCAACTAAAGTAACTCGTACCGTAAAAGATCCTGAAGTTATCAAAAAAGCAGAAAAGTTAAAACAAAAAATAGATAAAGTTGTTACCCAAAATGGATCAATTGACGATGTAGATAATCTTAAAAAAGAAATTAAAGCTATGCGAGTAAATGGACTACAAAAAGAAGGCGAGTATTCCGTTGGTAATTTAGCTTTTAAAGTATTAAGAAATTCAGAATACTTGGCTAAACTTTTTAATTACAAAGGAAAATTAATAGACAAAAGTTTGTCTCTTGAGAGTTTTAAGAGTTTTTTTGTTAGATGATTTTTTGGTTTTTGGTTTTGACCAATCAATCAAATCAAAATTATTTTTAAATTGTTTAGAAAAACAATTTCTAGGTTTATCCCCTTTTCCTGCCATTGGATTTTTTGGTTGTGGTTTTTTTTGTTTTGATTTTTTTGCTGAAAAATTTTTCCAATTCTTCCTCGTCAACTTTTGCGCTGGATGGCATGTTGTCGTAAAAATTTAAAATTTGCAAACCCTCAAAAATTAAAAAGTTAATTCTGTCACGAACAAATCCTGTTTTACAAGGACATATGCGAGGATTAACCAAATTTCTTAATTCAATAAAAATATTTTCAATATCATTAGACGAACCATTATAATAATCAGCCTCTACTAATTCCGATTGGTTTGAACACTTTTGGAATTTTGTTTTAATTTTTTGATAAAGTTCAGAAATTATTTTCATGAACATAATTTACTACAAAATAAAAAAATGTCAAACTAAAAATCTATTTCACATTTTGAAGGAATTATATTCAAATCTTTATCCACATAAAGTCTAATAGCTGTAGGATAAAATTCCGTTCCTTCTGAAGTTCTGCTATAGGTAGCTTCGGATAAATCAATTTGGGGAACTTCTTTAACAACCTTTTCTTCAAATTCTTCATCCATTACAACAAATTTAAAAGGATCTAATTTGAAACCATATGCTAGAATACCTTTGATTCCGTATTTTCTATATTCCAATTCAATTTTAAATCTTACAGAAACTTCATCGGTTTTATTTTCAAAACCAACAGCATTATTTTTTGCACTAAGATCTAATTTTTTAATTTCTGGACTATCAGTATCAATATATTCAACATCAACAGAATTAACAAATTCCATATCTTCGACTTGTTCTTTTACTAAATTGCCTTTTATTTTACTGTAACAATTTTCCAACAATACTGTATCCTTGCTTCTCATATATTAATTTACTCCTGCTCCATCTCCAGCATTGGTATCTGATTGAAAAGTATGATAAAAACCAACACCATAAGGAAACATAAAAGGTAATTGTTTTGATCTTTTACTTTTTTTCTTTTTTTTCTTTTTTTCCAAAAGATATTCTTTAAAGGAAACTTTATTTTTCATTTTAAGATTTTGCTTTATTATAGTTTGGATCAAAAACTTCTGGTTTTATCTTTTTAAGATCATCAACAATAATTTCAAACCCACCATCTGGCTCCAAGAGTCTGCCATTTGGATCTCTAAAATCTTGATATTCCATCAACTTGTCTTTATCATTTAAAAGATCATCCAAACTGTCTAGGCCAAAATAATCTTTGGCATCTTCTTTAAATTCTGGCGAATCTATATAATTTGGGTTTTTTTGTTTTTTGTTCCACATTACACTTCTGCGAATAGCTCTTGATCTGGAACCTCTACCCTTTAATGATCCTTTTGAACTTAAACCTACAATCAAACCGATTGGATTGCCGTTTGCATCTGTTTCTTTTTCATCTTCGTCCAAAAATCTTAAATCACTCATATCACCATTGATGACTTTATAGCCCAAATAATATTCAGGTAATTGATTATTTTTTTGATAAAAAACATAAGCAACGTTTCCACCTTGTTTTAAAATATCCAAAGCTGCTTTGTCGTTTTTTTCACTGCGACTAAACGTATGATGTATCAATTTATTTTGTGTATATTTTTTATAGCGAGGAACAATCTTTGTATAATCGTAAAATTTTACGCCTTGGCCAGCTTTGGCTTTGACGAAATCTTCAATCTTTTCGGCAAAATCATAATCAGAAGTTCCGTTCAAACGAATAGCCAACTTCAATCCAAAATTATCTGCAAATACTTTTAAAAGTTCAATATCTGATTTTAGTTTTGCAAAAAACAAATCAGGAGTAAGATGAAGTTCTTGGGCCTTTCTAATTCTGGATAAAAGTTTTCCTTTGAGAATTGCTGGATTTCCTGCTGTGTTCAAGCAACCAATACGACAGCATCCGCTAGATCCGACACAAACATCAACACCCCCTTCTTTTGCTGGTGCAATATATAAAATTCCTGTTATATACTGAGAACCACTTCTTTTATCATATAAAGATTTTAAAGTTTTTGGATCTGCCATGACAGACATCAAACTTAAGCGAGGAAGAGCTTTTTTTAACTTTTCAGTTGTTTCAACTTCTTCTGGTGTCAGTTCCAATTTTTCATTTAAAACATATAAACAAGTTTCGTTACATTCATTAATAAATTCAATATCAGTTTCTGTATGAATATCGTTGTATAATTTTTCCAGAATAAGTTGATCTTTGGAGCGCATATTTTTTATATTTACTCTTAAAAAATTTTTTTATTATTTTTTATTGATTTTTTATCCATATGGATATATATTAATATATTATGGAAAACGAAAACATCGTAAAAGCAAAAGCAGCAATCGAAGAAATCCTCAAACAACATAAAGTGGTCTTGATCCCCACGGTTGTCCATCAAGGAAGCCGTACATTCAGCCATATTGAAGTTGTTGAGGTTCCTGAACAAGGATCCGAAGCTGCTCCTGCTGCCGAAGAAACACCCGCCGCCTAATTCAAGGCGTTCTTCAATAAAGGGAACATATCATTAACAGCCTTGGAAATTGTATAGTTTCCAAGGTTGTTAATTGATATCCATTTATAATCAACGTGTTCATTGGACAATGAAACACGAAAGGTTTCTTTTACTTTCATCAAAAAAGTAAATCCCCAAGTATTTGTTTCGGTTCTTTTGTATTTGATGAAATCTACAATTTCTCCTTTTGGCAAGAAACCGATTTCTTCTTTACATTCTCTCTTAGCAGTTTGAAGTGGATATTCTCCTTTTTCTCTGTGACCTCCAACCAAACTCCACTTCTTGTTTGATTTTTGTAGCATCAGAATTTTTTTATCTGGTGTAAAAAATACAAAACCTGCTCCTTCAAATTTATCTGTCACAAAATCCTCAAAATTCATATTAGAAATCTTCCGAAGACCAAAGAACTCTATCGTTTGTTTCGTTATCAAAAACAATCTCTTTCATATGAAATCTATCGGCAAGAGTTTTTAAAAAACGCATTTGGGTTGGATTTGGGGCCGTTTGGTTGTTGGCAACATAAATTATGTTTGCCTCATAACTAACTCTCATCCATCCTGCATAATACATTCTTTCATAGACATGAAAACCTCTTTTGGGAATATTAAAATTCTGGATAAGTGTTTCAGCATTATCGGAATGTATATCATCTCCAGTGTTGGGAAACATTCTTCCATTAGGAGCCATCCACCCATACATTTCTTGTCTGCTTTCAGTTATTAAAAAATAATCTTTGAAAGAAATCATATTTTATATTTACAGCAAACTAAATATAAAAAAGATATAGTTTTATCATGACATCTCCATCCCAATCAAGATTCAGAAACAGAACAGAATTTGAAAGAAATATTATGGCAAGAAGGTATGGTTATAATAATGCTTCCCAACCTTCAAGAGGCGAAGGATTTGCTGCTTCGACAGAACCAACAACATATCAAACAATACGAAATCCATCTGGTAATTGGCAAAATGGGTGGGGAAGAAGAAGAAGGGGTGGTGGTGGTGGAAAAATCATTTGTACCAAACTTTACGAGCTTGGTCTTCTTTCCAAGAAAATTTTCCAAGCAGACCAAAAATTTGGAAAGAAACTTTCCAAAGAACACCCAGAAATTTACGATGGTTATATTGCATGGGCCAAAACCGTTGTGGCATGGATGGAAGGAAAAGGTCCACAATGCATGTTCTGGATCAAAGACAAAAAGAAAAGAAACAAAGCCCAAAAAGAACTCAGTATCAAATGGGCCAAAGCCATTGCAACCCCTTGGGCAAAACATATGGCATATTTGATGGGTGTGGAAAAGAAAGACAACCTCGCAGGAAAAGTCATTATGACTCTAGGTAAACCAATCTGTAAAGCCGTAAGCAAATGGCAGTCTATTTTCGGTGAATCCAGAAAACCAGCAGGACTTCTTCAAGGTTATTCTTTGTGGTTGCTTTTTTCCGTATTTCGTTTAATTACACTTGTTATAAAATGAACGACCAAGAACTCGAAAAACGCCTTATTCAACTTACAGAACAAGAAAAAAATTTATTGATTGATGGTATCAATCTTACTGCTGCTAAAATCATTTTAAAACTATTTCCTGATAATATCTATATTCAAGATTTGGTTGATATTAAATCAAATAATTTCAATTATTAAAAGTTGACAAAATCCAATGTTTAATCTAGCATTGGAAAAATGAAATCTACAAAGAAAAAGGTTCGACATGTGGATGTTGTTTTAAAAGCATCCCTTAAAAGAGCCTATGTTCATTACGACAGAGATTTAATTGTTGATAATAAAAAAACATATCGACAAATTTCCAAAGTAAACTATTACTCGGATACACTATATCCAAGTTTTAGAGCTTCTCATGCAAAAGATTTTTTTGAAGGAAATGATTACATGTATGATCCATTTCCAGAAATTTTTGATAAAGCCACTTTAGAAAAAGAAATCCAAAGAGCTTTTATCTATAATCCTGAAGAATATGAGAATGAGTTTAGAGTCCGATCTGTAAAATTTTTAAATCCTGTTTATATTTGTCCAAAATCAGGAATAGTATGGATGAAATCAAATGTAGATTGGAAAAATATGGAAGAAGCACCAAATCATTTTTTAATCAGAACTCTTCCAAAAGATAGAAACGAATTCTATGTTTGTGAAGAACAACAATATGAAGCTTACAAGTGGATAAAACAAAAATGAAATATAATAAAATCAGCAATTTTGATATATATCTTTATAACTGTGATTTGATTGGAAATTATCATAATATTCAAATTTTCAAAAAATTATTACGATTTCTTTCAAAAGAAGAAATTAAATTAGATCATTATGTTTTCGACAATCTTTCAGAGATGGAATCAAGAAGTCTTCTCTCTAAGCTAGAGAAAAAGTACCTATCCCACTAATACTATCCCCATACCCCTTATCCTTACCCTATATAAATGGGCATTGCCCCCTGTGTCATATATGACAAACACTTTGTCATAGGTATATTTTCGCAGCAGGGGTCATAGAATAGAAGTTGTCGTATAGAATCGATGTCATAGAGAAACAGTTTCTCCAGACAACAGTGTGTATAGAAACGAGTGCAAAGAAAAACCCACTGCCGTTTCCAGCAGTGGGTCTGTGACTTCGAGGTCGAGGACTACAGGTTAGTCTTGGTCATAACCTCCATGCTTGGTGTCATCATGGCGGTGCATCGTCTCGCTCCAATCGCCATAGTGAGGGAAGGAGATGCCATCGCTGAACTCGATGTAGTTGTCATAGGCGATCTCGTATGTCAGTCCCTGCTCCTTGCAGTATTTGCGGAAGGCGAGATAGCACTCGCTCACCTTGGACTTGGGCTTGTGAGCTTCCTCTGGTTTGGTGACTCGACCCTTGGCAGTGAGGAGGTAGACATCCTTCACGCGAGCCTTGCGCTTCACTCGACTATGACGTTGTGGGACGATCTCACCAGTGATGCCACACACATAGCGGCGACCTTGAATGAGTTGCCAGTGATGACCAGCACTGATGAGAAACACGTTGGATCCTCGCACACTGCTGGTATGCTTCAGCCACTGGCCCAGTGTCATACGACCTTTCTGGTGGTAGCTGTGCTGGCTTGTCATAGTGATGTTGCACTTGGCTAAAGCGCGAACCATCTCGTATGACCAAGTTCCCTTGATGCAGGAGCGACCACTGACCTTGCGAAGAAGGCGAGCGGCTTCACCTGTTGTCATACCCGTTACCGCTGAGATAGCGGAAGGGCCACAGTAGCGGTTCTTGTCAGTGGACTTGGAACCGTGATTGACTGCTTTGATTCGGAGCATTGTGTGTGTGTTTCCTTTCTGGTTAGTGTTGGTCGCCAAGCAGGTGCTCGAAGGACAGCAACACTGCCTCGATTCTGCTGATGACGGTTTCGGGGTCGAGGACTGCATTGGACGGATAGCCGATCCATTGCTTGGTATCCGCATCGTAGCGAGTGGGCGCGACGATACGCTGAACGTGCCTTCCGTTGTCTGAATCACGGAAGGATTTCTTTTCCATAGAGTAGACGAGCCACTCTGCGTTTCTGCGAGGTATGTGGTTTTTCATACTCCACCAAGCTATCAAAGGAGTTGGACACAGGCAAGTTCATTGCTTGTCATAAATCTTTTTATCTTACTACTGGATTGGACGCTCGCCACTGGCGCGGTAGTAAGATAAAAGTCTTGAGTGATAGACGAGAAAATGATTGGAACAATCTTTGGGGTAGTAAGATAAAAGTCTTGAGTAGTAAAGGATTTCTTGATAGGTCGAGGTAGTAAGATAAAAATAATTCATACGAGTGTTTGAATTGGAATTGTCAAGACAAAAAGCAATTGGAAAGAAAATAGTTTGGAAAGGCTAACAGGAGTGATGCCTTTCTTTTGCGCGGAAATGCCATTGCAAGGCATCGAAATAGCCTTGGACTATCGGTATAGCCAAGGCAAAGAAAAAGGCCCAAGGAGCTACCCTTGGGCCTTTGTGAGAGGGCTTGCCTTTAGTTACCCTTGGCCTTGCGACGATCAGATGCCTCTGGAATCTCGCAGACCTCGACCAGTTCGGTCATGGCGCGAGTGACCGCGACATAGATCAGGTTGCGCTCCTGATCCTTCTGCCACTGCTGCTTGGCAAACTTGGAGGGCATGAACTGCTCGCGCCCAAGGAGGAACACGCGATTCCACTCAAGACCCTTGGACTTGTGGACACTGGAGAGGGTGACGAGGTTCTTGTTGGTGAACTTGTCGCCAGTGTCAGAGAACATGGAGTAGATGAGGGCGACCAGATCGCGGACGCTATGCTTGCCCTGCTCTTTGCAACGCTCGACCAGAACGAGGAGAGTGTCCACCTTGTCCTCGACCTGCTCTGCTTTGGTTTCCTGTCCCTTCTCAAGGAGTTTGGAAATCTCACGATTACGGAAGGCGACCAGACGATCCGATAGCTTGTTGAGGTCTTGAACCTTCCACTTTTGCGCGAGGTTGGCGAGTCCCTTGCCAATGTCCTTGCCTTCAACACGGCAAGCGATGCCCTTGCGGATGAGGGAGAACGCGAGATCCATCAGAGGAGCGTTCTTACGGCAAATGATGCCGTCATTGCCAGAGAGGTTCAGAGTCTCGACAGACTTGATGAAGTCCTCGTAGCGGGTTTGCGTGACCTTGCCAGCACCATTGGAATCATGCGCGAGGATGGTGGAATTCCAGTTTTGCGCGTGTTTGATAATGTCCTTCCCGCAACGATAGCAAACCGACAGAGGCAGAGTGATAGCGTTGAAAGCGGAACGGATGAGATCAAGCGAGTTGTTGTCCGCGCCAGTGAACCCAAAGATCGCTTGACGAGGATCGCCCACTGCCAGAAGGCGACCATTGGGCTTGAGCATGGCAGCAGCAAGGGCGCGACGAGTCGCATTGGTATCTTGTGCCTCATCGACCAGCACCCAATCGTATTGATCGATCTTCAAGCCCAAGAAAAGCGGAAGATAGATCATATCCGCGAAATCGATGGTGCTTTTGTCCGCATTGGACTTCTTGAGCGTGGTGATGGCGAGATCGATGGCCCTGCCATAGTCAACATCCCCATTCTCGATAGAGAGGTCATGGTGATCGATGAGACGTTGCCACTGCGAATGGTCATTGATATCGCAGAGGAAACCGATACCAGCATCCTTTGCGAATCCGACCAGTTTGCAGATGAAAGCAAACATGAAGTCCTCTTCTTTCTTGAGAAGACTACCGACAATGTTTCCGACCTTCGCCCCTGTTGTATCGACTTGGGGGCGGATGCCAGATTTGCTGAACGCTTTGAAACCAAAGCTATGACACGTTCCAGCATTGGCATAGGGAACTCCAGAGAGGCGCACTTTCAACTCGTCGCCCATCTTTTTGTTATATGCCATGACCGCAACGTCTCCGACCATGAGTTTGACTGCCTCGACCAACGTGGTCGTTTTGCCCGATCCTGCGACTGCTTCGACAACAGCAGAACCCTTACCTTCGCGCACAAACGCGAACACTGCTTCTTGAAACTTCGACCAGACTTTTTTGACACTATTCATTTTTTTCTCCTAATGTTTTCGATTTAGGTAGGTCAGTCGTTTGCTGACTCTTACCGACTTCTGACGAAAACCTATTTCAGAAATCGCCCTTTTTTTAATCCAATCAGAATGACCATGCAAGTTATTTTATTTTTTATCTTACTACCTGCGAATCAAGGCGTTAGTCTTTTTATCTTACTACCCGCGAAGCGGTAGAGCGCGAGCGCACGGGGTGTAAGATAATTTTGTATCTTGCTACCTATAGGAAAAAAATCGGTAGTAAGATAATTCAAACGTTTGTATGAATTTGATTTGGGCAGAAAAAACCCCAAGGATTGCTCCTTGGGGTTTGTGATTAGACCGCGAACGGCGAGACGATAGGCTCGTTCACGCCATTAGCCTGTGCTTCGCGCACAGCCGCGAGGACAGTCTCGCAGTCAGCAATAGCCTCTGCGATCCCCTTCGGGCTGTTCTTGTAGCTCTTACCCGTCACCTCGCCCAAGCGAGCGAACAGGTTTTTTGTGCCGCCGCCTTTGGCAGGGCTGGTGATATACATGCCACGCTGACGAGCCATGAGGCCCAAGCGGACAGTAGCAATCACCAAAGCAGGAACAGTGTGTGGTTTGGTCATCTGATTCACCTCCTTTCTGGGAGAAAGTAGAACGGATGGACTTCGCACTGTGAAGGCTTTTATCTTACTACCTCCCTCGCGCCTGTAGCGTTCGCCTTCGGTTGTAAGATAAACCATAATCTTACTCCAACGGACGCATCCACCAATTCCCACGTTGGTAGTAAGATAAATGAGGTAGTAAGATAAATGAGGTAGTAAGAAAAAAAATCCCACCAGCCTTTCGACTGATGGGATTCTGAAACTACTTACAACGTGATCTCTCGCACGTTGTCCGCTTTCACTGTGAAGCAAAGCGGTTCACTGTCACGCTTCGGAAACTCCGAGGCGAGGCAGAGGGCTTGCACCTGCGCCTTTGGCGTTTCCACGCCATCGACGTAGAACGTCACTTCTGGCTTGAACGGCTCACCAGTAGCGATGTTCACTCCGCTGGCGGGATAGACGCGAACGTAGTCTGTCCCCTTGTGCGTGATCCAGAGAGGAAACTCTGCCCACTCACCCCAAGGCAACCCTGCGTTTTCGGCGGGAAGCTCACCGCTTTCGCGGCCTTCCTGCACGACTGCGAGGTTATCGTATTCGCACCCGCCACGCACGATGATGCGCGTGACTTTGGTGACTTTCTCCGACACACCTTTGCGCGTCTTGAGCGTCTTGTCGAACACGACAGACAGGTTAGCACCTTTGCGAGGCTTGATGGCCCCGATGATCTCTTCGATTTTCATAGAACAATGCGGAAGTTTCGTCCGCTGGCGTTTTGGTTAAAGAGCCGCCTTCACTCCATCGCCGTTTGACGATGCCCCCAAAATACACGACCCAGAGCCACGCACAAGAAAATAATTTAATTTATCTTACTACCTCCGAGGCCCAAGGGTGGGTCGCGGTAGTAAGATAAAAACTATTTGGTAGTAAGATAAAAGTCTCGACTATGCGATTTTTTTCATTTATAAAAATATTTAGGGTCGAGGTGTATTTTGATTATTAGATATAAAAAGAGAGAAGATTATTAGTAGTTGTTATTTGTTATCTGTTATTTGTTTTCTAATAATCATCAAAGCCACAGTAATTGTCTCCGTAGTTGCAGCCTTCGCCAGCATGAAGATCAGCAAGATCGTCCAAGCCAGAGCCATCGCCTGGCCAGCAGCCTTCCCACCCATCATAGGGTTTGTTTTCAGGCGTGACGTTATTCGGGTTGGTGTTTTCAGGGTCGGTGTTGCTCATAGGTTTATTCGGGTTGGTTTTATTTGTAGCAATGATACAAGTGTTTAAGTGCTGCTTCAAGTTCTCTTTTGCGTTTGAAGTCGATAGTGAGAAGACCAACATATTCTTTTTCCCGTGAAAACTCAATGTCTTTATCCACATAATCAACCAGCTTTGTGATGTTTCGGATTGCACGATTCACAAGCTGATTTGTGGTCTTCCAATCTGTGGTATGTTTACTCATGTTGTGATGAAAAATAGTGCTGCAATTTTACACACTGCTGCATAAAAACAGAGTTAGTATCCTCCCCAACGCTCACGCTCATCAGCGCAAGCATTGCAATAGGCGTAGTCGCGTTTGATGCGAACAGTCATTCCGCATCCCCTACAGACTTTCTCCACCGACACACGCTGCATGTGGTGATAGAAGTCAACGTCCTCGTCGGACTCGATGTTGTAATGGCCGAAGTTATCGTCGTAGAAGATCATGGAAGCAGATTAATAAAAATGGATTGAAAGGCAAGAAAAAAAATCTGGTAGTAAGATAAACTCCCACCAGCCTTTCGACTGATGGGAGTTGTTGCACGGGAGGAAAGTCTATTGATCTTGGCTGATGATGTTTCCGATGAGTTCAATGTTCTCCTCGACGCTCTTGGTCGCATCATAGTGCCACTTGGCATAAGCAATAGCGGTATCCAATCCATCATCGTCGGGGCCGATAGAAGCCAGTGTTCGCAGTCCTTCGACTACCTTAGTGTAGTTGGCAAAAGGCTTACGTTCAGAGCATGATTTGCATTGGTCTTGGTCAGAATCCATCCATGCGGTTTCTTGGCAGACCGAACACTTTTTCAATTCGAGTTGTGTGGTAGTATCCATATGCCCAAGATAAACAAACGAATTCAAATAACAAGAAAAAAATCTGGGTAGTAAGATAAAAATAATTCTTGTAGGTAGTAAGATAAATGTCTGGACTATTACAAAAAAAATCCCACCAGCCTTTCGACTGATGGGATTTTGTGAGTGCGTCTTGCTTACTTTTCCGCAGCCAGAGCTATTGCATCGCGTCCGAGTGCGAGGGCTTGTTTCCTGCGATCCTCGTTAGCGAGCATAGCGACAAACGCTTGCTTATGTTCAGCAGCGGCTCCCATCGCAGAGCGATAGAGTCGCGCACCTGCACCGAGCGTCTTGCCAGTGCCTTCGCCGTGCGTCCAGTATTCGGTAGCACCATTGGCGAGATCGTAGAGAGTCTCACCAGAGTTGCCGATACCACGCGCAAAGAGGGTAGCGATACCTTCAGCGGCGTTGATGCAGCGTGTGGACAATTCCACTTTGTCAGTCTGCAAGCAGAAGTAGCCAGCAGCCATAGCCAAAGCGTCATTGTGATCGACCTTGCAGGACGAGAGATAAGTCATAACGTCCGCGAGGCTTGCGCGACCTTTAAGGATGGCATTCACCAGATCCCCAAGGTTGTCCATAGCGAGCTTCGCATTCTTGGTATGATAAACCTTGAAGCGAACATCGCCCATTGCTTCCATCGACCAGCGGAGCGTGTTCATGCAGATGATCCGAATGATCGAATCGAACACGTTCATGGCGATAGTGCCGTCATGCGAGGTGACAAAGTTCAAGAACGCCTTGAACTTTTCTTTCCCGCGATTCTTGATCTTGATCTCCATGTCAGAACCATTCAGTTCGACACTGACGGCGAATTTCTTTCCTCTCTCCAGTGAACAGATAGAGGTGATTCGCGCACCCAAGTCTTTGATGGCAGCTTGGAGTGTGGTGAAGACCTCTTCATTCGAGATAGGCGTATAAGTTGCCTTCGGAATGTGAAGAGGCACGATTTGATCCTCCAGAGGAATATCATCGCGGTGACGATAATCTCCAAGGAGAACCTGATACTTGTCGAGCATGATCTGGCGACCATCGACATAGACAAGTGCTGGCGACTGAATGATCGGATTGAAGTGCCGTTTGGCGACTTCAAGGTCGATCACCTTTCGATGAGTTGCCATCGTGTGCCATTCAGTGCCCTCGATGGAGTCAACGATGTCGTGCGGTAGTTCGATACCATGTCCCATTGTGTTTGTTTCCTTTCGGTTTGTTGTTAGTAGCTGAAAGCACCCGCTCTCAACTATGGACAGCTTATCACAAATGGATTCACCTGCAAGAAAAAAATGAAATGTTTTTTAAAATTATCTTACTACCCGTCAATCAAATTGGATTGATATTGTCGAGACATTTATCTTACTACCCAATCAGAGTAAAGAAACAGGCGCAATCTTTCGACTACGCCTGTTTCAACCACACACAAATTATTTCAATTTGATTATTTCGTCGGGAGTTCTGTAGGTGATCTTGGTCAGTTGGATCATGGGCATCTGGTCAACTTCACCACAGACAATCTTGGTGATGCGGTAGTCGATACCACCAGCAGTGTTGACCATATCTCCAACTTCCAGTTTGTTTCCCTCTGCATCCAACACAAAGGGAGTGACATCATCTTCCGTGAGCAAGTAGTTTGTTTTTTTCATTAGAAGGAGAAGCGGACGAGGTTGCTGTTTTGGTTTTCTTTCCAAACGAAACGAGTTGCTCCGATGGAAGTGTCAGTGACTTTCCATTCCGCGAAGCCACGCTCGACTGCTTGTTTCTTCAATGGCGCAGCCATAAAGATCATGCAAGCAAGGAACGTGAGGATAGTTCCGAGGATGAAGGTGAGTGCCATCAGAACGAAGGCATCTTTTTCTCTATACATTATTGGTGTTTTCATGGGCGAGTAGGTTTAGTTGGTTTGCTTGGAAGTGTCAAGAGGATTTATTCATCATCTTCCAATTCCAATTTGATTGGATCGTTGTAGGTGTGCTGCGGAGCATCATACCACTCGTCTGTGGTGACTTCGCCTTTGACCAGATCATAGGTGATGTTGTCTCCGTAGTTGCTGCCATCACCAGCACCCGAATAGTGATAGACTCCCCATGCCCACTCATCAATTTCGTTGATGAGGTTCTTGCCTACTTCGTCATAGTAGACATCTTCAAGTCCCTTACCTTCCAAACGGACGTTGAGGTAGCCTTCGTCGTTGCCACCAGAAAACTCAAGAACGATTTGTTCGACTCCAAGTTTCTTGGCTTTGGCGTGAATAATTTTAGAGAGAGGTTCAGCATTCATTTTATTTGATTTCTAATTTGGTTGTTGTTGATTTCTTGCCAACAGACAGCATCCACTTTGGCGGATTGTTTGTCAACATGAAAAGATAATCTTTGGGAGTCGGGATGAAACCGCAATCCTCTTGGATGTGTTGTTCCGCGAGCATCTTGGTTGGAATCTCCTGTCCGTTGCTATTGGTGATAGTATGACCAAACTCTTTGATTGCCCACTGGATACCAGCAGAATGATGACGCAGTGCGCGATGAGTCCAATCTCCTGTGAAAGCTTTTGTCTCATCGAACCAATCATGGAGTTCGACATAATCCATAGGATCACCACCCCATTTGGTGGCAGATGATTGTGCGTGTTTATAAGGTGTCATATGATTGTCTCTGCGTTGAATCCAAGGCACTCGTCATTGAACAATGAATCCATTTGTTTGTAAATCATTTCATTGATCTTTGAGTAGTCCATCTTGACCACTTCGTAGTTCAAGTCAAGTTCAAAATTTCGTGGAATGTTGCGATTCTTCCACTTGATGTTGGTGAGGAATATTTTCATTCGGAATAAGCGGTTGGGATTGGCGGTTGAATCTCCGTCAAAGGCATCAGAATAATAACTTCTGTCACCTCGTAATCGGGGATGATTAACTGATCGGATTCGTTGTTGTTCATGGTTTTGGTTGTTGTTTGGAGCATCGTGTTGGATTTGAACCAACGTATAAGAGTTTTGCAGACTCTCGCCTTACCGCTTGGCTAACGATGCGTCAAGGAAAATCTGCCCCGAAATGTGTGATCACACATCTTAAAGGGGTCGGGGCGACTCCCATAAATGCGGGTTGGAGGTTAATTCCTCTGTTTTTGTCTGTTGCAACTCTCACCCTTCGGGGATGAGTCAACCCTGCAAGATATTGAGTGCGTATGCTAACGTGGATTATTACTTCCCCGACTTTCGCCTAATCCTGTCGGTGTATAGTTATGGGCGAGTTATTTTTTAGCACTATTCGTAACGAGACTTTCGTCACGCACTCAAAAGATCGGGAGATAGTTGGAGAATCGAACCCCAAACAATTATTTGTGTGTCAACCAGACCTACCTCTTTTCAGCCTATGTGGGAGTCGCACCCACCTTCAGCCCCGCTGTGGTTGCCCACAGTTTTTATGTTTTTCGGAACCTTTCCTCACGAAATAGGCTTACTGAAATTTGCTGTCAAAGAACACAGCCACAATAACCAAACCATTCGAGATGAAAAGAAAAAAATCTGGGGTAGTAAGATAAAAATAAATCCGATTTGGTAGTAAGATAAAAATCTTTACTTCCAATCTAAAAAATGTTTGTCGATAGGTAGTAAGATAAAAACTACAGTGTCATAACAATTGAGTTTGTCTCGATTGAATTTATTTCAAATAAACATCAATGATCTTGGCTCTGGACTTTTGAATGTTTCCATTACGGGTGAAGTTACCAAATGCCTTGTAGGGCTGTCCGTCATTGGGAACACGAAAGAGTTTTCGTTTGATTCCCAATGGCTTCAGCATTGTCTCGATGAGAAGTTCTCCTTCTCGATCATTACTCACAGTTACCTTTCGAGTGGTTGATTGTGTTTGGTCTTTGACCTTGTAGACTTTCTTCACAACTCCGTTCGGATACTTGTAGTATTTGGCTGTTTTCGATTCGTGAAACAGCGTTGCAAACGGAGACAATCCATTTACTTTGAATGCAGCCGTGTTGTTGTTCTTGGCTTTAACCATCGTGAATACTTGGAAAGCCATATTGTCTGTCAATGGAGCGATCATATGTTTGGTATTAGAATTCAATCAGTATTTTAATTTGCCTCTTGGAAACACAATGCTGCATTCTAACACAATGCTGCATTTCCACAAGACTTTACTTGAGATTGATTTGACGTAAGAAGAATGCCTTGAAGACAGGTTTGAAAAACCCATCTCGGTCAGCATCATATCGCTTGTCGCCAAGTAGTTTGACTACATATTCTAATCTCTCGGTTATGTATTGGTTTATTTTCTGTTTCATAAAAATCTTACGCCACGGCGCATTTGAATCGTGTCATTCAACACATGTAAAGATGCGTTTAACTTTACTGCTTTTAATTCCGTTATTTGTCTTCGGGCGAATTGTTTCATACGGCCATAGATGATTTTGACGATATCATCAAACGTATACTATCGAGGGGTTGCGCTTGCTGTTTCGCCAGCAGCATTCGATAGTCGTTCAGGCGAAAGTGTTTCATGTCATTGAATTATCCATTTAACAATCTTAGAGAATGTCAGTGCGACAATCCAAATGACTACAGCCATACTCCATATTACTATGAGTGTTAAGATGTTAAAGATCAGCAGGATTTTCCCTGTAAAGGTATTTATCTCCGACCTTCTCACAAAGTCCTTCGGCCACCATGTAGTCCAATTGTTTTTGTAAGTCTTCTTTGAATAGTTCATTGAATTTTTCATCTTCCCAGTGTGTCCCGAATTCGGGATCGTAATCAATGTTTGCATGTTTGCATAATTGTTCTATGTAATGTTCGAGTTCTTTTTCTTTTTTTGTCATAATATTTTGTGGGGCGAGTAGGACTCGAACCTACAACCAATCGATTATGAGCCGACTGCTCTGACCATTGAGCTATCACCCCAAAGTTGTTAAGCGGCCTGTTTCATCCAAGGAGTCCTTGCGGCCTTTCCAGTGTAGATCTCATAATACTCTACGCCTTGTTGCCACTCAGCATCATCCATATCTCCATCGGAAGAGAACTCGAATGCTTCTGGAAAGATCTCTGCAAATGTCAGCAGCGCAAAGCATACGAGAAGATCGTAAGGTTTACGGGCGGTCTTGCAGAAGTCATTGTGTGCGCCCCAAGTTGTAGGACGGAACCAGTGCATGGAAAACGTTTCGTGATCGAGGTGTTCAGATGCATCTCCATTGAACCAGATTTCGGTTTCGTTGAAGATAGGTTTACCTTCTCCGTGTCCACCTTTAATCACAATCCCTTTGTTTAGCAGCCAGCCAGAAAAGCTCTTGATCTGTCGGCTTGCCTTCTTGAACTTCTTGCGAAGTGTTTCAGTGTCTTTGACTTTGTTTGGTTCAAATGACCAGTAGTGTGTATATCCCATAATATTAGATGTTAGTAGATTCCGAATTCAAGTTCATCCTGAAGTTCTTCCCAACGATTCTCTGCATCATCAGGTTCATTGTCTTCATCAACAATCTCGATGTCGAGATTTTTGATGTTGGAACGTGCGCCTTGCACCACTCCACCAGAAATAAATACAGCGACTTTGTTTTTCATGTTATTGTTCTCCGTTGAAATGGTATTCGTAGTCAGCCGCTTTTTCAAGGATATTGATAAAGCGAATGGAAAAGATGTCTCGGATTTGCGTGTCCAAGTCACCCCAAGTATCAAGAGCAATTCCGTAATTGCCATTGAGGATTTCTCCGCAGATGAACAGAACGTCCGCGAGGTCGTTGCTGTGCATCTTGAGGAGTTCGTAATCACCAGACATGGCACAACGATTGAGGTGTTTGATTTGGCGAGGAACAATCCTTTGCTTGAGATTGCGAGCCATCGACTTGAGTTGAGTAGTGTTGGGTTTTTTCATAACGGAAGCAGGTTAGTTGGTTACTGGTTTTTCGTCAAGACTTTTTTGGAATTGTTCGATAAGTTTTTGGAACTGTTCATTGGACAATCCCAAGTCTTCCTCGATCCAATCATCCCAATTGGAATTGACGTAGCAGAGCGCGTAGTCAATCACTCTATTCATTAGCTGGTTCTTTTTCATTGTAGTTCGATTTGGTGTTCTCCACGGAAGATAGTTTGAGGTTCGAGAGGTGCAAGCTCAAAGATCGGATAAGGTTCCCCGTTATTTCCATCATCTACTTGAATGATCTTGTGAATGCGGTAGAGGTCTTTCTTGCGACCAACTTTCACAATGTCTCCAAGATTGACTCTTTGTTTGTTTTTGTCTTTTGCAATCATATTAGCGGATGTATTGATCTTCTGCCAACCACCATCCCAAGTGCGTGAGCGCAGCATGAGCAGCGGTGTTCGGATTGGTTGCTTCGATTTCAAAAACATCGTGGGGGTTGTTGTCATTAACCACCAGATATTTTTTTACAGGCTTTCTCATTTGCTTACGAACGCTTTTTGTCGGAAGCGAGAAAAGTCTTTTGGTGAGGGTCTTTGTCATGGTCTTCATTTAATGATGATGTCTTGGGTTAGTTGTTTTAGTTCATCGACGTTTGTAAGAATTTTCGAGGCAATTGTCAATACTTTTTTGACGCGCTTGTTTGAAATATCTTGCGTATCCAAAAGTAAATCAATTGTTTTCTTTGTCTTCTCTTCCTGTTGTTCACACCATTGGAGAATTTCCAGTGCGGTTTTATCTTCTTTCTTACTCATCGTTTGAGTGCCAATTTCAATTGTTTACTGTCTTCTGCTTTTTGTTTCTCATGCAGCTTGGTGATTTTAGCACTAACTTTTTGAAACACACTATAGAGTTCTTTGTCAACAAAGCAAGCATAGTTGTCACCAAGATCATCGGAAATGTCGAGATCATCGACAAGTTCGAGGGCTATATCTTTTAGCTCTTCGTATGCTTCTTCTATTTTTTGTTGTAATGTTTTTTTCATATTAGCAGAGTTCCTTTTGAAGTTTCTTGGGTGCGCTACTGATCGGAGAATGTTCGTGATCGTGATTCTCCAACCAGTTTGGATAGCTGAAGTATTCTCCGCAGAAGTCCATACCTTCTTCAATATAGGTCAAGCGAAACTCCCGACCAGTAAGCATTGAGAGTGTCTTGACAATACCGATAGGTGGACTCCATGCAGTAGTGAAACCAATACCATCGGGTGCTGCATGATAGACATCAGCATCACTTTTGGTTCCCCAATTCTCCACACACCAATCCCATACGCTATCCGCGCCATACTTGCGAATAAGTTTCTGACGCAACTCAAGCCGAAAAGCAGGGCTGTCGAGATTGTCATCCTTATCCATTTTTTTGAGTGCGGTTGGAATGGGACGAATCTTTTGGAAAGAAAGGTTTCCCTTTTTGTCCGTGTAGTCTTTAAGAACATCCAAGATAGAATCGTTGGTGTCCTCATTCAACATGAGTGTATTGCTGCAATAGTTAGGCATCGAAGTATTTCTCCATTTCTTCTTTTGTTAGTGGGTGAATGTGTTCAATCTCAATATCACTCATCTCGAATGATTCAAGTGAAGCAGCACCCGTGGTTTCAAGAAAGTTGTAGTCCAACTCTTGAATAGCACCGCGAGCATCGGTTTCGTTCTCCGCGATAATATCGAGAGAGAACGTGACTTTGTATGTATAGCGTTTCATCGTGTTGAGACTATTCGAGGTCGCTGTGATCGTCAAGAGTTTTTTTGACGTATTCTTCAATTGTTTTCCAAGACGTTCCTTCATTAGCATCCATATAGTTGTAGAGGTAATTGGAAACAATCATGGCCTCACGAATTGTAAGCTGGCGACCAGCTTTGGTTTCGTAGTCTTCAGGTGTCCATGCTTCAATGTAGCATTCAGGATACCTTTGTTGCAGTGCGAACAAATCTTCAAGGAAGTTGGGCTTCGAGCCGAATCCCTTTCCGTAATCTTGACGCTCTTCTTGAGTAAGAAGACGATCTTTTTTCATTTGGATTTATTCTTACTTGGTTTCGACATCCTCTAAGACAGTGAAGGTCTTGAGGCGTTTGAATGCATCGCCAAGAGCGGCATCAACGTTGGTATAACCATACTCGGTTTGAGTATTGCCATTGATATCGTCATACTCGTATCCGTAGAGATCAGTCTCTTTGTAGAACACGATAGACAATGTAGGTATGTGTTTCATTCTATTCCTTTTTAGTTTTGCTCGTTGTAGTAGTAGAGGTGTTCCATGATTCGGCCTTGGCGATAAATGCCTTCGACCCAAGATTCATTGGTAAACACATCAATGCCCAATGCAACGAGCGTTGGTTTTTGTTTTCTGTGGCGAAACCGCTCCACGACATCGTGGAAGTATTCGGCCACAAGATTGATGAGAAGTGTGATGTTTTTCATTACAGGAGACATTGAATCAGAATTAGTGAATGTTGTCAAAAGAAAAAATAGGGGAGTAAGATAAATTAGAGGTAGTAAGATAAAAAGCTTGTGGGATGGGTGAGGATCGAACTCACAACCAATGCCTTAAAAGGGCACTGCTCTACCTTTGAGCTACCATCCCATACGCGCTTGGCAGGGATCGAACCTGCGACCCACTGCTTAGAAGGCAGTTGCTCTATCCACTGAGCTACAAGCGCAAACATGGGTAGTAAGATAAAAGTATTTACTTTTGTAGTGAAGGGGGAAGGGCCACTACACCCTTCCCCCTATTGACCACCACACTACCAATTCTTTTTCTGGAACTTGCCGTCCTCTCCACGGAGGTTGTAGAACTTCTGACCAGTAGGCTTGACTCCATACACATCGGGAGAGTAGCCGTTACTCACTTCATCCAAGTGATCGTCATAGGCTTGATCGTCGCAATCGCAATCCTCGCCATCGTAGTGACAACAATCATTCAAATCATCATCACAATCATCCTCATACTCCCCACCATCGGAGGAGTAGAGAGGAGCGTCCCATCCGCTTTCGTTGCGACCCAACTTCTCGCGCCAGTTTTCGGTGTATTCACCGACAACTTCGTAGCGGCAAGTGCGTCCCTTGGTGTTGTTGTAATCGGCGGGAATCGCCACAACGTCCTTGGGATTGATCTTCACGATCATCGTCTTTCCTCCGTTGCAATCACGGAAATGGGGAAGATACGCGATGGAGCAGAAGTGCAAGCCGTAGCTGCAAGTGCGATCCTTGTCCTCGTCAACTTGGTTGCGCTTCATCTCGCAGATGGAGCCAACCGCATTGTTGAACTTGCCAGAGTAGATGTCCGTGTAGTCTGCCTTCACGTTCTTGAACGCGAGGAAGTGTCCATCCTCCGTGATCGGCAACTCGCCAGCCTCAAGGAAGTCATACAACTCATCCACGGCCCTCTTGGAAGGATTCTCCATGAGGTTGCAGAGGAAGTTGAGCAGAGGCTTGAACGGCAAGTCCTGCTGCATGAAGTTGATGACGCGCTTGGTCAACGTGTTGTGGACAGGCTCGCCGTCGAACACGATGATGCCGTCTTTGATCTCCACGTTGCTGCTGTGAACGTAGTCACGCACTTTGCGGGAGAGGTCAACGAGGTCGAGGAACTTCGTCCAATCTTGGTCACGAACAGTCTGAAGAATGTTCTGATAGTTGGAGTGGTCGGTGTCCACGGTATAGACCGTGCCATTGATGATAGCGGTGATTTTTCCGCTACCAGTGATCGTAACTGCTGTGGTGTAGTTATTCATACTATGCTGATGTTAGTTGGTGTTTCGGTTAATGTCAAGCCTCTATTTTTCAAGAGCCTTGGCGAGAGTTAGGTATTTGTCACAATCATAGTGACCGCTGTTTCGGATAAAGTCAAACACAATCTGTTCAGCTTCCGTGAGCGGGAACTTGACAGCCTTGCCGTTCTTCATTCCTTCCAAGTAGTGCGAGACGTTTTTGAGTTTGTCATACTTGGTGTTGAGCGTGTTGATTGTGTTGAGCGCAATCTTGATCGAATTGGTATCAGACAGAGCGGCGAACTTCTTGTTCTTCAAGACACGATCCATGTGGTAGAACTCGTATTCTTCCAGAGTTTTCATCTCACTGGCATCGAACTCAACTTTGACGTTGGCGTTCCAATGCGTTTCAATGCGCTCGCATCCTCCGCGCTGGAGAACCTTCTTTTCCTCCCGCGCCGATACCATGCAGATGTCGCAGCCCATGATGCCGTAAGCATTGAGGATGCTGGACAACTCACCTTTCGTAGTGAGGAGTCGGACTCCGTTGAGCTTCACGCGCAATCCCCAACCATCGGTCTGCTTGACGATGTAGTATTTAGGAAGATCGTCAGTCGGTTCGATGACCGCGCTTTCCCACTTCTCCTTGTGCATCTCGCCCAAGGTGTAGATGGTGATGTCCTCTTTCGCCTTCTGCACGATGGTTCCGTTGGTGCGAACCTTGCGCTGATAGGTCGGAGAAGGAATGGAAGAAACCTTCTGGAACATATCGGCGGCGAAGTTGTTGTTAATCAGATTGGAATAATCTTGGCCGCTGAACATGATGACAGTCTTGCCAGTGGACGAAACATAAGAACGGACTCGACGCTCGCCTCCACGATTCAAGTCATCGTGGAACCATTCGATGTCACTACCGAATTGCGGTTGAGTGCTGACACTGATCTTGCGACGATGGTAGCTACGCTTGCTGAACAACTGAAGATTCGGCGCGAGCTTTTTGAAGAAGCCAGTAGGTTCAGTGATGTCAATACCCTTCCAAGTAATCTTGAAATTCTTGTTTGAACCAATCCGATTGATGTTGAGGAAGTAGAACTTGTCGATGAAGAACAAGGTAGCACGGATCGCTTCAAGCAACGTGGGCTTGTTGTCGATGATCTCCGTGACCTTGATGGGCAACTCTGCCTTGACCTTGGCGAGCTTGTCATGGATCGCCTTGATGGTCATAGGAGTGTAGGAGAGAGCATCACGCGCAGGAGTGAAGTCCAACTCGCCCATGCCGAATTTAAGGATCAAACCATTGCGGAGCATTTGCTGATACTCGCCTTCCGCATCACGAACTTGATGCACGTTGATGGGATAGGTCACACCGCCCATGATAGCGAAGGATTCGCCATGATAGCGGTCTGCCATCTTCTCGTAGAAGGCCCAATCGTCTGCTTTGAACAAGGGATTTTCCATACCCCAATCAACTTTGCCGCCAGTGATGATAGGCTTAACGTCGAAGAAACGAAACGCTTTCTGCACGGCATTGGTGAAGTCAATGAAGTCAGTGTTCTTGATCGGAATCTGAATCTTCACACCATTGGAAGTGGAGACATTCTCCGTGGACATGACAGCAATAGCAGGAGTGCCTTCCTCGTTGAAGTATGCGTTGTAGATACGGCGCACACCATCATGCGTGGAAGTCACGGAGAAGTTGTCGGAGTAGCAGAAGGGAGACTTGCTACCCAAGCCAAGGCAACCGATCTGGCTGTTGGTGTTGGTCTTGGTCGAAGCAAAGTAGACAGTGTAGATGTCGTAGATGTCTTGATGCGAGATGCCTGTGCCGAAGTCCTCAATAGTGAGCCAAGGTTCCAGAGAGTTAGGCAGGTGAATGTGGAAGGGCTGATCGCCTTTGCCAGCAGCAGTCATGCTGTCAGCAGCGTTGCAACCCAACTCGCGCACGATGGCGAGAGGTTTGTCAGAATACAAGTCAGAGAGAATCTGAAATGCCTTCTGCGAGGTTTTCATACGGAACTGTGCCTCGTTGGACACGTTGCCGATACGTTCGATGGTGTTGGTGGTGGTGTTCAGTTTCATGCTGGTAGTGTTGTAGTTGGTTTGTGGTTAGTTGTAAAGATAATTCTGCTTGGAACAAATCTTTGCGATCTTTTCCATAGCGCGAACGTATTCAGGATTCGTCAACTTGTCAAGGATATATTTCAATTCCTTTTCCAAGTGCTGTGGGAGCTTGTCGCTCGACACAATCTTGTAGTTGTCGGTGGTCTTGAACATGGATGCAGCATGGCAGGTTTCGATGAATGGGCAAGACTTTTTTTCAAATTTTTTTCGGGGCGACAAACATTTTTTCAAAGGCTTGTCCAGAAAAATATCTTACTCCCTACAAACATTTTTTCGCAATGTTTTCAAGCATTTTATCTTACTCCCAACGACGAAGAATTTTTTACCATTCCGTATCGTAACCATCCAAGTGTGCTTGGTGTTTTGCTTTGTAGTAATGATAGCCCACAAAGAAGACGAGAAAGATGAACATTCCCATCGCGCCCAAAATAAAACCAATTAGAAAGAATGTCATGGAATGATGTCAGGAACCAAAGTCAGGTCGATCTTTTGAGTCGGATCGTATGGATGATTATTCCAATTGATTTTTTTGGTGGTGGTGCATCCAAGCAACAACCAACCAATGAATATCCAAAATGCGAGGGAGAACAGCAGCGCGATTGCGAGTCGAATGTTTTTCATAGAGCGTGTGCGAACTTCTTGTCCATGTGATCGAGAAATGCTTTTCGTGATGATGGTGCATCCATCTTCAACTCTTTGTGCAACTCTCGAAGTTGTTTGAGTGTTTCCCGTGCGCGAGCAGTGGTGATGTAAATGCTATCGAGATCGAGCCTGTCTGCATATTGCAATTGAATAGACAGCAAGGGTTCGAGACTATCGAATAGTTGTTTGATTTTGTCTTTCATAAAGATGGTAGCGAAGGTGGGACTCGAACCCACACGCTGTTGCCAGCAACGGATTTTAAGTCCGTTGTGTCTGCCATTTCACCACTTCGCCGTAAATTGTCAGATTCTATCTTCGGTGAAACTACCGCCAATGTCAATCGGAATCTCATCGAGCGAAGCGGGTTGATTAAATTCTCTGGTGAAGTCATCGCCATCTGCGCGGTTCATTCCCTTGTTGACTCCTTCCACATAAGATCGGTCAAACCAATCTTCCATGTCTTCATTGTCCCATGTATTGGACTTAGGCAGGTGAACTTTGTATTGATGCATATTTTTAGTTTATTTGGTTTTAATTAAAATGAATATTCTTTTCGTTATTAATCCAATTAACAGGAAGAACGACGATTAACCTCCTTGAGGATATCGGTGGAGATGACGCTGTGAAGACGCAGCATCTTCATGTAGGATTGGAATATCTGGCGTTTGCTCATGCCAGCGTCAATGAGCAGATCCCAGAATTCGCGGTGGTAGGAACTGCCATACTGACAGACAGCGAAGTGCAGGTTCTCGTAGCGCGTGGTGGAGTAGGTGTCTTTGGTGATGTTGTAGTTTTTCATAGTGTTAGACTGCATCAGTAATGTCTGATACGGAAATGGTCAAGACTTTTTTTCCGAAGAAGCAAACAATTGCGTTTCCGCATTCTTGCATCTCTGGTGGAGTGTAGCCGTTCTCCTCTTCATCGAGCTTGGCGAAGATGTGACGGACGAGATCTTTGGTTGACATGGTGGCGTTTTAGCTGTTGGTGGTTTCGGTGTCAATAGAATTTTTGGCCCATTCCATCAGGGCTTTCCTGACTTCGATTCGGCGGTGTTCGGTTTCAGGAAACTCATCGATGAGAGTGTCCTTGTTCCAGAGCCACAGAATCATTTCTTTTGCTTCCTTGGTGGTTGGTGTTTTCATCAGTGCCCACGATATCAGGACCATCTTAGAAGACAAGAAAAAAATAGGGGGTAGTAAGATAAAAAATAAGTACTACAGGTAGTAAGATAAAAAGCTTGACTGAGAATGTGCTATCTGAATCGAAAGGGTAGTAAGATAAAAATCTTGGCAAAGAAGAAGGGTTCTGGTAGAATAGCGGTAATACCAGAACCCTTGATGAATACCCGTCTCACTCAAGACGGACATATGCAAACTTACTTCTTACGGCGGATTGCGAAGCGGCCTTTGCGATCACGAACATTGTGAAAGCGAGGACGGAGACGCAAAACGGAACCGTTCTTGTCGAAGCCCAAGAAAGAGTATTTCTCAGGATTGATGTATTCAGCAAGAACTTCCATCTTGATATCTCTGGGCGTGTTGCGATTGATCTCACCACCTGTGAAATCAACTAAGTTATAGCGAACTTCCTTTGTCATTATTCTTCACCTCCTTCCTCATCTTCGTCAGAAACTTTTGTTCTTTTCATTTTCTTTTGAGTACGAAGAAATTCATCATAGGTTCCAAGCATTTGTTTCTTGGAGTCTTTATTAAGATGAGGCCAGAAACTATCGTCTGACTTCATACAATTCTTGTTCCACCAGAATCCACTATTCATATTAATACATTATATCACGTTGCGATGTAACATCAAGTAATATTTTCACACCATGTTGCATTACCGCAGAGTGACCAAAGATTTGAACTTCTGTCCGTTATAGGTTACAGTTACCATATCCCTTCCGAGCATATCTTCTTCAATGTTCTCGAACTGGACATCATCCATAGGAACCCATTCTCCATGAATATTCACATGAGGCTTGGGTTCCCAACCATATTCTTCTTCTGCATATTCACTCATAAATCTAAATCCTTTTTTCATATTAGTTAGTAATCAATTGAGCCGATGGTGTTCCAGTAGGAGTAACCACAGGAGTAGCCTTGGGAGCAACCACAGGAGGTAGAGGAGCATTCGCAGCAGCAGTAGCTATCTGTGTAGCTTGATCCACAGTAACAGGTTCTGGGTGTGTCTTCAAGTTAAACACTCTAAAGATTAAAAGAAAGATTGTCAGCACCAATACCCATTTGAAAGGCTTCGAGTCATATATCTTTACACTTAGAATTGTGGCCAGAATCCAAATAAAAAGAATAAAGAAGACAGATGGTTCACATAACCACTGTTTCAGGGTTAGAAGGTAGTTATAATTGTCTGCTTGTATAAACACTGGTTGGTTCATACATCCACCCTATATAGATAGTACCTCGAAGTCAAACAATTTATTTGGTAGTAAGATAAAAACTTTGGTAGTAAGATAAAAATCTTGACCTATTCTTCTGAATATATTAGCCAAAAACAGGTAGTAAGATAAATTCCAATCTTACTACCCTATATTTCAAACGTATGTTTAAAAATATTTCTTGAATTCTTGGTCCATATATTGTAGCCTCAGTCAATGATTTTTTCCACGGGCTTTACTGAGGTGTCGGAATTCTTGTCAAGTATTTTTTTAGATTATGACCAACCACTATTAAGAATCCATTTTCAATAGATCGATAACAAAGTCGCAAATTTCAAATCATTTGCGAATAAAATTTCAGAATAAATTTTCAAAATAACTAAGTGTAATAAGTTATTTTTGAGTAGTAATAAGTTATTTTTGAGTAGTAATAAGTTATTTTTAAATAGTAGTTTTTTTGTTTTTAGATAAATTCCAAACCAATAGAAGTTAAGGGTATGGGTTTGGTTGGTTGGTTAAAAGTCTGTATAGAAATTTAAAAATTAATAGTAAAGAAATTATTTGTTATGAGTGAGTAAAGTTTAGCAAACATATCCTGAGATATATTGGATAATGTTTTATTTGGACTTGAGAAGATAAACAGTAGAAACTATTGTAATGATTGCTAAGACAATACCAAAGCAATCTAAGATCATCTTAGTTATTTTCTAAGAGCCTTTCTTGTTCCGATTCTTCCTCTTTGTATTGGTGTAGATTTTTTGTATTTTCTTGTTAAGAAATTTATTTGTGTTTTAATTTCTTTATAAAATCCTTGGAACAATCTTGTCACAAAGATTATTTATATTTGCTCTATGACAAATAATGCAGCAATATAACATCATGTTCTATTTTTACACCATGTTCTATTAAATCAGTAAATGCTTTTATTTTCGTTATTATTTTTATTCTACAGAGTAATTTAAATTACAATGGTAATTTTTTGGTACTTTTTATGGATTTTTTCCCCACTTTGACCCACTTTTTGCCCCAAAAATAGAACTTTTTATCAGGAAATTCCCTTTATCCACATGTAATCTTCGTCACATTTTGGGTGTTGTTTGAGGATTGCTTCTTTGGCTCTGAATGATGAAACGCTTCCTGCTCTCTTGGAAAGTACTTTGATGTTTGAGAATTGTGGATCTTTTAATCTTTCTTTCATGGCTTGGAGTCTATTTTGAATAAAGTTCTTGTCTCCTCGACTATCTTCAAATCTGGGATCTTCGCACCACCATGAGGGAAGACCATCTTTGTAAACATACTCAGGATGTTTATGGGGGTTGTAGGTTACAGATTCCCATGAACCTTCGGACAGTTTCTTGGAAATATCTGAAAGGGGAAAGTTAATGTCTTTGATAATTCCCTTGACCTTGATGACAGGTGATTTCTTTCCATCTTTTTCACTTCGGATGGTTCTGTCAATGATACCATGATTGAGGCTGCTTTCCACGTTTTCCAGATGGATTGTAGGAACATCCCCAATATAACCTTCACCTTCGATAGCCACGGCCCATTTCATATAATCTGGATGACTTCTTCCAACCTTGATGACAGGATGAATGGACGCAACTTTGCCTATGTATTCTTGTCCTCCTTCAAGATTCTTTCTTTCCAATATAACAAAATCATATAAAGATTCCAATAGTATTTGGTCTTTTGATCGCATTAAATATATTTATGGTAAAATGGCTTCCAGCTTTAATCTTGGTAGCCTGTTTCTTTATGTTCTTACCCAACTATAAGAAAGGGGAAGAACAAATATTCCATGAGATGGAGAATGGTTGCTTGGTCTATGCCTTGCACATGAAGATGGTTCTGGATGCTAATGAAAGATTGGAGCCTCATCTCTGGACTCGTATTGTCTGTATTCAATTCAATAAGAGATTGGGTCATGCCATCCTTGTCTTTGTTTATAAGAACATGACCTTCATCTATGATCCTGCCCAAGGAAGTTTTGTTGCTGCTCGTTATCCTTTGTATGATCCGAAAACCTTGGCAGAGATAGCCTATCCGAAAACAACAGTCTTAGCTGCTGCCTTTCTGGAACCGACACTTACGCTAACCTATCCTCCACGATAGATTACTTTTTCCAACGAATAGTTCTGATTCCACTTTCAATATCTTTAACTCGAATAAGAGATACATTATCTTGTCTTCCTGCTCTTTGATAGATAGCATTCAAAGCTTCGTATGCTTTGTCCACACGCCTGTTGAAGTTAACCAACTTGGAACAAAGTATTACCAATTGATTTCTGCTTCCGATTAGAAAGTGGTCCTCTTGTTCAAAGGCAATCAAGTCTGCCTTGCCATACAACCATCCTTTTCTTCCATTGACGTTTTTCCATTCTACCCAGACAAGATCATCATCAGCAAAAATATCACTCCTGCTTATTTTTTTCTTCCCCTTAACATCAACAGAAAATTTCTGGTTGTTCTTGGTCATTACATAATCGATATGCTGAAACTCTTCCTCTTGAGTAGATTTTCTGACAATGTAATCTCGTTTTTCCGCAAGGGTTACGAAAATGTCTTCTGCTCTTTTGCCTATATCAAAGGCAATACCAGTTGCATCGTATTTATTTCTATGTGCCATAGTATCTTTAGTATAGATACTTTTGGATTGTATGCAAGCCTAATCTTGCTTTATAGATGAGGAAGGAAACGATGTTGGGGCAATATCAACTTGTGCAGTGGAAAGAACACGATTAACAGGCTTCTTATTGCGCTGTTGTTTTCTTTCAAAGGCAAGGAGTTTGTCCATAAACTTCAAAAGAAGTTGACGATAAACTTGATCCGCTGGATTGTTTTGTCCGATACGAGCACTGAGCCAAACGATCAGAGGAGGAGTAACATTCTCCCCCAAATAAATCTTTTCGATCATTGCCTCGTCGCGGGTTCTCATTATTGATCAGATTCTTTTGTTTCTTCTTCGGAATTTTCTGATTCTTCTTCAGAATCAGTATCTTCTTCGTCTTCTATCTCATCAATTTCTTCTTCTACTTCTTCGTTATGAATTTTCAAATAAGATTCTTCGAGAGCTTTTTGGTCTTTGCTGTTACTATACATAATTAAAGTTCTTCTCCTTTTGCCAATCTTCCACTTCTATACAAAGCTGGATACTTGTCTCTTGGATATTTTTTCTCGTAAGCTTTTTTGGCTGCTTCGTGATTAACGGATGCTCTTACTGTATCAATAGTAGAATCATCACCAAATTCTTCTTCGAAATTAATAGGGAAAGAAGGTCTGCCTTCACTTCCATCTGCTTTTGTCCATTTTGGTTTATGGATAGGTTTAACTCTTTGAATGAGTATGGCTTGTCTGTTTGGATCTTCTGGGTGTGGTCCAATAACTTTTACTTTATTGGTTTTCCAGAATGCTCTTTCAATGATTCCATCAGAAGGAACATTGATATATGTTCTATATGGTTCTCCATCTTGTCCGAAATAATAAACTTCTTCTTCGGCTTTTGATCCTTCAGCCATTCTTTCTTTGCGGCTACGAGGCTTTACCATTTCACCAGTTTCAAATCTTTTACCAAGATAGTCTTCAATGATTACTTCCAATAAATGATACCAATCTGTTTCAATTTCTTTTCCACCGATAACACCTTTTACTCTTTGCATACTGAATCCATCACCTTTGAGTTGATCAATGGTTCTTCCTTTAAGTTCACGATAATCGTGCCATCCAATTATTCTTTTATCTAAATCTTCGTTCTCTTTGGCACTTTCATATGTTTTTTCTGGAAGTATACTGGCATCCAGCAATGCTTTGAGAAGCTCTTTCTTTGTAACTAAATCTTTTCCAACAACATATTCTTCTCTTGGAAGATTATTTTTGATAAGATCATAAACATCAAACACCATGACAAGATTTTGTTTGTCATTGGGATCTTTTTTTATGTTCTCTTTAATTTTTTTAATTGTTAAAGCAATACTACGCAATGCTTGAATACGCTCCTCTTCTGGTGATTCTTCGCTAACTCTGCGTGTTTTACCGATATGTCTTGCAATGCCAGCCATTTCCAATATGGCTGAAACTTTTTTATCAAAATTCATATAGACTACTTATTCTGAAGTCTTTCTATTTTTTGTGATCTTTATTCTTAAGTTGGTGGTTTGACGAGCAACTGCTGCCAATAAAACATAAGAAGTTAAAAGTAAAACAATTAATCCATAACCTATCCATAATGGAGAAAGAACCCACAACCATGACCAGTTGATTGCTCCAAATAATTTAAGAGCAACAAATACAACGGTAAGCCAAAATGCAAATCCTAATTTCATATAATCTCTAATAGTTTTTTTTGGTTCTTCTTGACAACAACTTTTTTTGTTTCGACAGCATTTATTATTCATTATAAAGATTTACCAAAACAAGTTATGTTTTCTAGCTTCGTTTGTAAATCCTTCTGCGTCTAAATATTCTTTTAAACCAACTAGATCGGATTGATTCATTTTTTGTTTTGTCTTAACTCGAATATCAAATTCACATTCACTGATACTTTTCATTTGAATGTGACAATCAATACCTTTGTATGTTAGTTTTATTCTGTATGGTCCTTGAGGATTTGTTACAGGTTTATTCAGTTCTTCCATCTTGGGGTTCTCCTTGAATGTCGTAATCTGGAATAGGCGCAAAATATTCTGTAGCCAACTTTTCCACATTTTTAATTTTGTTCTCTAGGCTTAAAATTGTAACAAAATTTAAAGCATTTACAAGTACTAATATGATTAGTAGTTTATTAGTTATATTCATTTCTTTTTATAGTGTTTGGAAAACTTTTTAATTGGACAAGCACACCACTTGTTTATACTACAATAGTCACAAGTCCTATCATTGTCAAGATAGATGTCAGGACGCACACAAGCAAATTTTGTATATTCTTCGCAAGCTGCTTTATCTTTTGTAAGATCTATGATTTGTCTTTCTTTATGTAAATTAATTTTGGGAAGATTACGACGAATTTCTTCGGCTCTGGCTTCCATCTCTTCTCTTGTAAGAATTTTTACTTTCTTTTCTCTAGGTTGAACTTCTCTGCAATCTTTGCAATAGGTTTCATTCAAGACACGCATGGCATCACCATCGCATCGCTCAAATGCCTTTTTCCAACCCAAACCTTTCATAGAAGCAAATCCAACATGACATTTACAACACAAAACTTGCTTAAAAGGAAACTTTCCATTTTGATTGTAATATTCCATCCAACCTTTCAAATCTTCAAATTGATCTACAGGATATTTTTTATCCACATGTACTGGTTTAAATTTATAAGTTTTAACTTTGGCAGGTTTAGCTGCCTTTTTGCTTTTTTTCCTTTTCGGCATAATTGGCTAGTTTATTTGAACAGTATGAAATGTCAACACTTTTCCCAGAATAGTTTTGATTCTTCAGGTGAAGAATGTTTTCCAATATATTCAAAGGCATAACAAAATCTTTCAGTTGTACTCCAGTTTCTTGCCATCATACTTTTATTTCCTGTCGCTCTGGCTTTTCGGGAATGTGTAGTCTCTTTCCATTTATTGCTTTTTAATCGATAAGCGATCATTGCGGGATGAGTTGTCTTTGAAAAGTATCTTCCACCACCAGCAACAATCATTGAACCGATGTGATCGGATAACCAAGACCCGATACCCAATCCTTGATAGTCGGGAAGCACAACCGTTCTGCTTCCTCTCCAACCATTTTTAATATAGGGATTAGGAAATGCTAACGTAGCATTAAAGGCAACTGGACGATCATTCCACATCACCATAAAACATTTGGCAGCTTTGTTTAATGTTTGACTTAAATAGTGATGCTGTTTAAACAACTCCCACGCTTCATATTTGCAGCGGAAAATTTGGAGATTGATTGGCTGTCGCTGAAGACAGCCTCTTGGATAGACTGTTGTGCCTTCCAGAGGATTATAAACCCAATCGGGTTGAAGCCATTCAATGATATCTTCATGACACGAAGCAAATACAACTTTCTTTTCAGAGTTATTACGAATCCATTTTGCTACTGCATAAGAAGCAGATTTTGCTACAGTTCTATCTACAACCGAGGTAAACTCATCAATCAAATAAATGTCTTTGTTTGATGTTAGAGTTCTCGCTAAATCTGCTCGAAATTTTTCTCCATTAGAAAGACAATTATAAGGTCTATACCAAGCAGGAATTGAAGAAAAACCAACGGAACATAAAGCATGAGAAGCTATTTCAAAATCAGTAGGATAAAAATTTGAGATGACAGATTTGTTATTATCCCAACTATTTTCTTCTATTTGTCCTAAGTGTTTTAGTATAGTTGTTTTACCAGAACCAGAAGGACCATATACTAAACCTATCTGCCAATCTTCTTTTAGTTCAAGATTGTTTTTGATCAATGTTTTACTTGTATCTTCAATGGGAACATCGAAGAAACGACTCGCTTGAGCCGTATAATCGTCATGAACGATATTAGTTTCTAGTAATATTTCACCCACAATGGGCTATTATTACACAGATACCATTTTTTTCAAGCTAAATTCTACTGTAGCAGAAGATCCTGATTTATTAACAACGTTGTGTTCTACAACAAAATAACCCAATGTATTGTAGTTATCGATCTTTTTTTGAATTTGAGTATTAATTGTTCTTTCTCTTTCAGAAAAAGATAAATTTGGTTTGTTTATATCGATTTTAACTAAATCTTTTTTAATCATGATATAATATATATCTCAAAGAACATAAAAGGCAAATTTTTTATTTTTGAGATTTTAAATAAGAATCATAAGACATCCAATTTTCAAAATTTGTTCTCTTGCCAACCATTATGTAAGGATAGTCTTCAGATGGAGATATTTGTTCTACCATTCTACCTTGTGAACCTTGTTCTTTTACAATCTTATCTTTTCCACTGTTGTTATTCGCAACAACTTGTCTTAAAAAATCTAATCTCCATGAACGGCCTGGATTTTCTTTTGGTTTTTTTTCTGTTTTAACAAAAACATATTCAGAAGGTTGATTGTTTGGATTTATAAGAGCAATTCCAAATTGTCCATCTTTATTCATTTTTGTTCTGATTCTTCCAACAACCTTCGTGTCATTTACATAAACAGCCAAGTCTCCAACTTTAGGACGATTATCCATAGAATAAGACCCACCTTTCTTTTTTTCTTTTTCTTGACTTCTCTTTCCAGCCAATTCAAATGCGTAACTTGGATCTTTTGCAGCTTTTAAACCACTACCAACAGCAGAAGCCAATCCACCTAAAAACTCATTTAGTAATAATCTACACTTTTTGTCAAAATTATTCATTAGATATATTTATTCAAAAAAATAATATTTTCTATAAATAGTTATAAGAGATGAATTCACCAATCAGTCATATATTTTCTTATTTGGCTAAAACCAAAACAATAACTGGAGAGTTTCCAATATATGGTATTAATGAAGATTATAGATGTAGAAAACCAGAAGTTGCACCTCGTCCACCATCTGATTCATTTTTATTGGATGAGGGTGTTTATGTTTTATTATGGCCTCAAGAAAGTAGCAATGCTAATCCTACATTTTTTATTGCTGATGTAAATGGAGCATCTTTTGAATTAAACACTTAAACCGATAAGTAATATAATAATATTATGGCAGGAATTAGAATAGACGATTTACCAGTAGTAACAGGAATACAAAGTACAGATAATTTTGTTGTTACCAGAGGCAATACAACAAATAGAATGACGGGAGAAAATGTTCTTCAAGCTTTGTCTGGTGTAAGAACGGCTGAAAATGCTACGGGTAATGGATCTCCTGTATTCAAGGGAAGTGTAAATGCAGCATATGGAACAACTTTACAATTTAATACTTTAAGCGCAGGAAGAGGTTTGAATATTGCGACAGTAGGAAGTGTTGTTGGTTTTTCTATTCAACCGCAAAAAATCACTACTGACATGATTGTAGATCAAGCAATTACAACAGAAAAATTAGCTCCAAGTAGTGTGAATGTGTCAAAACTTAATTATTCGGGAGCAATACTTCAAATACAAGAATATCAACAAAATTTTTACATGCAATCAAATGTAAAATGGCCAACTTGGGCTGATACAGGTATTTCTTTAACAATAAATCCAATAAGACAAAACAGCACATTCATGATTGATGTAAATACCATGTTAGGAACATATCAACAGTTTCCATATTTAAGCATTGTCAGACAAGTAAATGGCATCGATACAAATTTAGTTGTTAGTACTAGTGCTGGTCAGCCATATCCAGCAGCAGCACTAGCTGGATTTCAAGCTGATTATTCTTGGCAATATACAGCACATCAAACACAATTTAGAGTATTTGACACTCCAAATACGACAAGTCCAATAGTTTATAAGCTCGTAGTGAGTGGCAGTGAAGGTGGAGGTCGTTGGACATATATTGGTGGATCTTGGTGGTGGATTGCTTATGTGACTACCCCAAGAAATGATGATATGCGACATACTCCAACTACGATGACCGTTTTTGAAATTCAAAGTTAAAGTTTGAAATAAGTATCTTAAACAGATGGCTATTTCCTTAAATACTATATCGCCACTATCTTATAATGAATGGTTAGCGAAACAAGATACTTTATTGCCAGTTATGGCAAAAATAAAGTATAATGAATATTTGACAGAATGGTTTGAAAACCAATATTTAAAGAAAGAAGAAAATAAAGATCAATTAAAAAAAGATTATGTTCAATTAGTTAAAGATTTAAGTTTTTTGTTTGGTCAAAATGAAAAAGACCAATTTTTAGCAAATATTGATTATACCAATGAAGAAGAATTAATTTTTTCCATTCCTTTTTTTGCAAAAAAACTAAAAGAAATAGCAATTGTTTTATCTAAAAAAAGAGAAGCAGTAAAAGAAGCAAAATTAAGATATAATTTAATTGGTTCTAATAGTGGGCTAGAAAAGCTTCTAAATGAATATATTCTTAGGGGATTCACAAATGCTGAAAATTCTATTACACAAGTTCCAGCATCTCCTCTAATTGATTTTTTTCCAGATCTTTCTGCTGTAAAGGATAACTTTTTTATAGAAATTGAAGAGCTACACGATCCAAATACATATTTTGATTCAGATCCTACCGTTCCAATTAATGAATACGTTAATATTCAAGAATTAATAAATCAAACACCATTTGAAAATTTAAACGAAAACCAAATTATGGGATTGATAGCTACTAGATTTTTACCAAAAGTAGCTCCAACTCCTTTATCAAAAATTTTTAATGAATATTTAAATTCAGAAAATATAACTGGTAATATTTCTTTATCTTTATCTTCTTTGTCTGGTTTACTCAATAATCAAATATTAGCTTCAGAAAAATATTTAGGACAATCTGTTTATGGATTGACAGCATTAAGATTAAAAGATGTATATCAACCAGATAATATTTTAAACATAGATTTTCCTCAGGGTAATAGTTGGTTTTTATGGCCAAGCGGTGACAAAATTTTAGATGGTGAAGAATTTAATAATTTATATCAACCAATATCAATAAACCAATCGAGCTTATTGAACTCTGGAGCAATTGCAGGTAAAAAATTAGAAGATTCCGATTTAATTTTTACAGATAAAAACGGAACAATTGAAGGTGCTTGGTTAAACAGCACTAGAGATGAAAAAGTAAAAGATAATTTAAAATTAACAATTAATAAATCTTCATATAAAGAATTTCTATACCCATTTGTAAGCTTTAAAATTTCTGCAAAGGGAAATACTTTTGAAAGTTATGACATAAAAGATAATGTATCTGAAACGTTTAGTCGATTATCAAAAGAAAAGAAAAAAGAAATAATTGCAAATTATTATACTTCAAATTTACCAAATACAGCAGTAAACCCAATTTATTTAAATCAGACAAAATTAGTAGAACAAGGTGCATATGCTTCTAAATTTTCTGATGAAGCTGATTTAATTACTAAAAAAGAAAAAACAGAGACTTTAAATGCTGTTTACACAGATTTAGAAAATAATATTCTTGAAGAAGCATTTTTATATAAATTCATAAACACAGACCTTCCAATAAGATCTGGCATAAACAATATACATTGGCCAATTGAAGTTTTTGAAAGTTCTAATGGGTTTAATCAAACAATAACAATTAAAAATGATACATGTGTTCCTTTAAATTTAAGAGATCTTGATATAAATGAAACGATGTTGGGTGCTGTTGCTGGATTAGATTTTAATGGTTCTGATGTGATTTATAAAATTAGTAATTTAGACGGAGAACCGATTGAAGCAGCTTGGCTTTCAACCCAATCTATTCCTAGTTTAGATGTATTAGATAATCCAATTCAGATATATGCAACTTCTGCTGTAAAATGTGCTCAATATATCGAAGGACCAGTTCAACTTGGACTATCAACATCCATTAGTCCAAATCAAAAAATTTCTTTCATTTGGGGCGATGAAGACACACCAATAGATAAAGTTTTCAAATTTATTAATCATGCTGAAACATGTCCTTATGGAAAAGAACCACATGATTATTATGAAGATCAAGATTATAGAAGTATTAATCCTTTGAATATAAAAAGCCATTGGAATGATTGTAATTGTAAATCAGTCTACTATTCACCAATAGGTCATGATGGTAATGAATTTACAGATTATAATGCAATGTGTGATTTTATTTTTGCAGATCCTGATGGTGTTGGCTCTGATTTTGCCATTAATACTTGGACAGACACAAGAAATTTAGATTACAGAAAAAGCCCTCAATTTGCTTATTTTAAATTAAATCAAAATAGTAAAGATAAACCTATAGGTTGGGGAGAAGGAAATTGGAAAACTGGTGCAAATATTCCATTTATATTAAAAAGGGGAAGAAGATATACCTATTCAAGATCATCATTCCGAAAAACATTTAATGATATTAATGAATCTCCTTATTTGATTGCAAAGTATCCATATAAAAACATAGTAGGTACTTTAGAAGTAAATAATCCTTTAAGTTTAGTAATTGCCATAGACGTTTCTAGATCTCAGTCTTTGGATATGGAAGCCGTAAAAAGCGCAACAACGAGACTCATTAATAAGCTTTTTGATAAAGATTCAAATTATGTTCAAGTGTCCATTATTACGTTCGGAACATTTGACACTTTAATTTCTTATTTTTCTCAAAATAAAAATATTTTAGATTTATATACAAGAAGTATTAACATACCAAAAGACCCTTTAAATTATAAAACAAACATATACGGTGCATTAAATCTAATTGAAGCTATTTTTAATACAAATACACTTGAAGGCGATAATGTGTTTAGCTTTAGAGATATATGTTCTAATTTAAATTTTGTAATTGCAAATCCTTTAGATCAATCAACCCAGTTAAACACTCCATTTTTAAATGCAAATAAAAAAGTTTTATTTTTTACAAATGGAGTAGAAAATTTATCGGATGGATTAAGTCTTGGTATAGCAGAAAAATTAAAAAGCGAGGGTGTAAAATTTTATGTTGCTGATGTTGGAGCAAAGGATTTAAGTAAAACAATAAATTCAAAATTAGCTTCTAATTTTTCAAGCTATTATGATTATCAAAAATATCTTTTTTCTGGAGATGGTGATCCTTCTTCTTTTGGAGATTATATAGCCTATCGTTTAAGTGATCAGTCTCCGATTAAACCTAGCTGGAGTAAAGCTATAAGAAATCCAGATGGTGTTTGGGTTGGAACTAACGAGTCATCAGATATGTCTCTCAATGCTGGTGATTATTTGCTCTATATTCATAGAGACGCGATCACATATACTTCAAACGTTACTAGATCTAGTTTCACTCAACCAAGCTTATCTTTTACAATCAATGTAAAACTTGATGGTTGGGATTATGAATCTAACTATTTTTCAATTACTTCGGTGGGTCCAAAATATGGCGGAAAACCCTTTTGGGGAAAAGTTTTTACAGAGCCACAAATAGATCCAAATCAAAATTATAATAAAGAAATAATGTCTATGGGTGGAAACGCGAGGTTTTTTGATGGTTATGTTCCATTATTTCAGCCAGATGTTTCAGATATGGTCTTGAGAACTGGAGATTTTCTAAGATATAAAAGAATAGGATCGACAGATTTAAATTGGAATCAGCCTTTGAATTTTGTTGTAACATTGTCTTCTTTTGAATGGAAAAAAATCAGATTTTTAAAAGATGTTTCAAATTTAAAAGATTTTATACTTGGCGATAAAATTCAATTTTTTGCTGAAACTACAAATGAACCAAGTGATTTAATTTTAGAAAGTTACTCATCATTTAATCCTGCATATTACAACTATTATGCAAGAGAAGGTTTTACTTATACACAAGATTTATTTTATAGAAAAAGATGTGGTGATACTTTTGTTATCTTTAATACAGCCGTAGAAATATCTCCAGAAAATCCTTATGAAAACATTTTAAACACACACTATCCAACAGTTGCTTCTGTCTCGTTTCCTTCAAAATCTTTTACCGAAAAACAAGTTGGAAAATATCTTTTACCAGACAAACTAGGAGTACCTACATATCGAGGAAAAGGATATAAAATAGATATTGATATTGATAATTTAAATAAAATTGACAGTTTATCTGCCGAAAGAATGTTTTTGGATTTAAATAAATTTGGGCCAAGAAATAGAGGATTAACAAAAAAAGATCAGATTAGCCCAACAAAAATTACATCCATAGATAACAGATGGATCTATGAGCCTTATGGTAGAGGAGAAATGTCGGGATCTATTTTTAATCCAAAAGTAAATCAAAAATTTACTCCTTATCAAACCTCTTATGAAGTTGAAAATGAAAATAGATTTGGCATCTCAAGACAAGCAGACAAATTTCAATTTTGGAAAATAAATATTAATCCAGATGGAACTAAACAGTTAACATGGGATGATCAAGATCTTAAATTAAATTACAGAAATGAATTATTAACAGATTTTTATGAAAAGAAAAAAGATAAACTTTTGGTTAATAAAGGAGAACTTTCTCAATGGAGAACTGATGTTTTTGGGTTTGATTATGGGTTATACAAACAAATAACTCCAGATACTTTAGAAGGATTAGATGTTTGGTTTAAATCGGATGTTGGTATTTTGTCCTCGACTACACCACCAAGCAACACTATTAATGGAGGAATTGTAGTTTCATGGGTTGATCAAAGCGGAAATGGTTATGATCTATCTTCTTATGGACCTAGAATTAGTAGTTCGTTTATAACTGCAACTAATGCGCCAATTTTAAGTACAAACTACATTAATGGATATCCTGCAATTTATTTTGATGGAAGCGCAGCTTTACATGTTAATTATGATTTAATCAATGAAAGTGAGCTTACCGTTTTTGTAGTTGGACAATTTTTAGATACAAATAGTTCTTTTTCTGAAAATAATTCACAGCCAATGTTTTCGATAGCAATGTCTACAAATCCTATATTATATAATAATCAATATTTTACTAATGAAACTTTTGTTATATATCAGCAAAATGGTAATAATTCTTTTGGGTTTGGAAATCCTTATATAGACTCAACAAATCCATTATTGAGCGGACAAGCAATTAAAATGTTTTACAGTATAGATCAAATTGAATCTTTACAAATTGCTGACAATAAGTTTAAAATTTTTGAATTTAATTTTACTCCACAATATGCATCTTCATATATTAATAAAGTAAAATATCTAGATACAAATGATATAGGTCAAACTCTTAATAAACCACTATATGCTGTTGAGAGTTTAAATACAACAAATGGATTATGGATAGGTTCTTATGGAGGTGGGCAATATACTACAAAATGTGCTGTAGCTGAAATAATAATATATAGAAGAAGACTTTCTAATAGAGAAAGAATTAATATTGAAAATTATCTTTTTGACAAGTATAATTTAAGTATTCTTTAAATTTTGATTAAAGAAAAAAGATAATTCGCTTTATTTATTTCAGATAATATTTCTTCTTTGATATTGTTAATTCCTGAATTTACGGAATTTATATAATTTGTAACTTCTAAATTGCATAGATAACCTTGTAATTGTGTTGTTAATTCTTTATATAATGAAAAGATAGACTCATTATTTTGATATATTTGTATATTATTAATATCAAAATTTAAATCATTTATTAAGGGAAAGTTTAATTTATTGTATTTAGAAGTTCCAATAATTTCTTCTTGTAAATTATCAAAATGATTATTTAAATTTTCATATAAATTTCCAAATATTTGATGGCAATTATAATCTGTAACATACCAATGCATCATTTTGATAGACGTAAGAAAATAATTTAAAAACAATCCAAATTTTCTCGTTGAATCTAAGCTGTTATCCAATGATCCTGTATTAATAATTTCTATATTCATTTTTTAAAAATATTTACTTGAACAATATAATCTCCTATTTCTGTTTTACTAGAGTTTATAAGCTGTTTAGAAATTTTAATTTCGGATAATTGTTTTTCTAGTTGTTGATTAAGTTGTTTTTCTAATTCAATTTTTTTAAATGGTTCAACTTTATTTTGAATCAAAGTCATTTCTTTTTTATTTTTATTTTCAATAACTTCATATCCGTTGTTTTTTAAATCTTTAATAAAAGATTGCTCCATTTCTTCAAAATTTTTAAAAAACAATTTCCAAAATGGTATTGGGAAAAGTATATTTATTGCCATTGCTCTTTGTGAACAAGCAGAACATGGTTCTTTTTGACCTGATATAAAATGTGTAAACCAACCAATAGGTTTACTGTGTAATATACAGGCAATAAAATCACCTAAACCTTTAGCATATCTAATTTTTAAATTGGGATTTTTCATATATCAAGAATCAGGTGGATATAAAAGTTTTGCAGCACATGCACTATAACTTATGGCGTTATCATCTTTTGTAAAGGCAAATCCTATTGAAGAATCAATTCCATAAGGAACTGGCCAAGTTCTCACTAATCTTGTTCCTGTGTCAGAAGTTTCATAAGCACTAACTAAACCTCCTCTCCACTCCAAGCTAACAGTATGATATCCTTCATTTAAAGTTGGAGATATTGATGCATATGGAACAAATTCAGAAGATGGAATAGCTGGATTAAAAAAGAACAGTGACAGTGTTCCAAGTTTATCAGGATTTCTTCCTATTGCAGTCGCCGTAGCATATGAATATATGTTTTTTCTATACAAGAAATCGAATGATATTGGTGAACAAGGACCAACAGATAATAAATTTGTAGTTCCTCTATTAACCGTAACGACACCTGATCTATCAACTAAAGAAGATGTTACTACAGATATTTGTTCTGTTGGTAAACATGCAGCACAAGTTATATTCGTAAATGTCCAATTGTTACTTTTATTTAAAAATTTTATAACGGGTGTTCCAAAAAAATTATCATCACGTTTTTCAAAAACACCTTGAACATATCTATATTCTTCAAGCTGTCTACTTGATGGTATTTCTTCATAAATAGGAAGTTCATCTGTAACTATAGTTTCACCAGATGATGTGGCAAAACTATAAGTTTTAATTAATGCTCCATCGTTAGCATATATTGGCATAACAACATTCATAATAGCTGAATTTAAAAAGTTTGAAACTGGATAATTTAAACTCACGTATTCATAAGCTAAAGATGTTAATTCAGAAAGAAAAGTTCTTGTATTTGCTCCATTGATAAATATATCAATAGGTTGATTGTTAACTTCTGAAGCATTGAATTCATATTCAACAGTTATTTCTTGACGTATCCAATAAGCACTTAAAAGATTCAAACCAGCGTATGTTCTTGTAAATCTTAGAGGATTTAACATTTGTGGTAAATTGTTATTATAAATTCCAATATTTGCACTTAGATCATTAAAAGTTTGAATTAACGGAATATTGTTATTTGTTGTGGAAAAAAACTTGGAAGATAGATTACAAATACCAGAATCCAAAGACATTATATTATAGTTGTGTTTTCCTAAAGAATCTCCAACACATTCTTGTTTTAAAATTTCATATGTAAAAAATCTATTCATGGTTTATCTTAAAGTTAAAAATGATTTAAATGTCCACTGACATCTTTCAACAATAAAAGCAGCAGCATTTATAGTTGTTGATTCATATTTATTTGTATATTTTATATTTAAATCAGCTTGTATTGTTGATTTCTTTGTTTTTGTACTTGGAAATCCTCTATAAAAATAGCATGTTTGTGTAGTGCAACTGCTACAATGTGTACATCCTGAACAGCTAATTCCACATGGTCCTCTTCCTCCACTATAACATCTGGCACAATATGCACAAACGCTAGTGTCATTTGTTACGCATGTTGTAGTATCTATTAAACTATATGTTTGATTAGTTGGGATGTCTTGTTCATAATTAAAACAATAAACAATAAGCAATTGTCCTTCTAAATAATTTGGAATTGGAGATTTATTTGTTAAAATCGGATGTCTGAAATTTGCCCAATTTTTTAATAGCTGTTCAAATTGATCTGGTCGATCAGCAACAATACTGTAATCAACAATACAAGGATACCATGTAGTAATTGGAGTGATCCAGCGAGCACTATTAGATTCAAAGTTTGTTGACGCTATTTGCCACAATGGAAAATTATCTTTAATTTTTCTTGCTGCTGTTTTCCAATAGTCTTTCCTTTGTTCATAATAATTTGCAACAGGAATCCAGTAATTGGTAGCACTTAACTGTATGTTAGTCAATAAATTATCTAAAACTAGATAATTTTGATTTATAGAAGATAAGCTATTTCCTATTGAATCTGAAGTTGTTAGAATATATAAGGTTTCGTTCATATTTTTAACCAATCTATTGCTGCACTTCCTTGTTTTTTAAATTTTATAAATAATGATCTTGCTGTAAAATTATCATTGAATGCTGCACTAACATTATATAAATTTAACATTTTAGCATTTGAAGATGGACAACCACCATTTCCACAAGAATTAGAAACAGATTGACCACATACATCATATGCGTTTCCACATCGCTTTTGTCCATTGTGTCTATAATTACAGCCCCTACTAAGAGAAGGACAAGAACTTCCAGAACAACAAATTCTTATTGGGGGAGCCTCGACCATACATCTTTCATTATATTGTCCTGAAAATGAAAATGTAAATGTATCTATTTGATATAAATTAATATAAACATTGATTATTTGATTTTCAGAAAAATTACCCGTAGGAAAATTTATTCCTAACCAATCTTTTATATCACTTTCATAATCAGAAATATTTGAATACCAATCATTTATTTCTACCATGTATGGATAAAAAACAGCAAATTCTTTATTATAAGTGGCACTCAATTGAGTTAAATTTAAATACATTGAATCGTAAAGTTCACTATTTTCATTAGTATTAACTGATCCCGTATTCCAGTTTCCACTATTAGCTGCAAATAAATTGTACAAATTATTCATATTATTTGCATATACCGTCAATTGATCGATAGCAGCGGATAAAGATATAAAATTATAGTTTAAAACATCAAAAGAATCTGCTAAACAAAGTCTTTCATCTACTAAATATGAATTACTACATCCTTGATCAATTTTTTCTAAGCTTATTTCCATATTATACCCATTCTATTTTATATAAAGATGACTGTGCTGGTGATAGTTTATGTATATTGTTTTTGATTGCATCTTCAATAACAAGTTTTACTTCTTCGCTAACATTTAGGTTATGTATTTTAATATTGTAGTATTTACTTTTACTGCCTGGTAGTTGCAACTTGTACCAATTTCTAATATCTTCTACATAAGATCTTTTTCCTACGGGCATATTCCATACCATTTCTTTATCGGTTGTACCTAATCGTGAAGAATAATATATTTGTTCTATTACATTTTTATCCAAAGCTTTTCCGTATAATCTTAAATCTGAAACTCTTCCAATAAATTTATATCCATCATCAATTTCAATGATATCATTTAAATTAGTATTTTTAATAGATTGCATACCTAATAATAAAGATGTTCTAAAGTCATAATTTAATTGATATTTTTTTGGATCAAATTTTATAATTTCTACTGGAACTGAATCCAAGTAGCTTGTAACATTTCCTTCTATTGAATCAAAAACTAAAGCAAAATGATGCCAGCCTTTTGATAAACTACTTAGATTATAAGATAGTGAATATAATTGAGCATTTTTTTTGTTAATATCTGCCGCTTTAACTTTCCAACTAAATTTTTTATAAACACTTTTATATTTTCTTATGTTTTGATAACCTGTGATATCTCCTTCACAATAAACAATACCATTTGAATCATTAAATAAACCAGTTAAATCTAATTTAGTTAATAAATTTCCAAAAATGTCTAATTGATAGAGTGTTTTTTCATTTGTATCTATTAGCAGAACTCTATCTTCGGTTTTTTGGTTTGCGGCTGCACAAATAGAAGTATTGCCATCAATAGGAACTCGAATTAAGTTTAAATGACGGAATTTTTGTCTTTCAGTTACAATACAAGGATTTGGTGGCAATGAAGCAGACTTACCAATTCTAACTGTAAATTCAATTTTTTCTTCATTTGTATTAATTTTAGTAAGTGAGTCTTGATCGTGAGAAATCCAAATATTATTTTCGGCATCACATACCATATCTTGAACAAACCCAATATTTGCGAATATTTGACTTTCATCAAGTTTTAATGGATCTAAACCTCTATATAAATTTCCTCCTAAAACTTGCCAAATAGCATTTTTATTATCTATTAATGAGTACTCTCCAAATATTTCAATTAAATTATCATTTAAATCAATTTCAATTCTTTGTGTGTTTTCTTTTAAATTTATATCATTTATATATTCTCCTTTAAAATTACAAATAACACATCTTTTCATTTTATTATCAACAATATAAAGATTTTCTTTACTATCTATTTCTACTTGAGAAATATTATCCAAATATGGAATATTGACTGTGTAAAGTAACTGCTCATCAATACTAAATTTTTTGGCTATTTTTTGTTTAATATCAAAAATCCAAAAACTAAAATCATATAGTCTATGTATAATTTTATTTTCTGCATTTTCAATAGGTTCCGATATTGGAAAACTGTTGATGTTACCAAATCTATAATTTATGTTATGGAATTTATTTGTATTTTTATTAACTAATGTAATAATTGGTGTTGTTAAAGATGATTCATTTATTAAACCAAATCCACTATCAAAATAGTTTCCAAAAACTTGACCACCATTTACATTATTCCAATCATCAACATCAACCCATAATGCTACAGTAAGTTTATTTTGTTCAAGAAGAATGTTTTTGGCAGGAAAAATTGCATGATTTTTCCCATCTAACTCTAAATAAGATCCATTTAAGTTTTCTGGATTTGTAAAATATAATATACCATCATTTTTATACAAAGATGAATCAGTTAATGGATCTGAATTCCATTCTTTTACGTGTAAAAGTTTTCCGCCAAGTGGAAGATGTGGATCATTATCAATTTCATCAATATAATCCAAATATTTTTCTCTTGTTTGTCTTCCAACATGGAAAAAACGATATAAACCACCAACCTCTAAAAACATGGTTGATGGAACATCAAATACATATGGAGACTCATCATTTATTTTTTGTTCATATTTGTAAACTTTTGAAGTCAGTGCTTCATTTACTGTATAAAAAGCAGAATTATAATATCTATCAAGCCAAACTGGTTTTCCATTTGTGCTTAAACTAAGCCACGAACAAAGCCAAGTATTATTCGCTATATTTTTATTTATATTTTTTATAGAAGGTGGAACTGGTAGATTTGGCATTATTTCAGAATAATCTTCTAATTTAAAAAATAATCTATCAGAAACATATGGTACATGACCAGCCAAAGCTCCATCTTCTGTTAAATTTGCTTCTTCAATTTTTGTTCTTTTATCTGTTGCAGCAAAGTAAAATGGTGTATCTGTGTCTGATGGAAATTTAATTTCTACACTTGTAGAAGTATATCCTAAATAAATTTGTTCTAATCCATTAATTTGATTTGTTCCAGAAAATATTTTATCATATGTTCTTCTTACTCCTAAATTATTTTCTTCTATCTCTGAATTTTTTCTATAAAAAGCATAGTTATATTCTGGAGTTTGATAGTTTTTTAAGCCATGAACATATAAAGGATATGATATAGAATCTTGTTTATATGTTGGATATTCGTAAGGTATCATTCCCAAATAATTTTGCGTATATGGAATTTTTTTAACATCTTCATTTAAAATTAAATTATTTCTATGTGTGAGAGGATTTGTATCATATTTTGCCAAAAAACTATCTTTTAAATCAGATTGTAAAGAAAATCTTTTCTTATAAGATAGAAGTTTGAAAACAGCATTTTGTGGCATTTTATCTTGATAAAAAGAAGGCAAAGAACTTAATCCATAGGCTTGTGATGTATAAAATTGATTTACATAAAATTTTACATTAAATCCTACGTCATTCATTATAATGTCGTTGTAAAAATTATCATATTTAAACAATATAATAGTATTATCGCCTAAAAAATATCTAAACTTTTGATTGTCAATTAGTGGAAATATTTTTGGATAAATAATCAAATTTCCCTGACCTACTCCTGCTAACCAAGTTAAAAATTGATTATCTTTTTGTGATTCTACAGTAACATAATCGTCGCCATAAAATCTAAAAATAAAATTATCTTCTTCAGTATAGTTTATTCTATCTGTAAGATTCAAACGATTCCAAGGTTCTGTAGCTATTTTACTATTTTCTATAATTTTATTGTCTAAAGTGGCTATAGGACTAAGAATTTGAGTTAATGGTTCTTTTTCACCATAGTTTGTATTTTTATCTAAAAAGTTAGAAGATTTACTTAAATCAGTCAAAAATAAAGCTGTTTTATTGTTGGCCTGAAAATCTTTACATTCATATAAACATTCATAAAGATTAAACTTTAGTCCATTACTGAAAATAACAGGAGTAGTTTTTAATGGATATGGATTTCCAACCAAATCAAACTCTACTGGTTTCCAATCAATATCTGATGGATTATAAAAATTTACAGTATTAGACATTTATTATATTTATTTAAAATGTCTCTTATTAAAGAAACGTTTTATTTAAACTTCTGGTAAAGAGAACGTTTGAAGAGAAAAAGCAATAGAATTATTTCCTATGATAGAATAATTTTTAGATTTTGTTTTATCTAAAGTTGCAAATGGAACTATTCCATCAACTTTGAATATCTTAAACTCTTTATCAAATTTAATCATTAAACTTAAAAGAGCAAACTGACCAATTTTAGATCTAAAAACAAAAGATACATTATAGTTTTTTGTATCAGGATTATAAGTTAATTTTGGATTTTCAATTTTTGGAATAAAATCAAACCAAGATTCAGCAGTTAAAAAATATAATTCAACTCTTTCGTTCATTTTTAGGCTTGTATTTCCAGATTCACAATCAAATTCTTTTAAAGAAACATCAAACACAAATGCATTTTCTAAAATTGAAACTAAATTAATATCTGTAAAATAAATTTTTCTTTGGTATTCATTAAACCAATAATCTATTTGTGTAGTTTTTTTTGGATTATAAAAATATGTTTTTGTATAAGGAACTAAAGATCTATTTTCATCAACATCAATTTTTTCAAAAAAACAACCGCTTTTTGTTTCTACAAAAATACAATCATAAAATACATCAAATCTTGTTATTTGATTATTATTTAATTCTTGGTAAAAATTAGAAGATTCTTCTATTTCTGAATACTTTAAATAAATTGATGACAAAATCTCATTTGCACTTTCAATTTTTCCTACGGCATTTCTTAGCCATAGCTCTCCATTATTATTTGATTGAATATATAAACTCATAATTAAATTCCTAATGTTCCTATGTCTAAAATTTCACTTGTTGATGAGATTGGGTTAACAAAACTTATAGGAACCACAGTCTCAATTGATGTAACATTTTCTTTTTCAAATGGTTGCAACAGTTTGTAAGGTCGAGCTATATCGTTTATAAAATTAATCGTCTCTTGTTTTTCTATAGGATTCCATTTAATTAATGCTGGTAAAATGTAAGTGGGTGATTGACTTTCGAATACGTAAAATATTTTATCATCTGGACCAAACATTTTGGTTGAAATCAAATGAAGATTTTTAAAATATTCACTTGATTGGCCATCTAAAATTGGAGGTCTTAAATCTAAATTAACAAAATATCTTTTATAATCTAATGATCCAAATTCATATACTCTAACTTCAATTACAAATACTTTTGATTCTGGTTTTTCTAAAAAGTATGTGTTTTGTTGTTGAAAATTTCTTGGATCGCCAGGTTCAGCAGAATAAGGCATAAACATAGTTTCCGCTGATGTCAGTGTAAAATATAAATTTTGTATTTTTTGTTTTCCGTCTCCAAAATAATATTCAATTCTGTGTATTTTACTATCTAATGATAAAGCAGATGGGTTTAATATTAATGTAAATGGAGCATATGTTTGAATATTAGTTTGACTAAAGAATGTTTCTCCTATTTGAACAGCCGTTGCTTCGTCCATAAAAGCAGTCCAAGAAAATAAGATAATATCATTAAACTCGTTACCTAAAGCAATTGGAATAAATTGTAAGCCACTGGCACTACTTGCCAAAGACATTAATACTGTTTGAGAATTCACATTAATATTTATTAATTAATCAAACATCTTCTTGGATGAAGTATATTGTTAGTTCCTTCAAATGCTATACCAGTAGAATAAGAACCGTTCCATCCACAAGAATATAAATCTCCTCGTTCTGTAACCACAGTAACAATAGTCCCACCAGCCCAACCATGCGGATAAAAATCTACTATTTTATCATTGGAAGGAAATAACATTCTTCTAAAAAATCTATTATATGATGCTGCATCCGAAGGGAATGGTCCTCTTCCACATTGTCCATCAGCATTATATCCAGTAGCATACAAATCTCCACTTTCTGATAAAGCGTATGTAGTAGAATAATCATCACTAGTCCAAGCACCACTAGCAATTAATACTTTTTTAAAGTTTATGTTTGATAAACCATCTGGTATTCTTGGAATATGATCATTTGTAGTACCATTTCTTCCTAATTGACCGTTATTATTACGTCCCCATGTCATGAGTTTTCCATCAGTTCTTATTACTGCAACTGTTCCGTTGTGATAACCATTTGCATGAAAATCTTTTACGCCTGGTGTTAATCCTGAAATTTCAACTAAATTATTTCTTGTTGTTGTAGCAGTTGCAACTCCAAGTTGACCATATTCGTTTGAACCACAAGAAAACAATCTAGTTCCATCTTGAATAAAAGTAGTTCCTGAATTATTCCATTTATTAGCAACTACTTTATCTGCTTTCATATTTGGAATTCTAGTAAAGTTTGTTCTAGCTACGCCATCAATTCCAAGCATAGCTCCTGGATTGCCCTTCGCATAGATGTCTCTATTACTATCTATGGCAAATGTAATTTGAGAATTAGAAGAATTATATTGATCTGATTGAGTAAAGACTTTTACAATGTTTTTATTTACAATATCACCAGTTGTTATTAAAGTTGGAACAGAAACGTCTGAAGCAAAATTAGTACCACCACTCCAACCCCAAGCATAAACTCTGCCATCGGTAGTTACAGCATATGCCCAAGGATACATCCCATACCAAGGAGCACCCTTATAACTATTCCACCAATTAACACTTATAACATTATTACAACTAAAATGTCTAACGTTTGATAAAGCTATTTTTTTCCACCACGCTCTGTCTCCATCTGCTGTTCCAGTACCAAGCTGATTATAGGTGTTTACCCCTATGGAAAGTAAATTTCCTTGGTTTGTTAAAATGTATTTGTTTGTATGATTTACAAAAATGTCTTCAATTTTTTCTCCAACATTTAAAACTTCGTTTTCTGGTATTTCAACAGAATGAAACCCTAATCTTGTATATCCTATATCATTATTGATACCTGCTTGTGGCCAACCATAATTGTCTGCTCCAGCAACATATAATCTGCGATCTTCTGATATGAAGAAATTCATTCTTGCTTGGTTTGCTAAATTGTCTTGATTTGGAAATTTATAAAATTTCTTTGTAATATCTAAATTATAAAGTCCAGCAGCATCTCCCACAAACCCATTAGCTGTAATAGAACCAGTTGCACTAATATTACCAACAACCGTCAATCTTTGATTTGGTGTGCCTGTTGATATACCGACATTTCCTGTTGGGCTTATGCGAACTCCTCGATTTTGATCAGAATATTGGCCTATTGTAAATCCACCAGCATTAAGACCAGCATTTCCGTAATATATTATTGATTTATCGTTTTGTTGAACTAAAGGATTCCAAAAACCTTGTCCTGTATTGTTTGTAATAAGAAGTCCTCCACCATTAGTACTTGCTAATCTAATATCTGGGGTTGGTGTTGGTGAAGAAGTTGCACCCCAAATATCAAGTTTTACGTTTGTTTCTGGTACTCTTCCAATACCAACATTTCCTGCATTATCTATAACCGTTGGTGTTCCATCAATCGACTCATCAGCAATAACCAAAGAATATCCAGAACCAACTTGCGAAATCCATAATGCTGCTCCCGCACCAGTATTTGTGATTGATGCAGCCGAACCAGAACCTTCATTATAAACCCAAAGGTTATCAACTGTTGTGGCTGGACCGCTCTGAATTCTAGCAGCACATTGACCAGCGGTATTTTGATAAACATGAAGTCTACAATCTGGATTTGTAGAATTAATTCCAACATTTCCTGTAGATCCTTGAATTACTGCTCTAACGGCAAATGTTGGAGGTGTTATTGCTGTTCTTTCAAAAATTCTTAAATCTGGATTATTTCCAGATCCATAAGTATCAATCCAATATTTGGATTGTCCATCTGATGCTCTTGCGAATTGAATTTCTCCACCTTCATCCGTTGTATTTTGTCTACTTAAAACCATCGTTGGGAGTGTGAAAGATCCCGTTACATTTAAGTTCGGAACAGTCAAATCTCCCGTCATTGTATCACCAGTTCTAGCGACTGCGTTAGCTACGTTATAAGCACCATATACAACATATTCCAATTTATAATTGTTATATTTTGTTGGTTCGGTTAAAGTTATTGTTGTTGCTGTTTCAGAAAAGTCATCTGGTTTAACAAGTTTAATACCATTGAGGTATATATCCATGAAGCCAACAGTGTGATTTGGAACTGTTATTACAGAAGTACCAGAAAGAGCTATATTTATTACACCCCTTTCAGAATTATATTTTGCACTATTTGATTGGAATGTTGTATATACAGAATTCCAATTTGCACTGGTAACTTCCATTCTCGTAGATACTCTATTATAACGAGCACTGGATTCTTGGAATTCGGTAAGACCATCACCAATGGCTCCACTTAAATTAAAGAATGAACTATAAGCACTATTCCAATTTCCAGAATTTGGACTTACCGAAGTAAATGCATTGTTCCATCTAATACTATCTCCTCTTCCATCATATACTATAGAATTGGAACTTATATTTCCAAAAACAGTCAATATTTCATTTGGATTTGTAATATTAATTCCAACATTTCCTAAATTATTAATACGTAATCTTTCAACAGTTGTAGCATCTGTTAAACTTCTCGTATGAAAAGTTATTCGACTAGGTATTACTGTTGATGATGGTGTACCATCAACCGAGGTTCTAATAACTGCTAAGTTTGTAACAGTTGTTGGACTTCCAACATGTCCAAAAAACGATATGTTTCCTACAGTATCTTCATTTTGTACTGATAATGTTGATGTTAAAGTTCCTCTTGATTTTCCTAAACGTAATGTACCAGCACCAGCAGGAGTATCGTCTGCTTTAAAAAATTGTATCGTGTTTCCAACATCAAATTGACTACTTGTTCCTACTACAACTGTTAAATTACTACTTGGGTTATTGGTTCCAACTCCTAAATTACTTAAAGCAATTATACTATTACCTGTGATTCTATTTGAAGAACTAATATTACCAAATACGGTTAATTGCTCATTTGGATTTGTTGTATTAATTCCAACATTACCACCACCATTTATGGTCATTCTTGATTGACTATTAGTTTCTAATGTAAAACTAGTATTATCATTTGTTCCAATCAAAAGTGGTCCAGCATTGCCATTATTTAATATAATAGATCCACTTGTTGTTGTAACATATGTGTTTACATTTAAACTTCTAACACTATTTTGGGAAACAAATGTTGTTGATCCTGTAGTGATGGTACTTAAAGGACTCCATGTTGTATAAGCTTGATTCCAATTTGCGGAATTATTATTAACAGTTGTATTAACATTTAAAATATTTGTACTATTAATATTAACAAATGTTCTGGCACTTAAATCAAATGCACTATTAGCGTTCCAAGTATTATATACCGAGTTCCAATTTGAACTTGTTGAGTTTACGGTAGTATTAACATTTAAACTATTAGTACTATTGTTTACAACAAAACTTCTAACATTTAAGTCTAAAACACTTACACTATTCCAGTTACTGTAAACAGAATTCCAATCTCTACTTGTTCCATTTAAATCTTGTAAATATTGTCTGGATGTTATAATTCCTTCTGCTGTAACCGTAGACGAAACATTAGCAAATCCAGTTACAATCAAATCATCGCTAAATCTTGCTTCTCCACCAACATTAAATGCTCCTCCAAAACTTCCGCTTCCTTGAACGCTTAATGTGGCTGCTGTAATCGGTATTGATTCTGTTTTTAAAACGGTTAAAAGATTTGCACAAAGTCTTCCAACAATAGTAACATCACTTCCAAATGTTGTTGCTCCAGAGATTCTAACTACTCCACTAGAAACTTCTCCACCAGAGAGAGGTAAAAATCCTCTATTTGTATATGCCATAGTAGCATATGTTCCACTTGCTGTATTATATCTTGTTATACTGTCAGAAAAATTAGAACTATTTGAAGTAACATAACTTCTAACATTTAAATCCAAAACACTTACACTGTTCCAATTACTATAAACCGAGTTCCAATTTGAGCTTGTATTGTTAACGGTAGAATTAACTTGTGAAATGTTTGAACTATTATTATTAACAAATGATACTGCTCTAGCTTCATTAGCACTTCCAGCACTATAATTTGTAAAGGTTTCAAACCAACGATCACTATTTGATCTTCCATCGTATATAATTGTTCTTGCTGAAATACTTCCAGATACAGTCAATGTTTCTCTTGGATCTGAGGTTGCTATTCCGACTCTATCTAAGACATGGATGTTTCTTGCACTTAAAGTTTGAGAAGCACTAACATTCCCTTGAATAGTTAAATCTATAATTGGATTTGATATTTTAATTCCAACGTTTCCACTTGCATTAACAACAAAAGGAGTAATGTCATTTATTTCATCAAAAACTTCAATTGCATTTCCTTGTCCGCTTTGAACAATATATAAAGCATCATTATTGCTATTTGCAGAAATAGTTATCTGATCTGTAACATATATATTTCTTGCACTTAATGTATTACTAGTTGAAAGATTAGTAATGTACATGTATGCATTAGAATCAATGTAATATGAAGTTAAACTTCTATTTAATGCATTTGTTGAAAGATAACTAACGAAAACAAATCTATCGGTGTTTTCATTATAGTGAAATTGAAACCCAGAAAGACTAGAAATTTCTCCTGTTGTTGTGTGATGACCTACTTCTCCTATAAAAAATTCAGGGAATGACCCGTCATTTTGTGGACTATTATAAAGCTTTATATATTTGGAAGATAAATCTACTGTTTCTAAATTAGTTGATGCTTTATAAACCCAAGTAGCATAATTTTGTTTTTTAGTAAAACTGATAATATCTTGAGTTGATGCTTTTTTTGCAACGCCGAATTGTGATACTGGAAATATTTCAAATCCTTCCAAAACTTCGGAAAGAGGTAAATCAGTGATTAGTTTTGTTCTAATTTCCATTTTTAATATTTATTATCCCTGTACTATAAACCAACCAATTAAACTTCGATCATTTATAGAAGTAGATGAAACAGTAAATCCAGAAGACATCGTTCTGGCTGCTACAAATGGTGTTCCAATTGTTCCATTGTTAACAGCGGAAGGTGATTGAGTTGTTAACAGTATTATAGAGCTTAATTGTGTTTGTGTGGTATTTACAGTATTTGTAGCATTTGCTTGTAAACGAACAAATCCACCTGCGCTACCAAATGTCGGAATGTGATATTCATTAACTGTTATACTCGCACTAGCACTCAAAGAACCATTTAAGAAAAAATCCCCTCTAAATGGAGCATCTTGACTTGCAATTGGATCATGTCCAGCATCTGGATTGTTTGGATCGGTATTTGTATGATGGTTTTTTCTGTGAAATTTTGAATGAAATCTATTCATTGGTTTAAATATTTACTCTCCTAAACTTATCTTTAAACTAAAGGATTTGCAGTAGATTTAAAATCCTTACAGCATAAAGATGATGCTGTTCCCCATAAAGTAGATGGTGCATACTTAATTGGGAAATTATTTTCAAGTTCGACATATGTGATCGGATTAACGTTACATATGCGAATTACGGGAAGACTTAAATTGTAACAAGACATTGCTCTCCAAGACCAACAAAATGGAGAAAAACATCCTTTATTGACACCAGCTTGTACTCTAACATCAGAAACGGCCAGATAATCTTTTAATAATACTAATGCATCGTATATTTTCTTTAGTTCTCGATTTAAAACTTGAGGAATATGAAATTCGTTTACTCCCACACCTAAATTTTCATTTTCAATAAAATCTGAAAAAGTTGGTCTATTAAGATTTCCATCAATAGGAACTAATGTAAAATATGAAACAGAACCAGATGGGAGTTGTTCAGTAGCAACAACAAATTTTGAATTAATTATGTCTCTAAAACTTTTAATGTTTTGAGCCATTTTAACTAAAGCTTTATTATAACTTATATCTTGAGCGAATTCTTCTCTATTTAAAATTATTTGATCTTTGGTCCAGAAATTTTGTTCTAAGCCATCACCGATTCTAAAATATTGAATAATATCTTGAATCTTTAATATGCTGTTTTTAGTTCCAATTAAAATAGATTTAAATGATGAAGATTTAATATGATTAAAAATCAAAGATTCTGAATTTGGTATATCGACTTTACTAATAAAAAGACCCGTTGCTGAATATTTATAAATATTTTTTTCTGTTGTTACATAGAAAAATTCTCCAGTTTCATCAAAAGATATTTTTTTAACTTCTAAACTATCTTGTGTTTCTGGTAAATTTATTTTTTCAAAATAATTTTGAGAAAATTGATCAAAAATATATACTGATTTATTTCTTGTTAAAATGTATACGAGATTTACATTTGAATCAGGATGAATTGTAATGCTTTCTGGTCTATCTGTTTCAAATTCTTCAGAGTAATATGTATAAACCCAATTTAAATCTGTTGTATATTGTTTAATACATTTATTGTTATAGTCTAATATGTAGACGCTATCGTTTTCATATTCAACCTCAACTGGAGAATTAAATTTATTATTATCTTCTCTAGATCCGAAATTACCAATACTTAATTGTACATTAACTTGAGATATAAAGTTAAAGTCTAAGTTAAATTTGTATATTTTATTTTTTACAGAATCTACAACAAATGCATAATTTCCAGTATCATCGGAATAAGAATCAATAGATATTGGATTGGTAATAAGTGGTGTAATATCCGATATATTTTCAAAAAACTTTTCTTCTGGAATTTTGCCAGCAGAAAATGCTCTAAATTTAGTTCCATCAATGACTAAAAGATGCCCATTAACTTCTGAAAATGATTTAATATCACTGAAATAACTCTTGGCTGTAGATACTGATGTAGCCATATATGGTTTATCCCATTCAAAAAAGCCATAATCTTTAGTGTTCCATTGAATGCCTCTTTTTGTGTTTGTTTCTTCGCACCCTAACCATCCATAAAATAAAGTTGGTGAATTAGTATTGATCGTTTGAGAATTAAATCTTATATATTGGAAGTTATCATAAAGTCTAGAAATAGCAGTATTAAAAATATCAACATCTCCAAATTCATTTGGTTGGATTTCTATTTCATCAAACGTATACGTGTTTTCTGATCTATTTCCAAATTCTAAAATTGTTTCATTTAATAATCTAATTTTTTGTTGATCAAATTTAGGCCATTCATCATAGATAGTAATTGGAGATTCAAGTTCTAGTTTTTTCTTTTCGCCATTATTATAAATTACATCATATGATAAGTTATATACACCTGGTGTGCTATATGAATAACGAACTGTATCATTTACGTCAGAAAATGCAGAAATTGCATACACTTCAGTTTCTTGTTCTGGTGCATTTGCATTAGAATTTTCTCCAAAATTAATTCGATATGCACTAATGTATATATTCTGAACACTAACAGGTGCATCTGGTGGAATATTTTGTGGTGTTTCGAACTGTATAAAAATTTCTTGACCAGTTAAAGCAAAATATGTAGAAAGGTACACTTCTGGCATTACTGTTGTACTATAAGCAACCAAAGTAGACGGTCCTGCTGAGATTTCTTGGTTAATCATTTTCCATAAATCTCTATTCCCTGCATAATTTTCAATTATATTTGTAAATGGATATTGTACTGCGCTTCCTTTATTATAAAGATTATAAACATCAGAAGCTTTCAATGATCTATTCCAAAATCCCATTGCATCCAAATATATTGGTTTATCAAGTCCAGTAATTCTAAATGGATAACCATTAGAAATGCTGAAATAATCATAAAGTGCATCTGCTGTAAAAATATCATCTGTAATTAAAACTCCATTTAAGTAAACGCTTAATAGTTTTTTAGAAGCAGAAAAAACAATATGATTCCATTGATTTGATATAAAAAATGGCCCTTCGTAAATTAACCCATTTTGAAATTTTGGACTATTATTATAAACAATAAAGGGAGATGATGTAATTGTAATTCCACTTAATGGACTTACTGTAGTTGGATCAATAGATTTAGTTATAAAATTATCAAAAGAAGGAATTTGTGATTGCGGTAAATCGATTTTTTGCCAATAAGATAACGTCCAATCAGAGCCGAAATCAAATCCTGATGTTTGTAAATAAACACCAGTAACTGCTGCCGATAGCGATTTTCCAATAATACCCATTGCGCTTAATGGATATGTATCCAATAAAATATTTTCTTCTAATGAAGCATCAGAAAAATACATACCATGACCTACTGTTCTTGTATATGCTGATGTTCTATCCAAATATAATCTTATTTGAGACGTATTTGTTCCATCTGGATTTAATCTTGCAGAACATTTATACCAATCATTCTCTAATGATTCCATTTTTACATTTGAAACAAGAGATCCAGATTGAGTTATTGTTCCTCCAGTTAAATTATATGTAATTGTTTGACCAACACTAAATGCTCCTCCTGTAGTTGGAATATTAAGAACAAATGTTCCCATTTCTAATGGTTTAGCATAAACTGTAAAATTATAAGTTTTTGTATTTAATAATGTTGGTGTTGTATACCTAACATATTTTGCTGTACTATTAGTGTTTGCAACATAAACTTTATCTGCTGCAAAGTTTCCATTTGGAGATGGTGTAGCGTTTGTTAAAACATCTGTTTCAACCTTTGTCCAAGAATTAAAATCATTTGAAAGATTACCAATAATGTTATTACTGTATGTTTGAAGTTCTAAATTATAACCATTTCCAGTTGCATCTATTCTTGTTCCGCTTAATTCTTCAAAGTTCCAGAATGCAACACAATTTGCTGTCAATGGAAGTGTTGGATATAAATCAAATGTAGATGGCAAGATTTGCATCGGCATAGTTCCAGAAGCAGTCAATTTTAAAGTATTAAAATCATATTTGCTTATATTCAGTGGTTTTAACGGATCTCCAACTGCTAAAATAAATAAATCGTAAACACCCTTTAATGCTGGAACAAATTGTTTTACTCGCCAATTTTCAGAAGATAAAGTATAAATTACATATGTTGAAGAAAACATTTGTTGAACATTTTGAGTAGGTTGCGATGAAAGTGGTTTATTACCTACAGCTAAAAAGTTTTGATCAACAGATATAATTCTATTTTCATCTAAATCTACAGAAGTGACGTTTGGAGTAAATGATAATAATATTGGATCGTATGGTTTTAATTTTGGTGATTGTTCAAATCTAGATGAAAATGGAACATTTGAACTATATGGTCTAGTCTCAGCAGTAATATTAAAAGAAAATGTTTCTAATGAATATCCCGTACTAGGAACCAATGGATTGATTGGTGGTACTCCTTGGAATGTTAATCCATTATATGCAGGATATTTTTCACTATAAGCAATCATAGTAATTTTTAATCCTGAATTTTGATAAAATTCATTTCTATATGGAAAATTAACTAAACCAGAATTTGATGATAAGAAATTTACAAATGATTTTTCCGCACCATAAAATATATTATATTCGCTAAATTCATTTTTATTTGCTGAAAGCCAAAACTCTTGACTATTGGTTCTTTTGTTTTGATATGCTGTTGGTCCTTGTGCTAAAGTAAAATTATATTCATCTAAGAGTTTAATATATTGACCGCTTAATCCCCACATGTAAGGAGGATATACTATAAATTTTAATGGATTGAAAAATTTATTTGGTGGTTCTGTATAAAATGTAATTCTTGTTGAAGTATCAAATTTTTCAGACCAATTTGGGAGTTGCGCTTTAATTGCAGAAAGAGTAACTGTTGTTATTCCATTGTCTATAGCTGGAATTAAAACATTTAAAGATGAAATTTGTGAAAAATTATTGGAAGAAAGAAAAGTTGTTCCATTAACATTACTAGAGACAGACCAAGCAAAACTTTGTGCCGTAAGTCTTGGCATTATATCTGTATTAGCATAGAATATAAAATCATTATGAAAATTAGATGGTCTTGTGATTACAAATTGGTTTCTTCGAGTATCTGATATAATTGTATTTCTTAAAATATTTGTAGCATTTTTTCCAGCAAAACTTCCAACTGGATATGAATTATAAGCTACTTTAAAATCAGTATTAAATATATCACGACTTGGATAATCGTTTAAAAGAATTGTAAAAGAACCTGATATTGGGGGATTTAATACATTTGAATAAAGATAAACTACCAATTCATTATTAATAGGAGTATTCGGATTTGCTAAAAGATTAGAATTAAAAAAGTTACCCACATTTAATTTTATAGAACTAATACTTTGTGAAAGTAACTTTTTACCAAAAATATAACTTTGATTATTACTTGCATTAAATGCAGAAATTGGTAATGTTAAAGGGTTAGATATATCATTATATTCCCATGTCCAATAAATTGATGTATTTTGAGGAATTTCATAGATTTTTCCTTGATATTCAAAAACACCAGTTAATGATAAAGTTTTGCTGTTTTTAAAACTTTGTATTGGGCCATTTAAACCAACTTTAAAATTGGCTTGTGAAAATAAATCAAATAAACTTGGATTTGTTAAAAATACATCTGTTTGTTCATATTTTTGTGATGATACTGTAATATTTAATGACTCTGGACCATAACCCGAAACTCTGATATTGGCCGTTGTGCTATTAAAAGAAACTGCACTATTTAAAGGTATTTTGGTTCCATTTTCTAAAGAATTTATGGATATACTTGAATTTGTTGTTGGTGTATATCTCCAACTAATTAAAGAATTTGATAAATCTTTATATGGAAAAACCTCCTCGTTGATTAAATGTGCGACAGATAAATCTACAAAATTTTGTTTTTCATTCAAAAGTTTTAAAGATATATTTCCAGGTGGTTGTTGTGTAAGTCCACTTGCAAACTTTAATCGTAATGGTCTTAACGCTTCAATTGTCGTTGAAATTGATGTGCTCAATGATGGTCTCAAGCATAAATCAATTTCTCCGAATGTTTTGTCATATACAACTCTTATAAAAGTAGCAGATGCAGCTTCAATCCATGATGGATTTAAAATATTATAAGAATAATAGTTAACATTGTTTGGACTATAAGAAACTTTAAATGAAGATATAACAAAATTTAAAATATTTGGATCTTCTAAATTGTTAATATTAACGGGTCTGAACATTAAAACATCTCTTCTAGCATAAGATGAAAGTTCTAATGATAAACTGTGATGTTCTGCAACTAATTTTGTTGCAGCATGTGCCGTTAAAGTTGTTATGTTTGTTATTCCAGATGACAAATAAAATACCAAATCACTTGTTTCACTATTGTTGTTAAATCCTAAGTTAGAATTTCGAAAAGATAATTTGTAAGAATAATAATGTGGTGGATATTTTAAATTCCAAGTAGCTCTTTGATTTTCTTGATTAGATAATACTGAAAGTCCACTTAAAGATTGTATTGTTTGGTTTGTTGGTCCTAATAAAAATGAATTTAAAGTAGAATGTATTGGTGTACTTAAAATATATGGTACATCTGCCATATATTGAATTTTTAAAAATGAATTTGGATTTCCAGAAACTAAAGGAACAAATCCATTATTAGTTAATATTGGATAGTTATAATATTGGAAATTACTAGATGATAAATTAATAGATCCACGTAAAATGTTGTTTTGTATATCTTCTAGATTTAAATTATCAAATATAGAGCTTTGAGCCAACTGAAAAATTGCAGTATTAGATATATTAGGATTGTATTTTAAAATATAACTAGAACCAAATCCAGTATTATCACCGTTATCTTCATTGAAAAATTGAGAAAGTTTTACTGGACCAGAAGATCCAATTTGTCTTGAAAATAAATCTGGTGGATAAGAAACATTATAGCTAAAACTAACTCTATCGGCTTTTATACTAGATTTTGGTTTTCCTAGATTTAAAGTAAAAGATAATGGATTATAGTAATTTCCATTTTGTGGAGAATTATGAGATATTAAAGTCCTATCGCCAATTAACTCCACAGAACTAATATTGTAAATAAGATTTAAATTATTGTTTGATGGTATATTAATAAAAGAAGGTAAAGAATTTAAATAGTTTTGAATATGATAATCATAAGCTTGCTCTTCTGCTGAAAAAGAATTAAAAAATGCAACCGAAGCACTGACTAATACAGCAGAAGTTACCAATCTAAAATCATTATCTGAAATTCTTTCAGCACTAATCGGTCTTAAAAATAATTTATAAGGATATAATAAATATGAATTTCTTATATATGTTTGTCCATTTTGTGGAATATCGAGATAGAAATAATTAAATATTAATCCAACATTGCTATTTCTTAATGATGAGACATTCCAAGAGAAAGAACTATTATCATTTAAATAAAATTGTTCTACACCTGAATCATCTGGCTGAGTGATTGTATTTCTATAAATAACTGTCGGATCTACAACAGTTGAATCTATTTCTGTTAATGGATAATTAAAATATTTAAATTTATTTTGGCCTAAAATAGGCTGAATATCATTGTTTATAATGTTAAAATCTGGATTAACATTATAAACTTCATTTGGCCAATTGCCGCTTGGACTAACTGTAAATGATTTTGGTGGCATTATATTCTCTAATATTTAGATTAAAAACCTAAGTTTCAATTACTATTAAGAATATTTAATCCTTTATAAAGCTCGTAATTAAAAGATGTTTCTAGTATTCCTTCTGAACCATCCCAAATATTCAAAGTGGACAGATTATAATTTATAGTAGTATTTGGATTCGACCAATCAATTACTCCTTCCAACTGTTTATTAGATGCCGCAGGAATATATTCATAGTATTCATAATATTGATTCCAATCAGATTTTAATCCTAAAAAGCTAGATAAATCTCCCAAAGTATATTTGTCTTTAATTATAATTTGATTATTTATTTCTGATTTAATAGGTCCAGTTAAAATTAAGTTATATTTAAGCAACGATCTAGTTTTTAATATAACTGGAACTCCAGCAGTAACTTGATACGTTGTTGTATTTAATAGATTTCCGCGATTTAAAATGCCTGTTTTTGTAGCATCACCAAAACTAGACGATGTTTTGTCTTTTTCTCCCCATAACCTAGTCTTATTAATACTAGCAAGATCCATAAGCCTTCGTATTAAAAATGGATAATTTAATCTAAAGTCATCGGAATCTAAATCAACCGAAGCAGCTAGATTATATAAAGAATTAATATTACAAGTATCTATATCTGAATGGTTGTCAAGATAATTAGATATTTTTTCGTACACTAAAACGCCTAAATCATCATGATTGTTTTTGCCAAATATGTTTTTTAAAAAAGTATCAAATAAAAATTCACTCTCTTGTAATGATGGTGTGAATGCTAACTGTTTCATTTGTTTTGATAAGTCATAATTTTCATTTATTTTAAAAATTTCATATGGATTTTGATTATAAAAATCTAACATTCTACTTTTTCCAGAAAGCATTTTAGTTGTACTATTTAATTTTTTATATTTGTTAACCCATCGCCAAGAAGTCCAATCTCCAGTTGCTATAATACCTTGATTCCAAGGATGATATTCTACATTTGTTGATGGTCCCTGAGAAATAATTTCTCTTAAAAACGATCCACGATTTATAATATTATCAATTTCGTTTGGAAAATAGTTAAATCCTCTTGGGTTTATAAAAAATCTATCTTTTATTTCATTTTTAATATAATCAAAAACTACTAATTCACTTTCTAATCCATTAATCACATAGATATTATCTTTTCCATTAAAAGAAATCCCCTTTAATGCGCTTTCATCGACATTTCCTAAAACATTTATTTTAGTATCTGGTCTTGTTACTGCAACATTTGTGGTGGTAATATATGATGACGGTATTGAACCTATTTCCCATTGTGCTCCCCAAAAATAAGCTCCAAAAAGTTGAGTACTGGGTTGTGGTAATAAAGTTGAAGAAGAAACTTGTTGTTGATATAAATCAGTTGCTTCAGCACAGAGTAATTGATTAAAGGATAAATTACCAGAAGATGGTTGTTCATATATTGATGATGTTCCTACATAGATGCTCGAAACACCATTATGTAAGCTTATAAGAAAATTACTATTAACATTAGAAGCTGTTCCAGAAACAAAACATCTATACCAATTATTTTCTAAAGGATAGATTCCAAATGTGCCATTAATTCCTGTTATTGCTCCAGAAGATAAATTAAACACAGCATTTGCATAATCTCCGTTTGTAGAATTTCTTAAAGTTAGTTGTACAAAATATCGATTGTCTGGTTTTATATAAATAGATCCTACATTTAAACCATTAAAAATAACATTTCCACTAGATAATGCATATCTTCCAGATACTCCAGCATTTTCTAAAATATATTCTGCGGTATTGGTTCCATCGGGTGCTGTTTCACTGTTTGGAATAACAGAAACATTTGATTTTTGCCAATATGAATTTTCAAAAGCTTGGCTCCAAAGTACACTATTTCTACTGGATGGTTCAGTAATGTATGTTGTTTGGTCAATTCCATCTGGAAGATTCTTATAAATTCCATTTAAAGGAATTTTAAAAGACGAAACAGATCCATTTTTAATTGTTCCTATATATTGATAGCTATGAATAAACCAAGGATTTTGATTGTTATCTACTGTTAAGTAAGATAATCCTTTAAATGGGCCAAATGTGCTTAATTTTCTTCCTAAAGAGTTTCTTTTTTCTAAAAAGCATTTTCCTCGATATGTTTGATTTGATAAGGCAATCCAAACACTGTCTTGATTGTCACAAACAATTTCTGTTGGTGAAGAACAAATAGGATAAAATATAGAGCTTAAATTTACACCATTGGAGGAAACTTTACATACCCAACTACTAAATGTATTTGAATATGTTATCCAAACATTATTTTTTGTATCAGAATCTATACATGTTGGATTTACAAATTCTTCTATCATTGAACCATTATTTGCAGTGATTGGGTATGTTTGACTATCAATAAAATAAGGTATTGTCAATCCCAATGAAGTAGATGGATATACATTAGTTAGCGGTAATACTGAATATAATAATTTTCCTTGTGAATCAAATTTGAGAGTAGATGGTGTGTCATATAATGTAACCCACAGATTTTCTTCACCATCTAAAACACAATAAGAAGGAGAAACATAAGATTGATTTAATAATGATTTTAAGTTTATAGCACAAAGAATTTGACCTTGTGATGACATTCTATATATTTGGTTTGTATCTGAATCGATTGCCCAAGCATGATAATTTGGTAAAGGAAGAGCAGCTATACAATTAATACCATGATGTCCTGTTAAAGCCATTGGATCAACAATAAAATCTGCTGAAGAAACCAATGGCATATTAATATCATAAACAATAGCTTTTTCTTGATTTATAATTCCTTCATTATTTAAATAGACTTGTTTAGTATAGTCATTTTTAATATATTGAACTATATTTAAATTTCCAGCAGCAGGATTTGGTATCCATATCAAAGGATTAAAATAATTTCCCGAAAGTTGTGGAATATTAATAGTACAAGAAGCACTCAGAGAAACATTTTTTGATGTTGAATTAACTATAAAAGTTCCTTTATAATAACCTGCTGATTTAAAATTATTATCATCATAATATTTAAATTGAATTGGTTTTGGATAAATGTTTGAACTTAAGTTATAAAATCCAGTGCTAATAGAAACTGTTTTTGTTTCATCTAAAGGAATATACTCAGCAAAATTTGCATTTTTATTAAAAACAGAAACCCCTTTACCATCAGAAAGCTTATCGGAATATTCCAATTGATCAAAATTACAACTAATAATAAAAGGATTTTTTGTGTTTACCCAACGTGGATTCGAATGTTCTCTTATTCCATTTTCTGTAATTTTTAAATAATCTGGAGTTCTCCATAAAATCATATATGGAATTGCAGCTTGAGATAAACTATTACTATCGCTTGGGAGTTCTGGATTTATGTTTTTTATATCATCAAAAGATTTTGTAGTTGCGGTTCTTAATGTAGCTATGATTGTCGTATATGGTTTATTTTCTATTGCTAAGTCAAAATTATAAATATCATCCACAAAATAAAACTCAGCAGTTCCAGTAATTCCTGCTACTGTTCCATTGTTATTAACTCTACCATTATTGTCGGTTTTAATAATGGTATCTCTTGTTTTAATATAACTGATAGGATTTTCATTTAAATCCAAAAATCTCCATTGCGGTCTTAGAAAAGTCCATTTATCATTTTTATCTTGTGGAGCATATGATCTTGAAAAATTAGCATATAAATCAATAACATGTTCGTCTGTATTGGGCGAAGTAATATTAACTTTAAAAGGATATCTATTTAAGTGACCTGCAAATGTTGGTGGTGGAACATAATCAAAGTATATAGAATTATTTAAAAATAAATCGACTTTGACTTGTCTTGTATATATGTCCAAAGTGTTGTCTGATTTATACGCATTTAATGTTATATTATATGAACTTGGATTTGTATAAAAGTGTGTTGGATTAAATTCTCTGGATCTAACTCCATCACCAAAATCCCACAAATATTTGGAATAATTAAATGCACTTAAAGACGCAACACCAAAAGAAAAATTAGTGATGTTTACATATCCTTCATTTTGAGATATTGTAAAATTAACCATAAACCATCAATTAAAAATCAGCAACTTTGATTGTGCCTGTAAGTTCTTGTATTTTTATTCTTGAAGAAATATTTTCGACATTATTAAATATCGGATATTTAAAATTCTCAAGTTGAACATTTTGTGTATAAATTTTTGCATCTGCTTTTGGATAATAATAATTCCAAATTAATAAAGATATACCTTCAACAAAAGTATTATTATCTGCACGATATGTTTGAATTTTCTGAACACTTTCAATATTTAAAATATTTGTTGATAATTGATATATATCGATTACTTGACCCAATTTATTAATATTTCTGTTAAATGTAGTCTTTATAACATTTTCAATATCTGCCAATATAGCAGAATTAGCTCTTCTACTATTAGCTGTTTTCGTGATTAAAAGGTATGTTTGGTCTAAATCTTGAGGACTTGGTTCAGTACCCAATTTAGAAATATAAAAATCAATATAGACATACACAGGATCCATTGTCACGATTTGTGATGTCAACGTTTTTGATGGCTGTAACCCATTTACAATAATTTCTTTTTGAGCAGGAGCTAGATAAAGTTGATTTTCACTTTTTGGTACAGAATAAACATATAAATTATTAAAATTACAACTGCTGGCAAATTTAATTTGATTTAATAAAACTTTGTCATCAAGTTGTGGTTGGTTTATACCGATATCATATAGATATTTTATATGATTTCTAAGATAATCGTCATTATTAACAACCTTTACGTCAGATAGAATGTTTGCATAATTTGTTTTTACATATGTTTCATAATCTGAAGAAGTAACTAATCTATATTGCGATCTAAAGTTTTTTGAAGCGTTTTTACGAATAGAATCAATATTTTCTTCTTCGGAAAAGAAAGTTGAAGGATAATCATTATTTAATGAAAGAAATTGCAAATTTGTTTCATTTAAAAATGTCCCCAACGTATCAACATTGACATCACTTAAAATTTCATTAAATCTAACAGAATTAAAAGGAATTAACCTAGAATTTAATAATGAGTTTGGTGCTATGTTTACCGCACTTTGATCTATTTGAAGATAATATATAGCAATTTGATCTCCTTCCTTTAATTTTCTTCCATTGATGTCATCTCCAAATTTAATTTCGTATCTTTTGTTTTCATTAAATCTAACTTGAAAGATATTATCATTTGGTCCATATAAAAATGTTTCTGGAACTCTTTCCCATTCTTCCCAAACATCAATATCTTTTCTTTTTACAAATACAAAAATATTAAAATGATCTATCAAAACTGTATCAATCAAAGAAATGTATACTGTTTCATTTTCTATACCAATTGCATTATATGTGGGGTATTCTTGAAAAGAACCTTGATATAACAAATAGTTATTTGATATTTCATTTATTGAAATTGTATCATTTGATGATTTATAAAATTGAATATTTTTGTTAATCGAAAATGTTGAACCACCAACATCTAAATAACTAAATCTTGGAATAATGTAGTTTTTAATTGGAAGAAAATTACTTGCAGTTAAGTTAAACGGAACACTTTGACCTAATCTTCCAATAGGATTATAATTTAAAATTTTTACAAGTCTATTCATATTCTCATAAATTTGAGATTCAGAATATAAGGTTTCGGAAGATGTTTTATTTAAATAATATAGCAAAGTACTAAAACTATAACTTAAAATGTCTAAAAAAGCAGACATATTTGAACCTTGATAGTTTTGATCAGTAAAAACTTTTCCACGATCCAACCTATTAATTATAAGATCTCTTAAACTTGTGGCATCAAAAGTTATATATGAGTTTTTGTCTGTGAGTAATTCGCTTTCCATTGTAATAATTACCTTAAATTAAGATTTCTCCTCCTTGTTTCGCAAACATAAGCAAAATACTATTTTTTTTAATTTCTAAAAATTTATAAGCTACCGATATTTTATATGTATTTTCATCTGGAAAAGGATCAATTTTAACTTTAGTAACTTCTATTCTTGGTTCATAAACCTGAATAGTATCATAAATTTCTTGACCGATTGCTCTTCCATAAATTTCATTGACAGGCTGAAACAAATATTGTTCCAACGAGGATCCAAACTCTGGATTTAAAATTTTTTGTCCTTTTCTTGTTGTAAAAATATTTCTTATGGAATTTTTGATAGCCTCGATATCATTATCTACTACAATATCATTCGCTTCAACGGTATCTGTTCCTAAACCGATACTTCTATTCAATTTTAAATCTAAATGTAAATCAGTATAAACTGATAATACTTCTTCAACTTTTTTTGATGGTAGATTGACTAAAGAATTTAATTCTTTTGGCCTTACTAAATTATTTAAATCGATTGTTGCCACAGCATAAATACTTATGTTTAAAAAGCAAAATCTTTTATGGTTTTGAGTATATTTTGAAGTAAATATAAGAAACCATGTCAAAGTTCAATAAATTCGATACTCTATTAGAAACAGCATTTTCTCACTATTCAAACGGTGGATTCAGAGAAGGTTCTCCAATTAAAGTTAAAAAAGAATTCTTAAAAAGTCCATATTGTCAACAACATTATGGAAGAGATACTGATTTTATTAATTGGTTAACAGATTTGATTGAAAGAGATTACTTCTTTTTTATTAAAAGAGTCGCAGGAAGAAGCTCTGAACAAAATATAAAAGATGCCAATAGCAATGAAGGAACTGGAGATGTTTATTTAATTTTAAAAATGGACCCAAGAACAGTTTCTACTCCTACAGAATTAGCTGAGTTCACGGTTCCAGGTAACTGGGATTATGTTGAAGTGTTAAATTTTGGTGTAAATCTTCCACCAGTTCAAGGTGTTCCAAATAACTACGAAAAACCAATTGGTGATCAAAAACCACAACCTGTTCAAATCAATATTAGTCTTGGTAATCAACCAACAGACAATTCACTTCCTACAAAAAACGTTAAAATTTAAGGTTTAGGAAACTCGTCTTTAATAGACTTAATTTTTTTATAAAAATCTGAATTTTTATCTAATACTCCATTATTTATAGAATGCCAAAGCATATCTAGTTGTTCTTCAATTTTTGGATATTTTTCTCTTCTAAAATTTTTATATTCTTGTTTTTCTCCTAACTCTTTAGCTCTTTTAATTAATTCGACATCAGAAATAGGTGCAATTTCTGGTTTCAACCAAATAATTTTATTGTTTATAATTGATAACTCTGCTTCTGGATGAAATTGCCTCGCAACTTCAAAAATATACTGAGGATTCATGATATATTATATACCAACGGCCATTATTGTTACAATAGGAAAATCTCGTTTTGTTAGAGAATTATGTGATGTAGTTATTCTACAACTTTGTATTGACGGGTTTTCTGATGTAAATCCAATAGTAGCATTAAAATTTCCATCGTCGTTTGCATCGTCTTTAACCCCACCCACTGAAACTGCATAGTAAGGATTTGTGAATGTTCCTGTTTTCCAAAAAATTCTGTAAGTTCCTACCGCTATTTTTTCTATTCTATCTACATTATATCCACCTTCTCTAAGATAGCCTGGAGAATATGTCATGAGTGCTGCTGTACCGTTTCCTGTGATTGTTTGATTAAATTGAGCATTACCACCCCTCATTCTGAATGTTGCAACATTACCATTTACGGCAGTAAACACACAACGAGTTGAAAAAGAATTTCCAGAAACATCAACACCTCCTAAAGTACCAGTTATTCCATTAATAGTTGGAAATCTGAATTCCATTCCAACAATATAAGGACTATGTGCCCCGACTACAGTCCAAGTTCCTAAATTTGAACCTGCGGTTACTGATATAATTTGTCCATTTGCAACAGGAGAGTTTGCAAACACAGAATCGCTATAATAAGTACACCATGCTTTTATCAAAGATGGTCCATTATTATTGATTGTTCCATTTACTGTTAAATCGCCAGTAATAGTTCCGCCACTTCTATTAAGTTTTGTATCGGCCAATGCTTGGACATTTAAAGCTGTCTGAGAAAGAAGTGCTCCGTTTGAAAATTTAATACATGGTAAAAGAGCAATATTTCTTGGTCTTGTTTCCTCGTCTCCATCTAATACATTCAATACATCGAGTTGGTAACCGCTACCGACAGTATCGGCTGCATTTGCAGTTGCATTGTCTCCTGTTCTTGTAACTCTTGCGAAACCAGCTAAGTGAGGAGCATTTGCTGAACTATCAAAAATGTTTGTAGTTGCATCAGCTTGAGCCAAACGAATTGTCTGGTCAAACTTTTTAGGTCTTGCTGTTGCATAATCTTCAAAAGAACCAAAAACTCTATTTGGATCTACGTTTCTACCTTGATCCCAACCTCTTATAAATTCTCCTCTTAAATCTGGAATTCTAAATTGTGTTGCCGATTCTGATCCTATGTTGTGTAATGTTCCTATTGCAGCAAAAAGATCCGCATATACAGTTCTATCTAAAATAGAACCATTCGCAATTAGATAACCTGTTGGTGCTGTATTTCCTGCGTAATAAATAACTGTGCCTATTGGATTTGCATCGATAGCATCAGAAGCTAATTTGTCTCTTGTTATTGTTGATGAAGCAAGTTTACTTCCAGTAATAGTATTGTCTGCTATATTAGCATTTAAAACCGTTAATGGTGATAAAGATTTATTTGTAATTTTTGTTAAAGACATATATTTTATTTATTTTAAGTTTTTAAAATATTAGGGATTGTAGAACCTATTGTATCTAAATTATCGATCAACAAAGTTTTTGTTACATCTCTTAATTCTTGTTTTTTATTAGCAATTTCTTGAATGTTTTGTTGATTACCAGTTTCTAAAGCTTTCATAAATTCAATATCTAATTTTTCTAAAATTGGTTTTCTCATTTCTCTCCATTTATTTTTTTGAATTTCTTTTGCCCATTCATAATTTATTACTGCCTGTCCATCACGATATTCATAACAATCTAAAAATTCTGTGATAATTTCTAAGTTTTCTACAATTGTATAAGGTGTATTTTCTGGTACAGATTTTCTTACTATATCCTCTATTGTACTTTCTGTAACCAATATAGCCATAATTGCTAATTTATTATTTTCTTGTGGATAAATTACAGTTTTCATATTAGTATTCTTGATCAAATGTAATTAAATACAAATGTGATGGATCCAATGGAGCAGTACCTGCTGAATTATAATTTGCTAAGTCAACATAATTTTTTGTTGAAAGTCCTGTTTTACTTCCAAATGTTGCAGTATTACTAGATGTACCATAATCAACCACTGTCCAAGCACCATTTCCATCATGTCTATTAGCAGAACCCACACTTACTACATACCAATCATTAATCATAGGTGTAATAAAAGTAACTCTGAAACGACCTGTAGAAGATCTAGCGACAGACAGTATATTGAAAGAATTTCTAATTCCAAATGTTTGGCGTGTAAAACCTGCTGTTGTTCCGTCACCGTTTTTAGCTGGCATCGTTGTTGTTGCTGGACCACCCAATGCTTTAAAAAATGCAAATGTTCCATTAATACTTGTAATCTGAATTCCCTTTGACCAATCTATTCCTCCATATTGAGTATTATTTCCATTAATATTAAGATACCAAATAATTCCTATATCTCTATCATCCCAGTTACTATTCCAAGTAATTCTACCTGTGTCTAGTCCAGCAACAATTTGATCAATTGATGTTGAACCTGGTGCGGTTTGCCCTGTAGAAAAATTTGCAAAATGCCAAGGACTCCAATTTAAAAATGATTTTGCTGTTGTTGGGCAATTATTAATTGGATTGTTTTTAACATCAATTGTTCCATTCATGTTAATTCTTATCTTTTCAAACGATCCAAAAGTTGCAGTAGGATCTGTTCTTTGAAAGTTTCCTGTATTAGCATTTAAATGAATAGAAATACCACTAGTATCACCATTAATAACACATACATTATTTGAACCAAAAGATGCATTTGGGTTTGTTATCCAGTTAGTCCCATTAAAATATGTAGAACCTAAAGTAAAAAATCTGTATCCATCGGTTGCCGACCAAATATTAGAAAGATATCCTGGTTGATTTTGACCTCCAGATCTCAAACCAAATCCAATTGTTCCATAAACATCTAGTTTATTTTGTGGTGAAACGATTCCCCCAATTCCAATATCCCCTGAAGAGGTCATACATAATCTATTTGTTCCAGAACCTATAGCACCCGTCCAGATATTAAAAGTATTTACTGGTGTTTCTTTTGTAATATGAAAACCTGAACTATTATTTGGTCCCAATAAAATTGCTGCATAACTAGCATAATTTAAATGGAGATTTGTTGCTGGACTTGAATGACCCAAAGCAACATATCCTAAAGAATTCCAAAATGGAGCACCTGCACTTAATTTGTCTGCGGTGACGTTACCAGCTACAATTTTAGAAGAAGTTACGGTTCCATCTCCTGGCAAGTTTGTAGCATATGTAAAAGGAGAATTTCTTGATATGACAACTACTTTTGCACCACTATCAGGTGCTGTTGTAAATGTCAAAACTTGATTGTTAAGAGTATAATCATCTCCAGGTTCTTGAATTGCACCATCTAAACTAACAATTAAATTACTTGGATTTGTGCTTCCTACAGCAATTGCACCTGTTAAATTAAAGACAGTTTGAGATCCATTTCCAGTAAAGGTATTTTTACTTGGATCTATTGGAATATTATCAGATAAAAGTCTATTAATTGTAGTTGGCATTTATAATATTTATCCGCCAGAAATTATATTCTTAATTAAAACTTTTTTGTAAATTTATCAAACAACAGAAGAAATTGATCTCATGATCAATAACAAAAGCATCTCTATACATATATTCTCCAAGATCCAAAAGCATCATTTTTTTCTTTTCTTCGGAGATTTTTAAGTTGTAAACCAATTCAAATAATTCTTTAAATAAAGATTGATAATCAGAATCAAATGTCTTTTCTTGATCAATAACTTTTTTACGAATATCTATAACATCATTTTTTTGTAATAAATCAGTTATTATTGCCTGTGCAATATTTTTAACATCGCTTGTTTCCTTAATATTTAATTTTTTATCTAGAGAGAATTTTTGTAAATCATTTAACATTCTCCTAATATCTGGATAATGTTTTTCTACGTATTTAAGAAGTTTTACTTTTTGATCTTGTTCAATTTCAATATTTTCAGATTTTAAAATAAAAGCACATCTTTTTACAACATCTTCTAATTTTGGTTTAATATGAAAAAGTAAACATCTAGATTGAATCGGTTCAATAATACGATTGATATAATTAGCAGTTAAAATAAATCGAGTTGTATTGGCGTATTCTTCCATTACATTTCTCAAAATTCTTTGTGCTTCTGAAGTTGTTCCACAAAATTCATCAAGAATAATCACTTTCTTTTTTCCATCAAATGATCTTGTTTGAGAAAAAGAAATTACTTTATTTCTGATTGTATCAACACCATTTTCATCAGAAGCATTGATGTAAAGATGCTGACATTTTAAAACATCGTAAACTAAAACCTTTGCCAGCGTTGTTTTGCCTGTTCCTGCACTACCATATAAAAGTAAATGAGGTGTATCTTCATTGATATTCAGAAAAAAATCTCTGTTATCATCAGATAACACAATATCATTTATTTTCTTTGGAGCGTATTTTTGAACCCAAAGCTCTTGATAACTATTCATAGCTATGGTATATTATAGACCGTTTTGAGATAATGTAAAGCATGAATAAAATGTTTATGGAGTATTCTCTTTAATATAGTAAGTATTAGAACAACGTCAAGTATGAATAATGACAATGAAATCGATTCTATAATCGAAGAATTGAAGGCCGATGCCGTACCTTCAGATATAACTGTAGTAAAAAATGAAAACATTGAAAATATCAATGATGAAAATGTTGGCGATTATGTATACAAAAAATCGGCTGAATTGGTAGAATCGACTTTAGGTGCTGTCCAATCATTAAAAGATAATGTATTAACTGGAAGCGATCCGAGAGAAATTGCCGCGCTATCTCAATTAATAAATTCTGCAACAAAAGCTTTGGATCAGTTAAATAAAATAAATCTTCAAAATAAACAAAATAAAAGTAATGAAGATCTCAAAAAAATGGAAATTGAAGCGAATAGTAAGCTTCCAAAACTTCCACAACAAACTAATGTTCTAATCGCCACAAGAGACGAAATAATGTCTCAGTTGTTCGACAGGTCATCGCCAAAAAAAGCGAAACAACTCGAAGCAATAGAAGGTGATTTTGAACGTATTGAATGAATGCGGAAAGTGTAGATTCGATATTTTTTTTCATTATATTCTGTTTAATAATGGCTTTTTTAATAAAAGCAAATGTTTCAAAATAAGTATATCATATGAATTTTGATAAAAAAGTAAAAGAAATTTTGAATGAAACACCTTGGATAAAATTTAATACCAACACAGAATTGGCGGGTTTTGATTTTGAAGCAGAAGATTATAATGATTCAACTTATGAACAATTTATAATGAATGCAAAAGAATACTATAATAATTCAGACGATAATAAAAAACAAGAATTTATCAAAGAAATTAGACATCAAGTAGGAAATAAATTATTTTTAAATCCATTAAAACACAAATTTCCAACTAATTTTGGTTCTTTAAATGACAAAGCCATTATTGATAAATTGATAAAAAATATTACTCAATAATTTTTTTTTATTTTTAAAAAATAAAAAACCCAACCACCTTTCGATGGTTGGGTTTTTTTGTGAGCGATCTTAGCTATTACAGATAGAGACGGCCATTGTCTTGAGCGACATTGGCTGTTCCAAGACCTGATACGATGATTGTGTGGTAGTACAGATTAGCACCGAAGATATGATCGACAACACCGTAACGTGTCATAAGACCAACTCTTGGTGAGAAGTCATTAGGACCGACTGTGCGTTGAATCATAACTGGGATGTAAGGGCAGTATACGATACCTGTATCATAGTATTCAGTTCCTTTGTAACCTAACAGAGCGTACTCCAATGCGGCATTTCTTTGACCTGCAAGATATTGAGCGTCTGTGCGAGTATCACGGTAGACAGTGAATCTTCCGCCAAGTGTACCAACTTTGGCAATGCCTGTTGGTTGTGTATTGACGTTGCCATTCACTGGCATCCATTGAAACTCTGGCAACATTTCAAGAATTGCACACACGCGAGGTGTGGCAATGATGAAGTTTGCGCTTCCTCTACGGTTGCGGATTGCGATGCGATTTGCCTCAACAATTACCTTACTATAGAAGTCGCGGTTGCGCTCTCCAAGCCAACGTGCATCGGCTGAAGCTGCGTACCAGAAGCTATATCCATTTGGGTTACCTGCATTGAGACAGACTTGGACCATTCTCATGACCATTTCACGGTCGATTTCGGCTTGAATTTCATAGCTCATGGCGTTTGTCAATTCTGAGTCGATGTCGAGTCCGTTCATGTTCTTCAAGTCTTGTTCAAGCTCAACACTCCAGCGAGCGGCGAGGCGGCGTGTGCCAGCTTCGACTGCTGTTTTGCTGAATTCTACTGTGACTTGTGGAATGTTACCTGTTAACTCGAAATCTTTCAAGATTGCGGCTACACCACGATCTGAGCCGATAAGACTGAAATCAGAATTACCACTCAAGAATGATGAACTTGTTCCTGTGAAACGAGTGTCAAGGTATTGATATCCGAGTTCCTCGTTGTTTGAAACACCACGGTTTACACCGCCAGGTCCAATTTGTGTTGATCCTGGTGTTGCAACTCCGTCTGGTCCATTACCACCGAGGCTGTCTGCTTCATAGCGATAACGCAATGCAAAGGCCAATCCGACTGGACCACTCATTGGCTGGACACCGACGATCTCGTTTGTGATAAGCTCTGGGAAAGTACGGCGTACCATTGGGATAAGAATCTTAGGTAAGCGGTTGTCTCCTGTAGCATATCTATCTCCTGCTGTAACCTGTGCTGGTGGATTGTAGATAGCAGATCCGCCAGTAGGGGAGCCAAAAACTCCACCTGCACCAGCAGTATTTGTTTCTTCAATACACCATCTTTCTTGGTTTTCCATCAGGATAGCTGTTGTTAAACGAGCGTGTTCGTCTTCGATTGCAGCAACCTTATCGGATGTGTAATCGAGAACTGGTGCCCACTTTTCAACAAGCTGTTGTGCGCGAGAACGATCAATATAGCCTGTGGCTGGATTAACGTTTTTCATTTTGTTCTCCTTTGGATAGAATACAGAATTAAGTAGATTATTTTCTACTTAATTCACTCAGATATTCGCTAACAAGAGGACTTACTTCCTCGTTAGATGCGGCGACTGATTCAGTTACTACTTTACTTGGAAGAACTTTAGCATCACGGCTTACAGCCTTTTGCTTTGCTTCTTCAGCAAGTTCGGTAGAGGCTTCTTCTTCGCCACGTTCGAACATCTCAACAACATAATTAAAGTTCTCTTGAACATAAGAACTGTCTTTGTCGTTCAATAATTTGACAATAAAATCTTTTTTAGCAGATGGCATACCTTTTGTTTTTTCTTCCAAAAGAGCATGTGTTTCTACTGTTTTTATTTTTTCTAAAAGAGTTTCATTCTCTTTATATGATTCGTTAAGCTTTTCCGTAAGCTCATCGATTTTTTGCTTACCTTCACTAATGGCAGATTTAAGACTACCATCAATAAATTCTTGGTCAACTCCAACCATTTCACGAATAGCATTCAATTTTTTACGAGCGTATGTATTCGATACAGCTTCTTCTAATTGTGCTTGTGGGATTACTTTATCAAGATAAAGATCCAAATAATTGCTTACTTCATTGACAATTTTTTCGGAGAAAGCAGTTGCTTTCTCGTTTAAAGCTTTGCGATAATATGAAGCAATTTGTTCGAGCTTCTCAGTATGATTTTCTGTGATTGCATCAACAACTTTTTCTAATTTTGCTGTATGATCTGTATCAATTGCTTCCAAAAGTTTTTCTAATTTTTTCGCATGATCTTCATCAATTTTAGCTACAGCACTTTCGACTTCAAGTTTAGTTCTTGATTCTACTTTTTCATTAACAGCAGTTTCAAATGCTTCTGCAATTGCGGTTGCAGCTTCTTCTGAAAGAAGCTCTTTATCAAATTTTTCTAAGATAGCTTTGATGTTCATATTATTCTATATTATAACTTATCTTTTATTTGATACGTTTTCAGAATTTTTTTTATCATAGCTACCTTTTTTTGCATATGATGCTTTTTTTGCAGAATCGGATTGACCTTCTGCTACTTTATTATTCTGAACGTTTTTTGCTGCTTTTTTAATTTTTCCTTTTGTTTTCTCTTCTACAGCATTTTCTAAATCTTTGTTTGCTTGAGCGTAATTTTTTTCACAAAGATTGGTTAAAAATCTTGAAATAATTTTCTTAAAGGAATTGCTTTCTCCTTGAAGTTCTTTTTTGGTTGAATCATTCATGGCCGAAGAATTTCTTTTATGGTTTATTTTCTTTTTTGATTTGTTTTTAGACTGCATAACTATATATTATATTTATCTTAATTTAAAACCAATATTATAAAGTTTTTAATGCATTAATAAATTCAATTATGCATTCTTTTAAATATTGATTTTTACCAGCAACTGGAAGACTTGAAAGTTTTCTTTCTAATTTTTCATAAAAAGGTTCAAAATCTCCTGTGTCTGCTAAGACCCATTTTTTAGATTCTAAAATACCATTAACAAATGCGGTTGGTACTGATGGATCTGCAACAACATCAACTGCAACAAGACGAAAATCGGATACATGACCATAACCACCTTTTTCATCAACTCTTCCAAGTGCTCTTGATGAAACACCAAGTTTAACACCATCCATTATTAGCGAACGAACAACTTGTCCCATAGGAGTTGAAAGAATTTTTGATTTACCTTCAAATATATTATCGTTTTGTTTTAATTCAGTAACAATGTGACATGCTCTTTCTAAATTAACTTCAGGAGAAGTTGGGTGATTTAATTCACCAGTAGCACGATTGTTTTTGATCATTTCAGTTGAATAGCGATTAACTTCTTCAACCATTTGCTGTAAAGGATAAACCCTGTTATTACGATTTGGTTTATCTGCCATTAAAAATGGTCCTTGAATAAAAAGATTTGAAGGAGCATTTCTGTTTTGTTCTTCGACCAAGAATTTTAATTCATAGCTTGGTGATTCGACTAACAAATTATAAACATTACTCATATTGTTCTGATTATTACTTACTCTAGTTTTATTCAATTTAAATGTTTTTCATTTAAAATTAAAAAAGTATAACCTTTTGATTTACACCATTCTTGTGCAGCTTTCCACTTTGCACTATTAACGGCGAATGTGTATTTTTCGTATAATATTGTTTTTTGCTTTTTATTTGGTGATTCGGTTGGAGGTTTAGTTTGTTTTTCGGGTTTAACTTCAATTAATAATTTTTTAATTGTTCCGTCTTTAGATTTTAATTTTGCAACAAGATCTACAAAATATCTGTGCATTTTTCCATCAGCGGGTGAAATATATGGAACAACAACTGATTCTGAAGACCAAGTTAAAACATTTGGGTTATTATCCAAATAACGAAACGCTTTAAGTTCCATCATGGAACGATAAACTGGAGTAGACCCAATATATTTTTGTGGATATTTTGGTTTATATATTCCTTGAACAAAATTTTTATTTTTTTTACCTAATCGTTTATTCATTCATTAGCCAATGAAAAATCTGGTTGGTGAACGATCAACAAGATCGGACATAATTTCCTTTTCAAGTTCATCTTTTTCTTTTTCGCCTTGTCTTAATAGATCGGCAGCATTTACTTGTTGACCACCAAATAAATTTGTTCCGCTATATTTTCCACGGACATGACCAATTGTGATTTTTGCCAAAGCTAAAGAATATCTATAAACCCAAAGTTGAGAAACCAAATATTTTATTGGTTTTTGAATTTTACATCCAACTAATCCATAATAAACTGACTGATTGCTTGGTTCAGGAATTATTTTCAATAATTGTGTATCTGGATCAAATCTTAAATATGGCATCATGCCCAAAACTTTTTCTCTTGTATCAAGCCAAGTTTTTAATGTATGCCAAGTTACAAGATCATAACCAACATTCCCTAATAAATGCCCAAAATAAGCTTGTTGAGCAATGGTGTGCTCAATTGTAAAAAGTGTATTAACGCCAGAATTGTTTCCTTCGGCAAATGAAAAAACATCCACAACTCTTCTATAATCATCCATATCATAGTCCCATCCACCACTTAAACCATCAGTCATGGTATTATACATTTCTGGAGAAACATTGAAAAGTTTTCCAATTTCAAGACCTAATCCTCTTTTATAAAGATCTGATCTAAAAATAAGATATTCTTCTGTTTCTCCAGCAAATTTAGTAAAATATTCCAAAGCAATATCAATAATTTCATACATTTGCTCGCTACTAATTTCAACTTCAATTAGAGGTTCTCCTAAAGCACGACGAACCCTTTGTGCTAAATGATTATAACTTTTAATTTTAGAATTAAATGTTGTGCTTCCGTGAAATTGATTTGGTAGAACAGGATTCATGATTTATATTTAAAGATCATATATATTTAGTAATATAACATTCTAAAAACTATCTTATCTCTAATAAGTAATATTATCTCAAACTAATGGATCGCTTTTTTTTATTTGCAAAACCAAAACCTTTGGATGTTACTCCTTATAACGTTGTAGTAATGAATCCTTTTTTATCAGCAGTTCAAAATAAAAATATTTTGATAAAAGGTAAAAATTTTTATGAAATAAGAGCAGTTTATTTAAAGCCAAGTAATACTGCGATGTTTACAGATACAACTATCTGGAATCCTTTTTCAGGAGTAAAAAAATTATCCGCAGTAAATCCAGCATTTTTTGGGATTAAAGTTCCTTTTTATATTTATAAAGAAAATTATTTAGCCTTTACATTACCAGAAGTTCCAAAGGTAAACGGTTCTTTTGATGTTGTAATAGAAAATGAAGCTGGTTATGGTTTATTAAGTAGAGACAGTAGAGTTCCATTTACCAGCGCATTTCCAGGAGCAATTGATATTCAGCTTCCTTGTGTTTCTGGCATTCAAACAATCGATATTCTCGATCTCATGGTTACTTTTGGTCTTGTAGCATCACAAGACAACAGTATTATATTAGATTCTTACAGCGACGAGCAGATATTAACGCAATATTTAACTTAATATTAAGTAATTGAACCATAAACTGGAATAAATCCTAAACTATTTCCGTTAATATCAAATATTTCAACTCTTCTTGATAAAGTTCCAAGATTTCCAGTTACTGTAACAGTATTTCCTATGCCAAGAGATGCTGCAAATAATCTACCGACAACATTTCCACCAGTTAATGGTAAAAATGAAGTGTTTACATACTGTGTAGTGGTATATGTTCCACTATTTCCTGAATATATTGTATAAGATTCATTCCATTTAGCACTATTTGAACTTGTAATAGTATTGACTTCATTATTTTGTGCGCTGGAAATTTGAACTGTTGTATAAACCGAATTCCAAGATTCAAAATTAGAATTAACCAAATTTATATTTGAATTAATACTGGCACTATTTGTAATAACATATGTTCTAGCTTGAATGTTTAATGAACTATTTGCTACGCTTGTAGAATATAAATCAGTTATATTTGAGCTAATATTATTAACATACGTTTGAACCTCTAAAGATCTTGAACTATTAGAAATTACAAAATTTGTAACTTCTGTTTGATCTTCTTCTTGTGCGCTTGTTTGATTAACATATGAATAAACAGATTGCCAATTTCCAGATGTTTGATTTATTGTAGAATTTAAATTTAAAAATACTGAACTATTTGTATTGACAAAAGTTCTTGAATCTAGTTCTAAAGAACTGTTTGTATTTACGAAATTATAAACGGAATTTGGATTGTTTAATTTATCATCAACTTCAGTTTTTATGTAATATAGTGCTGGAATAAAGTTTCCAGATATGGTTGTTTGAACAAAAACAGAATCAACATATCTTCTAGATATTAATTCATCTGTTGCAAATGCACCAGTAAGTGTTTGTGTTGTATATAGCGATCCTAAAAGCGTTGCACCAGTTTTTAATACAATGTTAGAACTTATATTTTGTAATAATGTTGAAGCATCAGAATTTTTTGAACTGTTTAATATAACATAACTATAAGAACTATTCCATTGAGAACTATTATTAGTTTCATCAAACAATAATCTATTTGTAGAAACATTTCCGTTTATAGTCAAGGAAACGTTAGGAGTTTTATTTTTAATTCCAACATTTCCACTACCATCACCCTTAATATAAATTCTTTCATTGTTATTAATTGGGCTACCTGTAAAAAAACAAATATCTTGGTTTGATCCAGCAGTTCCAATTAATAAATTTTTATTTTCAGATAAAATATAGTTATTATTTTTTCCATCATTAATATTAAATGATAAATCATTGTAATTTATACCCAGAGTTCCTATTCTAAAGTTAGATCCAGTTAAAGAATTTTGAAAATTAATTTCTATTAATGATTTTGTATTTTCATTATTATTTTTAAATAAGAGAGTTGAGTTTAAATTTCTAGAATCTTCAATTGTTAAAATTGGAGTTTCAAAAATAGATCCACTTGGATTAATAATTAAAGATGTCAAATTCATATCAGATGAATTTACATTCACCCAACTAGTTGCTTTTTTTGTTCCTAAATGTTCTTCACTACTAATATAATTTTGTATGAAAAAATTTGATAATGAGCTTAATGGTAGTTTAGCGGTAATATATTCATTAAATATATTTTTATAGTCCAAAATAGTATAAGATTCTGGATCTAATGTTGTTAATGCATCTGGTAAACTATGAATATAGGTATTTGCCATACAATTTTGAATACTTATTCAGCATATAACAAAAAAACATTGATTACTTAAGTTTTTGTATAAATATTAACACCTCTATGGCAGATTATTTTCCGACCAATAACAGACAACCAGACACTGGAAGAAGTTTTGTTGCCTCAATTTTATCAAAGCTTCCTTATGTTCAAACAACAGTTGAAGCAGACGTTAATAATTCAAAATACGAGCTTTTTGAACGTTTATCCAAAAAAAGAGAATTGAGGTTAATGCAACAGTCCGTTATTACTGGACCTTTGATGCGAAACGAGTTTGGTGATTACACCAACCCAAACTCGTTTGTTTCGGATAACAATTATCACAAATATATCTATGCCCAAGTTGATACTGATAAAATAAGAAGAATTGCAGAATATAGAAGAATGGCAGCATATGCTGAAGTAGGTGATTGCTTGGATGAAATTTGCGACGAATTTATAAACACAGATGATGAAGGAAAAGTTATAAAAATTAAATTTTCGAGTTTCTCAAAACTTGATAGTGAACAAAGAAATGAAGTTGAAAGAGAATTTTACAAATTTATAAACATTTATGATTTTGAAAATAAAGGATGGGGTTATTGCCGACAACTTTTAATCGAAGGTGAAGTTTTCTTTGAAAATATAATTCATGAAGCCAAAAAAGAGCTTGGAATTATTGGTGTTTTAAATATTGCCAATGAATTAATAAATCCTGTTTATGATAATATTCAAAATAATGTAATTGAAAATTTTATTTTTCAAAAACCTATTAGTTTACAACAAAATCCACAAGCACCCCTTTCACAACCAAATACCCAACCAACACCAGCTAATGCTTTACAACAACAAATCGTAACTTTTCAAGGAAATCAAATAACATATATAAATTCTGGATTATGGAATGAAGATATGACAATGAGAGTTCCTTTTATTGAAAATGCCCGAAGAGCTTATAAACAATTATCATTAATTGAAGATGCTATTGTCATTTACAGAATGGTTCGTGCTCCTGAAAGATTAAAATTTAAAATTGATGTTGGAAATATGCCTCCTGCAAAAGCAGAAGCTTATCTTCGTCAATTAATGCAGCAATATTGGAATAAAAAATCTTATGATAGTAATAAAGGACAAAATGGAGCAGCAAATATATATGATCCACAATCAATGCTTGATTCTTATTGGTTTGCCAAAAGAACTGGAGAGCAAGGATCTGATGTAGAATTGATGCAAGGTGGTCAAAATCTTGGAGAACTCAAAGATTTGATGTATTTTGTCAACAAACTTTATCAGTCTTTAAAAGTTCCTCTTACTCGTTTAACTCCAGAAAATGGATATAAAGATGGCGCAGAAATTTTAAGAGAAGAGTTAAGATTTGCAAAATTTATTGTTCGTTTACAAAATCAATTTTCAGAAGGTTTAAAAAATGCATTTGTTACACATTTAAAAATTAGAGGATGGTGGAAAGAATATAAACTCCACGAATCTTATTTTAATTTGCAATTTAATCCACCATCCAGTTATTTTGCAATTCGTAAAAACCAAGAATTTGAATTGAAATATAAAAACTTCAATGATATGAGTCAAAATGAATCCATATCAAAAACATTTGCTCAAAGGCATTATCTTGGATTTAATGATGGTAAAATAAGTGAAAATATGGAATGGTTGAGAAAAGATGCTGCTTTAAAATGGGAATTAGAGCAAATTGCAACAACTGGACCAAACTGGAGAGAGCATATCGAGGCTGCTGAACAAGCTGCATCTGGTGCTGAAGGTGGTACTGAAGGTGGAACTAGTACAAGCGCATCCGAAATCCCAGAATTTGGAGGAGGTGGCGAAACTGCTACCGAAACAGCAGAAGAAGCTGTTCCAGAAACAGGAACTGAAACACCAGCAGCAACAGAAGCTGGAACAGAAGAAACACCACCAGTAGCGACCTAATAATTCTCTCATAAATAAGGATTAAAATCCATAAGTATTGGCATGACTTATGATATTAATCCACATATAACTGGAGATACTTGGGAAGGTATTCACAGTATTTCTTTTACAAGAAACAATTCAGCTTTAAACTTAACAGGTGCATATGCTGAAATGCATGTTCTTCGTTCTTTAGATAGTCCAGTTGTTTTATCTTTAAATACTTTAAATAGTGGAATTTTAATTACAAACCCATTAAATGGAACAATATCTATTCCACCAACAACAGTCAATTTACCAGTTGATAATTATAAGTGGAGAATAAAATTTGTTCTTCAAAATCAGGAAGTTAAAACATATTTAATGGGTTATTGGCCAATTATATCCGATCTTCCTTCTAATGAGTGATTCCATCATAGTAAATGTTAATCCAGCATCAACAGATTTGGTTGTTATTAATTCTAATGAAGAAACAACAAGCCAAATAATTCAAGTTGATGATGGTTCATCATCTACTAATGTAAATATCCAACCAATTGCTCCACAAAATGTAACTATTTTAACGGATGATATAGTAATAGATAAAGATATTAATGTAAATCAAGGTGGAGATGTTTTTAGTGTTAATGGAAAAATTGGTCATGTTATTTTAACAAAAAATGATTTTGGATTAAGTGCTGTCGAAAATACTTCTGATTTAAATAAACCATTATCTTATTTAACACTTTCTGCTTTAGCATTAAAAGCCGATTGGTCTTATGTTTCTGAAATTACATCGGCCCAAGATGTTTTTTATCGAAAAGTTGCCGATCAAGTAAGAAATGCTGCACCTACTGTATCTATTGTTACACAAACATCTGGAAAATGGAATGAAGCATATGATAATTTAGCAACTACATCTGCTTTTTATCTTGGTATATCTGGAACTAGTAAAATATCTTGGGATTCTGTTTACAGTACTACGTTTACAAATTCAAGTTTTTGGACACAAGCATATACAAATTTAACTTCGAATTCATCTTTTTATGTTGAAGGTGGAAAATCAGATTCAAAATTTCTAGCTTTATCTGGGGGAACATTATTTGGAAGATTAAATGTTTTGGATCTATCGGCATATAATCCTTTTTCAGATGACAATTCTGTTGTAAAAATAAAAGGTCCATTTTCTTTTGGAGATACAACAAAAGCTAAAGGTAAAAATAGTTTTTCTGCTGGTTTAAGTGCAAATGCAATATATGATAACTCTTGGATTATAAAATTAAGCCCAGAAACTGAAATATTAACAACAAGTAATTCATACCAGTTTCTTTTAAGTGCGGCTGGTGGTGTTTTTATACCAGGCCGAGTTGGTATAGGATTTGAAAATGTATTAGATGATAAATTATTGGTTGGCGGTAGTATTAGAACAACTGATATTTTTTATGATAAAAATGGAAATTCTAATTTGTGGAATTCTGTTTATTCTTATATAAACCAAACCAGCGGAAAAGAAGAAGATCAAAATGAAGTTGTAACTTTTATTTTATCTAATAGCTCAAATATTGTTGAAGTTAATACTAAAGTTAACAATACTAGTGCAAATTGGGATTCTGTATATTCAATTGTTAGGTCAAATTCTACATCATGGGAAGAAACAAATGATATTATACCAACAATAAAAAATTATTTATCTACAAATTTAATTGAAATTAGTTCTTTATCTGTTTTTGAAAATATATCTGCAAGAAAGTCATTACATGTTCCTTATATTAGCACATTTAATCTTAATTTAGGTGCTAGTGGAAGAATTACTGTTATGCAGGGTAATTCTTCTTTTATTCTTTTTGAAAGAGATATAAATGGAATAAAATTTGGAGCACAGGCAAGTTATCCATCAAATATTTTTCCAAGAGTTGATTTTGGTCATTGGAGTTTATCAAATATTAATTCAATTAGTATTAGTGATCCAGGTTCATATGAAGGTATAACATGGGGAGGAACAAACGCCAATTGGTCCGTTGATGTTTCTCCGCTTTCAAGAACAAATATAGATGGTAATCTAAATCTTTATGGTACAAGTCAAAATGTTGCTATTTGGCGACCAACATTGTTTATATCAAATTCTACAAGATATACAGTACTAACTCCAAATCATGGCGGTGGCTTAGATGTAACTACTATTGGAGATCTTTCAGCAAATATTACATTTAGTCCTAGTGGAAATTTTGGAATCGGTACTTTATTACCCAATACAAAATTAACAGTTTTTGGTAATATCTCATCAAGTAATATTATTTTTGATTCAAAATCAAATAGTAATCAATGGTTTGAAACATATACCAGCTATAGTTCTATAAGTTCAAACGAGAGAGAAGCTAGATCATTTGTTAATAATAATAGTTCTAATATTTTAAATGTTAATAGTAAAGTAAATACAACATCATCTAGTTGGGATAGTGCTTATAGTAGTTGGAATAGAAATAGTGGATTAGAATTAAATGTAAGAAGCTTTGTAAATTCTAACAGTTCTAATATTTTAAATGTTAATACGAAGGTTAATAATACTAGTGCAAATTGGGATAGTGTTTATTCTTATATAAATCAAACTAGTGGATTTGAAGAAGATCAAAATGAAGTTGTTTCATTTATACTTTCAAATAGTTCAAATATTTTAACTGTTAATAGTAAAGTTATAACCACATCAGCAAATTGGGATAGTGTTTATAGTAGTTGGAACAATACTAGTGGATTAGAATTAAATTCAAGAACATTTGTAAATTCTAATAGTGCTGTAATAAGAAATGTTAATACTTTAGTTAGTAGTACTTCTTCTAATTGGAATAGCG
>JACCDP011276087.1_pt1 | contig 94724 bp, 127 predicted proteins | sample 7445841 | NCBI WGS metagenome assembly JACCDP01 (sample SAMN15323441, study PRJNA562643) | freshwater metagenome | isolation source: river surface water | place: USA:Blue River Watershed | collected 2017-08-17
GGGGAATGGTAATGAACGAACGAATTCGAGATATTAAAGATAAACTCTGGTCAGAAGAATATTGGAACAACCCAAATACTGACAAATTATTGTCAGCACAGTTGAACAGGTTCGCCGAGTTGATTGTGAGGGAATGTTGCGACTTGTTAGAAACGAGTTTACCGTATAATCCACAACAGAAAATGATTAAGAAACATTTCGGAGTTGAAGAATGAACGAAGATACCCAGACAATCAATTTAAGTGTGGCGGATGTAGAAGAACTGCTTAAATTTGTTAAGGAAGCAGGAGTTCAGCACTTTACAGTTCACAAAACAAATTGTGCCGGAATTGGATACACACTAGAAGTCGAGTACCCGCAAACTCAGTTCGGCAAGTCAGGTACGTTTAAAGCAGAACTAGTCGGGGTAGACCAATGGTAAAAGTCCTGTGTCCTAAGTGCGACGAACGTTTCACTTGTTGCGACCATTGCTTACATTACCAATTTAACGGTGACGATCGAGGTCGATATACCGGCGATGGATACTGTACACTACACAAAAAGCCAATGGATCCTGGAGACGACTGTGACGATTATCATTGCGGAATGAGCGAAATAGATGAAGACTCGTGAAGAAATTATCACTAGTATGTGTTATACTTACAGACACGACTACGGACTAGTAAAAGAAGCAGACCCCGGGGGTTATACTTTTCCGCTCGAGTCGGGTATGACACAAAGCGAGCGTACAGCACTTTGGAAACAAATGGCACAAATTTTTGATAACGATATTAAACCTATTTTAGAACATTATGAGAAAACTAACCCCAGCGGAAATTCTTGAAGATTGTGTTATGCAACTGCATACGGTTGCACATCACGTTAGCGAGCACGTAGGGACAGGTAAATTAACCGACGATATTAGAAATTGTGCAGATAGACTAAGTGTGCTACTGCGTCCGTTTGATGTAGAAACAAAAGGTGACAAAAATGTTTAAGCAAGTATTAGAAGCGTTTGATTATAAAATTTCTGGCGGCAGCGAGCATATGTGGGGCTGTTGGCCCGATGCACGGTTCCTTGATTTCGAAAGCGATTTTGCTCACGGTAGTTGCGTTTACTCTACAGTAGACCAAACTGTCTACTGTGTAGAAGTAAATGCAAAAGATGATGCCGCAGGCACAACAGCATACCGTTGGCTTAACCCGGAATTTAAGGATCTGTACGTCGGGGAAGCAGAAGATCGCGGGGTTGACCACAAGAAAGCCTGGGACGATGTGACGTGGAATGACACAGACCAGCTAGCAGATATGCTAGAAAAAGCTAATGCAATTATGAATGGACAGGATTTCGATCCTCGAGTATCAATTGAGCTAGATTTCACTGATGAGGACTTGCTACTGTTTATGCGAGCAGCTCACGAACGTGATATGACGTTTAATCAGTTTGTAGAAACTGCCCTAGAGGAAATGATTGCTCGTTACAAAGAAGATCCAGAATCCTTTAAGGCACAGTATGCAAACAATTCTAACTGATGTCGACGGCGTCCTGCTAGACTGGGAAGCTGGCTTTGAGCAATGGATGCTACGCCGAGGCCACAAGTTTAACCCTAACGGCTACGGACATTTTCGTGTAAGTATTCGTTACGATATTGCAGAGGACCTTGCAATGGATCTAATTCACGAGTATAATGAAAGTGCTGCTTGTGGTTTTCTAAAGCCATTGCGCGATAGTGTTTATTATGTAAAGCGCCTTAACCAAGAACACGGGTATCGATTTAACGTGATAACTAGCTTTGGTACAGATCCTTATGCAATTAAACTGCGAGAACAACTGCTAGTATCTACCTTTGGTGACATTTTCGATTCCATTGTTTGCTTAAACATAGGCGAACACAAGGAACACGAACTAAGGAAGTATGCACAATCTGGTATGTATTGGATCGAAGATCATCCTCGAAATGCACAAATAGGCAAGCAAATGGGTCTAAATTCTGTTCTAATTAGACACGATTATAACCAAGGACACGATACAGGACCTTTTGCAATATCAACCGTAGATAATTGGAAACAACTTTACACATTGATTACAGGTGAATGATATGGAACTAAGCGAGATTATTGTTACTTTCTTTATGGCATATGCAGCAGGATACATAGCTACTAAGATAGTAAGTCACTTTATTATCAACAGAGCCAAAGACCTAGCTGCTAAAGAAGCAGAAAAGGTGCAAGACTATGTACTTAACAAGTCTCGCTATTTCTATATCGAAGAGGTTAATTCTAGTTCAGGTAAGATGCTGCTAGTATACGATTACCTTACAAAAGAATTTGTCACCCAAGGTATTACTAAAGACGAGTTAAAGGAAAAATTGTCAATTGAATACGGCGATAAAGATCTGTACTTTGTAAAGAACGACGGTAATTAATTTACCAGGAATAATACATAAAGGTACTATCTCTCGGTAGTACCTTTATTGCATTTTTGTATTGGATTGGATAAATATCTTAGACGAGAAGCAAAGCGTCTGAGGATTTATATGAGCAACGGATACGAAATTAGACTAGAACTATTAAGAATGGCAAAAGAAGTACTTGCCCAGCGTTACCACGCAGAATGTGAGAAAGCACGTTTGGAATGGGAAGCGCACAAAACTGGCTCGATAGAATATCCAGAAAAGTACACAATGCAAGATATCATTACCGAAGCCGTTCACCTAAACAAGTTTATTAACCAAAAGAATTGATTGGTTGAATTAACACTTGCAAAACTTGCAGTGACATAATACAATTAGAGTATGAGATGACAACTACTGTTATTTCTTAATTTAATTAAAGGATTGAAATTATGTCATTCGTTACACTAAAGACCACACAAAACCAGTTCCTAGAGCAATACCTCCGCGGTACTGGTAAGGCACTAAGCGCAGCTCAAGCTGAAGCTACATTCGGTATCAAGAATATCCGTGCTCGTATGACCGAGATGCGCCAAGCAGGTCTAAAGGTTAACCGTGCTGTCAATACAGAAGGTCGCAGTGCTTATAGCATTTCTGCTCGTGACCAAGAAGGTAGCCGTGCATCTAAGTTTGCTGCTTAATCAGTAACTTGCACACAAAATAGCACAGCAATTGACTGTGCTATTTTTTTGACTATATAATGTGTATATGTTAAAAGATCCTATTGTTATTACTGGCATCGGTATGTTAGATGCAAACGGCTATACTCCTGATATGTGCTGGAATAATTTATTACACGCAACTATACCGCCAGTTAATCAGGTAGACGAAGAAAAGTACACTAACGTTAAAGTTAAACGTGCATTTACAGTTAAGCCGTATATGAACAATTTAGACTTAACTGAACTACATCCTAGAATTTTAAGAACAATTCCGCCTGCTATGGCCGCCGCCTACCACGTAGCACATAATGCTATTAAAGATAGTCGACTAGAAATCAAAGGAACAAATTCAGCTTGTATCTACACTAGTATTGCAGATAGCAGAGAAGCGTTTAGATATGTTGCCGGATCAATGGATTCCGGTGTACAAAACTTAAACCCTTTTAAACAATTATGGGCAACTAGCCAATGGATGGCTGGATTTGTTGCTAGCGAATTTGAATTAACTGGACCTAATTTTCATACAGGTGCTGCTTGTGCTAGCGGGCTATCTGCACTTTATATAGCTAAATGCCTACTTGATTCGGATCCCACTGTAGAGTCTGCACTAGTAGGTGGTGTTGATATGGCAAGCGATAGGAGTTTCAGGTACTTTTTTAACTTGATTCAGGCATTGAGCACAGACGATGCTGATAATTGTTCACGCCCATTTGATAAAACTAGAAACGGGTTTGTTGTAGGTGACGGTGCTTGTGCTCTTGTTTTAGAACGTAAAAGCAAAGCCATTGCTAGAGGAGCAAATGTGTATGCAGAGCTTGCAGGGTTTGGAAATTTTAAAGAAAATGAAGATAGTACTAGCCCAAACAAAGATGGACTGGGATCTAAGACTGCAATGCGACAGGCTTTAGCAGCAGCAGATATATCTGCAGATTCGATTGATTACGTTAATGCTCACGGAACATCTACTCCTATAGGCGATGACATCGAAGCGGCTTCCATATATGAAATATTCTCAAGAAATATACCTGTCAGTAGCAACAAAGGAGCAATAGGCCATACGTTTGCAGCTAGCGGGCTATTAGAAACAGCGTATTCTCTTCTTTCGATGAAGTATGGAATCGTTCCTGCAAATAAAAACTGCAAAGATCCTTGCAATGCAGATGTTGATATAGTATTGAACAATAAAATTATGCCAGTGAATTCAGTTATGAAAAACAGTTTTGCATTCAACGGAAGGTGCATTAGTCTGGTGCTGAAAAAATGAATTCGTACCCATATCTAATTGACCACACTGTATATCCCTGGGCAGTAGTCTTAAAAGACAACTGGAAAATAATTAAACAAGAATATGATAGTTTTTGCTCGTATATAAAAGAAAACGCAGGTGGAAATAAAATAACAAGGCTAGTAAAATTAAACGAGCAAGCCCAGTACTCATTTCCAGTAGAAGTTCTACAAGAATCTATCAGTGTCACTGACTTAGCAGGCCAAAGAATAGCGTATGAAGTAAAAAGAAATAATTCAACAGCAGTGGTAAGCACGAAAGCAAATACAGAACTGTTAATCGAACGGCAATTTGATGTGTTGACTGTACCCGGTTATGAAAATAAAGATGTGCAGGTTAAATTTGCCTCTAATCCTTTTCTAAATTTTATAGAAGACATATATAACGGCACTTGGACAACATTCAGTTTATATAGCTTCGGATACCTTAATAAAGAAGTTGAATCTCATTTTCCGGAAACACTGAAGCTACTAAAAAATATACCAGGTCTAGAAACAGCTATGTACAGTTTACTAGAGCCGGGTACACACATTACTCCTCATAGAGGATATAGCAAAAATATATTAAGGTGTCACGTAGGACTTACTTCTAAGCAAGATGCGTATTTGAGGGTAGGGGAAATAAAATTAACCTGGGACGAAGGAAGCGTGTTTATATTTGATGATACTGAAGAACACGAAGTCTTGCATTCTGGAAACAGTCCTAGATTGGCGTTCATTGTAGATTTTAAAAGAGATATCTCCGAACCCTCGGATTACCCTGAGTTTGTGAATAAAAGAATTATGACAATGAGGTTAACTAAGAATAACTATAGGCGATGATTAAATTCTAATATCGCCTGCAAACGAGTTAAGTCGCTGCCTTAGTTCCGGTGTAGTTTCGCCTGTTATTTGCAAACAGATTCTAGGACTCATACCGCAGTTGGCAGTACCGTGGGGTAAGTTATGCCAAGGATGGAACATAATTTCGCCAGCACGCCATTGCTTCCAATATGTGTTACCTACACCCCAAACGTGTCCCCATTCCCAATCTTTAAGTTGAACTTCTACACGTGCCCATCGTTCTGGATTTTCATCCATTAAATGCTTGCTACCATTGTTGTTTCGGTTAGTAGTCAAATCGTCAAAGTGGAAAGGGAATACTTGCCCTGGTTGCTGCATATGAATTTTAATCAGCACACGGCCAGCAAAGCCAAACCAATCTACCATCTTGAATATAGTAGGAGCAACTGATCTGTTCAACACAGGCGGCATAATCCTATTCAAAAATACAGTGTTCTCATTCAGTCCAGTAGACTGTAAGTCATTCCTATCTAACTCTACTGTATAAGGGTCTTCGCCGCCCTCCATCTTTTTAAGGAAGTTCAAAGGTACACCGCCCTTGCTCAGTGCAATCAATTTATCCAATTCAGCTGCCCAATTACCAACAAAGCGACCAACAATGTTGAACTTGTTTTCTACATCATCTAATGGTTTTTGGGTAAATCCTGCTCGATCTGCCATAAACGCCCAGCGGCTACTGTAATTTGAAATATCAATGTTGCTCATACGAATATTTATGGGCATTTCTGTATTGATTTCGTGCAGCTAAATATATACAATACACACTACACACTGCTATGACAAACTACCCACACAAAGAAGAAAGCCGAGACGACGACTACGAATATAAGTCGATGCGAGATTCGGGCTATTACTTGCTAATGGATGAAATTACACAGGAAAGCTGTGCTGATGCAATCAAGTGGATCCTAGAAGAATCACTGAGCAAGAAGAAAAAGAAACACCTTAACTTAATCATTTCCAGCGGCGGCGGCGATTTAAGCAGTGCCTTTGCGCTAGTTGATATCATCAAAGGTGCAAAGATGCCTGTTCATACTACAGGTATTGGACTAGTTGGATCAGCAGGCCTTGTTATCTTTTTAGCAGGTGCTTACCGTGTATTAACTCCTAACACAAGCGTATTGAGTCATCAATTCTCTTGGGGAGCAGATGGTAAGGAGCACGAACTGTTTGCAGTAATGAAAGAGTTCACTCTAACAAAAAATAGGATGCTAACTCACTACCGTAAGTGCACAGGTCTCAAAGACAGTGAAATTAAAAAATACTTACTTCCTCCAGAAGATGTTTGGCTAAGTGCAGACGAAGCTCTTAAACTTCATATATGTGATGAAATAAAAGAGATGTATTAATGGACGCAAGTCGGCTATTATTATTCCTTAGCCCGTGGGCACTAGAAGTTAGACAGCATATCCCTAGTACAACATTGGGTGTATTCCCTTTTTACCAAACTGTCTCTCGATTAAACTACAAGCCCGATGTATTTAACTGTAAACTTTACGGAGAGTCAATCTCCAACATAGCATCATTGGCCTATGACAACAGTACATTCTCGCAAGTTGCAGATGCACGTGCAATAGACCTGTTACAGAAATCTTACTGTAAAGACAACGTATATGTTATGTGGAGTGGCGGCATTGATAGTACCGTTGCACTAACTTCCATATACAAAAACTGGCCAGTAGAAGACTTAGCAAAGTTAACTGTACTGTGCAACAGCGTAAGCATAAAAGAAAACCCCGAGTTCTTTAAACTGATTGTTTCTAAGAAAACAAAAATAGAAACGAGCACTCCGAGGATAGAACAATTCTTACGCAAAGGTATCGTCGTTACGGGCGAACTAGGAGATCAAATTTTTGGATCCGACATTGTCGGTCAATGCGTTAAGTTATTCGGCGAGGACGTAATGCACAAGCCTTGGCAAGAGTATGCACCTCGCTACTTTGAGTCTATTGCTGCTAACGGGTTGCAAGGATACGAACAATACAGGCCAATAGTAAACGAATCCTTGTTCGAACTTAAATCTGTATATGATTTCTTTTGGTGGCTTAACTTTACACAAAAGTGGCAGCACGTACAGCTACGAACATTGACTAGCAAGACTTGGACTAGCCCGGCAACTAGTTTTAAAAATCTAATACATTTTTTTGATACACCGGAGTTCCAACTATGGAGTATACATAATCATCATCTTAAGATAAAAGACACTTGGACCAGTTACAAGTTCACTGCTAAGGATTACGTAATCGACTATACAAAAGATGATAGCTTCTTAAATAAAAAGAAGGTGCCTAGTTTAATCAACCTGTACGCAGGGTATGAAACGAACTGGGCGATAGATGAAAATTGGAACTACTTAGATAAGAACCAAGCCCTACAAAGATTACGATGAATTATCCTATATTAGTTTACATAGACCAATCAACTGGCAGAGTTGCTAGATGGACTGCAATGCGCCCGCATACTTGTCCTGCAGACCTTGACGATTTTTATTGGGTAGTAGTACAAAAAAATTCCTTCCCTGATGTTCCTGCTGTAGATAAAGGCATACATTTAATACAGCACTCGTTAATGGGCGGGTTTTCAGTTGAAGCAGGTCAAATTCCTGCAGAAGACATCGCCAGGATAGAAAGCCTAAATGTAGTGGCAGATTGCCTAGAACAGTTGTCTAGGTCAGTATCATATATGCGCTACTTAAAAAATAGGAACTTGTTCTCTAATCCAGAGCTGATGCCTTTGTACATTAAGGAAATAGAAGAATACAGAGAGACAATGGCCATTGGCCCGCTACTTGGCAGCTTAGTCGACGACGACGCCGATGTGCCAATGGCGATAGAAGAATTCAAAATAAAATATTTGACTTACCAAGACTTTTTAATACAGTCAGAAGCAGTGTATAATAAGTGGTCACGTAAGATTAAACAGTCACCCAACCCTGTTGAAGTGTTAGAAAAAATGAAGTCAAGTATAGGTCCGTTCATAAGGTAAAAGAAAATGATAGTTGCAAACTCAATTGAAAAATACGACAGTATGTATCCAGCTGGTGCATACTTGGTCACAAGCACAGCGCCAATGACTGTTAAGAATACTAAATGGTTTGGCTTGTATGGCTATAGCTTTGGTAACAGTAAAATTAAAATTGGCTCTAAGACTCACAAGCTAGATGCCGGCCAATACTTTAGCTTCTTTGTAAAGGAAGAAGGCTTTAAGGCAGAAACTGATGATAAGTTAATGTTAGTTGTTCGCTTAGGCTACAAACCACAAAACACTACCGGTTGGGTAGAGGAGCAAGGTCGTTTAGTTTACATCGATGGATGCAGCGATAGCTTGCTAATCTATCCTCCACGTCAAGGTGATCCTAGCTTGAACTTATTATACTTCCCGCCTGGCATTGAACAAACTGCACACACCCATCCTAGTATCAGATTAGGTTGTGTAATTGAAGGCCACGGCCACGCAGATGTTTGGAAAGACGGTAAAAAGGAAAGCATCCCCTTACAAAAAGGAAAAATGTTCTGTTTGGAGGAATCCGAATTACACCGATTCAGGACAGCAGAAGGTCAACCAATGACTGTTATTGCCTGGCATCCGGATGGGGACTGGGGCCCGACAGACCACAACCACACAATGTTGAATAGAACATATGTGAATAAATAAACTATTGCTTTAAGCACAAGTTTTGTGCTATTATTGTAATAGATTGAGCCGGACTAGCTTAAATAACTATTCCGGTTTTTTATTTTCTAACTATCAAAGGAGACGATATGACTAAAACAGAAAATATCCTAAGATTGCCAATAGTAATCTTAATTTTTGCGTACATTGCTTTCACTTTAGGAAGGAATGACACACAAATTGTAGACACGTTCAGAGCGGTGTACACCTATGTGTCCTCACTAGGTACAAGTACACAGGAACCTGTAGCCAAGAATGTCGACCCACGCGAACTAAAATGTCTAGCTGATAACATTTATTATGAAGCTGGCAACCAAAGTGACCTGGGTAAAATAGCTGTAGCTCGTGTAGTTATGAACCGAGCAGAAGAAGCTAGCGGACGTTTTCCTACCAGTGTTTGCGGAGTTGTTTATCAAAAGATAAAAACAACTTGCCAGTTTAGTTGGGTTTGCGCCCACAAACGCCCTGCTGTTAACACAGAGTTATACGATGCGGGCAAAGAGATAGCATACAAGATCCTAGCTTACGATAGCTTTAAAGAAGGATTTCGCGATATAATGTTTTACCACGCAGACTATGTCAATCCGGGGTGGGGTAAAAGATTAAAGCAAGTGCTTAGAATAGATAATCATATCTTTTACACGTACAAGGATTAAGCTATTCTGCTCGTTAGGAAAGTTGATAAGTAATTAAACTACCTAACGAGCAGTTAGTACAAACATATGTCTATTTTAGTATTTTTAATCGCAGTATTCTTAAGTGCAATCGCAGCCTATTACAGTGTTATGGGTATGATTGCAATTTTCGCCAGTGCTGCTATGCCTGTCGCATTAATGGCTAGTGGACTAGAAGCAGCAAAACTAATCACTGCTAGTTGGCTATACAGAAATTGGTCTATTGCACCTAGGTTTTTAAAATATTACCTAAGTATCGCAGTAGTAGTCCTTATGCTAATTACCAGTATGGGTATCTTCGGCTTCCTTAGCAAAGCCCATATGGATCAAACAATGCTTAGTGGCGACAGTGCTGCTAAGATTGCAATCTATGACGAAAAGATAAAGACTGCTAAAGATAATATCGATGCTAACAGAAAAGCCTTAAGGCAGTTAGATGAAGCCGTTGACCAAGTAATGGCTCGTAGCACCGATGCACAAGGTGCAGACAAAGCAGTTGTAATTCGCCGAAGCCAACAAAAAGAACGAACTCGCTTACTCCAGGAAATCGAAGTTGAGCAGAAAAAAGTAGCTGCACTAAGCGAAGAGTCTGCACCTATACGCAGTGAGGTACGTAAGATAGAAGCAGAAGTCGGCCCTATCAAACATATTGCTAAGTTAATATATGGCGACAACATTGATCAAAACCTGCTAGAAAAAGCCGTTACCTGGGTTATTATTCTGTTGATATTTGTTTTTGATCCGCTTGCTGTACTACTGTTAATTGCTGCAAACATTAAAATGGTGCCTGTAACAGAGCCAGAGCCACCTAAGCCTAGTAAGTTTAAAATCCTTGCAGAAAAGCTAAAAGGTATTAAGTTACATAAGTTCAATTTTCCTAAACAAGAAACACCACAACAACCGGTTATTACTGACGAAGAAAAACAAGCGTTAGCGGAAGTAAGTACAATACTAGCAGACTCCCCTGTGCCTGTAGTTAAACCTAAACGCATTCGCAAAAAGAAAGACGATAAAGTAATAGACTTTCCTCCTGTAGTTCAGGAACCTGTTAAGAAGAAACCTGCTAAGAAGAAACCTGTTGCAGTTAAAGAACCTGCAAAGGTGCTTACAGTAGAATTACCTAAAACTGTCAAACAGAAAAAGGATGACGCATTAAATAAAGTTAAGAAAATTGTTGCAGATGATGCTGTACCTTCGAGTAAAATTAAAGTACAATCAACTACAACAGATTTAGAAGAACAGTATAAGAATATAGTGTCAGACTTAGCACCTAAGACTAAATCTAAAAAATCTAAACCAACAGGATGGTTCCCGCCAACTAAGAAATGAGTAAAGAAGTAACAAGTTCATATATAGTAACTCCCCCGACAATTTTTATCCCTAGGGAAGGATTGTCGTTAACTGTACTAAGCAGAGACGAAAAGCTAGTAGATGACATATCTCTATTTTTAGAAAAAGCATTGCCCGGTACTACTGTAGTTGTATACTCAGACTACGAAAGCAAAGGCGACGATAATTGGCCCTGGACTTTCCAGCAAATGATGGTGTCGGATTTTATTGTAGTGGATTGTTCTAGCGCAACACAATTTGAAATGATGATTGCACTAAGTCAAGGTGTATCTAATAACGTTTGGTGGATGAACCCAGATGACTTGTCTGACAACCTTGCTGCTCTACTAAATACTTCTGGTGCCAAGATGGCAGAAGATATAGAAGAAATATTTGCAATAATTAGCAGTGGATTGTAATGGCGGATACTGAAGATTACAATAGCTACAAGAAGTTAAGTTGTAGCTTTTGCGGCAAAGATCGCGATCAAGTTAGTAAAATGGTAGCAGGTCAAGACGTATACATTTGCGACGAATGTATCGAACTCTGCCACAGTATACTAACTAAAGATGCTGCAACTGAGCAAAAATTAAAACTAAAAACTCCCAGAGAGATACACCAGTTCCTGGACCAATATGTTATCGGACAAGAGTTTGCCAAGCAAGTAATTGCTGTTGCAGTTTATAATCACTACAAAAAACTTATCAGTGCTGCCCGTGAAGATGCAGTCGAACAAGATAAGAGTAACATCCTATTAGTAGGCCCCACAGGCAGCGGCAAGACACACATTGCTAAGACTATCGCTAAGATACTTGACGTTCCGTTTGCAATGGCAGATGCAACAAGTATTACAGAAAGCGGTTATGTAGGAGACGATGCAGAGCACGTAGTATTTAGATTACTACAGGCAGCAGGCGGCGACGTAGCTAAAGCAGAACGTGGTATTATCTACATAGACGAAATCGACAAGAAGGCTAGAAAAAGCGAAAGCTCAAGCATAACCCGAGATGTGTCAGGCGAAGGTGTACAGCAAGCTCTGCTAAAAATTATAGAAGGTACTGAATGTAAAGTACCTGCTAACGGCGGGAAGAAAAACCCTAACGCAGAAGGTATTATAGTTAACACTAGAAACATCCTATTCATTCTAGGAGGCGCATTTGTCGATTTAGAGCGTATTATTGCTAAACGCAAAAACGCAGGATCTACTATGGGCTTTGTGTCTGTGCCCGAAGTAGAAGAAGTAGATTCATATTTAGATGATATTGAACCAGACGATTTAGTTAGGTTTGGACTAATTCCAGAATTTGTCGGACGTCTACCTGTCATTGCAAGACTAAAGGAATTGAATAGAGACGAGCTTGTTACAGCATTAAGTTGTCCAAAAAACAGTTTGGAGAAACAATTCGTTGACTTGTTCAATATGGATAATGTAGAATTAGATATAACACAGGATGCAAAGTTTGCAATGGCAGACTTATGCTTAACTAAAAAGCTAGGTGTCCGTGGATTAAGGAATATTTTAGAAAGAGCATTACTATCTTGCCAATACGAATTACCGGAATTGGAACAACAAGGTGTAGAACGAGTAATAGTTACTCAAGAAACAATTATGAACAACACACAACCTGAATACGTGTTCAAGGAAAGTTCCGAGAATTAATATGTACAATTCTCAACCTAAGAGTTTTGGAAACTCTAACTTTAGGCAAAATCGCCGTTCCCCATTTAAACCGCAGCGTGATCACTTAATTAACGAAGAGATCCGTGCTAGCACTTTACGTCTAGTATCAAGTACAGGCGAGCAATTAGGTGTAGTTGATAGACATCGTGCGCTATCTATTGCACAGGAACAACAGTGCGACTTAGTATTAGTAGTACCTAATGCTCAACCACCTGTATGTAAAGTAATAGAATACGGTAAGTTCATTTACGACGAACAGAAGCGTAAAAAAGAACACGACCGTAAACAACGAGAAAACCGCGTTGAAGTAAAAGAGTTTCAATTTAGAACTGTTATCGATGCACACGACCTTAGCGTTAAAGCTAAACGTATGCAAGAATTTATTGATAACGGTGATAAATGTAAAGTAGTTATCACTTTCCGAGGACGTGAAAATTCAGACCCTAATAGGGGCTCTGCATTGATAACGAAACTTTTCGAGTTGCTCACTGACGCCCAAATTGAAAATAAGCCAGAGCTCCACGGAAATAAAATGATCATTATGATTGTGCAAGCAAAGAAAAAATGAGAGATAAACCAAGAAAAACCGGCCTTACTGGCAGCAGAGTTGAAGTACACAACGACAACGTTGAAAAAGCTATCCGTACTTTTAAAAAGAAAATTACAGAAAGCGGCAAACTAATTGACTTGCGTGAACGCGAATTCTTCACTAAGCCTAGTGTTATCCGTCGCGAAAAACACAAAAGCGCAGTACATCGTTACAAGAAGAAAACTGAAAGCGACTCACTACCTAAAAAGTTGTATTGACTTTTAGTAGCGTTAGATTCTATAATAAATACAAGTGAACGCCTATAATAGGGTTCACTTTTTAATCTTGCTTTATAAGGAGAAAATTATGACTAATCTAACTCGTTTTGATACGAACGCTCTACGAGCACTAAACCGTAGCCTAGTAGGCTTTGACCAAATGTTTGACGCATTTGACCGAGCACAACTAGCTGCAAACACTAACAACTACCCTCCATACAACATTGTACGCACAGCCGAAAATCAATATCAAATTGAGATTGCTGTGGCTGGTTTTGTATTGGAAGAAATTGATGTTTCCGTTGATCAAAACAAACTAACCATTCGTGGTGAACGCAAGCGTGAAGACGATGCAACCTACGAATATCTGCACAGGGGACTAGCAATGCGTGACTTCGAGCACACATTTACCTTAGCAGACCATATCGTTGTTATTGATGCTAGCATTAATAACGGCATCTTGACAGTTCGTTTAGAGCGTCAAGTACCCGAGGCATTAAAGCCTCGTCGAATCGCAATTCGAAACTAAATAAACAAGGGGGAGCAATCCCCCTACTACACACTACAGAGACAGCTATGGCTACACTAACAGCAGAAGAACGAAAGACTAGTACCTTGATTAAACCACCAAGTATGTACAAAGTCGTCTTTAACAACGACGACAAGACTCCGATGGAATTTGTAGTTGAAATCTTAATCCATCTGTTCCATCACGAACGTGTCGTAGCAACAGCTATTATGGAAGAAGTACACCTCAAAGGCAAAGGTGTTGCTGGCGTATACAGCTATGAGATTGCAGACCAGAAAGCAATCGAAGCAACTAGCCTAGCACGTGCAAACGGCTACCCATTATCTGTTACTATCGAAGTTAACGAATGATGCCTTATTTTGTTGAAGCAGCCTGCAAGTACAGTAGGCTAGCTGCAATAATCTATCAACCAAATCACCTCAAGCGGTTTAATGAAACTTATAAGATCGAGAAGGTGATAGACACTAACGGCATCTATGCCGTTATTTTACGAGACAAAACAGAACGTGTTATTGTTTTTCGCGGTACAGATTTAGAAACTGCAAAGACAATGCGGCCCAAGTTAGAACCGTTAGTGGATCTTAGCGGAGGCCAGTTTGTTAAAAAATACTACCTACAATACGTAAGCATCCTAAATGAGTTAGTTGCACTCAACACAGGAGACGGCTTGCCCTTAGTAACAGTAGGACATAGTGCCGGCAGTCCGTTGGCTGTGCTAACTGCACAAGCATATGAAGCAACTTCATTTTGGTGTTACGGCAGTCCTCGTTTTGCTGACCGTGTATGGTGGAAGCAATCTGGTGCAATAGGATATTTCTTTAATCACGACAGAGATACTATTACCTATACTCCACATAATACTAATATCGTTACAGGCCCATACAGATATTATATTATCGATAATAAAGTTACAAGTAATTGGACATTACACTGGATTAAAAATTGGATCAAATATACAATTAAAAAGCCAGGAGATAATTGGGTTAATAATCACCGTGCTGATTTTTATTATATTAATCTAAAAAAAGCATTAAAAGCATTATGACTGTTAGAACTAAATTTCTACTTAGTTTACCTATTACTGCATCTGACATTGAGTTTCTGCGTAATCCAGAAATTACAGTAGAAATTGACAGGGATATTAAGAAAATCGACTTTAATTATGGTGAAAACGTACAATATGTAGCAAGTCATAGTAAAGTACTAATCACTGCTCTTGACGAAAAAGAAGAACTGATGCTAAAATTACGCTTCGGTGATAGATTGCAAGTAATTGAAAAGTATTACATTTCGTAACATCCAAAATTTGACCCGAAATTCGTTTTATCGTATAATACTTGTATGATGAAACGCAAGCGCAGACAAGACACCAACCACGCTGTATACGTTATTACCAACACGGTGACTAACGAGCAGTACATTGGCATCACTGTATGCGGTCAACAGGTAGCCAAAGCACTCAAAGTTCGAGTTCAAAAGCACATTCGTCGTGCATTGACTGAGAACAAAGATTGGGCGCTGTGTGCTAGCATCCGTGAATACGGACCGGAGTCTTTTACTTACGGACTGGTAGAAATTGTGCGTGGCCGCAAGCCTGCACACTCTCGCGAACGTGAGCTGATTGCTCTTTACACTCCTGCACTCAACACTCACTGATTAGGCAAATAATCAATTTGAGTGTATAATGTATACTTGTCAACAAAACAAGGACCTGGCGATGATGCACCTTAAAGTATCTAAAACTATTGCGGCGCCGGCACCTACTAAGTCGTATGCCGACAGCATTAACGAGAAGCTAGAATCCGAAAAAAGCATTTACCTAGAATTACCTGACAGGATTAAGCAAGCAATCGAGCTCGCGCCTGCAACTAAAGAGAAACTGTTGGATTCTGTCGTCCAATTTAAGAAAAAATATGTGTTGACTGCGTGGGATGATCTCGGGTTATGCCGAGCAGAAAAAACAACTCTAGATAAACTTCTTATTGACGCTACTTTTCAGCGAGAACTTGAGCTCGCTCGCGCCTGTATGTATGTCGAGCATTTCCTGCCTTATAAAGTAAGCCCCCTCTTCGTATACGAAGTTCCAGAAATTCCCGGTAAGTATGCAGTTTGGGAGGGTCAGCATACTACAATTATGTTGTTTATTATTGCAGTATTTGCTCTAAAGCTCGATCCTAAGGACTGTGTTGTACCTATTGCAATTTTTAAAGGTACAACTGCACAACTACGAGATTCGTTTATCGGTCTGAGCACTGTTGACAAACAGCGTATGGATGCTATTGATATTTTTCAACAGCAAGTTCGTGGCGTCTTAGTAGATAAAAGTACAAAACCTGAATGGGAGCTTGTAACCAAGAAGCAGAAAGTACTAGCACGCCACGGACTGTTTGTCACCCACAATAAATTCGGTAACACTAAAAAACCCGGGGCGTTGACTCGTTTACAAGAAGTAACGGACCTTTCTTATCCATATGAGGTTACGGAAGCCTTTGCAAAATATTTCAAATATGTGTGCAATAGTTCCAGGCCAGCGCAACCTAAAGAGGTATGGATGATGTATGAATATTTTAAGTTATTGTCTCCTACTGAGCTAACTGATGACTACATTAAAGCGGTAGCAGACAGCATCAATGCTTCCTTCCCGGGAGGCAAAGTAAAATTCGACACAATTTATAAAGCTGCTAAGTCCAGTTATACTAAGTGGTATAAAGCAAAAAATAAATCAACGGCGGGAATTTCCTTCGCCGAACATAAAATTGGACTAACATTTATTACAGCTCAAATTGCAAAGAATCTAAAAAAGCCGCACAAGCCTGCTAAGTTGCTTGCTAAAGATCGGCTGTGGCCAGTAGCTGCCGGAGACTTACTATGACACTAGTTGCAGATCAGTTAGCTTCTTACATTTTAGGAGACACAGTAGTATGCCCTGAGGTTCTGATAGACACATATAAAGATTCATTTGTGCAAGTGTGTAAAGTAGTAGAAGACTCATCTGGCAATTGGATGTATGCAGAGATCAACGAGGATGTAATGTTTGATACCCACACTAGTTGGGTGTACTTTATCGTCGACAATGGAATTATCAAAAAAGTAGGAGAGACTGGTCTGCAACTAGGTATCAGGGAATTCCAGGCGAAAGAGTGTCAAGAAGTGCAACCTATCTCTAGCACAAAATGTAGGTTTGGCAGATATAGGCGTCACGGCGGCACCGATGAATTTGTTAGATCAAGTCTGTCTGCTAGTGCAAAGGCAGGCACTGTTACACTGTGGGCACATCGATGCGAAACGATGCTAGTCACGCATACGATTGCGGGGGAAACCTTAACACTATTATCAACTGTGCACAAAGATTTAGAAACCACTCTAATTGATAAAATTGAATCAGCAACCGGCACTAAATTGCCACTTAATAAAGTAAGGAAATAAAATGAACGAACTAGACTTTGACTTTGCAGAACAACTCGAACAACTAGAGTTTGAACACCGTAGCCTTGGTATGTCAATTGACCAAGCACGTGCTAAAATTCAAGCCGATCCTAGTTTCCAATGTGAAACCGGCACCGAGTACATCCTAAAGCAACTAGCAACAGTGCAAGAGCTTTTCCAAACTAGCAGAGACAGAGAAGCGCAACAGTGCCTTAATCGTTTGCGTATGGCTTTGGTAGAGAATCTTCAGGTGAATAAAATCTAAAGTCTGCAACTAACATATAGCAAGTAATTCCGTTTGTATGGTTGGCATAGTAATGATAATCTTCTTTGTTAAACAATAACACGGAATTACTTAGTTTTTTATCTGGATACATATTCCATAATTCGCCATCAGTGACAACAATCAAATCGCGAGGAACGTCCAGGAATATTTGATAACGATTAACAGTGTGGTGATATACGCAGGCAGTATCTGCGTGACATCTTACAAAATTAGAAGGTTCTAATTTAATCCAATAACACCTAGCTAGGTTATCTATAGATTGTCCTGTATATTTTTCTATCAGAGAAAGTGTGTTAGGAAATAAATTGCGATTATCTTCTATTAGGTTAAACTCTAAATCTAAATTAAGTATATGAAGACTTTCAGTAAAATCAAAAGCGTTAAATCTCTTAATTCCAGAATGAAAATCTGGGTGCTTTCCGAATAATGAGTGGTTATCCGTTAGTTCTGACTTTAAGGTAATTAAATCAGAATCTGATACTTGACCTAATATTTTTGATTTTACTTTTCGATTTATATCTTTAAAACTTAACATACTCATATTTATAAGGAGCATATATGATTAATAACTTACTACAATGGCTAGGTACTGCAAGCCTGCTTACAATGTATGTACTGATGTCGTTCTTTAACGAGCTATATCCGCTAAATCTTGTAGCCGGTTTGCTAGGCGGATCTTTCTACTTAGCTTGGAGTTATCGTGTTGCAAATAAGCCACAAATCCTAGTAAACCTTGCGGGTATTTTAGTGTGTATTGCAGGGCTAGTTCGGGCTTGGGGATAATTTGACCGAAAAATCCAATTCCTGTATAATACATTCATAGCGTAACAAAACAGGAATTGGAAATGCGTACACAACGATTGATCGACGGCCTTAACAATAGCCAAAAAATTCGTGTTATTGTTGCAGGCGTAGGGTTTTACACTACTGTGGGCGGCACTAGTGATATTATGACCCGTAAGCATCGTATGGCAGTGCAAACGGCACTGATGAATTTAGCCAGCAGCCGACAGCTTGCTATTGCAGTCGGCCGCAAGGAAGTTCCGGTCGGCTTTGGATTTAATTACAACTACACTGACGGTACAGAGCGTGATACTGTAGACGTGCAAGTTGACTTAGTTTGACTGAAAAATCCAAAAGTGCTATAATACTTACATAGACAGTTAAGCAACGGAGCAAAAAATGTTCACTGTAATTCGAGTTTATAGTATGAAAGAAGATGAAATGATTGCTGTGGTTACAGAAGGCCGAGTAATCCGTCGCTTCTACGGTGTAAGCGAATTTACAGTGGCGGACATTATGCAAGTCGCTGGCGCAGATGTTGTAATCGGCTCGTCTATGTCTCGTTCTAAATTTTCTAAAGCGTACAAGTAATTTGACCCGAAATTCAATCGGTGCTATAATACTTGTATTGCGTTAAACAACACAGGACACAAAATGATTAATTTCCAAACTACGCTGAACACAGACGGTACTGGTTACTGGAGTGACGCCACTAAGGCTGTTAATATTACAGGTTTTGTAGTTGACGTTTATCCCGATGACGATGGCGACGAACCGTTCGGCGAGTTGCGTGTGCATTTTGACACCGCCACGTGGGACGTTTACAAGGACGGTCTGATTTACACTGATCCTCGGTTCCTTAAAGAACTTGAACAGGCCTTGCAAGCACAAGGTTACGATACAAGCGATATGTCGTACAGTGAACAAGGTATGCAAGGCTCGGACTATGTGTCGCTGGATATTGGCGCTAAGTTTATTGCCAGTGTTGGCGTGATGACTGCTTAAATTAAAGGATTGAAAAATGCGTAAGATGGCTACTATCCGTCAGGTTGACGCTATTACCCCCATCGAAGGTGCAGATGCTATTGAAGTTGCTCAAGTGGGCGGCTGGAAAGTTGTAGTTAAAAAGGGCGAGTACCAACCCGGTGACCTTGCTGTATACTGCGAAATTGACTCTTGGATTCCGATTGAAGTTGCACCGTTCCTGCAAAAAGGCGACCGTGCATACGAGTTCGAGGGCGTTATCGGTAACCGCCTGCGTACTGTAAAGCTACGCGGCCAGATTTCTCAAGGACTTCTACTGCCAATGGCAGTTGCCGCAGGCAGCGAAGTAGGTGCAGATGTAAGCGAGATCCTTAACATCAGGAAGTACGAAGCACCTGTGCCTGCACAACTTGCTGGTGATGTTAACGGCACGTTCCCTAGCTTTGTTCCTAAGACTGACCAAGAACGGATCCAAAACCTATCTGCAGAACTTGCCGAATGGAAGGGTAAGAATCTAACTTGGGAAGTTACTGAAAAGCTAGACGGTAGCTCGATGACTGTGTTCCTGCGTGACGGCGAATTCGGTGTGTGCTCACGTAACTATGACTTGAAGCGCAACGAAGCTAACTCACTGTGGAAGACTGCCATTGCTAACAATATGGAAGTTAAGATGCGAGCACTAGGTGCTAACATTGCTATCCAAGGTGAGCTTATCGGCGAAGGCATTCAAGGTAACCCTTACAAGATTCGTGGACAACAATTCTATGTTTACGATGTCTACGACATTGATGCAGGCCGTTACTACAATGCACACCAGCGTCAGCGGCTAGTTAAGGATCTGGCACTTAACCACTGCCCTATTATGAACGCAGAGTTCCGCCTGGCCGCAGATACTACAATCGATGCACTGCTAGCAATGGCAGAAGCAAAGACTGTAATGCTGGATAATGGACCCGAGCGTGAAGGGCTAGTGTTCAAGTGCATTGAAATCGAAGCTAGCTTCAAGGCTATCTCAAACAAGTTCCTACTAAAGACCGGAGGTTAAAATGGTTAGGGTATTTGCGTTATTTTTTGTGTTAGCACTTTTGTTTTACTTTATTATTGCAGGAGTGCAACGGATGTCTGGCAAGGAGGCTCTTGCTTTGACAAAAATTGTAGGTTATGCTATAATTTGTTCATTGCTAGCGTTACTAGCAATGGGAACGATGGTAGTTTTGTTTTAACTTTTTAAAGGACTTTTATGAACCGCTTTGTTAAACTTTCCGTTATTGCCGCCGCAGTTGCTATGACCGCCGCTTGTACTCGAATCGAGACCGGTGAAGTCGGACTCCGCCGCGGATTCGATAAGCAAGTGTCAAATACCGAGCTTCTTCCTGGCTCTTTTAACCAAACCATCATCGGCGAGGTTATGACGTTCCCTATCAAGGACGTTAACGTTAAACTTGACGACCTTACTCCTCTTGCTAAAGACAACAGCACAATGAAAGACTTTGATGCAGTTGTTATCTATAACTTGAACCAGAGTCAAGTTGCAGAGCTTTACAACACCAAGAGCAAGGCCTTCCACGTCGAGCACAAAGGCGATACTTACCTGATGTATAACTACGTTATGCAAATGGCACGTAATGCTATCTATAAGGCTGCACGTGACTACGATGCTCTCGAGATGGCCGACAACCGTGCCGCAATCGAAGTTAAGGTTAAAGAGCTAATGCAGAAATCGCTTGCAGAAGAAAAGATTGACGGCGCAGTAGCTATCTCTCAAGTGCTAGTGCGTAATGTACAACCGGCCGACAGTGTGGTGGCTAGTGCTAACGAGCTAGTCCGTGCTAAGAACGAACTCAAGCAAAAGGAAGTCGAAGTAAAGACTGCCGAAGCAGAAGCTCGTCGCATTGCGGCCCTTAATGCCAACGCCGGCGCTATTCAGTATATGGATGCACAAGCTCGTATGATGCAAGCAGAAGCCGCTAAGATTACTGCCCAAAGTATTGCTAACTTTAAAGGCAGCACTTTGGTACTTAACGGTCAGACTCCTGTACTGAACGTAGGCAAGTAATATAAAAGATGCTACAATAGCTTTAGGGTTATTGTAGCAGTCTATATTATAGACATACTGTTTAAGGTAAAGTAATGAAAAATCTAATCGCACTTTTTGTAGCTTGTTTTGCAAGTGTGGCGTTTGCAGGAACCGCTAGTCAAAACGGTGCATACATCGATACAAGTAAACTGTCTAAGGCTCAGGTTGCCGAGCTTGCAGCCCAGGCCGAGAAGATGGCTAGTCCGGATCCGCAAACTGTATCTGCTACTGTACGTAAAGAAGCAGAAGCCTGGGGAGAGCTAGGTGCTAATATGGGCAAGGCAATGGTCGGTGCTGCCCGGGAAGTAGGTGTAGCATCAAACGAGTTTGCTCAAACTAGCCTAGGTAAGGTTGTAGTAGGTATTGTTGCCTACAAAGTAATTGGCAAAGACTTACTAGGTGTTGTCTTTGGCGCACTAATTCTTACTATTGGTTACAGTCTCGCAATATGGATTCTTACCACTAAGAGATGGAGTGATGTTCAATACGAATACGAACCTATTCTATGGGGTATGTATAAGAAACAGCGCATTCTTAAGTCTCACACAGACAGTGATGTAGTTACTACTAAAGTGATTACCGGCGGTATTCTAATTGTCCTAACTACTTTAGTCGGCCTTAAAACAATCTTCTGATATGAACAGCCCGTTTGATCCTATCTATTTGCCTTGTGGCAGTCAAGCAGAATTTGATGAGGGCGCAGGCTACGGGCACAGATGCTGGACCTGTATGGCAGTAGTGGGAAGTATAGGAATGCCTAGGGAATGTAAAGAAGAGATGGACAAGTATACCTTATTACAGGCTCTAGGCAGAAAAGTCAAATGGGATTATAATAAAGGTGAAGAATATGAAGCTACCACTAACACCCGGTGAGTATATGTTTGTAACAGGGCTCGTCTACTTTGTTGTCGGTACGTACGACATATTTGTAGATAGGTTTATTGAGCCGGAATGGCTTCAAATGATTTGGATTCTTGTATTGCTAGTTCCTGTGCTACTACCCATACCTAAGATTGTTCGTGGTACACCTTTTTGGAAAGTTAAATGAAAAACTTTGTTTATTTTATTGGATGGTTGCTGAAGCGAATGTTCGGAGGTATCATTCGCAAGTATTACGAATACGATAAATTTGTAGTCAATGAGCCAGGCATTGCAATTATGCCGACCTTGTTTATGTCGATTGTAGCGGCCACTGTAACAATGTTTTCTGTTGCACACACATACGACTTGAGCTTGCTAATGTATAGTATGCTGGTTGCAGGTATTGTACCGTTTGTAAACTACTTTCGTATCTTGCTTCGCGAACAGTATCGCAAATATATGCGTGAACAGGAAAAATTTCTTAACACTCTTAAAGGCTAAAAATGAAACAACGTGGATTTACTCTTATTGAACTGATGATTGTCATTGTTATGATCGGCATCGTCGGGGTCACTATTATGAACATTGTTATGGGCACCGCAGTAACTAGTTCAATCAGCTGGGGTGTCAATGGTATGACAGAAGGTCGTTGCATTGAAGGCTACAAGTTTATTGTCAGCGAACAAGGACAAGCACGTCAGATCCTTGATGAATTCGGTAAAGGCGTCAAGTGTGAAAATCCTAATGCCGGTAAGCCAGGCAGCTTCGGGAGTATGTAATGTTTGACTTCTTCCGCCGCCGTACTGCAAAAGAACTTATCAAGCAAGCTAATGAAACTTATGGATTACCAAAACCAGTAAAGGTACCTACTATGCCAACTACTACCAAGCCCAAACAAGATCAAGAAAATTATCGAATTGGTGTTCGCCCGGATGGGATGACATCTATTACTTTTATGGATCACAGCGGATTCAGTATGACACTTAGTATGAATCAAGCAGGCTGCGAACAAATGATTCGTATGATCCGTGCAACTTACCCGGAGCCAGTAGTAGATGATTTACTTTAACATTAACCTCCGTAAACCTAGCTGGTGGGACCGTTTTGAAAACATAAAAAGTTGGCACGGTCCTGCTGTACTTAAAAATAAGTACTGGGAAGTTCAAGTGTGCAAAACACCAGACTTGCTACGGATAGAAGTAGAGTTTACAATTAAGCAAGACCACGCAGGCTTAAACGTAGAGCTAGGCTTGCTAGGCTATCAAATTAGTCTCACTGTATACGATTGCAGGCACTGGGACGACGAAACTAACACATACAAGGTATACAATGACTGACAACACAATTTTACTGCTTATTATTACTGCAATTCTAGCCATTGCTACTCTAGTAATGTATTTTGGAATTAAGCGCTCTATGCGTAAAGCAGAGGAAGCCAGACTAAAGCGTGAACGTGCCCTTGAACAGCTTAAAGCAGAACGTGAAGCCAGTCGGAAGCGAATGGCAGGGCTGACTTATTATAAATCTACTCCTACTGCTACTAAAGCAGACAGTAAAGGTTCTAGTAGCAAGACTTACTATGCTCCGCAATCCTCTAGTTCTACGGACTCAGATGATTTGATTACAGCTATTATCTTAAATCAAACATTAAACAGCAATTCGGGAGTAGTCGGTGCTAGAGTTGACTATGTTGATAACAGCGTTACAGTAACCGAAGAACCTGTTCAGTCCTATCCGAAATCGAGTTGGGATAGCATCGGATCTAGTTCCTCGAGTTCCTCGTCTGGCGATGATGTAGGTTCGAGTTCAACTTGGTCTAAGAGCTCGAGTAGCTGGAGTAGTTCTAGCAGTGATATCGGATCGAGCTCAAGTTGGGACAGTAGTTCTAGCAGTGACTCTGGATCGAGCTCAAGTTGGGATTAACTATGGCACAAGAACAAAGCCCCCATTTAGATATTCTCGGACGAGAAATTACTGTCGGCGCACCTGTAGCAGTAAGTGCAGGTAACACTGGCTTAAAGATCTGCACTGTCAAAGCTCTTACCCCTAAGATGATTAGAGTAGAGCCTGTAAAAAAGCAAAAGACCTGGAACGGTAAAGACAAGACATACTTAGAATACGGCAATCAAATGGTCATCATCGGCGGTGAAGATGTATTAATGTATGTACTAAAACACGGACTATAAATGTTAGAAGCACTATCACCTTTTATATACGGATTTCTATTCGGGTACTTTGCCTATCCAATTTGGAAGATCTTGAAAAAGATTTGGCAAGAAGCTAAACTAGCTAAAGAGCAATGGCGACAACCAAATGAGTAACCTAGCAGAATACTTTGCCAAGAATAGATATCACCCTACGTGGCATATCGGCGACCGAGTGTTTGGCAAATGGAATAAGATTCCTTTTGTGGGCACAGTAGGCAACGACTCGCTAGTTAGCGAAGTAGAAGGACCGCGAGTAAGCGTTCATTTAGACTTGCCTATTGCATTTAAAGGCAATGTGCATTCAATGATTATTGTTAAGCCGAAAGAACTCAGGAAGTTTCCTGAGTTGGTAGAATCTACTAGCAAAGTTGTTACACGCAAATCAAAAAAATGACAGTATATATGTGCACAGTCTGCGGCCACGTACACGACGAGGACTCGGAAGGTAAATGGGTCGACTTGCCAGATACGTTTGTTTGTCCTGAATGTAACGTAGGTAAAGAACATTACGAACAACTAGAACTATGATTGTTGGCTTAGGCACAGATATTCTTCCTATTTCTAGAATAGAACGTATCCTAGCTAGGAACCCTAGAGCATTACCCGAGTTCGTGCTTTCTAAAAAAGAACTTATATCATATAAGCAGTTACCCGAACACAAACAGGCTAACTTTATTGCTAAAAGAGTTGCAGCCAAAGAAGCTTTAGCTAAAGCATACGGTACCGGTATACGTGACTTATCTTTCTGGAAAGAGCACACGATAGAAAATGACAGTTTAGGAAAGCCCGTTATTTCTACAGTTCAATACTACAACTGTCATCTTAGTATTAGTGACACATCTGAATATGTCACTGCTACTGTTATATTAGAAGATATTAAGGCCTAAGCCTTCGAAGTATTCCTGCAATATGCGAACAGTATCAGGGTGTATTAGCACTTCGTAGTGATTAGTGTAGAGTTCTACTTTCTGCATAGCATCGATACACTCTTGACTTTTTATAGTAACCACACCGTCGTTATTCATAGGAATCCACGGAACATTTCCTCGTGTAGTAACAATTTGTAGCCAAGGTACTGCTAGTGCACTGGCTATTTTTTTAGACTCTACGATTGGTTTACTGCGGTATCCTACATCTTTAAATAAAGAATACCAGGGATACATTAACTTAGCCCAATCAGCAAGCCCGCTGCCTCCGAAAGGAGTGCTAATGCTAGCTACAGCCTTGCAGCGGTTTCCTAAGTACTCAGATAAGTGCATTGCATATATTCCGCCTAAACTATGCCCTATAAGCGTAATAGGCCCTTCTATACTGTCTGCAATTTTCTTCATATCTTCTAGATTGTTATGAAAACCTGCACTGCTAGTATAGTCCACTAAGACTACTTTGTTTTTTATAAAAGTTTTCAAGTAGTTCCAGCTTTGGCTACTTGCGTTTGCTCCGTGTATTAATATGGTTGTCATAGGTCTTGAAAGAAGTGTAAATATTGTTGCACTATAATAATTTATCATAATATGAAAATATCAACCACCGTCATCGAACAAAAGCGAGCAGAGTTAGCTAGTCACCCGTTTTTAACTGGTCAGTACATTACAAACAAGCAAGACCTTGCTGAGTTTATGGAACATCACGTGTATGCAGTATGGGACTTTATGAGCCTTGCTAAAAGTTTGCAGCACAGCATTTGCCCTAGTTCTAACTTATGGCTACCTAGTCAAACGCAAAGGGCAGGAGCACGTTTCATTAACGAAATTATCCTGGCCGAAGAAAGCGACGTCGATGCTAGCGGTCATAATGCAATGAGCCATTTCGACCTATACATTCAGGCAATGGTTGATGTTGGTGCTGATCCTGGTTTTATTCTAGGTTTCCTTGATCAAGTTAGAGAGCACGGAATTGATTGGGCACTAGATAATGCAGATATACCCGGACCGTGTGTTCGTTTTATGCGTCATACATTTGACATAATTGCAACTGGCAAGCCTCACGTAGTAGCTGCTAGCTTCTGCTTTGGTAGAGAAACAGTAATCCCCCAAATGTTTATTAACTTAGTCAAGCAGTTAAAACTAGGCAAGTTGGATGCTCCTCGTTTCCATTATTATTTAGAGCGCCACATTGCAGTAGACGGTGAGGAACACGGCCCGGCGGCGATAGACCTTGTTAGCTTGCTCTGCGACAATGATCCTGTTAAACTAGTAGAAGCAGAAAAAGCTGCACTAGAAAGCATACAGGCACGTTATGAGTTCTGGACCGCAGTCAAAGAACGCATAACTTACTAATGAAACAAAAATACGTAGAAGCATATATGGACACGGCAAAGCGTTTTGCCGAGTTAAGTACAGCCAAGCGCCTGCACGTGGGCGCTATTGTTGTTAAAGACGATAGAATTATTAGCATTGGATACAACGGTATGCCTAGCGGTTGGGACAACAACTGCGAAGATAAGGAATGGATGTCTGATGCCGGCGGCTGGCTAGATCCCGACGAGATTGAAGAACGTTGGCCATTTGAAGGTACATATACGGACGACTTCGGCAACGAAATGCAAGGTCGATATAGGCTTGTAACTAAGAAAGAAGTACTTCACGCAGAACGAAATGCGATAGATAAATTGGCGAAATCTGCAGAGAGCGGCTTAGGGAGTTCTTTATTTGTAACGCATTGTCCGTGCCTCGAATGTGCAAAGAGTATCTATAGTGCAGGAATAGCAAAGGTATATTACGAATACGATTATAGAGTTACAGAAGGTATTGATTTTTTAAAAAAATGTGGTATTCCTGTAGTTAAACTAGTTCGATGATAAATAAAAGTGCAACACGGCGAAGCACTAATGAAACATTTACATCACATAATACCTAAGCATATGGGCGGAACAGACGACCCGGAAAATTTAATATCACTTACAGTGGCAGACCACGCAGCAGCACATAAAGAACTTTACGAGAAATATGGAAAGAAAGAAGATTTATGTGCATACTATATGTTGTCAGGGAGATCGCAAGATCCTGAGTTCGTAAAATCTAGAGCATCAATTGGAGGGACAGCTAGTTTCAATAAAAGAAAAGCAAATGGGTTACACAGTTCTGAGCTATTTTACGGAAGAGTTGTAGAAGAAGAGGAATTGCATCGTAATTGCTCAACTGGCGGAAAGATACAAGGAAAGCGTAATGCCGAATCGGGTCATATGCAACGAGTTCAAAAATTAGCAGACTGGGTAGCTGCCGGAAAAAAAGGAGGCGCAGCTACGATGGCAGGCGGAAAAGGATCCTTTGCTAATACCGAAATGAGATTGCAGTCTGCGAGCAAGGGCGGAAAGACACAGGGGCAGCGTAACGCCGAATCGGGGCATTTGCAGCGTATTGCATTACTGCCTAATCCTCGATCTAAAGGAAAACAATGGATTACCAATGGGATCGACAATAAAATGATTCAACGCGGTGATATCATTCCAGACGGGTATGCCTTAGGAAAAACGCAAAAGAAAGTCTAATTAAGTGTAAACTTAACGTCGTCCAAAAGTTTATAAATATTTTTATATTTGTAAACTTTGATGGCTAACACAATAGATTTTAGGCTACAACGTTGGCCCATTAATCCTAACTTACACGGCTTTAAAAAACGTCCAGGGCTTGCACCTTGGTGTTTAAGCCTAATCAGTAAGTGGGAATGGACCCGAATTAATGAATGGTTGAGCATTCACGGATATTGCGGACACTTAACAAAATTTACAAGACTCACAGAGCTAGACTTATTGTACGGGGAAGTAGTAGGAACAGAGTCTATCTTATGGATAGAGCCACACTGGCAGGCAAGTTGCTTAGACTATATCGATAGTCTACCTAAAAGAACTTATACTGTTGCCCTAGATGAACCGTATACACGCAGACAGGCAAGCAAGTTATTCACTGGCAATTACGAAATTTTTACAGGGTATAACTACGTCTTTGGTTCGTTTGCGGAAGAACAAGACGCTTTTATGGCAACTATCGGATGGAAAACATAATTTACCAGCGTCAGCGCTCAAAAGAAATATGCCTACAAATTGTAGATAAAGTCTACGTACATCACGCCCCGAACGTGATGCAAGTTCTTGACATCTTAGAATGGATAGAACGCAACTGTTTTAACGATTGGTATGTCGAGCACGACGACTATCAAATTGAATTTGGTTTTACTGATCCTATTGATAATCTAATCTATTGCAAAAGGTGGGGAACTACGTTATAATATCCTTATGGATATGAAACAGTCCCACATAATGTTAGACATCGAAACGCTTGCAACAGGGCCTAATGCCGTGATGCTAACTATAGGAGCTATTAGGTTCGATCCTTTTAGTGATGATAGCAACAGCTACAACGGCGATGTCATTACAATGGACACTTTCTATCGCAGAGTCGATCCCGAAAGTTTTACTTGGCCAGAAGCTCATATAGACGACGGTACATTAGAATGGTGGAGCAAACAAAGCGAAGAAGTGCGCGAAGAAGCATTTACTGAACTAGACAGGCACGACATTCGTGTTGTTATGCAAGACTTGTTCAAGTGGATGCAACAAGGATATCACAGTGTATGGGCTAACGGTCCTGCATTTGACATTGTTATCCTTGAAACAATCAATAAACACATCGAACGTGGCAATCCGTGGAAGTACTGGCAAGTGAAAGATGCACGTACAGTATATGGGCTAGTAGAACACGATCGTCCAAATCCACGCCTGCACCACGCACTATGGGATTGTTGGAGCCAGATTGTTGCGTTACAATCGTGCTTCCGCAATTTAAATCTTAAAGAGCTACCAAACTTTAAGCGATAACGTGTTAAATATCTACATCGGACTTGGCGTCACCCCGATTAATAAACTCTGCCGCCATCAAACTTGCTACTTTTAAAAGGAGACTAGAGATGGCAAATCAACCAATCGTATACAAATATACCAGCACTAAAGAATACGTAGATGCGTTTCCCTGTGCATATCGTCAATGGCGTGCCGACAGCCACTGCAACACAATTCACGGCTACAGTTTTAGTATGAAGTTTTACTTCGGTACTAATGATTTAGATGCACGTAATTGGGCTGCTGACTACGGCGGCCTAAAAGAACTAAAGAAGTTCTTAGAAGATCAATTCGACCATACGCTTATTGTTGCACAAGATGATCCAGAAATGGAAACATACAAACTGCTACAAGAAAAGAAGATGGCTAAAGTAATTGTTCTGCCTGCATTAGGATGCGAATCACTAGCTGACCAGCTATACAAGTATGTGAACGGCGTTTACATTCCTGAAATGTGGGGCGAAGGTGAAGCAAAGCGTCTATGGTGCTATCGTGTAGAAGTACGCGAAACACAGGCAAATATGGCTTTCAGAGAAGGTCATCGCGAGTGGAACGAAAACCTATTCGACTAAAATGAAACTGAGCATCTACGACATTAAAGGTGACGTTGTAAAAAATGACGACACTTATTTGCTTAAAGACAACAAGACATTAAAAAACTTAGTTGTTAGCTCTACTGAGCTAAGGCCCACTAAAGCTACCAGAGGACATAGCCACGCCGGGCAAGAAGAAGTATATTACATTGTATCTGGCACAGGAGAGATGCAAGTCGGAGATGCTCGGTTTAAAATACAAGGAGGAGATGTAGTGTTAATACCAGACGGTGAGTTTCATCGCGTGTTTAATACTTCTAACTCTCCATTGTATTTTGTATGTGTGTTTGACGGTAAAAGAAATCACTGATCTCGTTACTAAATAAAAACACACTTTAATTCAAAGGAGACATAATGTCAATTTTAAAGAAAATTTCCGATTTCTTATTCGGAGCAAAACCTACTCAAGAAGCAGAAGCTCCTTATAAAGTAGAAGCACCTGTGCAACAAGATCCAATGACTGGACTCGTTTACAATAACGTTGCAGAGCAACGTGCTTGGGACAAGTCTATGGAAAACTTAAAAGCAGAACAGGAGAAAAAAGCTGCACCTGCGGCAATGACTGCTAAAAAGTCTAGCAAAAAGCCGGCAGCAAAAAAGCAACCTAAAGTTAAGGTTGAAAAAGTACAAACTGCTCCAGTAGTAGTTGCACCTAAGTTCAAAGCCGTTGACCTAGAATCAAAGAGCAAGTCAGAATTGCTAGAGATCGCACGTCAACACGGACAAAAAGTTAACGCTCGTATGGGTAAAGCCGCAATTATTGCAAAATTAGTTAAGTAAACACAATGAACATTGATCTATTAAAATACCAAGATTTCGTAAAAACAGTTACTAGCACAGAAAGCAATGACGTTGCTGCACTACTAGATCGCCTAAATAAACTTTCACAAGAACCAAACCTAAACATTAGTCTATTAATGACTGCCGGTATCGGTCTAGCTAGTGAAGGAGGCGAGTTTAACGAAATCGTTAAAAAGATGCTATTCCAAGGCAAACCATTTAACGAAGAAAATCGCTTTCATATGAAGCGTGAGTTAGGCGACATCATTTGGTATTGGATTAATGCTTGCCGTGCTTTAGGTTACGATCCTAACGAAGTAATTGCAGAGAACGTAGACAAACTAAAGTCTCGTTATCCTGGCGGCGAATTCGATCCTTACTATAGTGAGAATCGTAAAGAGGGCGATCTATAATCGTACAATATTATGGGACTATTAGTTAATACAGATGGTTTAACTCTAGAAGAGTTAATGAAAAAAGAAACTGAGATTCGCAAGAAGCTAAGTATTGCCAGTCGTGTTAGCTCTAGTCCCATAGTTATCGATCAGCTTTACCAGATGATTGAAGATGTCAAGCAAGCTATGCTAGAATTACACTTTAAGAAGTCTGTTATTAAAGATGACGATGACGAAGATTTTAACGATTATCTTAACATAGGTTAATATGCAGATTACAATAGATCGCGTAGGGCGCCCTAAAATTACAGAAAATGAATTGTTTGAAATCATTTATGCAGGCAAGGATCAGCAAATAGCTGTGCCTGCAAACAATGATAAGGTCCACAAGTATGTCGACCTTGCAAGCAAATTCGGTCTACCAGTTAGTATTAATTTTGTGGAAGCAGAATTAGATGATGCAGAGTATATCAAGCGATGTGTCAATAACTGGCCGATGCCCCAGTCATACTATGACCTCGACCTTGCTGAATACTTTGCTAGTAAAATAACAACAGTAGAGCAAGCAGAACGAGTAATCCAAGAACTAGAATTGTATGAGCAATATGAGCTAACTACAATTTTAAAGTTTATGGTTTATCTAGTAGATACAATGCGAGAGCATAAGATAGTATGGGGTGTAGGCCGTGGTAGTAGTGTGGCAAGCTATTGTCTATTCCTAATAGGGCTACATAAAATTGATAGCTTAAAGTACAATTTGGACATTAAGGAGTTCTTAAAATGACTCGACATAAAACAGCAAGAGGCAGAGAATTTAATATGGCAGCGTTTGCTCAAGCAAACGATCAAGTGCCAGCAGTGGGCAATGTTCCACGCAATGCAGCAGGTGACATTCTAGGTCCAAACGGCCAAGTAAAAGTCGCCGCAAAAGATTTACAAACTAGTTACTACAACCGCAGCCCTAACGCTGTGAAAACTGTAAGTATTAAAGAAGATGGAACTGTTACTCCTATTATTGAAGAGACAGTTGAAATCGCAGAAAAGCCTAAAGCTACAAAAGCTAAAAAGTCAGCGACTCAAGAAGTTGAAAACGTTAAAGAATATGTAGATGCAGGCGGCACTCGTATGAAAGAAATTACATACGTAGACGGTACTATGGAAGTTGTGGAGGCAGAATGAAAGTCAGACCATTAGCAGGAAAAATACTAGGACGAGTAAGTTTCGATGAACACGTTAGCGAAGGTGGTATTGTTATTAGTGTTAATGATAACGCCAAAAGCGAAGGTATTCGTCCTCGTTGGACTAAGATTTGGCAAGTAGGCGAAGGCGTAACTGATGTTAAACCAGGCGATTGGGTTATGGTAGAACACGGGCGCTGGAGCTTTAAAACTGAAATTACAGACGATAACGGTAAGAAGATCGAATTTATGCAAATTGATCCTAATGCGATTATGTTAATCGGAGACAAACCGAGCAATGTAAAAGACATAGAATTCTAATCAATTATACAGTACATAAAGGCTAGCACGTGCTAGCCTTTATCCTTTTGCGTCTTACCAAAATAATAAATACAGCTATAACATTCTTTATTAAGGACACTCAGGATGCCAGTACAAATCAGACGCCAAGACGGTACAATCATCACCCTTCCAATTAGCCTAGGCGGTGGTGGTTCAAGTAAAAACTACGATGACATTATTGCTAAGTTAATGTCTAACTTTTCGGGACCAACTCCTCCCTTAAACCCAGTTAAAGGGCAAATGTGGTTCAACACAATCGAAAGTAAACTTTACATTTACGGTGGAACCAGCTGGATTTTAGCCCAAGGTTCTGGCACAGGCGGCAACTTAACGCTGGAGGAACTACTAGCTTTATTACAAGGGCAAGTCGGCCTTAACATTTTAAGTCCAGACGTCATTGCATTATTAGACACCTTACGCAGCACAATTAATGAAGAAGTAAATGCTCGTATCGCACAAGATATTGCAGAAGCAAGAGCGCTTGCAGACAGTATATCCGCAGAAGCACAAGCTCGTAACGATGCAATCATCCAGAGAAGTACACAAATCCTTAATGAACTAGCAAACGAAGTGCAGGCTCGCAATGCAGCGATTGTAGCGGAAACTCTTGCTCGTGCACAGGCGATCAATGACGCAATGACTGCGACAGATGCAAAGCTACGTGCCGAAACAGATGCCCGTGTTGCAGCAAACATCAAAGCGGCCCAAGATTTAGTAAACGCAGTAGCTAGTGAAGCAGCAGAACGAAACGCAGCAATACAAGCAGCAGCCCAGGCAGCAGAATTAAAAGTTGCAAACGAAGCCAGCGCACGTGCTGCCGCTATTGCAGCAGCCGCAGCAGAATGGGCTACACAGTTAGCAACAGAAGCACAGAGTAGAAACGATGCAATTTCTTCTTTAGCTGCATCAACTGCACAACAATTTGCAGCAGAGCAAGCTCAACGTGCACAAGACATTGCAGCAGAAGCAGCAGCAAGACTAGCAGCTATTGGTGCAAATGCTGATTCTATTAATGCAGCGATTGTTGCCAAAGCAGAAGAACAAGCGGCTGCATTACTTGCGACTGCAAATGAAATTAAAACAAGTATTCTTGCAGAGGCACAGGCCCGTGCAGATGCACTAGCCGCCGAAGTTGCAGCAAGAACAGCAGCAATTAGTCAAGAAACTATTGCAAGAAATACTGCTCTTGCAGCAGAGGCCGCGCAGCGTAGCCAAGACATTGCAGCAGAAACCGCAGCACGTAATGCCGCATTATTAGCAGAAGCACAGGCACGTGGTGCAGCTATTACTCAAGAAAGAACAGCACGCCAGGATGCAGACGTTAGCTTATCCGAACAGATCACAACCGTAACAGCTAGCTTAAACCAAAACATAGCTGGCATCCAAGTAACTCAGCAAGCTCAAGCTAACCAATTAAGTGCACAGGCTCAACAGATTACTCAATTGGCCGCTAAGACTAGCGACAACGAGGCTAACATCGTAGTTGAGCAAACTGCTCGCACTACAGCGGACAGCAGCCTTGCTCAACAGATTACACAGCTAAGTTCTACATTCGGTGATAACATTGCTGCTATCCAATCTCAACAGCAAACATTAGCCGATGCACAAGGTGCATTAGCTCAACAAATTAGCACTCTAGCAGTTTCTGGGTTAACAGCAGATGCACAAGACCTTATCACTGCATTAATTTCTACAGAAGAAACTGCTCGTATTACAGCAGACGAAGGCCTAAGCACTCGCATTACTACTCTGGCAGCTAGCGTAGGCGACAATGCAGCGGCAATCCAAGCAGAGCAAACTGCACGTGCTAATGCAGACAGTGCACAAGCTCAACAAATACTAAACATTGGTGCTAACGTTGCGGCTAATACTGCGGCTATCCAAGAAGAGCAGGCTGCTCGAGTCGATGCAGTATCTGCACTAAGCCAAACTATTACACAAAATGCAGCACAGTTCAATAATAACATTGCTGACATTTACAGTAAACAGACAGCTCAAAGTACTGCCATTGATGCAGTTGCGAGCCAAGTAGATACTATTGCTACTCAAGTTGCAGGTAATACCGCTGCAATTAACACTGAGTCTACTGCTAGAAGCACAGCAGACAGCGCATTAGCAGTTCAAATCACTACACTAAGCGCACAAACTGATGCAGGTCTTGCAGAAGTACGCAGCAATGTAAGTACATTAGTCAATGACAACGAAGCACTAAGTCAACAAATCAATAGCCTAGCAAGTTCATTAGGTGCTAACACTGCGGCAATCCAAAGTGAAGCGACTGCACGTGCTACCGCAGATAGCGCACAAGCACAACAGATTGATACTCTAATTGCTAGCACCAATGCCAACACCGCAGCAATACAAAGTGAGCAAACTGCTCGTACTACTGCCGACAGTGCATTAGGTCAACGTATTGATTCTATTGTTGCATCTGTCGGTTCTACCTTAGCAGCTATTACAGAAGAAGCAACTGCACGTGCTACAGCAGATGAGGCAGTTAGCCAACAAGTTACATCATTATTTGCAACAGTAGACAATGTTACTTCTGCAATCAATAACGAATCATTAACCAGAAGCACTGCTGATACTGCCCTAAGCCAGCAAATCACCACATTAACTTCAGACGTTAACGGTAATCTAAGTCAAATTAGAACAGAATTAACTGCCCAATCTAACCAAACAACTAGCCTAGCTAACCAAATCAATACATTAAGTGCTAGTGTTGATACAGCAGCAGCAGCTATTCAAACTGAACAAACGGCACGTGCTACAGCAGATAGTAGTTTAGCGGAACAAATCACTACACTAAGCGCACAGACAGATGCGGGCCTTGCAGAAGTTCGATCAAGCCTCAGTGCACTAAGTGGCCTGGATGCTTCTACTATATCTCAAATTAATAGTTTAGTCACACAATATAATAACAACACTACATTAATTACAGAAGAAACATTAGCTCGCAGCACTGCCGACAGCGCACTAGGTAGTCGAATTGATACATTAAGTGCAACAGTTGATCAAAATACCGCAGCCATCCAATATGAAGCAACAGTTCGTGCAGATCAACTAAGCACATTAGTTACTACATTGAACCAACGCAGTGCTACATTCAATGCAAACGTTGCAAGTATTCAAGAGGCACAAACTACACAAGCTACTGCAATTGATGCACTGAACACTCAAGTAACTACACTGAATGCAAGTGTAGCTGACACTAATGCTACATTACAGAACGAAGTTACTACACGTGCAACTGAAACTAGTGGCCTAGTACAGCAACTAAGTACTTTGTCTACAAGCATTGATACTAGCCTTGCACAAGTACGTAGCGAATTGGCAGCCAGCGTCACTGCACAAGAAAGTATTGTAACTGATCTAAATCAACTAGTAACCACAGTAGGTTTAAACACTAGTGCAATACAAGACGAAACTACTTCTCGTACAGATGCAGACAGTGCGCTATCAAGTAGAATCACTAACTTAACAAGTGCAACTGAAAACAGCATTGGTACAATCAATACATCACTATCTACTCTAAGCACAGACCTAAGCAACGTAACTACTACATTAACTGAATTAGGTAGTGCAGTAGGTGCCAACACAGCAGCTATTACAACAGAACAAACTGCTCGTACTAACGCAGACAGCGCACTAAGTTCACGCATTGATGCGTTAAGCGCAACTGTAGGCGATAACACTGCGGCAATTCAAAGTGAAGCAACTGCACGTGCCGCCGCTGACAGTACTTTAACTACTCAAATTAACACCGCAGTATCTACGTTTAACGATAATATTGCAGGTATCATTGCTCAACAAACTACCACAGCAAACGATGTAAGTGCAATCAGTACTACTATTGACACAATCAATGCTAGTGTCGGCGCAAACGCAGCAGCTATCCAGACTGAGGCAACTGCACGAGCTGAGGCAGACAGCAGCCTAAGCGGAAGAATTGATACACTAACATCTAGTACAAACAACAGCCTAGCCCAAATCAATACTAGCCTACAGACACTGACAACTAACGACAGTGCTAAAGCTACACAAATTAATACACTGTTTACTAACTATAACGATAACAAGACTGCTATCCAAACAGAAGTCTCTGCTCGTTCCGCAGCAGATTTATCACTAGGTAACAGAATTGATGCAATGGTTAGCACGGTTGATGCTAACACCGCTGCTATTCGAACAGAGGAAACAACTCGTGCTAGTGCAGATACTGCATTAACTAGTAGGATCAATTCTCTAACTAGCCAAGTAGGAGATGTTGCAGCAGACTTATCAGCTGAACAAACTGTCCGTGCTAGCCAAACCGAAGCATTAAGTCAACAGATCCTAAATTTATCTAGTACTGTTGATGCAAACAGTGCAAACATCCAACAAGAGATTACAACACGTGCAACTGCTGATACTGCATTAACAAACAGTATCAATACACTGTCTAGTAACGTTAATGGCAATATTGCACAAATTAACACACAATTAGGTACATTATCTACAGAAACTAGTGCGTTAAGCACACGTTTAGACACTGTAGGCGCAGCGGTTGATGCTAACACCGCAGCTATTCAAACCGAAGTTCAAGCTCGTATTGATGCTTACGGTAGCCTAAGCCAACAAATTACTTCTATCATTTCTACAACAGGTAATGCAGTAACTGCCGACTTAGTCAATGCAGCTATTCAAACTGAATCAACTGCTAGAACAGATGCAGACAACGCATTAGGCACACAAATTACTACTGTAAGTGCAAACGTTGCATCAAATACAGCGGCTATTCAATCCGAAGCAACTGCACGTGCTACAGCAGATAATGCGTTAAGTACTCGAATAGATACTGTAAGTGCGACTACTGATGCTAATACTTCTGCAATTCAAACTGAAATTACTGCTCGCACAACTGCCGACAGTGCCCTAAGCACACGCATTGATACAGTAGTTGCTAAGGCAGATAATGCACTAGCAGGGATTACTACAGAACAAACTGCACGTGCTACGGCTGACAGTGCACTAAGTTCACGCATTGATACATTAACTGCCACAGTAGGTAACAATGCGGCAGCTATTCAATCCGAAGCAACTGCACGTGCTACAGAAGACAGTGCACTAAGTTCACGCATTGATACATTAACAACATCTACTGGCAACTCTTTAGCACAAATTAACAGCGACCTAAGCACAGAAGTTACTGCACGTCAGGCGCTAGCGACAAGCGTTAACAGTATTGTTACAACAGTAGGTCAAAATACTACTGCAATTCAAGACTTGACTTTAGCAGTCACATCAGCAGACGAGGCACTAAGTACCAGAATTAATAATTTGGTTACAGTAGTTGATGCTAACACAGCAGCAATTACGAACGAGACGACTGCTCGCACTACTGCTGACACTGCATTAACTCAGTCTATCAATACTTTAACTAGTAGCGTTAATAGTAATGCAGCAGCTATTCAAACCGAAGCAACTGCACGTGCTACTGCCGACAGCGCCCTAACACAACAGATTACTACATTAACTAGTACAGTTAACGGACAGACTACAAGTATCCAAACTCTAGCAAGTACAACAGACGGCCTAAAGGCTCAGTATACTGTTAAGGTTGATAACAATGGTTACATTAGTGGCTTTGGTCTAGCAAGCGATGCAAGTACTGCGACCCCTACAAGCTCATTTATAATTAATGCAGACAAGTTCTTAATGTACAAAGCAGGCGCAGCAACAGCCGTTGCTCCATTTAGCATTGTACTAAACGGAACTACACCTACTCTAAACTTTAACGGTGTTGTTACTGCTGACAAGGTTCTAGCAGGTAACATTGGCGCAGCAGTCGGCGTAGGTGACAGCAGTGTACAGATTGATGGTCCTAACCGAGTAATTAAAGTTAACGACGGTACACGTGATCGAGTGTTACTAGGTAAAGTCGGCACTAACAACTACGGTATTGTAATTTATGACGCAAACGGTAAAGCGATCATTACTAGTGGCGGCCAAATTGGTGCAGACGTTACTATTGCAGGTTCTACAACTCCGTTAAGCACTATTGCAGCTAACGCAAGCATTAGCCCAATTACATTTATTGGTAATTTTGCGACTGCGCCTGCAACTAGCAGCTACAATATTAACAGCGTATATAAAAATACAGCAGATAACAACAGCTACATTTTAGTTGACTCAAGCGGTACTAAAGTATGGCAGCTATATTTAGCTAAGGGTACAGACGGTGCAACAGGTGCAACAGGACCCCAAGGCATAGCAGGTACAAATGCAAAGGCACTGTTCTTATCATCTAGCAGTCAAGTATTTCAGATTTCCAAGGCCGGAACTAGTACACCTGCATCTATTACATTTACCGCTACACCTGCAGGCGCACTAACAGGTACTGCGACATTTGCAGTAGCTAACGGAACTGCAACATTAACAGGCACAGGTAATACACGTTCATTAACACTTGCTAATATGTCTACTGATAGCGTAACAATTAGTGCAAGTATTACAGATGCTAGCGGTACGTACACTGACAATATTACTATTGTTAAGGTTCGCGAAGGTACCGACACAGTTAACGCATACTTAACTAATGAGAGTATTTCATTAGCAGCAGATAGTGCAGGTACAGTAAGCAGCTTTACCGGTGCAAGCACTGACATTAAGATATTTGTAGGTGCGACAGATGATAGTGCAAACTGGACTATTAGCAAGGTAGATAGCACAGGTATTATAAGTTCACTAACTACTCGTACTGTAACAATTAGCGGTTGCACAGTAGACAATGGTTATGTTGATATTACTGCAACTAAGAATGGATATCCTAGCCTGACACGTAGATTTAGTATTACTCGTACTAAGGCCGGTGCTACTGGTCCTCAAGGTCCACAAGGCCCTGCCGGTGCTACTGGCGCTACAGGTGCAGCCGGTACTAACGGTACTAACGGCGTGAACGCAGTAACTAGCTACTTAACAAACGAGTCTTACGTTGTTAGCTGTGATTCAAGCGGCAATGCACTAAGCGGTGCGTTAACTGGCGGCGTAACTACAATGAAGGTCATCAACGGTGCTACAGACGATAGTGCTAACTGGACATTTACAGCTAGCCCTGCAAGTTCAGCAAGTAACGTTCAATATACATTGTCTAGTAATACACTAACAATGGCAAGTATTAGTAATACAATAGATACACACACTATTACTATTACTGCTACAAGGTCAGGTTATCCTAGCCTAAGCAAAGTTTTCAGTATCAGCAAGAGCAAGGCAGGCGCTACTGGTGCAACAGGTGCACAAGGTCCTACTGGTGCACAAGGTCCTACTGGTGCAACAGGTGCACAAGGCCCGCAAGGCCCGCAAGGCCCGGCTGGTACAAACGGTACTAATGGTCAGCGTGGCACAATGACTATATACCTAAGCGGTGCAGGCTGGAGTTCTTGGAACGACACAACTGCTAATAACGGATTTACTAGCTACGGCGGTAAGATGTTAAACGATGTCTGTACACAGTACAATAGCAACGGTGGCTGGAGTGAAACACGCTTCTGGAACGGTAGTGCTTGGGTAAGTCCAGGTCAAGTAATTGACGGTAACTTATTAGTTACAGGTACAGTAGGTGCAAACCAAATCTCTGCTAACGCTATTACAGCAGGCAAGATTGCAGCAGGTGCTATTACAGCAGATAAGATGAGTGTTACAAGTCTATCTGCAGTAACAGCTAACCTAGGTACAATGACTTCTGGTAAGATACAAAGTGCAGATGGAACTTTCGTGATAGACTTCACCAATAAATACATCAGCATTACAGTTTGAGGCACACAATGAACATTGATACGTTAAATCAGTTAGTCTCGGAAATCGAGACTAACTATAAACAATACGAAAAAGTCTACATCGAAAATGATGCAGGCGATCCGGTTATTAGAACTTGGTTGCCTGAATACGACAGACACATAGCAACCATATATCCTATAGATGCAATGCACCCTAGAGAATTTATGAACGTTACTAGTGTGCCAGAAAATTATGTAAACGATAGACCGATTGTCATCTACGCTAAGGGATCTACAGCATATGATTTTAGTATCCCTACTAGCTTCCAAGCAGCAGCGCCTTATACAGGACGTCCATTCATCCACCAAAAATGGGACTGCTTTACACTGTTAAAAGATTTCTACAAAAGAGAATTTAACATCGATATGCCGCCTGTAGAATACTACGACGAATGGTGGAATAAAGGCGACGACTTTTATATGAAAACTAGTGGAGCAGCTGGTTTTTATCCTGTAGTTAATTTACAGAAGTACGATGTTATTGCGATGAGACTGAACAGTCACGTATTCAATCACAGTGCAATATATCTCGGTGACAACAAGATACTACACCACGTGGGCGGCAAATTTAGTTGCATTGAAGAAATTCGCCCAGCATATATGCGAATGATTTTTGGCTATTTCAGACACAAGGATCTAGTTCTAAATGGCTAAGACTATTTTTATGGGCAAACACACAGACGGTAATGTTTATACCGCTGTGTACAATAACGCTAACGGTACCGGTTCGCAGGACTTATTAGCTAATCCCCTTAACCGAATTAACGAAGTAGATTTCCATAGCAATTTTGCTTACCTTAAATCAAACGTAGGTATTTCTGGCACTGTTACTTTGCCTGCACGATCACCTGGTTCTAGCTCTTCTAAAAAGAAAGGTAGAACTGTAGCAGTTCCTGCATATGGTACTGCTACATATCTGCTAACGTCCACTAACTACACTACTAGCGGCTATCCACCTATTATTATTTTAGTAGACACTAGTAACAATAGAACTATTGCAGGTACAAGTGTTGTTCAACAGCTAGGCGGCGATAGTATGCGATCAGTAAGTGTGCGTAGTGATGCAACTGGCGTATATTTAGACGAGCAGTTTTTCGTATACGGACAAACTGTCCCGTCTATGGTGTTTAACTACAAAATGTATGTAGTTACTAATCCGGCAGAACAAACAGATAATAAGGCAGTTAACATAACCCCAAGCGCATTTAAAGTTAATAACGGTACTTTTAACAGCGACTTGGGCTATATTAAAGTAAAAAGCGGTGTTAGTTTGGCAGGTGGTCAAACTAGCTACGACGAAGTGTCAAATTGGTATTACGAAAAACAATTCTCTTTAAAGAGACACTGGATATATAGATACCAAACAGGCGCAGTAGTATTGAATCCTCCACAAACAGACATTGCCTGGGACAGCTATTTACGAGCAGACGGTGCCGAAGAAGGCGTTAACTATCGAGTTGGTGCAGATTTGACTAGCTGGTATAATGCAGACGACGGCTATACCTATGAACGAGGCGCATTGGCAGAAACATTTATCGACTACAAATTTACGTGGCGGTGGTGGTACTTAAAGGCTAACGGAACCTGGGCAATCGGCAAAGATGCGGGCGGTATGGAATTGTCAGTAATAGGATTCTTGAGGTCCAGGAAGCTAGAACTGATTCAATATGGCCCTAATGCTAACTGCTATAAAATTACAAATACTAGCACAGGTAAAGTATTTGGAGTAGAGACACTAGACTCTACTGTAGATGGTACAGCAGCGTATGGCTATTACATTAGACGTAGGAAAACGATGTACTTAACTGCTAATAGATCAGGTGCAGCGTTTGTTAACGGCATAACCATTAACGTCGAAGCAAGTCCCGGTAACACTAGTGCAGGTGCCGCGTGGAACTTCGACGGTTTGAAAAACGAGTACGGTGACTCTGCAACTCCGCCAACAAACACAATATTTGGGATTAAATTAGTTTAATATGAGTTTTATTACACAGCCAGGCAGAATTTACGTAACAGATAGTTACGGCAATGTAAAATTTGACAGCAACGAACCACATCCTGTAGTATATACACGTATACAAGGAAGTTTGAGTTTTAGCTCATCTGTTACTTCTACTACAGTAACACTACCGTACGGAGAAGGATCTACAACAGAAACTAGATATAACTCTAACGGTATTAGTAGTTTAACAACACTTTATACAGCACCTGCAGGTGTTAATATAGATTTTTGTTTAGCTAGTATTAAACTAACTTCTAGTACTGCTAGGGGAACTCCCCAAGCCTACTATTATTGGCGTATGCCTAGCGGAAGCTGGTATTCCGCTAACGGAAGTTTATTAATAGATCAGTCAGTAAATAGATCGGGTAAACTAGAAAGAGCTTCAGTAGCTACAATTTATGCGTCAGGAAATGCAATAGTATTTCATATGAAGCGAACAGCGTTTAACGACGACTATAATGAATTACACACATACAACTTTGACTATAATGTTATTGCTTGTAAAGTAAAAGAGGTTTAATATGATAGAAATTCTTAAAATTGAAAACGACTTTATCAACAAATATACTGTTGCAACTGTCAACATATATGAAATAACGATGGGTGTTCAGCGTTTACGTGATACATTCGTTTTAACACTAGACGGTATTATGGAAATTACCGATCCTGCTCTACTAGATTTAGTATATGCAAAACTAAATTCAATTGGTTACCAGATTGTTATCAAAACAGACAGCCCTGCAAACGTAACTCCTACAGACCCTGTAGTAGATCCAGTAGTATCTGATAATGTAGCAGCAGCAGTAGATACAATTTCTGCATCAATTGATACAACTGCAACAACTGATACCACTGTTGCTCCTGATCCGGCTGCACAAATTTAATTTAAATGACTGCATATTACTTGCCTTGCTATAGCAAGTATCACGATTTTTGGCAATACCTCTGTTTCATTTACGGAGGATTGATACTAGACAGGACAGACACATTAAAACTCGGGGACTTTGAGTATAAAACACTTACTCCTATCCCTGAGTTTGTTCCTTTTAATAAAACTTTTGCAGAAGTATGCGACATACGAGCCGGTGAGTTAGTCACAAAAGCAGTGGCCAACAACACGAAAATTAACATAATGTGGAGTGGCGGCATTGACAGCACTACTGCGGTTGTTGCGTTCTTGCGTAATAACTTTAAGCAACACATTCATTTATTATTAAATGAGAAATCAATAAACGAGTATCCTTGGTTTTACGAGAATGTTATCAAGCAAGAAAACATCAGCCATTCTATAGTTGATAGACCCAAGGACCATTTACATTATTCTTGCGTTAACGTAACTGGCGAAATAGGCGACCAAGTGTTCGGTAGTGCAGCGTTCTTTGATGCACACAATAAAGGCAAGCTATTTTCTAAACCGGAAGAATACTATGATCCTGCATTCCTTGATGCGATGTCCGAGCAAGTGAAACATTGTCCGTATGATCTTAAAGAGACTAAAGATTATATGTGGTGGGTTAACTTTTCAATGAAGTACCAAAACGTTCAATTGAGAATCTATCCTACTATTTTTATGCCGTATGGCGGTATCGATCATTTCTTTGATACTACTGAATTCCAGTTATGGAGTATGAACAATCCTGACAAGAAGATACGGGATGCGTTAGAAAGTTATAAATGGCCTGCAAAGGACTACATCTTTGACTACACTAAAGATGAGCCGTATCGCCAATCCAAACTAAAAGTAGGCAGCTTGCGGATCGGTGCAATGAAAGTAGCAATAGACACTGATTTCAGATTTGAGCCTTGCGATTGTAAGTGACATTATGGGTCGAAAAAACTTCTCTACGCATAAATAAAGAGAAGGAGCTAGTATGTCATACAATAAACCCAAGGCAGAGCCAATAATTACCACTGATATATGTAACTACGGTTGCGGCAATGTTGCAAAATATATTTTTGCAAATAAAAAATTATGTTGCGCCGTGCATCAAAATTCTTGTGAGGGCAAAAGGAAAGCGTTTTCAGAATCCGGAAATCACGCATTAAACGCTAAGAAATCACTAGAAACTAGGACTGCGCTTGGGATAACAAAATCTTCTCAAATAAAAGGTGCAGAAACTAGACGGAATTCTGGACATTATAAAAAACTTGCGAAAAAGATGCAAGAACACTGGGCAACCCATCCTTGGCAGAATAGCTTAGAATGTCCTGTATTGTCCTTTAAAGGATCCTTGTTAACTTATCAAGGATCTTATGAATTGCAATTCCTAGAGGACTTAGAAATTGAACACGGATTCGAGTGGGTAATTGCTAATGTTAAAAGAGGACCTATTATAAAATATGTCGACCCTACCGACAATACCGAACGTATCTACATAAGTGACTTTATTATCGGGGATACTATTTACGAAATTAAATCTAGTTGGACGTGGAACAAGAAAGGACGAGACGTTATTTTGGAAGAAAAGAATAAAGAAAAGTTGACAGCGTGTGTTGATCAGGGGTATAATGTAGTGTTAGTTTTAAATAAGGAAAAAATTGTATGGCAATCGCCGAACTTTGGGTAGAAAAATTTAGGCCGAAAAAAGTCGAAGACTATGTGTGGATTGACGAAAATCAAAAGCATATGGTCGAAAGTTGGGTTAAAGAGAAATCTATTCCTCACTTGCTACTAAGCGGTGGCGCAGGCACAGGCAAAACAACTCTTGCTAAAGTTCTTATTAACGAACTAGAATTAGAGTCCGCAGACGTGCTAATGATTAACGCCAGTCGAAACAACAGCGTTGAAGATGTGCGTAACAAAATTACAAACTTCGGACAAACAATGCCGTTTGGCGAATTCAAAGTAATTCTGCTAGACGAAGCAGACTATCTGAGTCCTAACGCACAGGCAGCTTTGCGTGGTGTTATGGAACAATATCAGCACGTACTTCGATTCATTATTACTTGCAACTATCCGCAGAAGATTATCCCTGCTATCCACAGTCGTTGTCAAGGTTTCAACTTTAGAAACTTAGACGAAACTGAGTTTATGGTACGTGTGGGTCGTATTCTTGCAGACGAAGGCGTAGAATTTGATATTGACACCTTAACTGGTTTTACTAAGGCACACTATCCTGACTTGCGTAAAACAATTAACCAAGTACAGCAGTGCAGCAGTACTGGCAAGCTAGTAATGCCGTCCGAATCTAGCGACGATGCTAAAGACTATCGACTGGAAATGGTATCGCTGTTCCGCCAAGGCAACATTAAAGATGCACGAAAACTAATCTGTAGTCAAATCGGTCTAGACGAGTACGAAGATATGTACAAGTTCTTGTACCGTAACCTAGACTTCTTCGGATCAAATGACGACCAAAAAGACCAAGCTATCCTTGTGATTAGGCAAGGACTAGTTAACCACAGCATTTGCGGTGATCCTGAAATTAACCTCAGTGCTACAATGGTAGAACTAGAGCGTATTGGCAAATAAAATAAGGACCCTAGGGTCCTTATTTTTATTCGTCTTCGCCGTAAATGCGAAGCACTTCTGATACAGCTGGATGTCTTTCAATATCCTTTCTATCGAACTCGACAATCCCTATCATATCACTGTCTGCCTTCATCAAGCGTCGAGTGAAGTCATATAGACCGTTTTGTTCATAGCCTCTATCGTGCTGGTTTAAGTCACCGGTAGCAATAATTTTACTACGGTCACCTATACGTGTGAGCAGCATTTTCATTTGGCTCGGAGTAGCGTTTTGCATCTCGTCTGCTAGAACGATTGCATCCTTGAATGTTCTACCACGCATATATGCTAACGGGGCGATTTCTATCGTCTTTTCCTGTAACATAAATTCGATGGTTTGCAGACTCCAATATTCTTCGAAGATGTCGAATATAGGACGGACCCAAGGGTCCATTTTTTGATTTAAGTCCCCAGGCAAGAAACCGTGCTGCTCTTCTACACTAACCGCAGGGCGTGTGATGATTAGCTTCTTGCATCTTCCCGCTTTCAACTCCTGAACTGCATACAGGCTGGCTAGCAAGGTCTTACCTGTACCGGCAGGACCTAATGCAAAAACTATGGGTTTTTTACGATTTTCTAGCAGATCTACGTACTGTTCTTGTGTTGCGTTTCTTGGGAGGATTTCTACTGGTCTTGACTTTTTTCTATAACTATCTAGCTCTATAATATCTTCTGTTGTTACAGCAGCCATTGAGTGTGCTAGAATTGATGGCTTACGTTTGCTTTTTGCCAAGTTATTCTCCGATCTGTTTTAATACTAATGAAAGACTGTGCATCCTTCATAACTATTTACTCCGGGAGCCTCGAGTATCAATCGAAAGGACATAATAACAGGTTTTTCGCTAAATACTGCAAGTGGGATGAAATATGAAACATCAAGACGATATTAACAACAATCTAGATACAATTTTAGGCAACGAGAACGTGCTTTCTGTATTGCTAGAGTTTGAAGGTATGCTAGACAATGCAGACATCTACGCCTTCAAGAACTGGCAAGTAGGCGAAGTAGTAGATGGTCCTAAGTTAGGACGCTACTGGGTCACTGTAAGTCTAATGTATCCTTATAAGATGATGCCAGATCCTATCGGCGCAGATAGGCTAGTAGGCTACGGATGTAGGGTAGAGTACGAGAAAATTAAGTATACTCGTCCTATTAAAGTACGCACACAGGACGACTTAGAGACAAACGAAGATGGCAAGCGTGTTCCTAAAATGCTAACAAGCCCTGCTTGGTTAGTTACTATTACAATGCCTAGACGTTACATTGACGAGGACCTACTAGACACAGACGACGATGAGCTAAATCAAGAATCAGTTAACGATGCGTATGATGAAGGCCTAGACGAAGAATCTGCCTTAAGCGGCGAGCAACAAGATAATACAGAAGAAGAACAACAAGCAGATGCTGCACCTGAAGGGGAACCACAACAATGACCAAGCAACTAAATGAAGGCTTATACGAAGGCGACTTAAACAGTACAGTAGACTCTACGCTAATAATGGACTACTACAAGCCAAAGTTCGGTGACGAAAAGCGTACACTTGTGTTAACTTTTGTTTGCGAAGACGAAGGGCCGGCACAGGATTTGAGCAACTTTATCGAAAAGGGTTCGTTTGATATTCTAGACTGCGATGTTAGTCCTGCACCAGACGAAAGCGGCAAGTTCCTTGCATTCGTTGAATTGGAGCGTAACAGAAGAATGTTTGGAACTATTGACGACATTTTAAATAGTTGTAAGGCTGTAACAGGTGTAGACACGTGGAAATTTATTCCGTATACTTACACAGAGAAATTTGAATGGTCTAAAGAAAATTTTGAAAAGACTATTCCGCAAATGCCTCACTTATATGGACACGATCTAAGCGAAGAAGAACGTGAACGTATCAGAAAGCGTGTACAGTTTTTAAATAGGTACTAATGAAAGAAGAAGCAATTAAAATGAACGGCAGGGTAGTAGAAGTACTACCCAACGCAATGTTTAGAGTAGAACTAGATAATAGGCACATAATTATATGTACTATAGGCGGCAAGTTAAGAAAAAATAACATCAATGTTAAGATGAGCGACAAAGTGGATGTTGAACTTAGTCCTTATGATATTAGCAGAGGCCGCATAACATACAGACACAAATGAACATACTATTGTTTTTAAAGACTTTAATTTCCAATTGGAAATTGTATGTAGGATTGGCGGCCATTGCAGTTGCTACATACTTTGCGTGGTCATATAAAAATTTAGAATTAGAAATTGAACAGTACAAGCAAAAAGTTTCGGCACTAAATTCTCAATTAGTTGATGCACAAACGCAAGTAGAGTCTGCTAAAAACAATGTAAAAATTGTTACTAAAGTAGTAACAAAGAGAGAATACTACAAACTAAAGGGCAACGACATTGTACAGTATGTCGACCGTGAAGTTGTTAAGTACGATAACACTTGCCCGATTCCAAAAGAATTTGTAGACGCAGTAAACAAGGCAGCAACAAAATGAAATTGATCGCATTACTCACAGCAGTCTTACTTACTGGTTGTGCATCTACAGTAGTCAAACAAGTCCCCACTACTTTCCCAGATGCGCCTGCAGAGTTACTCACAGCCTGCCCAGATCTTACCAAATTACCCCAAGATCCAAAGCTGAGTGATGTTGCAAAAAATGTTGTAATCAACTATAATACATATTATCAGTGTGCATCAAAAAACGATGCGTGGATTGAATGGTACAACACCCAACGCCAAATTAACACAGACGCTGCAAAGAAATTATCCGGTAATTAACAATGAATCCTTGGGAAGTCTTAGGTGTACCAAAAACTGCTACCGAAGACGAAATAAAGAAAGCATATAGAAAATTAGCTAGCAAGCATCATCCAGACAAAGGTGGAGATACTGCTACGTTTCAAAATATTCAAACTGCTTACGATACCCTTACTAATCCATCTAAGCGTTCTGCTTATGAACAAACACAGCACACAACACAAGACTTTGACTTTGCAGACTTGCACGACGTCTTTTCTAATAGAACTAGCTTCGAAGATTTTATTAAAAAAACAAGATGGGGTGCAGGTCCCAGGTCTTCGCAACGCAATCACGATGTAAGCGCAATACTGCACTTCAACTTAGTTGACTTTATAAATTGTGCAACTAAAGAAGTAGACGTTAGGGTAGACGGCACTACTAAAAAGATTTTCATCACACTAGATCCAGAATACAGACCTGGCACAAGACTTAAATTTCCCGGCTACGGTAGCAAGCAATTTGCAGGCCCGGCTGGTGACTTGTATGTGACTATTAACATAGTCGACGACGGTATACATCAAGTATCAGGCCCTGACTTATATCGCTACCTAGAGATAGATGTGTTCAAAGCATTACTAGGTGGCACTGAAGAATTTACTAGCCCGGAAGGAAAAACATTAAGTGTTACTATTCCTAAGGCAGCAAAACAAAATACAAAACTAAGAGTAAAAGGCTTTGGACTACCGTACGGGGCTAATGGATTAAGAGGAGACTTATACATTGAACTTATTTTAAAACTGGAACCACTTAGTGATGAGGATTTAAATAAAACAGTATTGGAACTATACAATGAGCGACACAGTAACAGAAATTGAATTAAAATTTGTAAAGGAGGATGATGAAGTATTACATTCTCCTGCACAGCCTTGGTCTTCTGATCTAGGCATTGACCCGGAAAATCTTGTCAAGGAGATGCTGAGTATTATGCTAGTTAACAATGGCATAGGATTAGCTGCACCGCAAGTAGGTTTACCTATATCTGTATTTGTAATGGGCAACGCAGATGCTAGCTATGCTTGCTTTAATCCTCGTGTGATTTCTGTAAGTTCAGAACGAGCACAAACACAAGAAGGTTGCCTAAGCTATCCGGGTCTATACTTAAATATAAAGAGACCAACAAGTGTTGTTGCAGAATACGAAGACGTAAAAGGTGAAACACACCGAAAAGAATTTACAGGTATTTTAGCAACGGTGTTTTTACACGAGTTCGATCATTTACACGGAATCTGTTTTGTTGACCGTGCAAGTGATTTAAGTGTAAAATTAGCTAAACAACGTGTTAGGAAAAACCTAAAGAAACAAGGTATCAAATGAGTCAAGAAAACGAAAACGGACGTATCAATGATATTATTGCTCGAGCATTTAATATTGCAGCAGACAATAAGCACGAATACGTCACCCTAGAGCACGTGCTTTATGCACTTCTAGAAGATAAGGAAACGCAGTCAATTATTTCCGAAATTGGCGGGGACGTTGTCTTACTTCAAGAAGAGCTCGCAGCATACATTGCCGAATTAGAAGTACAGCAAGTTACAGTAGGTACCTCAAATAGTACAGAGCTAGCAGCGCCGCGTAAGCCACGCAAAACTGCAACACTAGAGCGCAGTTTCAATCGTGCATTTACACAGGCATTGTTTAGCGGGCGCAATCATATATCCGCAATGGATATCCTAATGAGCGTTCTCAGCGAGAAGCAGAGTTTTGCAAATTACTTCCTTGCACTACAGGGAATTACTAAAGATACCTTAATTGAATATATTTCTCGCGAGGATGAACGAGTGCTATCAACAAACAAGAATAATAAGAAACAAGAAAAAGCAGACAGTGCACTAGCAAAATACTGTACCAACTTAAACCGTGCAGCAGCAGAAGGTAAAGTTGACAATGTTATCGGTCGTGAGCACCTTATCCAAAACCTAACTCAAGTACTAGCTCGTCGTAAAAAGAATAACGTTGTCCTAGTAGGTGAACCCGGCGTAGGTAAGACTGCCGTTGTAGAAGGCCTAGCAGGCAAAATTATCAGCGGCGAAGTTCCAGAAGTTATTGCTAACAACGTAGTATATAGCCTAGACATTGGTGCGTTACTAGCAGGTACTAAGTACCGCGGTGACTTCGAAGAGCGTGTTAAGCAAGTTATGGATGAACTAGAAAAGCTACCTAACGCTATTTTGTTCATCGACGAAATCCATATGATGATGGGCGCTGGCAGTTCTAGTAGCAGCGGTGGCTCAGGCGATATGGCTAACTTACTAAAGCCTGCTCTAAACAGCGGTAAGATTCGTTGTATCGGTTCTACTACATATGATGAATATCGTAAGATTTTTGAAAAGGATCGTGCACTCACTCGTCGCTTCTATAAACTAAATGTAGACGAACCTAGTGCAGAAGATACTAAGAAAATCATTCGCGGACTAATCAGTAGCTACGAAAAGTTCCACGGACTAGAATATACACAAGACGCTATTGATGCAGCAGTTGACCTAACTTGTGAGTTTATGCTCGACAAGCATCTACCAGATAAGGCTATTGATATTATCGACAGCGCCGCTGCACGTCAGCGTATCAAACAAGAAGAAGATCGTGTTACTGTAATTACAGAACGTGAGATTCAAGAAGAAGTTAGTCGTTTAACTGGTATCCCTGTAGCACGTATGCGTGGTGCAAACAAAGAAGAAACTTCTAATCATATCGACTACGAAACAAGCCTAAAGAGCGCAGTGTTCGGCCAGGATGAAGCTATTAATCGCTTACTAGACGGCATTTATATTGCACAAGCAGGTCTTAAGGATCCTACCAAGCCACTAGGCTGCTATCTATTCCTAGGCCCAACTGGCTGCGGTAAGACAGAGCTTGCACTACAGTTAGGTAAAGTACTACACCAACCATTAATTCGTTTTGATATGAGCGAATATCAAGAGCAACATAAAGTGGCTAGCTTGATTGGTGCTCCTCCTGGCTATGCAGGTTACTCAGATGGACAAGCAGGTTCTGGTAAACTAATTAACGAAATTGAAAAGCATCCTAACTGTGTTCTATTACTAGACGAGATTGAAAAGGCTCACCCTAGTGTTATGAACGTATTCCTAGGTCTAATGGATAACGGTATTATTACTAGTTCCGACGGTAAGAGTGTTAATGCACGTAACATTGTTCTTATCCTAACTAGTAACCTAGGTGCAGAAGATGCAGAAAAGAACGCTATTGGTTTTGGCGCAGGCAACGTTAAGGGTGCAGAAGAAGCAGCATTGAAGAAATTCCTTGCTCCTGAGTTCCGCAATCGTTTAGATGCTATCATTAAGTTCAACAAATTAACCAAAGATAACATCAAGCACATTGTAGATAAATATATTGCAGACATTAATGGCTTGCTAAAAGACCGAGAGATTGAGATTACTTTAGACGATAGTGCGATTTCTTGGCTAATCGAAAATGGGTACAATGCCTCAATGGGTGCCCGTCCTATGAAACGTTTGATCAACACTGAGATCAAACAGCCCCTAAGTAAAAAGATTCTATTCGAAGAAGGATTCTCAACAGTTAATGTTAAGATTTCTAGAAACGAATCAGGATGGGCATATGACACAACCGCAAGGTAAAATTGAGTTTAAGCAACCAGGGGTGCGTGTACTAAAGGTGCACCGCCCTTTTTATAAAAAATACAACTTTAAGATAGTATACAATTTCTCTATCACTAATAGAGTGCCTGTGTTATCTGACTACGCTGCACGTAGAAATCAGCGTAACAAGTTAAAGCAGTGTGCAGTAAATTTAGTAGACGAGATTGCAAAAGTAGCACCTAACTTAGACATTAAGGTTAGAACAGAATACAACAAGCTAACACTATTCTTAGAGCACCATAGCGACTTTCTAACAGTAGTAGCAATTGACTCTGCTAATATCGTAGAAGTGGCTATTCCTGTTAGCGAAAAGCAAATAGAAGTAATGGACGAGCTAGGTGCGTCCGTTGTTTTTAAAACCAAGCTATTCAAGGGCGGATATAGATACAAGTTAACGTTCTACTGCACAGATGAATTTATGGCATTGTTTCCTGCCGTAAAAAACATTAACGATCAACTAACTGATTCTGACTTCTTACCTAGCCCTAATTACGAAAAGTTAACAGCAGGAAAAGATGTAAGATGGTGGCAACTCGTTAGTATGTACTATAACGATCCTCAGGATATTATGATGGTTAAGTTCATTTTAGGCAAGCTAGACCACAAAATAGAGAAGTGTATGCTCTATAGCGAGTTAGAGTAAAGTCTAATGTTCAAAAAAACATAAATACACTTAGAGGCACAAATTATGGCAAAAATCTTAGAAGATACACTCATTATCAAATTTAGTAAGCTAGTTAAAGACGGCGCCGCCGAAGAAACTACGTGCATTACAGAAGAACTCCAGGCTGCTCTAGAGCAAGTAGGCCAAGAATTAGCAGGCGATTCTGTTGTAGTTGAAATTTATAAGGCTTAACAATTTTGACTAACGCAGTATTACTATTAGGCACTACTAGCGAGTCTAACGTTACTGGCAGTAACGTTAATGTCGCCACCTTAAAAAGAGATAAGGATGCCAAATATACTGCTACTATAAATGTAGAAAACTTTGCAGGCAGAATCTACTTACAAGGTTCGTTGGTAAAAACCCCTGGCGCTGCTGACTGGTTCAACATCAAGATAGGCGACAAGCGATACATCGATTATCCGATCAATCCTGCAAGTCCACGTGGTACAGGTGGCGATACTGCAATAGATAAGTTTAATTTTGCTGGAAACTATTTGCATATCAGGGCAGTAGTTGATAAGACTGCGGTTGCCGTACCAAACGGTAAGATTCTACAAATTCTATTAGCAGACGAATATAGTGCAGAGCTACATAATGATTATGTTCCTAGTGGATCCACTACTGTAACTGATCCAGGAACAGGATCTACTATAGGTACTGGTACAACTACAGTAGACTATGCAACTGTTACAGTAGATTCATTAGGCAAGATTGTAAGCATTAAGTCAAACGATCCTACAAAGATCAGTGCACAGACTTATATTGTTAACACATATGCAGAGCTAGCAGCACTAACTACAGTACAAGCAGGAGATACTGCATATGTAACTAGCCAAGTAGATCCTAAGCGTGGTCTTTATATTAACACAGGCACTGCCTGGCACGGATTTACAGACGATGACTTTACTATTAACCGACAAGTAGCAGCAGGTACATACTCTAACGCTACTGTGCAAGTTGACCAATATGGACGAGTACTATTTGCACAATCCGGCACAGACGTTAATAGCCTACGTAGAGTAGTAGAATTTGATACTAGCGCAGCAGAATTTAGCGTAACATCTGCACTTCCTGCAAACTGTAATGTAAAGAAAATAGTAGTAGAAGTAGACGAGCCATTTGATGTTAACGCAGCTATTACAGTAGCAGACAGCACTAACACTCTTATTACAAGTGATGAGCTAATTGTAGATTCAGTAGAAACCACAATATTCGAACTAAACAAACACTATGCTACTGCAAACACAGTAAAAGTCCTTGTAAACTCACCAGGGTCAGCAGGACACGGTAAACTAATAATTGATTTCGCCCTTGAATAATAAAAGCAGCAAGGGATTTAATGAGCAACTCGGGTTGCTCATTTTTTTTGCTAAATAATTAAACATACTTTAATTCACTATGACTGCCGTTATTTTCAATGCTAAAGGGACTACTAGTCCTAGTTTTAGAATCCATAAAAATGGTCCTACTTTGTACCAGGGCCCTGACCTTTCTATTGTCGACAGTCCAAAAGAAGGCGACTTATTTGTTAAGGTGGGAACCAGTAGCTCTATGTACCAATACCAATCCGGTGTTTGGCAAGAAATGGGCAAAGTAAAATTTGGCACACAATCCTTATTGGCAAAGAATAACGTTAACGTTGCATCATCTGAGTATGTTTATTACGGTACTACTAATGACAATACGCCTACTAGATTAACACTAGATGGCACACCAAACGACGGAGAGATCGCTATCCCGGAAAATAGTTCAGGCAATTTTCAAGTTAGTATTGTGGGGTCTAGCAAGGACCATCAAGAACACTTAGCAGTCGTTATAAAAGGCTTATATACAAATCTAGCAGGCGGCTACGGAGAATTATTAGGTAACACAGCAGAAGAAGTGCTAGTTCAGACTAGCAACGAATTATCTAGTACAGTAAGTATCGGTATACAACCTAGTCCATTAGAAACAAAGTTTTGTGTAACTGTAACAGGAGCATCAGCAAATGATATGGTATGGTGTGCATTTGTGCACATTACTAGCGTAAGCGGATTAGCATAAAGGCAAAAGTATGGAACACGCATTTGAATTTGGTATTGCACTAATTTGCATTCTTATTGCAAGCATTATTATATGGGCAAGATTCTGCATTAGAGAATTCATCCAGACCAAGGAACAGCAAGCAAAAATAGGTGTATATTCATCTAGACTTGCACCTACACAGTTTAATATAATTAGAAAAACAGACGTAATCGACATTAAAGAGCTTAAAGCTAGCGCAGAAAGTAAGAAAAGAGTACGTTCTAGAGTTAAGCAACCTGTTGCAAAACAAAACAAATTACAATGATCTATTCTAAAACTGCAAGCATAACCTTAGCAGAGATACAGGCGTTTGGTACTATTACTGGTGATAACCAACCAATCCATTCTGTTAAAGGTATTTGCCAGGCAGGACTCATTGTCAGTTTGCTACCAAAATGGGCTGTTCAAATTCCCGAATTACAGCAAATATTGGCGCTAGGTGCAATGACAGTAGCACTAGAATCAAAATTTAAACATCCAATTATGGCAATGGACAATGTAACTGTTACGTTTGAAATTGACAAAATAACTAAACCTATGTTAAAATTACAGTGGAAAGTAACTTCTAACAACACCGTACATTGCGAAGGTTTATGGAAAATAATTCTACCACAGTAAAGCGTATCGGATTTGCTTGCAAATGGATTGACACTCCTGAGCAAGTTAACGGCCTTAAACCTAAAGATCCTGCAAGGATTTATAACACAGGCACTACTACTATCTCTTGGCTTAAACGCCAAAGCAAGCAAGGTGCAGAAGACAAGCTATGGGACTTGATGAAGTCAAACATTGAAAGTGTTAAACAGCTAGTTACAAAGGTCTCTACACTAGAACCCGAACTTAGAATGGTTCGTATCAGTAGCGACATTCTACCTGCCTACACAGAAGATACTTACAAGTATTTTTGGCAGCAACAAGATGTTAAAAATTATGCCGAACGGGAATTTGCAAAAGTTGGCGACATTGCAAGAAGCAGGAATGTCCGTCTTAGTATGCACCCAGGACAGTTCACAGTCTTGGCTAGCGACAACGACGATATTGTTCGCCGAAGCATTGAGGAATTCGAGTACCACACCGATATGGTACGCTGGATGGGATACGGCAAGTCGTTCCAAGACTTTAAGATCAATGTACACATCTCAGGGCGGCGAGGTCCTGAAGGGATCCGTGCTGCATACAAAAGGCTAACGCCTGAGGCAAGAAATTGCATTACTATCGAAAACGAAGAAAATTCATATGGACTTGACCAATGCCTTGAGCTTGCTGATCTTCTCCCTATTGTGCTGGATCTACATCACCATTGGGTTAGAGAAGGGGAATACCTATCGCCGAACGATCCTCGGGTACAACGGGTTATTGATTCGTGGCGTGGTGTTCGGCCTACTTGCCATTATAGTATTAGTAGGGAAGATTATCTTACCGGCCATTGCACTGTAACCGAGCCCGACTATGCTAGTTTACTAGCTGCCGGTTATAAGAAGGCAAAACTACGTGCACACAGTGACTTTTACTGGAATCACGAAGTAAATGCCTGGGCGCTACAATTTAACGAAAACTTTGACATTATGTGCGAAGCTAAGGGCAAAAACCTTGCTAGCAGAGCACTGTACGAATCTATTATTTAAAAACATACAGACACAAGGTTGGCAGGCCAGGTTATAATACTGCTAGTGAATCCGTTCTGATGTGTGACGGTAACTATCCGCTACTTCTGTATAGCGGCGAACAAGCACTACCCTTCGCAAAGGATGCCTAAAGTTATGGCCAGTGCCCTCTAATTTTGCTTGTCGTAATGGTTATGGGAATCAGTCTGTTTATGCGATAGTTGACACCTGAGACGTCGCTTAAAAGTCCCTGTAGGTTGGGTGAGGAGGAGAGCCCAAAACAGACCCCGCAAAGATAAAATCCTACTGTCACGAGTGTGTGCGATTCACTCAACAAAATGTCCGACATCCGAAACAGGGTGTCGTGTGGCTCAAGCATCTAACAAAATATCTACTTGTTGTATCTGTATAACTTAACGAGTATCCATATGGATACGAGTAGAGCTTTAGCTCTTACATATTCTTGTTGATAGTATCGTATATAAATGTCAATTTCAAGTTAGTTGATTCAGATATTTGTTTAGCAGTAAGACCTTGCTTCTTTAACTCAATAACCAATAATTTTTTATCTCCGTTACCGTATGCACGTAATGTATTTTCTTGAATAGTAACCCATTCTAAATTAGATATATGGTTATTTGTCTTATTTCCGTCTATATGATCGATAACATAGTTAGGACCCGGACACTCAGATCCAAAGTGTTCCATAACTAATTTATGGACAGCAGTTGTTTTTTTAATTTTATTATGAATTATGTTTACATAGTAATATTCTGCATTGCTTGCTGCATTTTTTAAGATTCTATCAAATCTTAATGACTTTACTCGGCCTTCGCAACTTATTGCATAATCGGGGTAACCGTTAATTTGTTTCCATTCCATAGTAATTCCTTAATAATTTGTTGCTTAACAACATTAATATTTAGTGAGATGATACTAATCTCACTAGTTATGCGGTAAAAATGTATGATTCTGGTGTAAATATCTGTACAATAAACATATAGGTGCTTACGATAAGGCCTATTCTAACTCGCTTTTAAGGAGAATTTTATGTTTAATACAATCAACCAATCCGTTTACACGGACATTGCTAAGAGCTATTCCGGTGCAGTTACTAAGGCAGCAAGTGACTTTGCTAGTCAGTTAACTAGTGCTAATCAAAGTCTAATGGCAGAATATGTCAAGCTAGCTAATAGCGCAGAACTAAAAAAGTATACTCAACCTGCACAAGAGTTTGCCACTAGTGTTACCAAGACATATATGGATGTTGCAAGCAATCTAGTCAAGGCATTTACTGCAACTAAGTAATCCTAAACTCAGTGTTTCTACTGATACGCATAAATACTCAGTAGAAACACTGATATGAAAGGATACATAATGTCTTTACTAAATAAAATCACACAATGGTTTAAAACAGTATTCGCAACAACTAAACAAAGTGAACTAGACGCTTATATTACAAGCAAGAAACCTACTACTACTGCTGAAGTTGAATATTGGATTAACAATTACGATAGAAAACAATTAAAGGGAGTATTAGTATGGAAAATATAAAAGAATTTTGGATGATAGTTCGAGCAACTATTGAATTTTTGTTTAGCAGAAAACCTTATAGCTGCTGGTACTAAAATTTTAAGACTGATTTCAAATCCTTATAAATATAGCAATATATTATAAGGATTTTTCTTTTATGCGTTTACGCGAACTTACTAACGAAGCAACAGGTTTAAGTCCTGCAACACTATCTAGCTATAAAAAGAAAGCAGGCGCAGAAGCTAGTGCACTAGATAAAGAAGCGTTTGAAAAAGGCGGGCCTGACGCACAAGCCAAGTTAGATAAGGCACACAAGCGTTACAAAGGTATCAACAAGGCTACTCAAAAGCAGTTTGATAATGACGTTAAGGGTATAAAAGAAGAAGTAGGACAAGAAGCGTTAGAATTCAAAAGATCCGACAAATATCCTGACGGTAAATCTATTCCAGAGAGTTTACCTGCCCGTTACCAACCTAGTAGTAATCCGGGAGTACCGGACAATCAAAAATGCTCTAACTGTCTCTACTATGATACAAAAACAAAAAAATGTGATAAGTTCGAGGGCGACCCTGTAGTAAGACCAGAGTATTGGTGTGCTAAATGGAAAAGTGCTAAAGTAGAAGAAAACGAAAAAAATCCTCATACAAGTGCATTAGGTAAAGCATTATACCGTGACCTGAGCAAAGAAAAGAAAGCAAGCCCTGCACAGGTTCAGCGCAACAAAGAGCGTTGGGCGCAGCGTCAAGCAGAGCGTGAGCAAAGTGTAGCGGAAGGCTCCGAAGAACGCAGCCAGAAACGTTTATGGGCACAGATTACAGATTACGAACAACGAGCAAAAGCAACTAAGAACGATATAAAGCGCGACCATTATCTTAAAATGGCAAGTGAGCTTCGTAGTAAGCTAAGAACTACAGACGATGTAGAAGAATCTCAAGTAAACGAGATTAGTACTAAGCTACGAGACAAATATGTTACCCGTGCAAGTGATGATTATGGTCACGCTAACTTTGCAGCACGTGCAAGCAAGAGTCATCCGGGTTTAGAAAAGTACAGCCAAGAACAGGAAACACGTGCTAAGAAACGTGCAGCTGGCCTTAATCGTGCCCTAAGTGACAAGCGTTTAGGAAGAGTAGAAGAATCTGGCAACGATACTGTATCTTTTGAAGTAGACAGTGAACGAGCATATAACTATATTATGGATAAATTCGGTCACGTAATCGAATGGGACGGAGATGCAATGGTTATCCCTAGTAAGTATTGGGGTGCAGTACAAGAACTAGCATATGCAGCAGGCGGAGAAGCAACTGAATATAACACTGTAGACGAAGCAAGCCTGGCTACAATGCGTGATTATTTTGCAGGCGATGAAAACGCTAAAGACGAAATGAAGATTACGCAAATGCGTAAGTACTATGCCAATGATGCCTCAAAGGAAAAGACTAAAAATTTTAACAGTCTAGCAAGTTATCACCATTGGCTAAAGCAAGTAGGCGCAGAAAAGATTAATCGCAAATGAAACAGTTTTACATTACTAGCGAAACATTTAGACTGCAAGGGGACGATCCAACTGTCCCTGACGCATATGTTGATCCTGCAGAGCTGGCTAAATTAAAAAAGCTAGCAGGCATTGATAGTCTGGGTATTATGGAACGACATATGGCCGAAAAAGCTGCGAACAAGTTTACTAATGCAGACGGTCAAGATAGTTTAATCAGCGGAATGACAGGGACAGAAAAAGCAGAATATCAGCGCAAACATAATATACAGCCCGGTACCGATGCGTGGTTCAAATTATGGTTTGCAAGGCCAGGGCTAACTGGAGAAAAAAATGTTTAAACTCATAAGCAACATATTAGATAAAATATTCCCGCAGCGAGTAATTAACCGCCGTATTAAAGAACTACAAAAGCGAGATCCTTTCATATACAAATGAAAACGATTTACGTAAATGGCGATAGTTTTCCAGCTGGTGCAGAATTAGCAGACCACTTATTAATAGGTTGGCCAGGATATACAGATAATAGAAGCTTCTCTACAGAAAATGCTAAAAAATGGAATGAAATAAGACCTAGCAGGTTAAATTTATACCCAGGAGGACCTGCTGCTATTCATATTAAAGAAAAGGAATATGCTTGGCCTAATATCATTGCAGAGAAGTATAATATAAATGTTGTTAACTCTGCAAAAAGCGGTGCAAGTGTGTTAGGCATTGCTAAAAGAACTTGTGTGGATCTATTGGAATTAACGAATCGAGGTGTTATTGTAGATAAAGTATTTGTCCAATTAACTACATTAGATAGAACAGAATTTTACAAGAATACACCAGATAATCGTCATTTCGATGATTTACCATTAACTAACTTACTAACCGCTGATAGAAATGCAGTAGAGAGAAAATTAGCAACCGCATACTTAGATTATAATGATGCCGACTTAGCTGCTAAATTTTTATATGGTATTCTATTTTTAGAGCAAACTGTTAAAAATTTAACAGGGTTATCGCCTATATATTTGTCTACGGGATTAAGTGAGTACTCACTTACTTTAATTAACAGTACAGCTGAAAACTTTCCGTCAATTAAACGTTTATTAAATTTAACTAGTTTACATAGTGTAGACTTCAATAATAAACCAATGAATTCTATCCACGTTGAAAATGATTTTTTATTGTGCCCTGCAGGACATTATGAACAACGAACTCACGTAATTTTTGCAGAAGAGTTATATGATAAGTATATCAGATGAAAACAATATATTGTATAGGTGATAGTTTTACACAAGGTACCGAATTGGCAGATGCAGATCATTTCGGCAGCACGTACCCGGGATATGCTACATTTGATAATAAAGATAGTCTTAAAAGAGAACTTAATAGGCAGTGGTGGAATAAACACGCACCGGATGTAAACAATTCTAAAATTTTATTAGATAAAGAAAATCTTCGTGCTTGGCCGGAAAAGTTAAAAAGACACCTTGCTAATATTTCTGTTGTTAATGCAGGTGTACAAGGCAAATCTATGCAGTACATTGCTGACACCTTAATTAAGGATCTAATTAATAAACAATATCAAGTAGACTTAGTAATTGCACAGTACACTGATCCTATTAGGTTAGAGTTTAGCGAAGGGGGCAGTTCATTTACTTTATTTTTGCAAAATAAAAGCGTTCATAAGAATCAAGAAATATTAAGGAACGCATTGCTTAATATAGAAACAGATGAGTCATTGTATTTTAGATGGCTAACTCAGTTAGTAAGAATACAAGACTTTTGCCGTGCACACAATTTACCTTTATTGTTTGTAGACTCAGTTAAAGTAGATAGACATTATAAGAATCAATTTGAGTCTGTTGCATACTTAGAAAATTATCTACAGGAATCGGTATTAGCAATGATTGATGTTGCAAGGTCGTTTAGTTTACAAACAGAAGTATTGGCAGCAGGCGGGCACTTTACTGAAATTGTACACGACAAATTTGCAGCAGAGCTAAGTAAAATAATACAAGATAGAAAGCTAATATGATAACCTGGGGTGTAAGCGCAGCAAGTCACGACGCAGCAGTCGCAGTATTCGACGATAATAAGCTAGTATTTGCTAGCCATAGCGAACGTTTTAGTAAAAAGAAAAACGACGGGGATTTACATCCTGACTTAATCAAGTACGCATTAGAATTTGGCAGACCTGGGCATATTTGCTATTACGAAAAGCCTTTAGTAAAAGCAACACGCCAACTGTATGCAGGGCAGCAAGCATTTCCGCTACTAAACGTCAAGGACTATATACAGTATTACTGCCCTATTGATATTAGCGAAACTAGAATTACCAATTCAGGACATCATCGTAGCCACGCCGCTGCTGGATATTTCACTAGTGGATTTGACAATGCAGTAGTAATAGTATTAGATGCAATAGGTGAATGGGATACCGGCACGATATGGGAAGGTAATGGCACTACTCTTAAAAAACGTTGGAATATGCGATACCCGCACAGTGTAGGTTTATGGTATAGCGCAATGACTCAACGTTGTGGGTTTAAACCTAATGAAGAAGAATACATTATGATGGGAATGGCTGCTAGTGGCGACCCGAGAAAGTACTATGATTTAATACGTGAGGAATTATTTGACTGGCGTATAGAAGAGTCCGGTCCTGTAATTAAGTGTGCAGTTAATATGCACCGTGGTATTAAATGGTGGCGAGAAGATATTAAGGATGTAAAAAACTTAGCAGCCGCCGCACAGAAAATATACGAAGATTTACTAACTGATATCGTGTATTGGACTTATACTAAATTAAAATCTAAGAATCTAATCCTTATGGGAGGTTGTGCCCTTAATTGTGTAGCTAACGGCGTAATTGCAAACAAAGGCTTATATGATAAAATATGGATTATGCCTAATCCCGGCGACGCCGGCAGCAGTGTAGGTGCAGTATTAAGTGTATGGAACAAGCATATAGAATACCCTGGTGCATTTTTAGGCTATAATATTAAGGGAGAGTACCCTGTACAAGCTGCATTAAAAGAACTGTTAAAAGGTAATGTTGTTGCAGTTGCAAACGGACCTGCAGAGTTTGGACCAAGAGCACTAGGTAATCGCAGTTTGCTAATAGATCCTAGACTACCGGACAGTAAAGAACGAATGAATAAGTTTAAAAAGCGCGAGCCTTTTAGGCCGTTTGCTCCTGCAATACTAGCAGAACACGTTAACAGTTATTTCGAGATGCCATATGTAACTAGTCCGTATATGCAATATACAGCGCAGTGCAAAACACCCGATTATGTACCGGGTGCTGTACACATCGACGGATCTAGTAGAGTACAGACAGTTACCACACAAGACAACCCGGGATTTAGAGCATTACTAGAAGCGTGGTATTCGGCTACTGGTTGTCCTATTTTGCTAAATACAAGTATGAACATTAAAGGACAACCTTTAGTGAATGACGAATTTGATGCGGCAGCTTTTTCCAAGAAGCACAAAATAGCCGTCCTTACCAAGGAAGAAAAATGAACAAGTTTCAACTTACTAAATTTAAAGTTAACGCAGGCATTGCAACTGAAACAGCGGATTTAAATAAAACAAAAACTACTGAATTTGCAAGAACTGTTGATTATCCTAGCCTACAACTACTAATGAGTGAAAATTCATTGACTTTTGTTGAAGAAGTTAAAGTAGTAAAATTAACCGGCAGTTATTCCCAATCTAATTCCGATTATGCTCCTAGAATTTTTATTCCTATTGCAGGGGGCAGTAAGAGTGTTATTAAATTAGAAGACGGTAGCGAGTTTAACTTGGATTGTCCTATAGCGTTAGAATCAATTAAGTATACCATAGAGGTTCCAGCTGGCGAAGAGTTAAAATACTTAGTGTTAGTGCTTGATTATTCTAAATCTACTGTAAAATTTGCACCTCCGGCAAAGAAGTTAGAATTTTTCTGCAGAAATCTAGTTTAACTAAACATAGCTAAATCCAATAAATAACTAGTGTGGAGCGATTCACACTAGTTTTTTTACGGATAAATTATGCAACTATCTAATAATTTTACGTTAAACGAATTCTTAATAAGCCAAACAGCTAGTAGATTAGGAATTGATAACACTCCACCGGAATTTGTAATAGAGAATCTAAAAGCTCTATGTCACAATATATTACAGCCTTTACGTGATAATTACGGTCCTGTAGTTGTTACTAGCGGATATCGTTGCCCTGAATTAAACAAGGCAATAGGCGGCGCAGTAAATAGTCAACACTTAGAAGGTAAAGCAGCAGACATACATATCCCCGGCTTATCAAATGATGACCTAGCTAGAATTATTGCAGCTAATTTTGAATTCGATCAAGTCATTTTAGAGTTTCATATTCTAGGTCAGCCCGACAGTGGATGGGTACACGTTAGCTTTAATACTGCCGGCAATAAGAAAGAAGAATTAACCGCAGTGAAACAAAACGGAAAAACAATTTATTTAAAAGGTATTGTAACTTAAAATGAGATTCGACGATATACAGACACAACAATCTAGCGCAGTGCAAGAAAAATTTGCAATGACTGATGCTATTGATCTACACGATCAATTAAATCCTAAACTATGGGCTAATAACAAAATGCGTCCAGAAGTTAAGAAAGCCCTATTAGATATTGCAGAAAACTTTAAAGCATTTTTAGGTATCGAAGATGTAGAAGTAAAAGACATTACAGTAAGCGGTAGTAATGCAGCATTTACCTACACACCACACAGTGATTTAGATCTACATTTAGTAGTAGATATCGAAAAGCTAGATGCAAGTGAAGTATATCGCGAACTGTTTGACAGTAAAAAATATCAGTATAACGACCTACACGACATTAAAATACGCGGAGTTGAAGTAGAACTGTATGTACAAAATGCAAGCGAGCCTGTAGTTAGTTTAGGTGAATATAGTGTGCTACACGATAGCTGGATTAAAGAACCTGAGCGCAAGCCATTTACTACAGACAGTTCCGAAGTTAAACAAAAATATAATGAACTAAGAACTCGTGCATTACGTGCACTTAAAAATAAAAGCAAATCACGTATTACTTCTGTATTAGACGACATCAAACGTGCACGTAAAAGCGGATTAGCAAAAGGCGGTGAATTCAGTCCAGAAAACCTTGCGTTTAAAATGTTACGCACACAGGGTATAATTGATAAACTGTATGCTGCTAAGACAGAACAAGAAGACAAAGAGTTAAGTTTAGAAGCACGTAATATTGCAGAGGATGTGCAACTAAACGAAATTAATATGAGTCCTAGCAGTCTGCGTAAACTTGCAGCAGCTATACCAGGTGCACGTGCAGGTATGGAATTTGAGATGATTGTGCCCGGTGTAGCAAATCCAGAAGACAGTGAACCAGAAGCAGACTATGACCAAGACGAGCGATGCGATGATTTCCGTGACATTATTCGATTCTTCTCCGGCGGTGAGGATGTAAACAGTCGTCGGGATTTACGAACTCTAGAAGAACAACTAGACGAAGAGTTTATGGACTGGAGTTCTGAAGAAGTCGACCGTAGATGGAACAACGATATGTCCGAATATATCCGTGACTACATCAACTTGAATGACGAGTTTGATCGAGACGGTGCAATAGAGCAAGCTAGAGAAGAATTTGCAGAAGCTAATCCAGACATTGACTTAGATTCCGAGGAAGCACAGCAAGGTATTTCAGCAAGGGCAGACGAATTAGAAGAAGAATTTATCAGTGAAGTTATCAGTGAAGGTTATGGCAATAGAGTCTATGACCGTGCATTTGAGGAGTATCAAGACGAAGTAATGTCAGAATTAGACCAAGGCGAATTCTTGCGTGATAAAGGCTACCGCTATATGAGTGATATCGAAAGCAACTTCGACATTCGCTGGCCTTATTACACATATGGTGGCGGCGATGGCGATGTTGATGTACACTCTGTAGGCGAAGAATTCAGTGATTGGATGGGCAAAAAAGTTAATGCTAGTACAAGCTATCACGGTGGTAAGCGTGAACCAGGAGCATATGTAGTTGAACCCGATGGCAGTTTAGATGCAGACGACGACTCTGATTCTGGCTTAGAGTTTGTAAGTCCTCCGCTGCCTATTGCAGAGTTATTATCAGACTTAGACAAAGTTAAACGCTGGGCAGAAGAAAAAGGCTGCTATACTAACGACAGTACAGGTCTGCACATTAACGTTAGTGTGCCTGGTTATAGCTTAGACAAATTAGACTACATTAAGCTAGCACTGCTAATGGGCGATGAATACATTCTACGAGAGTTCGGTCGTCAAGCTAACACATATTGTAAGAGTGCTATTAAGTTTATCCGAGAAAAAGCAACACCGGAAACAGTCGATGTTGCAATGAAGAAGATGAAGGAGCAACTTAACACAAGTGTTAGTAAGTTAATTCACAGCGGTATTACTAACAAATACACAAGTATTAACACTAAAGATAGCTATGTAGAATTCCGCAGTGCCGGCGGCGACTGGTTAAATGAAGACTTGTCTAAGTTAGAGAATACACTGCTACGATTCGTTGTTGCACTAGATGCATCGATTGACGAGTCTAAGTACAAAGAAGAGTACGCTAAAAAGCTATACAAGTTAATTGCACCGGCAGACGATACTATTAACACATTGCAATACTTTGCAAAGTACAGTGCAGGTGAAATACCTAAGGCAGCACTACGCAGTTTTATTAAGCAAGCGCAACTACAGCGTTCAGTTAAAAAGCAACGTAACCCTAACCAGAAGTACTGGTGGAATGTAGCTATAGATGGACAACGTATAGAAGTTGTTGCAACTAACAAAGACGAAGCCTGGGATAAAGCAACAGACGAGTATCAAGAGTGGATGCGATTCAGTAAGAATCAAGCAGTTATTACTCCATTACGTCCTTATACAGAACCTAACGAACCTGCTCAGTCTGCACAAGATACTCAGCAAGGTAACTGGGGTATTTGGATAACAAGTGCAGAGCGATTCGCTAGGGCACCTGGCCAATCAGACAACTCAGTATTACGCAGATTCCCTAGCCGCGAAGCAGCAGAGCAGTTTATAACACAAACACGTGCAGAGCGCCCCGATATGCGTACTGACATTGAAGTGCGCGAAATTAGTGCACCACGCCAAGGCGGAGTACTATCACAAGCTGATGCAGAACGTCGTATGGGAATACCAGACCAAACAGGCGACGCTAATTGGGAAATTATCGATAACAGAACAGGTCGCAGAGTGTTTGTAATGATTGCTAACACAGAATACGATGCTCGTAGAAAGTATGCAGACTGGTTATCGGCCTGCGGCATACCTATAGAAACAGACGACTACAGCTTTAGAGAGATACGTACCAACGACGATTTATCCTCACAAGAAAATAGAGGCGATTTAACTCCACGTGGCCCAGGTCCTTGGGAAATTTATCGTATAAGTGATGGCTCCACTGTTCGTCCCTTAGATCACACTAATAGACAAGCAGCAGAACAAGAAGCTCGAAGTGCGTTAGGCTTACGTGGCGAAGCTCCGCAGCTATATGGAGTTAGAACACGTCAGCAGCGTATGCCAGAGTTTACTGGTAACTGGCAGATTGTAGTAGGCGGCCAAGAAGTACATCAGTTCGGCGGCGTAGGCAATAGTCAACACGATGCTAACAATTATGCACGTAACTGGATTGCAAGACAAGACCAGGCCTGGGCAAGAGAACACCAAGGCGAAGGCGTAGAAGTACTGCCAGTAATGAGATAATAAATATTACACTATGCGATTACAAGAACTATTAGAACAACAATTAGACGAAATAGAACGTCTGTATAAAAGCGACTATACAGGCGGCAAAGATGCACTGTATCCAGGCCATAGTGCTAAAAAGTATTTCGAACTACCGGGCGGATCAGGATTGCTCTACACTGTAGAGGGTAAAGCAGAACCTATTATAAAGCTATGGGATCCTAATAGTAATATACCAGACCCTAAACCGAAAAAAGAATATAACGAGTTTACTAGCGAATTTAATGCAAGGATGAAAAAGTGGGAAGAGCGTCAACGCACAGGTAAAAAGATTCCACAAATTATCGGTAAGCTATCGCTAGAAAAGCCGTGGAATTTTCCTATACCCGGTGCACTGCAAGTAGGTACTATTACAGTAGACGAAGACTATAGAGGTATGGGACTGGCTAAAGCCTTATATGGCATTGTGCTAACAATATTAAAGCGGCCGCTAGTTGCAGGCAGCGCACAAACTCCAGGCGGCCGCCGTAACTGGGTAAGTTTAAGTCAAATTCCCGGAGTAGAAATGAAGGGATATATCGCAGTAGAGGATTATGAATTGAGTCCTCCTGCTGGTAGACCCGAGCGTGTCAAACAAGCAGAACAGAACATCGACGTTATAATGGGACAATTAGGCGGACAATACATCGGTAAGAAAAGCGGTACCCACTTCTTTGCGTTTGATGTACAGCCTGACACAGAAGGAAAAGAACTAGAAGCATACGTTAAGCAAAAAGTTGCTAGCGTATACGGCGGCAGAACTTCTTTTGAAGGTGGCCTGTTCGCAGTTTGGACAGGTAAATGAGACTACAAGAACTATTAGAAACTTCTCAAATTAGCGAGCTGTTCCAGCCAGGTAAGAAAAACTGGTCGTGGGGGTTCCGTGGCAGCGAAGAAGTCATTGCGGATTTTACTATAAACAACATACCGTATAAATTTTATGGTTATACACATCCGGGGACCGGTCATTGGGAAGTAGAGTTTAGCATAGACAAAGGGTCAATGGACAGGGATGATAGAGCAAAAATCAGTACATCATACGGCTTAACGGGCACTGGAGCAAGTGTAGAAGTAATGTCAACTGTTACCGACATTATGCGAGAGTTTTTAGCACAGTACAAAGGTTCCGTGCGAATACTTTCTTTTACAGCAGCAGAACCTAGTAGACAAGCATTATACAAGCGAATGGTCAGCAGGTTGTTACCTCAATGGAAAATGACAACTGAGCCAGTTGGCAACGGGGAAGTGCGTATTAATGCTTCTGCACAGGATTTAGACGAAGGCTGGAAAGATACATTAACTAACTTAGCAGTAGCAGGCGGCGTAGCTTTAGGTGGCGGCGCCGGTATGATGGCTAAAAATGCTCTAACAAGTCCTAGCGCACAAGAGCGCCCTGCAATAACTGCTCCTGCAAATCCAGCACACGCAACACACGCACAGCAGCGTAAAGGCGCTGATCCTAAACAATCATTAGCAACACAGCCCGCACAAGCTACACAACAAACAGTTAGCCCTGAAGTTAAAAAAGATGTAGTGCAAACTATTACCAAGCCAGCAGCTAAAGTATTGATAGCAACAGCAAATAAAGCAGGCCTCAAAGGTGCAGAGCTAGCGCAGTTTGTAGCGCAGTGTGCACACGAAACAGCAAACTTTAGCAGCTTAAAAGAATACGGCGGCAAGCTAGACTTTAAAAAGTACGACCCTAAGCATAACCCTCGCAAAGCTAAGATACTAGGTAATAAGCACGTAGGTGATGGTGCTAAGTATCACGGTAGAGGTTATATACAATTAACTGGCCGTGACAACTACAAACGAGCAGGCGAAGCACTAGGTCTTCCTTTAGAAAAGCATCCAGAGCTTGTAGAAAAGCCGGAAGTTGCAGCTAAAGTTGCAGTATGGTACTGGGAAAACAGAGTACGTCCTAATATAGATAACTTTAAAGATACCCGTGCAGTAACTAAAACTATCAACTCAGGACTTAAAGGCTTAGAAGATAGGCACACTAAGTTTGCAGCCATTATGGATATTATCCGTAACAAAGGTTAAATATACGATGCGCCTACAAGAATTATTCGAATCAGCAACTGACGTTGTATATCACTATACAAGCACACACAATGCCGCCCGCATTTTAAAGGATGGCGTATTTAAACTGGCCGCTAGCACGTTCAGTAAAGCTGAACAAATGTATGCGCCAAAAGGATACGACTATTTCCTAAGCACAAGCCGCAGCAAAGTAGGCGATTACCATCGTTACGTGGGCACAGGAGGTGTTATGTTTGTGCTAGACGGACGCTGGTTAAGTGCACGTTTTCCAGTTAAGCCAGTCGACTATTGGGATAGAGCCTGGCAACATAGTCCAGGCAGAACACGTGAAGCAGAAGACCGTGTGTTTAGTAAACAGCCAGAAATTTCAATTGACTGTGTTACAGCCGTACACGTATTATTAAAAGAACAAGACGAACACCGTAGCCCATTAACACGTGCTATAATGATTGCAGCTAAGATACGTGAAATTCCAGTTTATCTATACACAGATGAAGGCGCTTGGCGCACACAAAATACAGCCAAAACAATTAGTGTAGCTGACGCAAAGGATATGTTAAAAGGTCAGCAACGTATTCCTAGTTTCCAACGTCCTGTAAGGGGATTACCTGCACGTAAAGGAGATCATCCTTGGGGCAAGAGCAGCATACTAGACTGGATAGAATTAATTAACAAAAAGCCGGGCCAACCGCTAAGTAAGACAGCAGATAAAATTCGCTATAACATTATGTATTATGGCGATATGAGCTCGTCTTTAGAAAATGACTTGTACAATGCACGTCAGCCTCGTACTGCTGAATACGATATAGCTAACAAGATGATTGCATACTTGAAGTCTAAAAATATGTCACTTAAAGATTTAGTAGACGCACTCAAGGCTAAGTGGAGCAAGAAATGAAAATTACAGACATTATAGTAGAAAGTAGTTGCAAACACGGACAGTACTATTGCTCTACTGATAAAAAATGGAAGTGCCGCCAAGGTCCTAAACAAAGCCGCGCCACAGAAGCAGCTAATCTTGCTCAGCAAGCCGCTATTGCTATCGATAAAAAGAAAAGTGTAGAAGAAGAAAAACAACGCCTAGACGCCAAGTGCTGGGACGGTTACAAGAAACAAGGAACTAAGATGAAGGGCGGAGTTAGAGTTAATAACTGCGTCAAAGAAGATTTAGAAGAAACTTACGAAGGTAACGAGTTTTTCGAAGCATACGGCGAATTATGGTTTAACGAAGACGAGCAGCTAGACGAAGCAGAGTATCAAGGCCGTAAAGTACAGCTAGGCAAACCGATGCGCGGCGATGTTAAAAAGTTTAAGGTTTACGTAAAGGATCCTAGCACAGGTAACATTAAAAAAGTTAACTTTGGTGATCCCGATATGAAGATTCGCAAGAGCAACCAAAAGGCTCGAAAGAGCTTCCGTGCTCGTCATAACTGCGATAATCCGGGACCACGTACAAAAGCACGTTACTGGAGTTGCAGGGCCTGGTGATGTATTACATTATATACAAAATAACTAATTTAGTTAACGAGAAATATTATATCGGTAGACACGCAACTACCGATATAAACGACTCCTATATGGGTAGCGGAATCGGTATTAAAAATGCAATTAGAAAGTACGGAATAGATAAATTTACAAAAGAAATTATTGCATATGCGTCCAGTGCAGAAGAATTATGGCAGCTCGAACAAAAAATAGTAAACGAGTCTGTAGTTAAAGATCCGATGTCGTATAATATGTCATATGGGGGTAAGCATTATTTAAACGGATTAAAAGCATACGATTACAACAAATTTATCGAGCATCAACGTAACGCCGGCCAGGCATATGCCAAAACATTTAAAGGACACTCTGCAGAGTGGCATCAGAAGGGCGGTTCTGCAAGTTCTATATCTAGAAGTAAAAATTATACGTATAAAATTACTACTAATACCAATGAAGAATATATTGTCAATGGCTTAGAGTTTAAAGAACTATGTAATGAAAAAGGCTGGAACTATAACACATTGCATTGGAAGAAAAGTATGGGTAAATATATTTCTAGGGGCAAGCATAAAGGATTTCTAGTCGAACAATTAACCTCATATACGAAAGTGGTAATATGAAGATACGTGAGATTATTCAAGAAGATGCAAGCGTAGGTGGAGTTAGTTCCGGCGGCTTTGCAACAGTACCAGGGCAAATAGGCACAATGGTTAAGCGTAGTAGTATCTATCCTGCTACACCAAAACGCAAGCCTAAACCTAAAAATAAACCTAAGTCTTGATTTAGAATAAAGCTAAATATAACATACTTGCAAGGTATTTTATATGAAGCTATCACAAATCAAACACGCACTAAATGAATCTAAAAAGATGATCCGCGAAGCCGAAGAAGAATTCGGCGGCGACAATTTCGATCAATTTTTAGCCAGTATTAAAGAAATTGAAAAACACGCCCGTGAGCGCCGTGTTCTAGAACCTAATTACAGCAAAGAAGATTTACTTGCTGATATCAAGCGTGAGATTCCAGATGTAGACGACAAAGTAGTCAGTAAGATGGCTGACTTTGTATTTGGTCACTTAGGCGAATCTACCCAAGTTACAGAAGCACAAACAGCAGAAGAACTAGAAGTAGGCGAACCAGTTAAGATTACTGGCAACGTACAATTCCAAGGTGCAACAGGTGTTATTGATAGTTTCGGTACAGGAAAACGTTTTGTTATTGTTGACTTAGGCGAACAAGGCTTACGCAGTTTTCATAGCAGCGATGTTAGCTTTAATGCAGAAGAAGAACAAGACGAATTTAAAGGTGTAGAAGAAAGCACAAACCCGCAAGATACAATTACAATGGATGTTCCATTGTTCATCCGAACATTAGAATTTGCACGTGAAGATGCTAAAGACGATATGGACTTACACGATGCAGCAGAAAATGCGCTAAAATTAAGTGCAAACGGCGATACATTGACAATGGACAATTATGATGCTATTGTTCCTAGCGATGCAGTAGAAGAAGCAGGCCCGGGATTTGTTGATGTAACAGGGTGGAGTGCACGTGATGTACAACGTCTAGGTCACGAAGATGACGATTACGAAGAGCCACGTCGCAATCACGGATACGGTTATAACCGTCCTGCTGCAAAGCCTGTATTATCCGGATATTATTTTTACAACGTTAGTCCAGCAGATGAAAATGATGCAACTGCAATAGGATTAAAGAAAACAAAAAGCGGCAAATGGGCACTAGCAGTATACAATACTAGCGGCCGTAGCACTACAATGAAAAAGCAAAGTGCAGACCGAGCATTTGGTCCAGGTCGTTGGTGGGCTCCTAAAACAGAAAGCGTTGAGCAAGGTGTGGCGGAAGCAATGAGTCCGCAACAGCAACACGATTTCGATCGTATGCGAGCAGGTGCTATGAGCCGTCAGGAATATGATGCAAAGTGGAGAAAGAAACGCAAGAGCGACGACGAAGTTATCTACGGTAAGAGAAAAGGTGTGGCGGAAGGCTCTGACAATATCCGTTCAATGATTCAGCAATATGAAGATATGGTAGAACTGGTGTATGATTTGCCACCAGGACGAAAGAAAAATATTGCCATCGACAAACGAGATGCGTTAGAAGCACAAATAGAAGCAATGCCCGGTGGCTCGGAAGCACTACGCAAGTGGGCAAGAGCATACAACGATTCTTTTGACGAAGGTGTGGCGGAAGGCGGCCCGTTTAGTTATGGTGCTAAAAAGCCACGCCGAGGCAGCGTAGCAGACCTGGCAGCAAAGAAACGCAAGGAACAAGATAAAAACTATAAGCCAACTGAACCAAAAGATCAGATGGTAGGCACAGCAAAGGTCACGAAAGGTGTAGCGGAAAGCTACACAGGCCGCGAAACCAAGGACGGGACCTGGAGAGTATTTAAGGATGGCAAAGCAGTAGCAGTTGCTGGCCCGTTTAAGTCAAGAGAAGAAGTCTCAGCTTGGATTAAGAAACAAAAGCAAGGTGTGGCGGAAGGTACTGAAAGTTCTATTGAAAAGAAAATACAAGCAAAACAAGATTCATTATCGTTAGCAAGAGAACAGCGCCGTGCCCGAGGCCAGCGTCAGCAAGGACCTCGAGAAATTAAACTACAAGCCGAAATTGACAAGCTCAATACTGAACTAACTCAACTGAAAAAGAAAGGTGTGGCGGAAGGCGAACAACAAGTTTACAAAGTAGTAGCACTTGACAAAGGCAACGCACTGAAGAAGCCAACAAAAATGAAGGTAAAGGCTGACTCTATAGAAGACTTATTTGGTAGATTATCCGCTAATGATTGGTATCCATTGGAAATCAATGGTGTTGAAGTCATTGCTGGCAAGCGTCTAAAGCAAGGTGTGGCGGAGGCAGAAGATCCCAAGAAAGATGTGGAGGCAATTCGTGCCGCTATAGCAAGAATGGAGCGTGAGATTGCTGATCCTAATCCACACATTGACCGTGAAAAATTGCGTCAGCGTATTGCCTGGGAGAAGCGCAGATTGAATCTATACCGTGATGTGGAAGGTGTAGCGGAAGGCTTACCACAAACTCTACGCAAGATTGTTCCAGGATATGCCAAGCGTGAAATTGATCGAAAGATGGATGCCCAAAAATTTGGCAGAACCGATGTAGATAAAGATGCTAACTTCCACCGCTATAAAAAGATCCAAGACAAGATTAAAGAACAAGGTGTGGCAGAAGGTCGATTACATAATCCGGGACAAGAAGATAGCCCGGTGGCACAAGCAATTATACGCCGAGTTCTACTACAACGCACTGATTTATTAGCTAAGTATGGCCCAGGCTTTGTCGGTCAAGCAATTGATGATGTAGCAGACAGTGTCGGTGCAGTTGACGAAATTGGATCTAGTGATGTCAGTGGCTGGGTTAAGCAAGTAGAGTGGAACTTAAAGAACAAACTAAATCAGTACGATGAACCTATGAATATGGACGAAGCTAGTGATATTAGTGGCATCCTGGGTGCAGCAAGTATGGTAAAAGACTATATAATAACTGCTGAAGTAGATGGAACAACTAAGAAGTTTCGTATTCGCGGAATGACCGGTCCACGTGCAGCTAAAGAACGTTTCCTAAAACACGCAGCGTATGCTAAAGTGTTAGATGTTAAACCTGTTGAAGAACAGAAAATGAACGAAGTAACACTAGGTGATTATCGTAAAAAAGCAGCAATGCAAAAAGCACAAAGCCAGATGGGTGCAATGTTTGCACATAGCCCAGAAGAGCGTGAAAAGAATACTGCTACTTTTTACAAGCGTGAACGTGGCCTAAATCGTTTAAAAGCTCGTGACGAAGCAGCACGTAAAGCAGAACAAGAACGCCAACTAGCAGACACTATTGCACGTTTACCTGAACTTAAAGCAGAATACGAACGTATGCGAGCAGAGTACAAATCATTAGGCGGCAGTGATTGGCAATATGCTGACCGTGAACAAAACTTAACTGACAGCGAGCGTAAAGCACGTGCAATGGAAGGCCCAATGAATAATCTATGGCGCCAGATTAACGCTGCGGAAAAAGCACAAGGATCGAAATAATGGTACAGCCTATTAAACCTATTACACCTATATCTCCTGTTAAGCCTGTAAATCCTACAGCACCTAAACAGAATGATCCAAATGCACAACAGTCTGCAAATCCTAATGATCCAAATGCACAGCAACCAAACACTGATCAGATTAAGCCTGGCGAAAAAGTTTTTAATGTAGTAACAGATAAGGATCCTACTGGCGAGTTTACTAAAGTATTTGCACGTGACGAGAATCACGCTAAACAAGTATTCCAGCAACAAGGTACACAGCAAGGTCGTTTTGTTGGCGCACAGTTAGCTAAAGAAGATGTAGACACTATTGTCGGTATGTTAGAGTCTAATGGTTTGCAAGAAGGCCGAGACTATTATGTAGACGATACTGTATACACTAACGATGCACAAATGGCAGAAGATATTGCTGACATTATTAACTTAGGCGATTGGGGCGAACGCCGTGCAAGCCACAAACAAAAAGACGAGCACGAATACTATATTGATTTAGATGTCCCTAAAGTCGAGAAACAATTAGACGTAAATAAGATTAAAAAAACACTAAATATATGCAAAGACATTTTATCAAGCGACACTGCTACAAGTGAGCAGAAAATGCAAGCTAAACGTGTACTTGACGGCATTAAAGAAAAAATGCACACTAACGAATCAACAGTAAATAAACAAGATCTAAGATCGATCGAGAATGTAACGGAGTCCAAAATGGATAAGAAAGCAAAAGTTGCAGAAGGCGAAAAAGTCAAAACTAAAACTGGTACGATCCATAAGGGCACGTACGGTAACGAATATGATGTAGGTGATGACGGTTCTAAAAAGAAGCCTGCTGCTAAATCAACAACAGGTCAACGCGGCCGTCCTAAGAAAGAAAAGCCAGCAGAAATTACAGCACCTAAAGGCGACATTTTCGGTCGTACTAGCGGTAAAGTCCCTGCAGGTAAAAAAGGTACCGCAGTTAAAGGCAAGGCTATGAGTCACGCTGATAACAACAAAGATGATGGTACTGATGTTAAAGAAGCTAAAAACGCATATGCAGTTGGTATGGCGCAGGCAATGAAGAGCACAGGTGATAAGCCACCTCTTAAGAAGAGCACAATCACTAAAGCTCATAAGATTGCAAAAGCAGTTAAAGCTAACGAAAGCGAAGTAGTAGAAGGTGAAACTAAAACTACTAAAACAGGTCGTATACACAAAGGTACATACGGTACAGACTTTGATGTAAACGATGATGGTACAAAAAAGAAACCAGCAAAGAAGAGCCCTACTGGACAACGCGGCCGTCCTAAGAAAGAAAAAGGCTTAGATGACACAGCAGGCGAAGGCGGTAAGGCGCTACAAAGCTGGATCGTAGGTAACCTACCTAAGAAGGGCGGCGCATTAGATAAACTACCTAAGCGTAAGAACAAGCTAAAAGACGAAAGCGTTAAAGAAAGTTTAAGCCGTGTTCAGGGCCTAAAGAAACAAATTACAGAAACTATTGCACAGATCAAGAGCTTACCTATTGAGAAGCAAAATGATGAGCGTGTAGTAGCAATGGTTGCTCGCTTAGAAGAAAGCGTAAGTTCAGCAATTAACCAATCATTACGTGAAAGTCACGAAACATTAGGACACATTGTTAAACGCTTCCCAAAAGAAGTTAAGGATTTCGTAGCAGGCGGTGATCTAGACGAACATCCTGATTTATACGAAGCACTATTCGATTACTACTTACTAAACGGTGAGATGCCATACGGTGTTGCTAAAGCTCGTACAGGTGATCCAATTGAATGGGTAACACAGCGTTTCGACACTGATGTACACGATTACATTGAACCAATGGAAGCTGCGCCTGTAGCACCTGCTGCTCCTGTAGTAGATGAAGCTGCTGGTTCTATGTTTGCAATGGGCGATGTAGTATACTTTGATAACCGTCGTGGTGTTGTTGACCGTCAAGAAGGTGAAAAAGTATTTGTACACACAGGTAATGGTCAAATGGATGTATTCCCAGCTAGCGAAACAAGTTTAACTCGTCAAGGTGCAATCCCTACAGTTAAAAAGCACATCGGTCAAATTGCTAAAGGCATTAAAGGCTTTATGACAGGTACTGCCGAAGAAAGCGTACAAGAAGCAGAAGATGATATTAGTGTATTTGAAAAAGAACACACACGTGAAGAATTAGATGCGATGGGTGATGCCGAATTAGCAGACTTAGCTACACAAGAATATTCTGCAGAAGATATGCTACAGTATGACGAGGAAGGCAATTTAGCTAACCGCGGCGAACTAGTTGATATGATTCTTTCTTACAATGTACAAGAGCAAGCTGCACCTGTACAAGTAGAATCTTCAGAAGTAACAGAAGGTCTGGCAAAGCTAATTAAGCTAGCAGGTCTTAAGAAGTAATGCGATTGCAAGAGCTACTAGAACAGCAATTTTCTCTTCGTAAAGAAGAGGAATTTGCTGCTGACGGTAAACTAAGCCCTATGAGTGTCGGTCATAAAAAGACTATAGACATTATAGGGCTTGCTCATTTGTTGGGTAGAAACTTTATAACATTAGGTGACGGTGCCAAACCTATTAAACACACATTGCGTCAAGTAGGAATGTATCGCCCTGAGTTAGAAGACTACTTAACTGCATTAGCCAAAAGGCAAGGCGAAAACTATTGTGTTAAGAATGACATTCTAACCTGGTTACAACATCACGAACCAGAAACATACACAGAACTACAAATAAGGCAGTTACCAGAGGACCCAGTAACGCACAAGCCTACAGAATATGGTAAGACTATACCGTCTAATGATGACGGCCGCTTCAGTCCGATAACATAACGCATAAATAAATTTAGTAAAGAATCCCCTTAGGACCGTTGTCGCTAACGGTTATCTGCACAAGTTGCAGAAGGCGTCAACAGGCGGCTGCTGCCTGAACTAGTACTACGCCAGGTACTACTTAAAGTGAGCCTTTTACTTTATGCGTTTATGAGATTACAAGAACTATTAGAACGAGAGTACGCAAGAGACGAGCGTTACTCTGTCGACGATTTAAAAAAGATACAGAATGCAACTATAGCAGTGCAGCAATACGCACGTTCTAAAGGCATCAATTTTATATTCGCTACTCACTTTTTTGATAGAGTTCCAGCTAAACGTGGCGTAGGTAAAATTACACACGACGACGTAATGGATACTTGTGCAAGAATATTAACACGAGGTCTTACTTTCTTCAAGGATAAAGAAGAAGGAACAACCTACGTATTCTTTGACAAGCATACATTGTTAAATATTGCAGTTATTAAGAAAGAAGATAATCGTTTTATAGCAATGTCTATTGTAAAAGATTATCGCAGCCTAAGCAGAGATCAAAAGATAACACTATGAAGTTAAGCCACATTCTACTAGAATACAACCGCGACATTACTGCACAAAAGTGGGGCAGTAAATTGCTTGCCGTTGCTAACAAAGACAACTCTTTTAGAGAACTTGAGCATTTGCAAGCATATCAAATTGACAAAGACGAACGTTTTATTCCTAGCATACTTTCTAAGATTGAATCTGCAGACCCTACAAAGAATAAAGAATATGTGCAAGCTATTGTAAAAATGTATGCTGGTGGCGGCATTAAGATGGAAGACATTACTAGTACACTAGCAGACTATCTTGTTAAGTTTCACAAGCTGAAAACAAAGAAAATGATCAAGCCTCCTTATAACGATTTAATGCGTTATAACAATGTGCAAGACTTTTATAAAGCAGTAGAACAATTTCCGGACGTAGAAGAAAAGCCAGAAAACAGAGGTAAAGCAGAACAGTTATACGATGATGCACAGATCCGTGTTATTGTTCCTGTTGACGAAACAGCCGCTTGTTACTACGGACAAGGTACACGTTGGTGTACCGCAGCTAAAAATAACAATATGTACAACAGCTACAACAAGCGCGGTCCATTGTACATTATTATACCTAAAAAACCATTACATACAGGCGAAAAATATCAGTTCCACTTTGAATCCGGTAGCTTTATGGACGAGCAAGATCGTCAGACTGACGTAGCAGCACTTGCTGGAAGATATCCGCAACTACGAAAAATATTCAAGAGCCGAGCTTTAGCTAACAACACCTTTGCACTACTTGCTGACAAACAACAGCTAGAACAAGCAATGATGAATGGCAGAAAAGAAATCATTAACGTCACTAGCGACGAGCTTGATAAAAAGATTCCTAGTATACTAGGCTATGTTAAAAAAGAAACAGGCCCAGAAGCCAGGGATGTATTCGATGCGTTTAGGTATGATCTAGAGGATAGCAGGTATGATTTAGTTATAGCTTTCCAGAATCAAGTGTACAAAAATCTCGCTGCACTTAACAGCGAGGATGAACTGCACGAACTAGCATTGGGCGCAATAGATATATGGACAGAACGGTATGCTAGCTGGAGAGAAGTTATTGATGATGAAATATCAGATGAAGATGCAGTAATGGATCTTACTATGACCATACAAGGCGAACTAGTCGACGCATTAGTTCCTGCTATGAAAGCCGCCGCAACTTCTGTCATTAAACGTGAATTAGGTTTAACAGAAAGTTCACTGCTATCTACCCCTATAGGTAAGGAAAAGAAATTTTCTAAGCAAGTTCGCGGTACTGATAAAGCAAAGAAAATAATGCCGGGCAAATGGGGCACACAGCATCCTTTTAAAGGCAAACTAGTAGGCGGCGACTAATGAAGATACGCGACATTATTACAGAAGGACTTAGTTATCCTGTTATATGCGTAGACGTACAACCTGCATATGATAACCCCGTTAATCAAAAGATTATTAACTTTGTAACTAAGCAAACTGGCCCTGTACTATTCTTTGTTAACGCACAAGACACTGGCACTACAGACGATCACTTATCTGATATCGAACAGTACTGGGAGGAACGTGCTCCGGGCTATCAGCCAGAAGAAGAAGGCGAAGATGAAAACGGCGATTACTATTATAAAGAAGCACAAGGTGCAATTAACTGGAGTCGCTTTCAGGTAGTAGACAAAGGCTACGGATATTTTAGGGCTTGGATGGATCACGGTATAGAAGAATCTACTATTATCGCAACTATTAGAGAATTGTACAGACAGAAGGTTAACGACACAAGAGAGCTAGAGTTTCCTCCGTTCAATCGCCGCACTGCAACGCAGTCGTTAATACAAGGTGCTATAGAAGAAATGGACGGAGACCCGTTAATAGTAGAGTGGACTAGTATTGCACAGCTAAAGAAGTTTAGTGGCGCATACCTAGTAGGTGGCGGCAGAAATGAATGTTTACGAGAAGTAGAACTATTAATGAATGCGTTTAACATTCGGTATAAACGTATAGACAGTTTGGTATATTAATATGAGACTACAAGAGCTATTAGAGGCACAAGTTATCGGGCAAATGAATTTCGGCTTAATTAAACCCGGTAAGGTATTAAGTCACGGCCTGCTAGGGCCGGTTACTGTAATTCGTATAGAGGGCAATTCTGTTTTAGTAAAAACGAAACAGGGTAAAGAAGTTAAAGTAGGACCGGCTAGTCTTAGTATAGGCGAGTCAATTGACTTAGACGAAGAATCGCAGCTAAATGAGTATGTTAAAAAAGTAAACGGTAAGTGGGCATTAGTTAGCAAAACAACGGGCAAGCCATTACAATACTATCACGGTAGTGGCTATCCTAGTAAAGAATGGATCTCTAAAGTAGAGAGCAGAGTACACAGTTTTAGTAAAGGTTAAACAGATGCATCGTGATTACGTCAAAGCAAGTTATGATTTAATTACAGAGAGTGTAGAAAAAACTAACATACGACTAACACCAGAGTGTGAAAGCTATCTGGTGTTTTTAATGGCCGAAAACTTTAACAGGCCTAGTATGGGATATGATGGGCCTGTTGCAATAGAATGGATGACTATTAAGAATATGGCGCCGAGCGAGGAAAAGAAGTCTAAGCTAAAACAGCTAGGCGATACTTGCTTAATGGTTAGCTCTATAAGTCCTTTCGTATACGGACGCAATGGACTAGGCCCAGAGTATTTTATAGCAATAGGTCAGGATAGCTATTACACTAGAAGTACATACAGCGATAGCGAGCCTTGGTATAGTTTATACAAAAACTTTTTAAAACTACGTGATGTATTTGAAGCTGCACTGATTAAGCGTAATTATTCTATAGCACAGTATGTTGAATTAGTGCAGGCAGGTAGCGCAACTGCCCAAGCAGTGTTAGGAGCAACATTATACATTCCCCCTAACACTAAATTAAATTAACGTTTGATTTCTAACACTACTTCAAAGTCTGTACAGTCTTTGTACATTTGTGGTGTTAGGTTGCCTACATTATTGATTTGATATTCTAATGTAGCAAAGTCTAGCTCGTAGTTAGGATTTTTTCTTAATGCAGCTAAGACTAGCTCTACACAACTTACGTGACTATCGTCTGCTAGATTAAACAAGTCGTCGTACTTCTTTCCGTTTTGTTCTAACAATCCATCGATTACCTTGTTCCACTCTTCAGTATCTAGTGACTTAGGCTTTAGTAAACACACACTGTCACAATCGAATACTTCCATAAACTTGCTATAGTGTACGCCGGCGTTTGTTGCTTCCATAAATTTAAAATCTTCCCAATTATCTGCAACAACAATGCTGTCTGCGTTCATTAAAGCGTGACTGTACTCTGGCCACTTACCTGTCTTTAAGAAACTTAGCAATCCAATTAAATATGTAGTTAAATGAGTTTTGCGATTTGTTAGAATAATGTAGTAGCTGCCCGCTAACTTCTCTTTAAGCAGTGCGTGATCTGCTTCTGTTAAATTATAGCCGCGGCCATTGTTAAATTTTGCATACAGTGGCATCCAATTGATTTTGCTCAATACTCCTGTTATACTATGTAAGATTTGGTATAACTTGCTAGTGTAAATTTTCATTTGACAACTCCTATAAATATCCTTATGAACACATACTTAACTCCTGCGTGGAAGTTGTTTTACTTGCAAGTAGTTGCTCACATCGGTTTGGTGTACTATATATTTACTGCAACTGCACAAGAATGGATGATCACCATACCTATATATGTGTTTGTTTCGTGGTTTGGCTTAGTAGTATTCTACCATCGCTATCTTGCACACAAGAGCTGGCCTATTAACAAGTTTACCTATTACCTAGGCTGCATTGCAGGCTCGTATGCAGGCATCGGCAGTCCGTTAGAGTGGACTGCGATACATCGTGCACATCATCGCTTTGTTGACACTGATCGAGATCCGCACGGCCCCGGGCATTTAGGCTTTTGGCGTGTGCAATTTTTAGGAATGTTTGCTAGTACTGCAAATATGATGACCTATGCAAGTTTTTGTGCAGATTTGATTCGCTCTAAGTTTCACAAACATTTAACTAAGAACTACTATAGATATCACTGTGCAATTATCCTTGCTCTAGCTATAATTGACTTTAGGTTATTGTTAGCTGCATACTTAGCGCCCGTTGCTATGTGCTGGCAGTTCGGTAGCTTTGTTAACTCCGCTAACCACACGTGGGGTTACAAAAACTCCGACACTCGCCACAATGCACATAACTTCTGGCTAACAGCACTTATATTTTACGGAGAGGGTTGGCACGATAATCACCACAGTTGGCCTACAGACTATACTACTAAACGTAATTGGTGGGAGTTTGATATTAGTGCAGTGTTGATTAAATTAATAAGGTCTCGTAAAGATGAAAGATTTGTACCTTTCTAATAATAAGTTCGATCCGGAGGGCTACTGGTCGCATAGACTAGATAAAACTTTCCCTCCTATAGCAGAAGATGTTGCCTTATTCGACCAGAACGGGTACGACTTAACACCTATAGAAATTTCGTACAGCAAAGCAAACGGAAGAAAAGTTATCGACCATCGCGAACATAGGTATGCTCTAAAGCAGGAGTGGCTTGTACAGCATAGCAAAGTATGCGGTGCAGTCCTTAACCATTGTTTGCTATTAGAACGTAAAGGCTACGCAGGCAGTGCCAGAGAGCAGCTAGAGTATTGGGCAGAAGGTTTGCCCTTGCTTGCAAAGATACTAAAAATTAGACCCAAGTGGGGATTAGACTTTAGTATGGATTATGTTGACAAGCAGTTTAACAGTTTTGAAGTATTGCATTGGGAATGGGACAGCTTCGACTATGATGCAGTGCAGGAACGGAAACTAAAATACGAACAACAGTTCTTAAATACAGACTGGGATGATGCGGCTAAGTCTATTCTTTCTAAGAAAGACAAATGGCATCATTTAGACTTCTTTGCACAGAGCGACTGGAAGTGTAATTACTTTGGCATAGAGCGAGAGCAATTTAAACAAGTAATTTGGGAGTAATATGGCTTTTTGCAAAACAGTATGGTCGGGTGTACACATATTACCTAATGGCGATGTTAGGTTATGCTCTATCAACAACGATGCTACAAACGAATCGGGTGTAGGTAGGGACAACGACGGTAATGTAATTAATATACTAACACACGACTTTGCACAGGCAATCAACTCGGATAAGCATTTAGCAGTCCGAGCAGCAGATTTACAAGATGAATCTGCGTGGCATAGTATGTGCAGTTGCTGCGAGCACAAAGAGCTAGCAACTAATAGTAACAAAGACCCTAGCGCAGGTTTTATTAGCAGACGATTTTACCTAGACTCTGTAGTTGCTACAGATATCAATGCAGATAATTTTAGTAATTATTCAGTAGACGGGACTGTACAATATGCTCCGTCTAGCCTAGACTTACGATTCGGTAATTTGTGCAACCAGGCCTGTGTACAGTGTGGTCCATTTTATAGTAATAAATGGTATGCTGACTGGGAAGTATATGGAGAACCTACAGGATGGGGACCTAGTTTAACTCATCTTAAAGAAAACGAGCTAGGAAAAATAGTTAAAGAAAACGATGTGCGCTGGTGGGAAAACGATATATGGTGGAATAAGTTTACACAGATTCTACCTGGCATTACTCACATTTACTTAACAGGCGGAGAGCCGATGGTTGTAAGTGAACACGAACGTTTATTAGATACTATTATCGACGTAGGTTATGCATCACAAGTATTCTTAGAATATGATAGCAACTGTACTGCTATAAAAAGCAATCTATTTGAAAAATGGGCAAAGTTTAAGAAAGTGCATATTCGTGCATCTATGGATGCAATACAAGGTAGATACGAGCTTATACGGTACGGTGGCAAATGGGAAACATTTACTAAGAACATTAAGAAGATTCAAGAACTATCAAAAGAAACAAATGGCAGAGTAGAATTAACCGCAGTTAGTTCTTGCTATCAAATGAGTACATTGTTTAGTATGGTAGAAGCCGAAGAATGGTGCAATAATAACGGATTTAAATTTCATATGAGGTTTGTCGATAGTCCGTTTGTGCATTCAGTTAACTACCTCCCGTCTAATGCAAAAAAAGAGCTAATTGAATTCTATTCAAACTACCCTAATAGCACCACGGCAAATACTATCATAAATTATCTAAACTCTATAGACAACAACTGGGAGTTAGGTCACGTGGCCGGCTATATCAAGTTTATGGATGCGTTAGACGCACGCCGTAATACTAATTGGAAAGAAGTATTACCTGACGTATGGAACTTCTTGAAAAAATACAAAATTTCAGTTACAATTAAACGATGACACACCGACCCTTTGTCTACACCTATCCACAAAGCGGAGAGGATGTACAGCGAGAACGAGAAGAAGCTAAACAATGGCTAGACTCTGTTAGCCCTAGTATGTGCCTTGCCAAGTGGCTACACACTAGCATACACTTAACCAATGGTAGAACTCACAGTTGCTATCATCCTCCTACTCATACAATCAGTGTAGACCAAATTAAAAAGAATCCAAGCGCACTGCACAATACAGATCAAAAGAAACGTGAACGTGCAGAGATGATTGCAGGCGGCAGACCAGACGGTTGCAATTATTGCTGGAGTATAGAAGATGCACCTAGTGCACCACCGGGCGGCCATCGCAGCGATAGACATTATCGTAGCAGCGAACATTGGGCAAAAAACTATAAAGACAACGTTATTGTAACTGGTGCAGACGGGGACATTAATCCTACATATGTAGAAGTCAACTTTAATCAGGCTTGTAACTTTAAATGTGCTTATTGCAGTCCGCATCTTAGCACAGCCTGGCAACAAGAAATAGAAAAGTTCGGGCCATATCCAACTAGCACTCCACATAACTCAATCGACGCACTTGCTGATGCAAACTGGATGCCAATGCAAGTTGCCAATAAAGACAATCCTTATGTAGAAGCATTTTGGCAATGGTGGCCCGAGTTATACAACACACTACTAACGTTCCGTATGACAGGCGGCGAGCCTCTTATGGACAAGAATACCTTTAAGGTATTAGACTATGTTGCAGACAATCCTAAAGGCGATTTAGAGATTAGTGTTACTAGCAATATGTGCCCGCCCGATCCTAAGCTAATGGACAAGTTTATTAACAGTCTAAAGCGTATACAGGATTATGAAACTACAGCCACACTAGTTGCACTACAACAGCCTGATCCTAATCACGAAACTTGGCCGCGCTATGTAGTGGACAAGGATTCTCATTCTAGTGATACGCTGTACCGCTTGCATTTGATGGATACTCCTGGTATTGCTAGCAGCGAACTAGACTGGTACGATGCTGCTACAGGTCAGAAGACTAAAGAAACAGGTAGCTTCACTTACACACTAACTGATACTAAGGCTTGCCGCAACGTAGGCGTTTACATTAGTGTAGACGGATATGGAAAACAAGCAGAGTATATACGTAACGGATTACACTACGATACTTTAGTAGAAAACACTAAGCGGGTACTATACGAGACTCACTTTACTACTGTGCGTTTCATCAACACATTTAACCTATTAAGTGTACCGTCATTTAAGAAATGGTTAGGACAGGTACTAGAACTAAGGCAATGGGTCAACAGTCTTAAAGAAATTCCTGAAAAGAATACTAAGTATAATAACTACTGGGACAGGCAGCGTGTGTGGTTTGATATCCCTACGTTGCGTAACCCAGAGTGGATGTCTATTAAACTTTTGCCAAAAAGTCAACATTATATGTTGCACAGTGCACTAGAGTTTATGGAACAAAACAGTGTCGAAGTACACGGAGAACTAGTAGGGTTCCAGCACTTCGAGATTGATAAACTAAAGCGCAATATCGGTTGGCTTGAAAGTCAAACAGATGATAGCTATAATAAAGAATTAGTAATGCGAGATTTCTATGCGTTCTTCAAAGAACACGATAGACGCAGAGGCACTAACTTTGCTTTAACTTTCCCAGAGTACAAGAACTTCTGGAAACAATGCGAACACATACACTATGTCAAACGAATACAATAAAATGACTTACTTCGAGCGTATACAAGACACTCGAGATAAACTAAATCAGGTGGGCAAAGGCTTCTGTTTAATGAAGTGGCAAACTGAGACCTTGTACTTACATATGGGCGATAATCACAGTTGTTATCATCCCCGTCCACGTAAGATTGAGATTTCAGATATCAAGAACAACCCTAGTGGCTTGCATAACACTGCCTGGAAAAAGCAACAACGCAAGCTAATGCTAGAAGGCGGTAGACCAGACGAGTGTTACTACTGCTGGAACATTGAGGACTTACCGGGTGAGCATATTAGCGACCGTATGGTTCATAGCACTAGCGAATATGCTATTAAAGATTTAGACACTATTAAGAACTTGCCTTGGGATGCAAACTGGAATCCTCGCCATATCGAAGTTAGCTTTGGCAATGGATGTAACCTACGTTGCGGCTATTGCTGCCCGCAAGCTAGTAGCAGCTGGATGGATGAAATTAAGAAGCACGGTGACTATAACATCACAACTAATCAGTACAATATTGACTTCTTAAAGACCAGCGAGTTCTATCACCCCAATGATGAAAACCCGTATGTTGATGCTTTCTGGGCTTGGTGGCCTGAGCTAACTAAAGACTTAAAGATTTTCCGCATTACAGGCGGCGAACCTTTAATGAACTCTAATACCTTTAAGCTATTAGATATGTTGGAGGCTACACCTGCACCTGACTTAGAATTGCATATGAACAGTAACCTAGGCGTTACACCTCGCCTAGTAGAAAAGATGAGCGAGCAAGTTGCACGTTTACTACGAGATAAAAAGATTAAAGCGTTTAGACTGTTTACAAGTATCGACGGTTGGGGCAAGCAAGCAGAATATATGCGTACAGGCTTAGACTGCGAAGTATGGGAAAGTAACCTACGTACTTACTTGAACACTGTTCCGGACAGTAAGATTAGCTTTATGATTACGTTCAACGTATTGTGCGTAGCTACATTCAGAAAGCTACTAGATAAGATTGTCGAGTTGCGTAAAGAATTCCCTGCGTTTGACGAAGCAGGAAACAACCAGCGTATCTCTTTTGACACACCTTACTTAAAGGAACCTCCGCACTGGATGATTAACATTCTACCTAAAGAGTTTATGATATATATGTATGATCATTTACGCTTTATGAAAGTCAACGAGCGCAATGCAGAGCGTACTTGGGGTTTCGATCAAGTAGAGTACGAGAAGTTAAAGCGTGTAGTTGATTATATGGAAACTAATCCAGTTAACGAGGAGATGATTCGCAAAGGCCGCAGAGACTTTTACGTATTCTTTACAGAGTCCGACAAGCGCAAAGGCACAGACTTAGTTAGAACTTTCCCGGAATACACTGGCTTCTACAAGCTATGCGAACAAGTATACGAAAATTTTAAAGAATCAGGAAGAAACAAATGACACAAGGTTTATGGGACTATAGTCAGATTAATGGAATGCACCTAGAGTTAACTAATAGGTGTAATGCAGCTTGCCCGCAGTGTCCTAGATATGTAGGTGACGGCGACGAGCTTAACCCCAAGCTAGTTGAAACTGGTGTTACATACGATCAGTTCACTAAGTGGTTCGATGTTCCATTTGTTAAGCAACTGCTTAAGGTATATGCTTGTGGTAATTATGGAGATCCTATCGCCAACAAAGACACACTGCCAATTTACAAATACTTGCGTGAAAATGGAAATGAATGGCTAATGCTAGCTATGCACACAAACGGCAGCGCACGTACACCTGAATGGTTCTACGAGCTAGGTTTGTTAATGAACAGCCAAAAGCGCAATGACTATTGTGTGTTTAGTGTTGACGGGCTAGAAGACACCAATCACTTGTACAGAAGGAATACCAATTGGGACAAGATTATGGAAAACATTAAAGCCTATAGAGAAGCAGGTGGTATTGCTCAATGGGACTTTATTGTTTATAGGCATAACGAACATCAAGTAGAAACAGCACGTAAGCTAGCGAAAGATCTGGGCTTTGTAGCTTTTAACGTAAAGAAAACTACTCGCTGGCGCTACTACGAAAACGGCTACGGTTATTCTAACGTTCGAAACCGTGACGGATCTACATACAGGCTAGAGCAGCCTTTTAATGAAGACTTCCACGACTCTACGGTTATTAAGATTAAAGAAATTAAAGGCATTACGCCTAACTATATTACTAACGAGCAATTTGCACGTATGCACAGTAAGGATAGTGTTATGTACAAAGTACACGATCCAAAAACTAAGCAAGACATTGAAATTGACCACAGAACCATTGACGTATCCTGCCGAGCAGTTGCAGAGAAACGCGGTGGTAATGGTTGGAACGATGAAATATTCCTAAGTGCAGAAGGCGAGGTATACCCTTGCTGCTTCTTAGGCGGCGAGCCAAATCGCTTCGACGGATTAAGTCCTGATAACAATTACCGAAGCAAAGACTCTTTTATGCAAATGCTAGGTATAATCGGAGGCCGTGAAGCTATCAGTTTGCATAATAAATCTCTACGCGAAATCATCGAAGGTGACTTGTATCAACGTTTGTTACCAGAAAGTCTAAATACTGGACACAATATGCGTAGCAAACAATGTAGTAGTTGCTGTGGCACAGGCTGGAACAAACTAGACAACGGCGAGTTAGGTAATCGTGAAGAAGCTATGCTAAATGGCGCAGAAGTTATAGCGAACCCAGGATTCAATGAACAATAATATAAATCACGTTCGTGCTACTAAGGAAAAGCTAGACGAAGTAGGACCCGGATTCTGTTTACTTAAATGGACACAGGAAACTCTTTATCTACAAACAGGTGATAACCACAGTTGCTATCACCCTTTCCCGCACAAGATTCAAATCAGCGATATTAAGAACAATCCGAGCGGATTACACAATACTGCTTGGAAGAAACAACAGCGCAAGGAAATGTTAGAAGGAGGTCGCCCGAAAGAGTGCGGCTTCTGCTGGCGTGTAGAAGATACCGGTCACCTTAGCGACAGAGTAATACATAGTGCACACCATACTACTACTAACATTGCACGTGCAATGAACGGCGATGACTATAGTGTTATTAAGAATTTAGATTGGGACGCAAACTATAACCCTAAGTTCCTGGAAGTTAATTTCGGCAACGTCTGTAACTTTAAATGCGGATACTGTACGCCTACTGTAAGTAATAGTTGGATCGACGAAATAAAAGAGTTCGGGGACTATCCAATCAAGAGTCGCCAATATAGTATTGAGTTTCTTACCAAGCGAGAATACTACGAAAGCGATGACGAAAACAACCCTTACGTTAAAGCGTTCTGGGAGTGGTGGCCGAGTTTAAAGAATGACCTACAAACTCTGCGTATTACAGGGGGCGAGCCTAGTTTAAATCAAAACACGTGGAAGCTACTAGACCATTTAGAGCAAGACCCCTGCCCTAATATGACATTACTAATTAACAGCAACTTGGGTGTTAAGCCTGCACTACTTGATCGTATGAGCAAGAAGGTTAAGTTACTGCTAGAAAAGAAGTGTATTAAGGACTTCCGTATGCACTGTAGTTTAGATACTTGGGGTACACCTGCTGAGTATATGCGTACAGGTTTAGACTGTGCAGTGTGGGAACAAAACTTCTTAACAATGCTAGAAGATTTTACAGACATACAAGCTAGTATTGAGATTATGGTTACATATAATAATCTAGCAGTTGCAAGTTTCCGCAAGCTACTTGAAAAGATACTAGAATGGCGTAGTAAGTACAGCACAGACCGTCAGCGTGTAGATTTTTGTACACCTCACCTCAAAGAGCCTGCACATTGGATGATTAACATCTTACCTGATAGCTTTCAAGAATACATAAAAGCCGACATCGAGTATATGAAGGCAAACTTAAATAAAGGACTAGCAGGATTTAACGAAGTAGAAGTTGAACGTCTCGAACGTGTACTCACAGTAATGCAAACTTACAGGCTAAGTGAGCAAGAACAAAAAGATGCAATGCGTGACTTTGCTGCATTCTTTACAGAGCACGATCGTCGCCGTGGCACTAACTTTGCTGCTACATTCCCTGAATATATTTCCTTTATGGAAGAATGTAAAAAGATATGAGTTTAAAAACAATTTGTGTGCTACCCTTTAATACACTAAGCGTAGGAAGCGATGGCGCACAGCGTCTTTGCTGTAATGCCATAGACGGAGGACTTCCTAACACAGGTAAAGTATCTCAGCGCACAACTACCAATTGGTTTGATACGCCTGAGTTAAACAGTGTACGCAGTCGTATGCTTGCCGGTGAAAAGATTCCAGAATGTTCCAGGTGCTGGAGTTTAGAGGATATCGGGTCAAACAGCTATAGGAACATTAACAACGATTTTAGATTTAAAGATCGCTTTGCAAAGATACTTGCAGGAGATACAAGTACTGTACTAGAAAAGCTAGAGTTAGATTTAGGTAATAAGTGTAATCTTGCTTGCCGTATGTGCCATCCCGGCTCTAGTAAATTGCTAGCAGAAGAGCTATTAGCAATTAATCCCAATGATTCGTCTGCACGTTGGTATGCAGGTATGGATACTTGGATTAAGGATAGTAAATTATTTGATGTTATTAGAGAGCAAGGCAGCACACTAAAGTCAATATACTTAATTGGCGGCGAACCACTGGTAATTCAAGAACAAGAAGAGCTACTAGATTTACTTATCGAGTTAGGATACGCAAAGAATATCGAACTAGAATACAATTCTAATATTACTACACTAGGCTCTAAGTGGTACGATAAGTGGAATCAGTTTAAGTCTGTTAAGATAAATGCAAGTATAGATGGAGTAGGTAAGTTCTACGAATATGTTCGTTGGCCTGCACGTTGGGATAAGATCTATAACAATCTTAAAGAACTTAAAAAATGGGGAGATGCTAGTAATGGACAGCATTTTGTTGGCATTCACTCTACGCTCAGTAATCTAACAATGCCTTGTTTTGAGCAAAGCATTGATACGTTTATTAATGAACTAGGTTTCCATTTATTCTTTATCAATGTGGATCACCCTAACTTTATGAGTCCGTGGGTATTGCCAGATAGTGTACGCACAGACTTTGCAGAGTCTGCTATTAAGTCACTAGATAAAACTGGCAATACTGATCTAATAAACAACACAAAGAATACTCTATTAAAGATTGCAGCTAGCGCAGATCCTAGTATAGAGTTTAAGAAAAACTTTATACATCGTATGAAATATATGGACTCTCACAGAAAGCAGAGTTTATTAGAAGTGCATCCTTGGTTTAAGGAATGGTATGACCTATAACAAGAAAACATTTTGTATACACCCTTGGAAAGGGTTAACTGTTAATAATGCGAATAACAGCGTTAGGGTATGTTGTATGAGTGTACAAGACATACCTAATGCAAGCCTTAAAACAAATACAATGGAAGAGATTTCTAATAACGAATGGTTACAAGGCTTGCGCCATAGCTTGCAATATGGCATACGACATAAAAATTGTAAAGCCTGCTGGGAAGAAGAAGATGCCGGTATGACTAGCAAGCGTCAACGTGATACCGACTTCGATGCACCACTGCCAGATACTACCGTAAGCATACTAGACCTAAAGCTAGGAAACCTATGTAACTTAAAATGCCGTATCTGCAATCCTTATAACAGTAGCAAGTGGTTCCAGGAATGGGCGGATGTTCGCGTAGATTCTAGCTCACTTAGTCACTTTACAGAAAACATTAAGTCTATCAAAACACTGTGGGATGATGATAGCAAGATTTGGGATAACTTAGAAGCAGCAATGCCCAACGTAACTCATATGGAGTTGTATGGAGGCGAGCCATTCTTAATCAAACGACTATGGGAGTTGTTAGCGTTCACTAAGCAAGCAGGTAATAGTAAAAACATAAGCATCCACTTTAATACAAACGGCTCGGTGTCGTTAACAGATGAACAATGGAGCATTCTACAAGAATTCAAGGCTGTTGATTTCCAGGTCAGCTTAGATGATGTAGGAGCACGACACTCATACCAGCGCCATCCTAGTGATTGGAACGTGGTTCGAGAAAACGTACTAAAGTTTAAGTCCGTGCCTTGGCTTAAAATGAACACAAACATTACCATCAGTATGTACAACTTGTATTACATAGACGAGTCATCTCAGCAGATATTTGACGAGTTTGGTACTGATGTTTACTTTAATCAGTTGCACAGACCTGACACATTATCTATTACACATTTGTCTCCTGAAATTAAAAACGTACTAGTAGACAAGATGAAAAATGCACGTGCATTTAAACGTGACATTGACAATACATTAAACCGTGTAGCAACAGATCCTAATCCAGAGCTAGTTAAAAAATTCCTTCAGGAAACAGAAATACACGATAAGTATCGTAACGAAAGTTTCTCTGCTACTTTCCCCGAGTGGTATGAGTTGTTAATGAAGCATTATGGATAACAAAAGCATCTGTGCATATCCTTGGATACACGTACACGCCTGGGCAGACGGCAAAGCGTTTCCTTGCTGTATGTACGATATTAACAAAGCAGTAGGTAACATTAATAACACTGGACTAAACGGTGTTATTAACAGTCCTGCAATGAAAGAAATCCGCAGTCGTATGGTTGCAGGCAAACCTGTTGCAGGTTGTACAAAATGTTACGACTTAGAAAAACACGGACAGCCTAGTATGCGTACAGATGGTCTAAAGTATCATCCTGACTATGCAGACCTTGCTAGTAAGACGAATGAAGATGGCAGTGTAGATGATTTTGAGCTTCGTTACCTGGACATTCGCTACAGTAACTTATGCAACTTTGCTTGCGTAACTTGCAGTCCTACATTTAGCAGCAAGTGGGTAGGCGATGCTATTAAACTTAATCAACCTATCTATCACAAGCATAACCTAAAGTTGGATGTATGGGGCGAGTTAGAGCCATATTTGCCTAAAGTTAAAAACGTTAACTTTGCAGGCGGTGAGCCATTGCTAATGGAAGACCACTGGAAGATAATGAACTATTGGCTAGACTCAGGTAAAACAGATCAGTTCATAAACTACACAACTAACCTAAGTGAGCTAGAGTATAAAGGACAGCACATTGCAGATGTCTGGTCAAAATTTAAGCACATTACATTGTTGGTTAGTGTAGATGGCGCAGGCGAGTTAGGTGAATGGGTGCGATGGGGTATGAAGTGGGACAACCTTATTGCCAATATCAAAACCATACAACAACGTTGCTCGCACATTGATATCCGAATTACTCCTACCTTAAGCGTTTATAACGTATTAGGATTGTTTGAAGCACAGCGCAGAATCTATAACGAGACTGGAATTAGGCCCGAAAAGTGGCAGTTAAACATACTGCACTACCCGCATCACCTACAGGCTATTAACGTGCCTAATAGTGTCAAATCACAGTTCGTTTTGTTAAAAGAACAGCATAATAAGTGGTTAAATGAACACAATTTAACTGATCCTATGTTTGACAGTGTACAGTCTTACTTATTAAGTTCTACTGGCTATTACGAGCATTTTGTTACAGGTGTCGAGTATGCTAACACATTGGACAAAATAAGAGGAACAAATAGTAAATCTATTATACCTTATCTGATAATAGATTAAATATTTTTATGGGAATTCATTTAGTATCTGCAGAACTGACCGACAACCAGCACCGAGCACTTCAGTCTTTAATAAGTCACATAGGCGACTTCAACTTTAAAATTAGCAGTTTGCTCAAAGCAATTAACAACCAAGACACTGCGGAAATTAAAAAGCAATGGATGCGTTGGGCAATGGTAAACGGCAAGCAAGACCCTCACTTACTCGAACTTCGCCAAACTGAACTAGACACATTTTTAGGTACTTGACCTTCGTAACGCTTTCCTGTTAAACTGTGTCTATCACAACTTTTAACATAAAGGAAAAATTATGTCAGATCGCAGCTACTCAACAGAAGATGTCGCCAAGCTCAAGAAGCTATTTACAGAAGGTCTCCGTGTAATGCGTGAGATGGAAGATCTCCGCGAAGGTCTCAAGGACACTGTAAAGAGCATTGCAGAAGAAATGGACATCAAGCCAGCAGTGCTCACAAAAGCAATTAAGATTGCACACAAGTCTAATCTAAACGAAGAACGTCGTGGGTTTGACGAACTAGAAGAAATTCTAGAAATTACAGGCCATACTCTATGATTAAGTTAGTTAACAGCGTAGTTAACTATATTAAAGAAGATTGGCGTGAAAATCAA
>JACCDP010884728.1_pt1 | contig 93758 bp, 82 predicted proteins | sample 7445841 | NCBI WGS metagenome assembly JACCDP01 (sample SAMN15323441, study PRJNA562643) | freshwater metagenome | isolation source: river surface water | place: USA:Blue River Watershed | collected 2017-08-17
ACCGTCATGCGTTCTTCGTCGTGGATGGCAATCACACCGGAAGTACCGACGAGCGTCATGATATCGCCACCTGCGAGTGGTTGACCACCATCAAGTATGCCGCGAGCGCCATGCGCAAATCCCATGTGCAGCGTGGCGTGGTCTTCCATGGTGTGACCAAATCCACGTAACTCACGAACCCGCGCTTGCCCCATCACCCAAGCTACTGGTTGTTCGTTGAGTAGGTAGCGAAACATGTCAATCCAATGTGAGCCCCACTCGCTCAAATCCCAGCCATCAATGCCAGCTAAACAGGCGATAGGGGTGCCGATGGTGCCGTCATTGAAGAGACGCTGTGCATAGCTAAATACTGGGCGGTAGCGGCGCACATGTGCCACCCCAATTTTGATGCCACTGGTAGCAACCAATGCACGGATTGCATTGAGCTGTGGTACTGTCGCAACAAACGGCTTCTCGCAGAGCACTGCTTTGACGCCGGCATGCACAGCTGCTTCGAGCATTTCGTAGTGGAGTCCAACATAGGTGCAAATACTGACCACGTCTGGACGTTCTGTGACCAGCATCTGCCGATAATCGAGATACCCAATTGCATCAAACCGCTCGTTGAAGGCATCGAGGTGACTTTGTACGATGTCAGCAACTGCGACAAGTTTGCACTGTTGGTTACGCGCATAGGCGGCTGCATGCGTGTACCCGATCTGGTAGCCACCGAGCTTTGTTTGGGTGGCTTGCGCTTTGCCTGCACCAATAATTGCGGTACGTACCATCGCGTCACCTCTCACTTTCTTATTGATGAAGTAACCAGTCGACACTGTTACGCCACAGCTGCCGCATGGCAGGTGCTTCGATGGAGCGCAGGTTGTGACCGAGAGCAATGTAGACTGCACGCCCCGCATGAGCGGATGGCGATAATGTCGTCACCATGGGGTGCTGTTGGTCGTCCCATGGTGCCCACGCGTGATGGATTGGGTTTCGTGTTTCATCCATCCAGAGTTTGTAGTAAATCTCATCATCTGTTACAAAATCATACATGCCAGCTACCACAGGATGCTGTGTGCTGCCGATGGAAATCGTGTGTTGTTGGAATGGCGAGTGTGAAGCGCGTTGCCAGCCCCATTGTACGCCGAGGAGTTGGGCAAACTCTGGCCAATCGCTATAACAACCAATGGCACCGTGATGGATGAGGAGTGGACGCTTGCTCGCACAGTAGCGCACGAAATTTGCTTTGGCAGCGTCACTGATAGGTGTGTAGGTCATATTGCCAGCCCAATCGGCACTCATGCCTGGCCACAACATGCCCATGGGGACGAGCAAATCTACATCGTCCAAATCATCAAATGCTCGAGCATCTTCGCGCACAGTGATGCGATAACGTGCATCCAGCCATGTGCTGATGACGGTGGCCTGCTCGTCTACCGGATGCGCTCGCGGTCCCCCTACATGGAAGCGGATATGCATGTACGTGTCCTTGTTGTTACTTGTCATGCTTCTTATTATATGGGGAAAATAGGCACACATATGGGACAGTGTGGAGATTCTGCGTTACACTATGCTGAGTATGCCTACAGAGGAAGCTATGGCTATGAAACGGTTGCCTAGTTGGTTGCAGAATCCAGTGTTGCGCGGCGCACTGTATTACTTTGGGTATTGGGGCGTCATCGGGTTTTATGTGCCTTTTTTGTTTGTCCATTTCAAAGAAATCGGCTTGAGTGGCACTCAAATCGGGATATTTGCCACCATGTTGCCACTGTTGATGCTGACATCTGCGCCATATATTGCCGGTTTTGCAGACCGCTGGCGGGCACGAGTACGTATTTTGGCGGTGTGCATCACGTTGACCGGTATCTCAATTTTGCTACTCGGCACGAGTAATAATTATCTCGTGTTGGCACCGCTCATGTTGCTGATGTCGGTGGTACGTAGTCCGATTGCTGGAATTGGCGATGGTATCGTTGCCAAAATGGCAGTACAACACAACGTCAATTTCGGTGCGATGCGTATGTGGGGGTCATTTGGCTTCGCTTCAATCGCTATTCTGAGCGGCTACATCTGGCAACAAATTGGGTATGCACCAATGTTTATTGTCGCGTGTATTGGATTTATTCCAGTAGCACTGATTGCACTGTTGCTTGATGAAGAGGAAGTTCCACCGCCACAGGGGGCAACCTGGGGCCCTTTGTTGCGTGATCCTGCGATGCGCACCATTCTGCTTGTGGCGTTTTTGATGGCAGGATCACTGAGCATGAGTGGCACCTTTGAAGGCATTCTCATGGCGTCGCTCGGCGGTGGTGGTTTGTATATTGGCTTGCTTTTGGGAGTGACCGGATTATCCGAAATCCCCATGATGCGCAATGCCTCACGCCTGACTGCATGGCTCGGTGCCGAACGCACCTGGATGTTAGGGTGCGGTATTATTGCAGTGGCTCATCTTGCGTATGCGCTATCATGGTCACCTGTGATATTGCTTGCTGCTGCCATCTTGCGTGGCGCTGGGTTCGGTTTGTCGTTTGTGATGATGGTGTCGATTGTGGCAAAACGCGCTCCAGCAGGGTTGGCGGCTAGTTCACAAGCCGCCGTTTCTGCAGCAGGCTGGGGACTGGCACCACTCATTGGCATTCCACTCAGTGGCATGCTTTTTGATGCCACCGGTGGTGCCAAAAGTGTTTTTTTGGTCTGCATGGTGATGGCATGCGGTGCGGTAACCACAATCGCACTGGGCATCTGGCGTGGTGTCTTTGCCACGACCGCATAGTGCACAAGGAGGCTGCAATGGCCTATTGGCTCCTCAAAACTGAACCCGATGATTATCATTTTGGTCAATTGATGGATGCTGGACAGACGGTGTGGGATGGAGTCGCAAATGCTATGGCAGTCAACTACATCAAGACCATGCATATTGGCGATGAATGTGTTATATATCATACGGGGGATGAGCGTCGCTGTGCGGGAATTGCGCGAGTCGTATCGCAGCCATATCCTGATCCACTCGATGCCACACGCAAACTTGTGGTGGTCGATGTGGCTGCAGTCCGTGCGTTACACCACGGGTGTGATTTAGCGACTATCAAAGCAGCAGCGTTGTTTGCCGATTCGTATCTCGTACGTATGGGGCGGCTATCAGTGGTACCGTTGACACCTGCCCAATATGCATTTCTCACAGAAGCACGCTAGTGAAAGGGTTGACTATGTCGCAAGAGCTCAAGGAACTTAAAACGCGTTTAGCCGAACTCAGCGATTTAAACGCCATACAGGCGTTGTTGGGCTGGGATCAGAGTAGTATTATGCCTGCTGGTGCCGGTGAAGGGCGTGGGCGTCAGATGTCGTTGATGTCACGCATGCTCCACGAAAAATTCACTGACCCAGCTATTGGTCGTCTGCTCGAATCATTACGCAAACAGGCTGAGCAGTGGCCAGCAGATAGCATCGACGCACAGTTGGTTGCAGTCACGGCCAAAGATTATGAGCAATCAACGCGGGTGCCGGCGGCATTCGTCAGTGAGATGACCGAGCATTCCAATGCGAGTTACATGGCATGGGCCGAAGCGCGCCCAGCGAATGATTTTGCCAAAGTGGTGCCGTACCTCGAAAAAACGCTCGAACTGAGTCGCAAGTATGCGTCGTTTTTCCCCGGGTTTGCCCATATCGCTGACCCACTCATCGATCAATCAGATGCCGGGATGACGGTTGCCACCATTCGCCCACTGTTCAAAACGTTGCGTGATGGGCTTGTGCCGATGGTGGATGCCATCTGCCGGCAAGCACCTGCCGATGATTCGTGTTTGCAAGGACCGTTCCCAATTGCCATGCAGATGGAGTATGGGCGTACCTTGGCGGAAGTAGTCGGTTATGATTTCCATCGTGGTCGTCTTGACACCGCATTACACCCATTTGAAGCACGGCTGGCCTACGGTGACATTCGTATTACTACCCGTGCTCGTGAAAACGACCTCGGTGATTGTATTTTCAGTGTCATACATGAATGTGGGCATGCCATGTACGAGCAAGGCGTCGCCTTCGAACTCGAAGGAACACCACTTGCACATGGTACATCAAGTGGTGTGCACGAAAGTCAATCCCGCTTATGGGAAAATCTGGTGGGACGGTCGCGCACCTTTTGGCAACACCAATATCCCAAACTCCAAGCCGTCTTTCCTGCACAGCTTGGGAGCGTGTCACTCGATACCTTTTATCGTGCCATCAACAAAGTCTCGCGCTCGTTGATTCGCACCGATGCAGACGAAGTAACCTACAACCTGCACGTCATCATTCGCTTCGAACTCGAACTCGAATTACTCGAGGGTACGTTGGCTGTCAAAGACTTGGCTGGTGCCTGGAAAGAACGCTACGCAACGGTGCTCGGCATCGAACCGCCGAATGACAAAGATGGCGTGTTGCAAGACGTGCATTGGTACGCAGGTGGTATTGGCGGCTCATTCCAAGGGTATACCATTGGAAATGTGATGTCTGCCCAAATCTATGCGGCAGCAATGGCTAGTAATCCTGCCATTGCAACCGATATTGCAGCTGGCAATTATCGCTCGTTGCTGGCATGGTTGCAGACCAACCTCTATGCGACAGGGCGGCGCTGGGATGCTCCTGGGACGCTCAAACGCGTCACAGGTCAGGACTTGACGGTGGCACCCTATTTTGCCTACCTCAAGGCAAAGTACGGCGAACTGTACTCACTATAATCTCATGAAACAATCGTACACACACCCACGTCAGATAAGTGGGTGTGTGCATTTGTGTTGCAAAGGAACAAATTATGACAAGATTTGAAGGAATACTGTTAATCGTGTTGACACTCGTCGCTGCGGTGGTTGGCAGTGCGTTGCCACAACTGCTCGCACAATCAAGCAATGTGGTTATCACCGGTTCGTCGAATCCCACCTCAATCCGTCGCATTGATGTGGCTGGTTCGGGTGTCGTGTATGCGGTGCCCGATCAAGCGACTGTGCAGATCGGGGTGTCATCACAGGCGCCGAGTGCATCTGCCGCCTTGACCGACAACTCGACAAAAACGGCAGCAGTCATCGAGACGATTAAATCACTTGGTGTCGATGAAAAAGACATCCAGACTCGTGATTTTTCAATTTATCCCACCTATGACCAAGAAACGAACACAAAAATTAATGGGTATCAGGTAACCAATGCGGTTGTGGTGATTATTCGTGACGTCAAAAATGCAGGTGCCATTCTCGATCAGGTGGTGCAATCAGGTGCGAATAATATTTCTGGATTGTCGTTTGATGTTGCTGATCCAACCGCGCAACAGGCCGAGGCACGCGCCAAAGCGGTCGCAGTGGCACGCGCCAAAGCCGAAACATTGGCTACTGCAGCAGGGGTGAGTTTGGGTGAGATTATCAGCATCAATGAATCAGTATCGAGTAGCGGTCCAATAATGCCGTATGCCCGTGCCGAAATGGCCATGGCAGATGCGGTGCCCGTGGCAACTGGACAACAAGCCATTACGGTTGATGTCACAATCAGTTTTGCCATCCGCTAGACACATGTACTCCATGACTAAACCACGAGATGCGCATCACGCTCATCTCGTGGTTTTTGGTATGATAAGCACATGACATGTCTAGGAAGAAGGTGCATGTGTTTATCCCAGAAGATCATTCGCATCGACGATACAACCCGCTCCTCGATGAATGGGTGCTTGTATCACCACACCGTACCAAGCGCCCTTGGCAAGGACAGGTCGAAACGCTCCCCACTGAAACACGTGCAAGCTATGATGCAACCTGTTATCTGTGCCCGGCGAATGCCCGTGTTGGTGGACATGTCAACCCCAGCTATACCGACACGTTTGTCTTCGACAATGACTTTGCGGCCTTGCAGAGCGATGCACCTACAGGGGGCAGTAGTCACGGTTTGCTCCGTGCCGAAAGCGAACGTGGTATCTGTCGTGTTATCTGCTTTAGCCCGCGGCACGATTTAACGCTCGGTGAAATGCATCGTGACGATATTGCACGTGTGGTGCGCATCTGGCAGTCGCAATACGTGGAACTCGGGAACCACCCAGATATTGGTTATGTGCAGATTTTTGAAAATCGGGGTGCGATGATGGGCTCGAGTAATCCGCATCCGCATGGGCAAGTATGGGCGACACAGCATGTACCCACACTCGTTGCCCGTGAAGACGCCCATCAACTTGCCTATTTTGCCAGTCATGGTCGTACCATGCTTGCGGATTATTTGGCGCAAGAAATCGCCAGCGGTGAACGTATTGTTGCGATTAATGATGCCTTTGTGGCACTCGTGCCATGGTGGGCCGTCTGGCCATTTGAAACAATGATTCTGCCACGCCGGCCGCAGGCATCGCTCAATGAGCTTACGAATGGCGAAATTGGTGATTTGGCTGATATGCTCAAACGGGTAGTGACGCGATACGACAATCTCTTTTCCACCCTGTTTCCCTATTCACTTGGCATCCATCAAGCACCACCCAAAAGTAGCAAAACTGACTACTGGCACTGGCACATTCATATTGTGCCCCCGCTGCTGCGTTCGGCTACAGTGCGTAAATTCATGGTAGGTTATGAATTATTGGCCGAACCGCAACGCGACATTACGCCAGAGCAGGCAGCCAAGCGCTTACGTGAGTTGTCAGAGAAGCATTATCGTGAGCAAAAAGCATGAACTACCAAATAGAATGGCTCGACGCCCAGCACGTACATGCGGTGTGCCCTCGTTTGTGTGACATCCTGACTGCCGTAGTTATACAGAACGCAAGTGTGGGTTTCATGTTGCCAGTCACCGCAGAGGCAGCTCACACCTATTGGCAGGGTGTTGCAGATGCCGTTGGGCGCGGACATAAGCATATCGTGGTGGTGCGCAACGTCCACGGTGTGGTTGTCGGTACCGCGCAGATCGAGCAGGCTGCTTCGGCCAATGGTCAGCATCGTGCCGAGGTGATGAAAGTCTTGGTGCATCCCGACGTACAACGCCAAGGCATCGGGACACTGCTCATGCACAGCATCGATGCATTTGCTCGTGCACGTGGATGGCGATTGTTGATTCTCGACACCAAGCTCGGCGATGGTGGTGAACAGCTCTATGTACGTTGTGGTTGGATCAAGTTTGGCGAAGTCCCCGACTACGCCTACAGTCCTGATGGTACGCTTGCAGGGACGAGTTTTTGGTATAAATTATTGACATAAGACAACATGCCTGATATATCAGGGCATGTTGTCTTAATAAATTGCGAAATGTTAGATCAGCAAAATTTCTTGGGGTTTGGGTTCTTTCTGTTCGTTCATACTCCCAGACCGATAGCCGGCCAAATCCAGCGTTACAAACTTGTAGCCGAGTGCTTTGAGTTGCGCTGTGATTGCATCGCGATGCGTGACTGCCAACGCAAATTGATCGGCGGTGACTTCGATGCGCGCAATAACATCGTGATGACGCACGCGGAATTGGTGGAATCCGAGTGTACGCATGAAGCGTTCTGCGTCATCGAGTGTGCGCAATTTTTCGGCAGTCACGCGTTCGCCATATTGAATGCGTGACGACAAGCAGGCATACGATGGTTTATTCCAGTTCGATAAGCCAAAATTTTTGGCCAGCACGCGAATTTCTGCTTTGCCGAGGCCTGCTTCAATGAGTGGGCTGCGTACTTGGAATTCACTTGCTGCCTGATGCCCGGGGCGATGCGTACCAACATCATCTGCCATGGCGCCATAGACAATAGTCTGCATGCCGAGTTCACGGGCTAGGGGTTCGAGCTCACTAAAGAGTGTTTTTTTGCAGTAGTAACACCGGTCTGTATCATTACGTGCATACCCTTCGAGGGCAAGTTCGTGCGTAGTGACCACGACGTGGCGTGCGCCGATGTCGCGGGCAAGTTGTGTTGCTTGGGCGAGTTCTTCGCGGGGGTATGTTTCTGAATCTGCGGTTCCTGCCACGCAGCGATCACCGAGGACGTCATATGCTACTTTGAGCAACACGGTGCTGTCAACGCCCCCAGAAAACGCCACAAGGACACTGCCCATATCACGCAAAATCTGTTGCAGCGCCAAGTGTTTGTCGGCGAGTGTGGTTGTGGTCATGCTGATGCTCCTTTTTGCCGTGCCAAAAATGCTCTCCGTGCGATGCGCGCAGCCGCTGCTCCCGCCCCTACACCGTTATCGATGTTGACCACGGTAATGCCAGGAGCACAACTCTGGAGCATGGTGCCCAATGCGGCGTGCCCTTCGCCCCCAAACCCGTAGCCAACTGCTGCGGGGAGCCCGATGACGGGCACATCGACTAGTCCGGTCACGACCGAAGGCAGGGCTCCATCCATGCCAGCTGCCACAATAATAACATCAACCGGCACACTGAGCAGATTACGCAGTGGCTCAAAGAGGCGATGTAGTCCTGCGACGCCCACGTCAGTCACCCGATGTACGCGACACCCGAGCTCAGTACAGATGGCTGCTGCTTCATCGGCAACTGCGAGGTCGCTGGTGCCGGCTGCAATGATACCCACTTCGCCACCTGGTGTCGGAGTGTGGCTTGCTGGTGTCGCAATGGTAATGATGCGATCAGCCGTGCCACGTGTGAGCATGTGGGCATCATAGGTGGCACAAAGCGCAGCGACCGTCTCTGGTGTGGCCCTGCTGACCAAGGCGCGCCCATTTCGTGCAATTAATCCGGCAACAATTGCCAGCGTTTGCGCAGTTGTTTTGTTGATTGCATAGACGACTTCTGGCATGCCAGTGCGTTGTTGTCTGAGTAAATCGATGGCTGCAAACGAATCAATGTGGAGAATGGGATCTGTCATGATGTGTGTTCCTCGCGTGTTTCACCATAGGCAGTTATCGCAATACCAATCAAAAGACCAAATAATCCGACTAATTGCATCATTTCGATGCGCTCCGCAAATAATACGAACGCCAGAATGGCTGAGCCAACAGGTTCACCAAGCATGGCAATCGTGACGAGAAGCGCAGATAAATGACGCATGGCATAATTGATTGATGTGTGTCCGATGAGTTGCGGACCAAGTGCGAGTGCACCGAGAAACAGCCATGCATTTGGATCGGTAGGGAGCACGGTGAACCCAAATGCAAGACTCGCTACACAAAGTGTGATGGCAGCGCTGCCGTAGCTCATCCAGATATAGTGTAAAAGTGGGATGTGATGCCGTACTCCGCGTCCAATCAGAAAGTAGACGGATCCACTGATGGCACCGATCAGTGCCAAGCTGTTGCCGAGTAATGGATATGACGCGAGAGAATGTTGTTGGTCGCCGAGGGCAATCCCAATCGACCCCACAACAGTGAGTGCCATGCCAGTGATGCGCCAGCGATTGAGACGCTCTTTGTAGATGAGCATGGCTGCAATCCCAACCCATAGTGGGGTGGTTGCAACGAGTGCAGCCGATGACGCAACGGTGGTGTACTCGAGCGAATGAATCCAAGCGGCAAAATGAATGGCGAGACACACCCCAGAAAGCATTGCAAGCCGCACATGCGACCACGTGTAGCCCACAGGTGTGTGGTGCCAACGCACGACTACGAAGCCACTCAGCACCACTGCGGAGATGCCGAGACGTATGGCCGCAATACTCAACGAAGGAATTTGCAGTGCTTGCACATATCGGATGAGAATCGAAGACGTCGCAATCACGCATATGCCCACTGCTAGGACTGCTGCAGCGATCATGCGTGATGATACTGGCGCTGATGTATTCATAACTGTATTGTACCATCAGATATCGCTTAGGTGGTGATCATGGAAATCATTGCAAAGTGAGACGATTGTTTTGTCTGCGTGTGTTATTTGAGTATAATATGCTCATCAGCATGAAGGAAGCGGAAGATGCGCGTCTTGATGATTTCGTGGGAATATCCACCACACATGGTCGGTGGGCTTGGTCGACATGTAGCCGATTTGGCTCCGCAGCTTGCATGTCAGGGTATCGATATCACGTTGTTGACTCCATGGTCTGCAGGAGCACTACAATACGAAGAAATCACTCCATCGTTGCGCATCGTGCGTGTGCCACTCAACGAACGTGCCCTCGATATTGTCACACGGGTTGCAGATGCAACCGTTTCGTTTGTGAATGTGGCTCATGCGTTGTGGCAACAATACGGTGCATTTGATCTCATCCATGTGCATGATTGGCTCCTCGCTGATGTGGCCATCACGCTAAAACACCATTATCGGCGTCCGTTGATGGCTACTATTCATGCAAGTGAACGTGGGCGGCGCCGTGGGGATATTTCTGCACCTGAATCACGTGCTATTGATACCATCGAGTGGCGACTCACATACGAGGCATGGCGAGTTGTGGTCTGTTCGCACTACATGGTGCACCAACTCGTCTGCGATTTTCATCTGCCATACGACAAAATCGACATGGTGCCCAATGGCGTGGTCGTTCCGCCTGCCCCATTTGATACCACCCAAGATCGTCGCTACTTTCGCATGCGCTTTCAACCATTTGATGCGCCACTGCTCTTTGCAGTAGGACGTCTCGTCCACGAAAAAGGATGGCATGTGTTGATTGCTGCGCTAGCTGGATTGCGCCGGACTCACCAGCATGCACGGCTGGTGTTGGCTGGTGTGGGTGCATACCGTGATGAACTGCAGTGGATTGCACGCCAGCACGATGTGTTGAGTGCAGTCACTTTTGCTGGATTCATCAGCGATGATGATCGTAATAAATTGTATGCATCTGCTGATATAGCCGTCTTTCCGTCGCTCTATGAACCATTTGGAATAGTAGCACTCGAAGCAATGGCGTTGCGTTGCCCCGTGGTCGTGAGCGATACAGGTGGGCTTCGTGAAGTGGTCCAAGCAAATCGCACCGGTGTGCTTGTGCCACCCGATAACGTGGAAGCCCTCGTCGATGGGCTCGTCTGTACGCTCAACGAACCCTCAATGACCAGTGAGCGCATCAATTCGGCATTCGATGACACGCGTATCACGTATGGTTGGCAGACCATAGCAGCCTCGACAGCTGCTGTCTATGGGCGGATCATTGCCGAATGGCAAAACGGAGATTGGGGACACTAGCTGCATTGTTGCAGGATTTCAGACTGTCATATACACTAGTATGAGTTGTTTTTGTGATGAGGAACACCATGACTGCACCTGTTCGTCCTCCCCGTCGTTCTACTGCATATGTGCATGCGGCCTATACACGTTGTGTGGGTAGCTGGCTCGAAGACGCGCCAAGCAAAGAAGAATTGGCATCGATGCGTGATGCCATGGAAAAGGCTCGCTACTACCGCGAAACGGTCAAGGACGCCATCCCATCGCTCGAGGCGTACAACGAGCTCAGCTTGGCACTCTTTCGGCAAGATCAATTTCAAGCGCTGGCACTCGATGGCTGGATAATCGCAGATATCATCGATGCAATTGGTGAACCACCCATCGTCGAAGATGAAGCAGATCCGGCATTTACGCAGTACATTCTGGCAGCAGTTGGTACGATCGCATCTGCACGCATTCGTCGTGCGCTGGCCGAACAAGCGCAGCGCTATTTGCCCAATCTGATTGCTGCTGACGACAAAGTGGGTGCCATATTGCTTGCCAACAACACGTATATGACGCTCATGAGTGAGTCGTCAACTCCATTGTTGGTGCAGTGTATCGTTAGTGGTCTTTCTGCGTACTACGATGAGCTGCCCGACGAATAATCCGCTAGATGCTAATCCCCGTCATTCACGCAACGGTGAATGACGGGGATTTTTTGCGTACCTTTTGCAGGAACTTGTTCGGTATACCGTGCAAAAGGAGGTGTGTCATGCTGGCTCGAGTGTTAAGTTGTGCGCTTAAGGGGTTGGATGGAGTTCCCGTACTTGTTGAGGTTGATATTGCTGGTGGGTTGCCATTTTTTGCAGTTGTAGGACTGGCAGATACGGCCGTGCAAGAAAGCCGCGAACGAGTGCGTGCTGCCATCCGCAATTCTGGTTTCGAGTTCCCCATGCGTCGTGTGGCAGTGAGTTTGGCACCAGCTGATTTGCGCAAAGTTGGTCCCGCATACGATTTGCCAATTACCATGGCGATACTGGCTGCTACCCATCAAATGAGCATGCCAGATGCATCTACGGCGTTTTTGGGAGAGGTTGGCTTTGACGGCAGTCTGCGTCATACTGATGGCATATTGCCCATGGTGATTGCGGCCAAAGATGCTGGAATTGCACGTGTGGTGGTGCCATGGAGTGATGCACATGAGGCACAACTTGTCGCTGATATTGAAATCATCCCATGTGCCACGATTGCTGATGTGGTCATGGTGATGAATGGTCAACGCCCGGTGTTGCCACACGTGCCCACAGACACGCCGGTAGCTACGCCAGAATTCATCGATTTTGCAGATGTGCGTGGAAATCAGCATGCGCGACGTGCACTGGAAATTGTTGCTGCTGGTGGACATAACATCCTACTCACTGGATGCCCTGGATCAGGCAAAACGATGATGGCTCGGGCATTATGGGGCATTATGCCACCATTGACACATCACGAATCCATTGCTGTCGCAAAGATCCAAAGTGTTGCTGGTACATTACGCCGAGATACCCCGTTGTCACAGATTCGTCCCTACTGTGCGCCACACCATACCACGTCTCTGGCAGGTTTGGTGGGTGGTGGTGCAGTGCGTATTCGTCCTGGCATGGTCACGTTGGCACACCACGGCATCCTGTTTCTCGATGAATTTCCCGAATTTGCGGGGAAACTCGATGCCCTGCGTCAACCACTCGAAGATCGTACGATTACGATTAGTCGTGCACACGGCTCGCTCGAATTACCTGCGAACTTTTTATTGGTGGCGGCACGAAATCCGTGTCCGTGTGGTTGGTATGGAGATCGTGACCGTTCATGTACCTGCACACCACACGCATTAGAGCGGTATCAACGTCGGGTGAGTGGTCCCATTTTGGATCGGATTGATATGCACCTGGATGTGCCACGAGTTGAATCACAGCAACTCTTGCATGTGGCCTACGGTGAATCGTCCGCGTTGATACAGCAACGCGTTGTGGCAGCGCGTGATTTTGTACAAACGCGCAAACAGACGGTGCCTAATGCTGATTTGCAGGTGGCAGCACTGCGCCAATATGCCACACCCGACACAACTGGTCAGGCATTGTTGCAGGTTGCCATTGAGCGGCTTGGTTTATCAGCACGTGCCTATTTCCGTATTTTACGTGTGGCACGGACGATTGCAGATCTTGCACACAGTGAAACCGTGCAACAAGCGCATATCGCAGAGGCATTGCAGTATCGTGGGTTGCGTCATGTGCAAGGGACATAGTTTGATTTGCTGACAGACGCATGTTGGTGTATACATGAGATGAGGGTGTTTGAGTATATAATGAATTCTACACGCTAGACAAGGCAAATGCATGCAAACTCCGCTCGCACAAACATTGGTGGCCATGGTGGCAGTTGCGGTTTTTTTGATGATGGCTCAGCGTGCACATGCGCAACAACAACCCAATCGCATGTATGCGATGCGGGCTGCGGCTGCTGGCGCAGGAATCCTGGCGATCAATGCTGCTTTACGCATGTTTGGGGTTGATGTGGCGCAAATTCAGGGGTGGATAGCATTGTTGGCATTTGCATGTATTGCAGTGGCCGGCTTCTTTTTGGTACGTGCAGCGTTGCGCAATGAAGCCATACAGATACGTCAAGAGGTGCAACGTCAAGCCGAGGCCTTTAAGACGTCTAATGACGATGATGATTCACGCCGATGAGCGAATCGTAGCGGCAGTCCACCTGTTTAATACTGCGCAGTGGCGTGATGCATTGCTTCAGTTTGAATCGGTGTGGGTTGAAACACGCGACGTGGAACTCAAAATCTTGATTCAACTGGCCAATGTGATGTTGCAGCTGCACATGGGGTATGTCATCTCGCCACGCAAACTCATCGCGCGTGCGTGTGAACTACTCGGTAATGCGACAGGCTCTACTGGAATTGATTTGGTAGCACTCCATGAATCATTGTTACTGCTTGCCACATATGTGCCAGCAGAGGATACCGACCTCCTGGATGTTCGCACGCTTCCGCGTATAGTGTTACGGTGGCACGATGGCTCCAGCTGAATTACAGTTTATTTCTCAATACACCGCATATATTCCCGGTACAAACAATTTAGGTGTGGTGGTAGTTGGTGATGGTGTGGCACTTGCCATTGACACTGGGATCGACAAAGAATCAGGTCGGTTGTTGCGCCGAGCATGTGAGACGGCATCTTTGCAACTAGTGGCAGTGCTTTCTACGCATCATCATGCCGATCATGTCGGTGGCAATGATTATCTCGTGCGTAATATCGACCAGCTTGAGGTGTATGCACCTACGCGTGAGGCCCCATTCATCGAGGATCCGTATCTCGAGCCGAGTTATCTTTCACTCGGCGCCACCCCAATTGCACCGTTGCGTAATCGCTTTGTGATGGCCACAGCTGCTCCCGTGCATCACCGTATCAATGATCGTGCGGCGGTCTTGCATATCGGGCAACGTGAATTGCTCGTGGTGCCTGTGCCTGGGCATTCGTTGGCACAAATCGCTATCCTCTGTGACGGTGTGTGTTTTGCAGCTGACAGTTTTTTTGGCGATGCCGTACTCGAAAAATACGGTATCCCGTATGCCCACGATGTCAATGCACAGCTTGCTTCGTTTGATGTAATCGCCAATGTAGATGCACACACCTGGATACCTGGTCATGGAGTTCTGACGCATCGTGATGGGCTAGTAGATACGTTGGCACGCAATCGACATGCAGTTGCCCATGCCAAGACGCTCGTGACCGATGCGTGCCAACACCCGCGATCCCTGCAGGAGATTGTCGCACTGGTGCAGCAGCGACTCGCACTGCCTTCGACCGCACTCGCACAATATGCCGTGTTTGCCTCTGGTATTTCGGCATATCTGGCTGCCTTGCATGCTGATGGTGTCGTTGAAGTCACTTTGACTGAAAAGGGACCGCTCTGGCAGGTGCGTCCATGATTTGTATATCGCAGATTCGTGTGCGCTACGCTGAAACAGATGCCATGGGTGTGGTTCATCATGCCGCATATGTGCCATGGTTTGAAGTCGGGCGTGTGCAGTTGTTACGGGCAGCAGGGTGTCCATACACCGAAATTGAAGCACGCGGGTTGTTGGTTGTGCTCTCTGACCTCGCAGTACGCTATCGATTTCCGGCACGTTTCGACGACGAAGTCACTGTGCATACAACACTCACGACACTCAAGCGTAGACAACTTGCCTTTCACTATGTTGGGCTGCTCACGTCTACGCAGCAGGTGCTGGTTGAGGCACAGACTAGCCATATTGTGGTGCAGCGTGCTTCAATGCGTCCCACCACGCTACCCGTAGATTTCGTTGAAGCGTTGCAGCCTTGGCTCAGCAGTGCATCGTGATACATTGGAGGAGGTGTGTGTGATTTCGTGGCACTCATCGACTGTCGATACAGGGCAGGTGCGTCTGCATGTGCAATCCGCAGGGCAAGGACAGCCGATTATCATGCTCCATGGCATGACGGATAGTGGTAATTGTTGGAAGCCATTTGCGAATCAGCTTGCCACACAGTATGCCGTCTATTTGGTTGATGCCCGTGGGCATGGTCAATCAACACATCAACACAACCGGGTGGCACATGTGGATCAAGTCGAGGATGTACGCGCCTTGATTGAGTTATTGCGTATTGAATCACCTATTATTGTTGGACATTCGATGGGGGCGATGGTTGCATATATTGCAGCATGTAGTTACCCCACGCACATTCGTGCAGTGGTGCTCGAAGACCCTCGTTTTCGTCCCATTACGTTGGATACTGAGGAACAACGGGCACTTGCTCGCCAACAGGTCTGGCAGTGGATTGATGCATTGCAAGTATGCTCACTCGATGCCGTGATACGCCGTTGCATCAGCGAAAATCCGACGTGGCGTGCCGCTGAACTCGTGGCATGGGCTGAAGCCAAACACGCTCTGGCACCACGGCTACAATGGGAAGATGTCCGCAACATGGTGTCTTGGCAGCACCGGATTTCGGCCTTGGTCGTGCCGACGCTCTTGATTACTGCGGATGAAACACGTGGCGGTTTGGTGAGTGCGCCTGTGGCAGCCGAAGTGCGTCAGCGTTCATCATGGGTCGAAATTGCGCATGTGCGCAATGTTGGGCATTGTATTCGCCGTGAAGCCCCTGACGCATATGCGGCGATGGTTACTGAGTTTATTCGACGCCACACTTCAGATCGCAAAGGAGTGCTCTCATGAAGATTACATGGCAATCAGGATATGTGCAATCGGGAAGTGTAAAGATTCGCTATCAGCGTGCTGGTCGCGGCATCCCATTTGTGATGGCACATGGGTTTTCTGATAATGGTGACTGTTGGAAAGCATGGGCAGAGCGTCATTTTGTGGCGGACTATGATGTGGTGCTGCTTGATGCACGTAACCATGGCCAGTCTGATCGCACGGCAATACACAACGGCGGCATCGACAGAGCAGAAGACACCAAAGCGCTCATCACCCAACTCAATTTGCACAAACCGTTTTTAATTGGGCATTCGATGGGCGCAGATATGGCGTTGCATGCGGCAACCATGTATCCAGAGTTGTTACGTGCAGTGCTGCTCGAAGACCCGCCGATGTGGGGTGTCCCGACTGTACCGCTGAGCGATGCAGAACGACAGGCCAATGTAGATCGCTTTGTGAACTGGATTACTGAGATGAAAAACATGCCGACGCCAGAGTTAATCCTGCGCTGTATCCACGATAATCCGACCTGGCGCGCAGAGGAAATCGAAGCGTGGGTGCGATCCAAGCACGAGTTTGGTGTGCTTGGTGACTCCAGCCAAGACCGCTCGCGTCCGTGGCAAGCGTTGTGTGCGCAGGTCGGTGTGCCAACGCTCCTGATCTGTGCGGATGAACAACTGGGTTCTATTGCACCAGCACAGTCAGTAGCACAAGCGCGTGCGGCATCGGCACACATTGAGGTTGCACATATTCGCAATGCTGGGCATTGTATCCGGCGTGAAGCTCCCGATGCTTTTACGGCCGTGGTACGCGAATATGTGCGGCGCCATTAGCTTAAGCGATACCGCACGAAAGAAGGCAACAATGTCGTTGACATGGCATGATGGCATGATAGACGCAAATGGGGTTCATATTGCGTATCAACGTATGGGAAAAGGTGCCCCCATCATCTTTTTGCATGGTATGACGGATAGTGGTGCCTGTTGGACGCTCTTGGCTAGTAGACTTGCATCGTGCTACGAGGTCATCGCTGTCGATGCGCGTGGCCATGGTCGTTCGCACAAACCGGACAGCCACTATATGCCGAGCGACCATGCCCACGATGTGGCACAGCTGATTACCCAGCTCGGATTAGTCAAACCGCTCGTTGTCGGGCATTCGATGGGGGCGATGACGGCGCTGGCACTGGCTGCTCAGCATGCGGAATTGGTGCGGGCAGTGTGCTCGAAGACCCGCCGTTAGCAGGGCTTGGTAGCGAACGTGATGCCCAAGAGCTCGCAGCGTGGTCTACGGGTGTCTATGCGTGGATTGACAGTATGCAGACGCAGTCGCTTGAGCAGTTGGTTGTGCGTTGTACCATCGACAATCCAACGTGGCAAGCAGGTGAGCTCGTCCCGTGGGCACAGGCCAAACATGATCTCTGCGCGCGTATCCCGTGGTATGAGCCTACACGACTTGTGTCGTGGCAGACGCTGGTGCGTCAATTGCGTGTACCGGCGTTACTCGTGCTTGGTGATCCAGCCAAACGTGCTATTTTGACGGCTACTGATGCAGTACAGGCACGGACACTTTCATCAATGATCGAAATTGCCTATATTCGCGATGTTGGTCATTGTGTGCGCCGTGAAGCGCCTGCCGCATATGAATCCCTGATTCGAGAATTTGCTCAACGATACATGGAGGTGTAATGTGATGAAGTATGATCTATCAGAAGCTACAGAACTACTACGACAGCTCGTCGCCATCAAAAGCTATCCTGGTGCCGAACACGATGTGCAATACGCCATACGTGATTGGTTTCTCGCAAACGGCATGATCGCCGAAGTATGGCCAACCACACAAGCCCCAAATATTGTGGTGCGCATCGAAAATGGTGCTGGACCTACATTCATGCTTAATGGCCATACGGATACTGTCTTGGCAGCTGACGGCTGGGAATGTGACCCGTGGCAAGGCAACATTGATGGTGACATCATGTATGGACTAGGTGCCTGCGACATGAAATGTGGCGTGGTGGCTAATATGCTGGTGACCAGAGAATTTGCGCGGCATCGTGACAAATGGCGGGGTACGTTGATTTGTAGCGTAGTTGTCGACGAGGAAGCGTATTCACTGGGGGCAAATACGCTCATTGAGCAGGGCATCAAAGCCGACTACTGCATTGTGACTGAATCGCTTCCAGACATTGAACTCGGCGCCACTGGTAAAATTCTCATCAAAGCGGATGTAATCGGCAAAGCGGCGCATGGTTTTATGCCGTGGCAAGGCATCAATGCGGCCAGCGAAGCAGCCCGTTTTGTGGTAGGTGTGGATGCACTCGCCCTAGGCCAGCATCCCCGTATTCCTGCATCGCAGTCAATATTGTCGTTTTTGAGTGGTAGTGCACAATATGTGGTTACCATTCCGGAGCGTGCTGAAGTGCTGGTGTCGCGTCAAATCGTCCCCGGTGAAACAAATGAAACGGTCCTCGGACAAATGAACGATATGGTGACCTCACTCAATTCACCTGCACGTATTGAGCTATCTACACCGCCCCCCTATTACCCGCCATTTGAAATTAGTGCTGACCATGTGTTGGTACAGGCCACTCAACGCGCCTTTACTGCCGTCCATGGCCGACCCGCCGAATACGTCTATTCGACAGGAGTCAGTGATGCCAATTTGTTTGCAGAGCTGGCACACATTCCGACCATCCTCGTTGGATGCACGGGAGGGAATTATCATCAGTGCCAGGAATGGGTGAACTTGCCGTCGATGATCAAACTCTGTGATGTGTGTACGCAAGTCATCTGTGAATTATTGCCAGTGACTGAGTGAATCAACCATGCTGCTCCATCCAGCACCCTCCGGCTTTCACAAGGAAATGTCGGAGGGTGCTGGTGTCTGTGTTCATGCCATCAGTGGTGAAACCTTGCTGGTGTCGTGCCACGTACTCGTGATTTCATATGTACCCGAACCGAGAGTAACAACACATGCGCCGTTGAGTAGGTGTGCATCTGCTGGTTTTTTGCCGTCGATGCGTACTGATTTTAAGTCATCACACGGAATATGCACATCTGCCAGACATCCAGCTGGGATGCTCACATCGAGTTGCAACAAACTCCCCTTGTGCTTCCATGCAGACGCGTAGGTGCCAAATTGTGATTGATAACTGCCCCGTGCGTTTTTGAGACCACCACCGGGTTGTGGCGCAATTTGTGCACGGCGAAACCCTGGTTCGTCGGGGTGATCACAAATCCCGATGACGGTGCGCATCAACCAATCGCCAACGCAGCCATATGCGAAGTGATTGAAAGAGTTCATGGTTGGTGTCTGTAAGCCGAATTCATGGTGGAACGAATCCCACCGTTCCCACATGGTGGTGGCACCTTGGGTAACAGGGTAGAGCCACGATGGAAATGATTGTTGGCGGAGCAGGCGATATGCGGTGGCTAGTGCTCCGCCTTTGCTTAATGCATGCAACAGATGCATCGTGCCAACAAACCCGGTTGACAGATGATTTCCCCGCCGAATAATATCACGTACCAAGCGATCTGTTGCATATGCGATTGATTCTGCGGGAATCAAATCGAGATTAATTGCGAGAGCGTAGTTGGTCTGTGTCTCGCCGTTGAGTTGCATGTTGAGATGCACTAGGTGCGGGTGAATCTGTGTGATGTCTCCTACGACTGCTCCTTCGGGTGACACGTGTGCCGCACAAAATGCGGCCCGCACATCTGCGGCGAGTTTGCGGTACTTTTTGGCATCTTTGTTTCGGCCAGTCGCTGCAGCCATCTGAGCCAAAAGTGTGGCATCATGTGCCCAGTATGCGGTACCAATCAGGTCGCGGGCAGTATGCGAGTCCATGGCAACCCAGTCACCATAATCGTTGCCACGGCGGTGCAGGCGGCGTAGGTTGGGGTTTGTGTCATACAGAAACTGCATCCACCGTTCCATGGCTGCATAGTTTTCATCAATGAATTCCGTGTCACCGTACATGCGCCACAACGTCCAGGGGACGACCACGCCACAATCTCCCCAGGCGGGAGCGCCTTCTGCTTGGACCACGATGCGTGGTGCGACATCTGGAAAGGCTCCGGATTCGTGTTGACCATCACGTACATCACGCATCCATTTGGTGAGATACGCCGCACAGTCCATCTGATAGATGCCAGTACGTACATAGATTTGCATGTCACCAGTCCACCCGAGACGTTCATCGCGCTGTGGACAATCGGTTGGTACGCTCATAAAGTTGCCACGTTGCCCCCAACGGATATTTTTCCAGAGTTGATTGAGGAGCGGATCGCTACACTTAAATTCACCGGTGAGCGGTGCATCCACATGCATTACACATCCTACGATATCTGCTGGTTTGGGCGGTTTGTCGAGCCCACTGATTTCGACATAGCGAAACCCTTTGTAAGTAAAGGTGGGATCGAGCCAGCGTGGTTGCCCATCGAGAATAAACGTATCGGTTTGTTTGGCTGCGCGTAGATTGATGGTGTGCAAAGAGCCGTCCGGGTTCAAAATCTCACCATAGCGCATAACGATTTTTTGGCCGGTGTTCCCACTGACACGCAAGCGCATCACTCCTGCATAGATTTGGCCGAAATCAACGATATACACCTTTGGTGCGGGTTGGGTGATGCGCACCACTGGAAGTGTGTCAACAATGCGTAACGGCGGCGAGGTGTCTGGGCTCATTTCGCCGTGATAGGATACTGTCTGTACTGGCTTCCAGCTGCGGTCGTCGTACGCCACGGTATCCCAACCATCTAGTGTTTTCGTGTAGTCAATGCTAGCACCCATGTAAAAGTCGGCAGCACGAATGTGCCCCGTGTTGCCTCGCCACGTGGGATTGCTGGTAATTGATGTGCTGCTCCCATCGCTGTACGTAATGTCAAGGCGACAGCGCAAGGCGGGGAAATCTCCGTAGCGTGAGAAATTCCCTTCAAAACCCAGATATCCGCAGTACCAGCCATCGCCAATCATGGCGGCTATAACATTGGTGCCTTTGCTGAGTAATGCTTTTACGTCGTATGCCTGATACATGACTCGGTGGTTATAGTCAGTCCACCCCGGTGTGAGGACGCGGTCGCCGACAATTTGACCGTTGATGTGTACCTGGTAGAGTCCGAGTGCGGTTGCATAGAGAGTTGCGGAAGCGATTGTTTTGGGTAGCATGAATCCATGGCGCACTACTGCAACGGGTTGACTCATCTCTCCAACATCTTTGGGGGTTGGGAACGCTATCCACGCTGCGCTTTCCCATGCGGTTGCATCGATGCCATGCTGCCAAAAGCTGATTTTACTCCAGGCTGATGGTGTATCGTGTTCGTCCCACACGCGTACCATCCAATGCGCATGCTGACCATGGGTTAAAGCCGGTCCACCGTAGCGCACTGCGGGTGCCAACTCTGCGCCGACTTTGCCACTATCCCAGAGCAACATGGTGCCGGCTTTGAGCGCTTTGGGGTCAAGCGCTACCTGAATTTGATACGCTGTTTGGCGTCGGTTTTGACCTTCGCCATTGATATGCCAACTCAGACGTGGGGTATGGGTGTGGATGCCACGCGGTTGTGCTAGGTACTCGGTGCGTAATCCAACAGGGCGAAGTGCGTGCATGGGTGCCTACTCCTTTGTAGTTGTGTGGTACGGGTATGCCTTTATCCTAGCAGATTTTTTGTGCCAAACAACAACACTCCCTGCACGATGACCGTGCAGGGAGTGTTGGAGGGAACGCGATTTACGACTTGCGCGTGCTGGCCAAATTTGCCCGAATGCGCCGACCACGAATGGTGGCATGATTGAGCACATCAATCACCCGCCGGGCATCACGTTGTGGCACACTCACATACGAAAACGCATCATGAAGCTCAATACTGCCAATTAGCCGTCCTGGAATTTTGGCTTCGTTTGCAATCGCACCTACGATGTCACCGGGTCGTACGCCTTGATCACGACCAATGTCGATAAACAAACGCACACTGTCCCGCATCGGTGCGCGTGGCGCACTGCTCCCTGCAGCAAACGATCGTGGTTCGTGCTGGCGTGGGGCCTGTGCAGTTGCCAATGAGCGGGCTAGCGGATCGATTGCCGGCTCATTCAGCAGATGCCCAAACGCGATGCGCAATGTGGCAGCTGCAATCGTTTCACTGTCGTAGTGTTCACGCAACTGCGCCAAGAGTGCCTTTTCGTTGCCAAGGTCATTGGCTTGTATCGTATCGGCTACTTGCTTGGCCAAGCGCAATCGCTGGCGCTTGTTGAGCTCACTCAGTGGCGGGATTGGATGCGTCACGATGGTCGCATTGGTCGCACGTTGGATCTGCTTGAGTGTGAAGCGATCACGTGGTGTGATAAGCGAAATCGCGATGCCACTGCGCCCTGCGCGCCCAGTGCGGCCAATGCGATGCACATAGACCTCGGGGTCTGGTGGGATCTCGTAGTTGATGACATGTGTCACATGGTCGACATCGAGACCACGTGCTGCCACGTCAGTGGCCACAAGAATGGCACTTTGCGCTGTCCGAAAGCGATGCATCACACGATCGCGTTGCGTCTGTGATAACTCGCCATGGAGAGTGTCGCAGTTGAATCCACGTGCCGTTAATTTTTCGCCGAGTTGATCGACATCGTTGCGGGTACGACAAAAGATCATCGCTGCGCCAGGCTCTTCGTATTGAAGCAAGCGTGAGAGCACTTCGAGTCGGTCGTTGTGGTGTGCTTCATACACACGCTGTTCAACGAGTTCTGCAGTACGCTGTGTGGCAGCAATAGACACACGCGCCGGGTTGGTCATGTAGCGCTTCGATAAATTGAGAATTGCATCGGGCATTGTTGCAGAGTAGAGTGCGGTCTGGTGTGGTTTGGGAAGCACAGCGAGAATCTGTTCTACGTCTTCGATGAACCCCATGGCCAACATTTCGTCTGCTTCGTCAAGGACAATACACTTGACGTTGCCGAGTGCAATGGTGCCGCGATTTATATGATCAATCAAGCGCCCTGGTGTGGCGACAACGACGTGTGCCCCCGTTGCCAAATACCGAAATTGACGTTCTATCGGTTGCCCACCATAAATTGCCACAGTATTGAGATGCTGGTGCTTGGCGTAGCTTTTAAACGACGCAGCAACCTGCACTGCAAGCTCTCGTGTCGGTGCGAGTACGAGTGCCTGAATGTGGCGAACGTTGATGTCAATGTTTTCAATGATTGGCAACGCATAGGCAGCGGTTTTGCCCGTGCCTGTCTGTGCTTGCGCGATGACGTCTTCACCGGCGAGCATGTGGTGAATTGAGGCGGCTTGGACTGGCGTTGGGGTGTGGTATCCGAGCGACTGCAACGTCTCGAGCAACCCGCTGCTCAGACCGAGATCCTCAAATGTCTGTGTCACACATTCCTCCTTGTAGGTTAACTATGGAATTATACACGGTATTGAGGAGGTGTGCGTCCGAATATATGAGCAGGCGATGTGTATTCATCATTTGTCGAGGTATTGTGCGGTTAATTGCATGGCAGTTTCACGAAAGAGCTGGATAAGCTCCGGTGGTTCGCTTACGCGACAGGCACCGCCATAGCGCAGCAGGATCTGCCGTGTCGTCCACAAGTTGTGTACCTCGCCAGTCACCGTTGCACTCCCATCGGCATGATACGTAATCTGCTGATTGCTAAAAAACTCCGCTAAATCGCGCCGGCGGGCGACTTCTGGTGGTAGATGGTACACAATCCGATAAATTCGTTGAGGTGGGCGTACCGGCGGATTGCTAGTGGGGAGCATTTTGGCACTACGCAACAGAATTCGATCAAGCCGGAACTCAGCAGTTGCGAGTGGTGGCACGTGCCCCTGGGGTGTGGTCGAGAGCACGACTGCTTCGAGATAACCGTGCCCATCACGAAAAAATATACTATACGGTGCGACGACATGCTTGCGTGATCCGTTTACCTCAAAATTACTCACATAATCAAACTCGAGCCGTTGTTGGTTATCTATCGCTTTGCGTACCGTGTTTAATGTGCGTTTGTCGAGTGTGGTGACTTGTTTCCCCGGGTTACGTAGTAGCACTGGCATGGGGAGATTGCGATTGGTGTGGCCGGGTACGAGCATTTTTATTTGACGTAATAAATTTTGGATGTTCACAAATGCAGCCAACACTGAATCATCGTTGTAATTGCTTTCAAGAAAGTTTAGTGCATCACGACTCTCCTGCGACAAATCCAGAATGGCAAAATCACCAACGTCGAGTAGTTGATACTGACCACTTTTGCGATTCAAGCGAATTTTACAGTTGTATTCATGTTTGAGCGCATTCAAATCATGCTTGAGGGCGATTTCTTGATTGTCTGGGTAACCATCATGATTGAGTTGCTGATTCACCACGCTCAGCAATGTTTCACTACTACTATCTTCACGGAAAAGTTGCCGAAACAGGATAAGTCGCCGCCGAAAAATGAGGGTAGAACTACGGCGTACCCCAGCGCGTCGTGATGACATTTGCTCCTCCTTATTCTGCGTCAATCGGCCATTGTTCGCTACGAGCAATGTCTGTTAATCCCACTACAATTTGGCGCAATTGTGCAATCACTTGCGCAATTTTTGGAGCCGCCGTGGTATCGGTATCGATGAGCTGCTGCAGCTGACCATCCGTGTATGCGCGGAAGAGACGGTCAGTATCACTAACCAGTTGGTCGAGTGATTTGATGCGCTGCTGGCGCTGGCGTACACCGGGTGCAGCGTGTGGGCTCTCGTCGAATGTATCATGTGACGCGTGCTGTGACATGTGTCCGGCATCGCTATCATGCACGGCGGATATTGGTGCATTGTTTGTCCCTGTATCTGATGGGTCTTCACCATAGGCGCTGCCTGATGCTTGTTTGAGTACGTGCACCGCATCATTGAGATGTTGGTCAGGATTGGCCGCAAAAAAACTGGCAAGTCGACTCAATTCAGCTGCTGACATGCCTTCATCAACGGCGGCTCGTGCGAGTTCGAGTCGCGTCTGCGCGTTGCTTATTCGGCGTAAATGCTGTGCCTGTGTAACCGTCAACTGCCCACTGCGTAGATAGGCTTGGATGGCGTCGTCTAGGTCGAGGAGCCCCAGATAGCGTCGCACAGAACGTGGTGATAACCCGACTGTTTGAGCAACCAAGTCGTCAAGTACGCCTTCGTCTGCATCGGGTTGACTCAAACGAAACTCTTCGCGCACTCGTGCAAATGCGTTGGCCTGCTCTAAGTCATTGAGATCACGCCGCTGAAGATTTTCGGTCAACTGACGTACAAGGTGCCGGTCATCATCTACAAACAATAGGCACGGTACATGTGTCAATCCGAGGCTAATGGCAGCACTCCGTCTACGATGCCCATAGATCAGTTGGTAGTGACCATCAGCTCGCGCAATAACCCCGAGCGGTTGCAACATGCCTTGGTCGGCAATGGTGGCTGCGAGCCCACTCACGTCGCCGATTTCTTCACGGATTCCCGTGTCGACGACCAAAATATCCTGTGGATTAAGCTCAATGATTTGCATAAAGTCCTTAGTTGTGGACGTCTACTGTCATATATACTATACCAGAACCACAATGTATCAGAGCGTGGTTGACCGTAGAAATTGATGATTTTGCACAGATTCAATAACCAGCATTGCTTCTTCAATGTCGGTCAAACTGACGAGACCGAGATATTCATGCTCACGAAACACGGCGGCCACATGGCTTTGTTGCTCATTGATGGCAATCCTGACTTCTGCAAGTGTGGAAGTATGGGCGACTTGCATGACGTTTCGTTGCATGAAAGCGGTCACGTATTCATCCGTAGTGGATGTTTCAAGTGCTTTCAACACATCGTCGCGTGTAATCACGCCAAGCAAATTATTGCCCTGCACGACCGCATAATCTGGTTGATACGATGTCAGAATATAGTCGACCACCGTGCTGAGTTGTGCATTGGGTGCTAGCACAATTGCGTTCCTGTTGTAGGCCATATCCACTCGCTGGGTATCGAGGAGCGTGCGTGCCCGGGTATCGGCACGATCATCTTCGCCACTGCGGAAGATGAAGTAGGCAATGAACAGAAAGACGAAATCACTACTCATGAATCCCGTGATAAGCAAGATAATTGCTATCACATGCCCAATATATGCGGAATACACGCTGCCACGGCGCTCCCCAACAAACATGATAATTGTTGCACGTACAATGCGACCGCCGTCGAGTGGCAGTGCAGGCAACAAATTAAACAACACGAGCATCATGTTTGACGTATAAAGTGCTTCGAGACCTAACTGCAGCGAGGGGACCGTCGATTCATCTGGGAGCATGAAGACATGCGTTGCATACATGGCTTGATCGGGAGTCACCACGGTGAGCAAGAGGACAAGAATGAGTACATTCGTCAACGGGCCTGCTGCCGCAATCCAGAGGTCATGCCACGGGCGTTTGGGGATGCTGGTAAGGAATGCGACTCCGCCAATCGGTAAGAGGAGTATTTCATTGACGGGAATACCCACACTTCTGGCCGCCAACGCGTGTCCGAGTTCGTGGAGTGTGACACAGACAAACAGGAGCAAGGTCAGGATGACTCCAAAGAGCATGCCTTCGCTGCCATGGTTGCGCCATATCCAAAGCACGTAGCAAATCAGGAAGACGAATGTGATATGGATTTTGATGGCAATTCCGCGAATGTGGAGCAACGTGGGTGATAGATTCATGACAACCTCAATTACATTTCACGGGAGACAATTCCCGTCAGGCACCCAATGGCGCCTGCAGCTTTGGCGAGCTCGTCAACGGGGGTGGTAATACAGGTGATGCCATGCTGCTCAAACCAGGCCTGTGTGCGTGGATTCCCGGCTGCCATGACAATGGTACGTGGCGCTATCGTGACAAAATTAAACGCGGCACCACGGCGTACTTCTTCGTTTTCAGGGAGCATTGCCACATGAAAACCACGCTCACGTAGTGCATCAACACCACGGTGGACAAACCTGCTAGGCCAGATAATCGCAAGATTGCGGTCTACGATGCGCAACATGCCCATCAAATGCATGGAACCGAATGGTAGATCGACTTTGATCATGCCGATGCCCATGCTAGTCAACAGTTGTTCAATCTGAGATGCACCTTCGTCGTTGGTGCGTAGACCACGCCCAACAATGGCGGTTTGCGGATCAAGCCACATCAAATCGGCACCTTCGAAAGTGCCACGGTTGTTGATGCTACGTAAAATGGGCACACCCATATCGCTGAGGCGGCGAGCAGCCACGCGTTCTTCTCCAGCACGTACTTGTGATGCAGGTCGTGCTACGATGGCGCCTTCAGGCGTCATCACAAAGACGTCGGCCATGAACATTTGATTGGGGGTAGGTGTGCTGGCGGGGTCGGCGTAGGTCACGGTGATCCCGTAGGTGCGGTACACGTCTGCGAGTGCATCGTGTTGAGCTTGTGCACGAGCAAGATCGAGCGGCTCGAGCATGTTTACGACGTCTGGATTCGCTGAAGCTTCAAGTTCGGTACCAGGACGATGCAACAAGACATGGGTGAGTCGTTGATACTCACTATCGATGCCACATGCGCTCCAGATGTGCCCAAGTTCTCCGCGTAGCGAATGTGTTCTCGGTTGCCAACCACTGCCACCATATGCTGACTGTGTATGATTTGGATCGACAGAAATCATGCGCTTCCTCCTATTCTTTCTCTGCGGGCAAGCCACTCGCTGGTATGGTGCATTTGCAAATTGTTATATGTGATGGTATTATACACTGCGTTGCGTGCGCTGCTAGCTCAATTGGTAGAGCAGCTGACTCTTAATCAGCGTGTTGAAGGTTCGAGTCCTTCGCGGCGCACCACTCTTTCCACACACCGCAGGTGTGTGGTTTTTTGTTGTGCTGCACTGCTTGTCGAGTTTGTGCTTCCTGGCTGCACCGGTGATGTTGCTTTATGGTATATTTGGGGTGAGCGAATGTGGATTGACCAATATCAATGACAGGAGTTGCCAATGATTCCGATTGCAGCCCCGGGAGCCATGACGGATCGCGAACGTTTCATGTTTGATACGTTTGGCTATCTCGTGATTCCAGATGCTCTCAATGAGACCGAAGTCGCTGATGTGCTTGCCGCATCGCGCCGTGCACATGCGCAGTATCCTAGCGGAGAATGGCGCCAATTGGGACACCTCTACGAGAGTGAGCCGGCCATTGAGGCGTTGATTGACCACCCTTCCGTGTTTCCCAAAGTGCGCCAGTTGATGGGTGATTACTTTATTTTGCAGAGCACATGGGCGACCGTGCAACCAGCGCATACCAAAGCGGGTGGCTATCACCAAGACGGGTCAGGGGTCTACGAGTTTCGGCGCCTATCAGGTAGCCAAACTCCTTTGATGCAGTTGCGCGTGGGCTACTATTTGACCGATCAGTCCGAAGACGGTATGGGCAACATGGTGATGATTCCCGGGAGTCATAACCACATGACCCCGTGGCCAAAGCACATTGTGCCCGATGAGAGTGACCTGCCCATCCGCGATATTATCTGTGGCAAGCCGGGTACTGCATTACTGTTTCATCAAGGAGTGTTCCATCGTACAGGGCGCAACGATCGTGATTTTGATCGACATACGATGCACATTGTGTATTCCCCACCGTGGTTGATTCCTTCTGACCGCAGTCGCAACGACCAAGAATTCTTGGCACGCACTACACCACTGCGACGTGCATTGGTTGGTGAATGGAAGCGCCCCGAAGAGCCATTTGGTGTGGGGTACCCACGACCACCATTTGCCGACTAGACGTGGAGCAACGGATAGGCGACACCCTATGAAGATGTACCATGTCTGCATGGCGCTCCTCGGGTGTCGCCTCGTTATTGCTGTTACTCCATGAGTGGATAGTGCCACCAAATCAACGAATACAGAGATGAGAGGGGCAATGATGCAACCACGTTCACTTCCACGTCCGCGCATTGGATTGTTTGCAATTGGACTTGAGGCGTATTGGGCGCAATTCACTGGACTCCGCGAGTTGCTCCTCAGCTATCATGCAGAAATTACCACGCACCTCGAGCAACTCGGTGCAGAAGTCGTTGGTGCTGGTATGGTTGATACTGCGCCTGCAGCGGTTGCTGCAGGGCAATTTTTTGCACAGCAGCAAGTCGATTTGCTGATTTGTCATACGGCTACGTATGCCACATCATCACAAGTGTTGCCGATTGTGCAGCGTGCCAATACACAAGTGCTGGTGTTGAATTTACAACCCTCTGCACAACTCGACTATCCAAATACGGATACGGCGGCTTGGTTGGCGGAGTGTTCTGCGTGTTGTGTCCCCGAAATATCCAATGCCTTTCGGCGTGCCAATATCCCCTTTCAAGTGGTGTCTGGCACGTTGCGCGACGATACGCGTGCATGGCAACGTATTGCGGATTGGATTCGTGCGGCAGGTGCTGTGGCTGCACTGCGCAATGCGCGATTTGGCATGGTCGGGCATCCGTATCCTGGAATGCTCGATATGTACAGCGATCCAACCATGCTTCATGCACAACTCGGGTGTCACGTGGAGTGGCTGGAATTCGATGAAATCGCGCAGCATGCGTCAGCCTTGGCAAGTGCTCAGATTGATGCACGTGTCAGCGAAATACGCAACGTGTTTGTTGAAGCACCAATAGGTGTAGACCGCATCTCACGTGCGGTTACTGCGGACGGATTGGCAAATGCTGCACGGACTTCGCTCGCGCTTGATACACTCGTCGACACATATCAGCTCAATGCAATGTGTTATTACCATCGTGGTGCACCAGGTTTGCCAACTGCTGACGTCGCTGCGCATCTGATTGTGGGCTGTACCATGTTGACGTGGCGTGGGATACCGTGTGCTGGTGAAGGTGACCTCAAAACAGCTGTGGCCATGTTTATCATGGATCGAATCGGTGCAGGTGGGTCGTTTACGGAGTTTTATGCCATGGATGTGCCAGAGCAGTTTGTGCTGATGGGGCATGATGGACCCGCACATCCAGCAATTAGTGACCAGGCCCCTCTCATGCGTGCATTGAGCCTGTATCACGGTAAAGCGGGTGAGGGCATCTCAATAGAGCTACGCGTCAAAACCGGTCCAATCACGATTCTTGGTGTCACGCAAGATGGAAATGGTCATTTGCGCATGTTGGTAGCCGAAGGCGAATCAATCCCTGGACCTGTCCTGCAAATCGGCAATACTAATAGCAGACTCAAGTTTGCCAGTGATCCAGCGACGTTCATGGACAATTGGTGTCAAGAGGCACCAACGCACCACGTGGCACTTGGGATTGGACATCATGCCAATGTGCTCTCGCATGTGGCGCGGTTACTGGGTATCGAATGTGTGGTGTTGCGATGAGTGCGTACACCAATGCGCGTGCACGACTAACCAATCCAGATCCTGTCTTTTCACCTGCGCCAATCTGGTGGTGGAGTGGCGAAGCGCTCAACAGTGATCGCATACGCTGGCAACTCGAGCAATTTGCGGCTGGTGGTGTCTATAATTTGGTCATTCTCAATCTTGCTCCTGCTGGTCCGTTACATGGATCACTCGCCGATGAACCGCCATTTCTTTCAGATGCATGGTGGCAAATTTTTGTGACTGCCTGTCAAGATGCACAGCGCTTGGGTATCAAACTCTGGTTCTATGACCAAATCGGCTTCTCTGGTGCAAATTTGCAGGGCACCATTATTCGCGAACACCCAGCCTATACGGGGCAGGTCCTGGGGAGCCAAGTCGTCGCCTGTAGTGGAGCACAGTGTGTCGACTTTCCTGATGGATGCATTCCACTTGCTGCGTGGGCGATGACGTCGCACGCACAACCTCAGCAACTCACGGTGCATGCGCATCAGGGCGAGTCAGTGATTCCTGTTCCCCATCAAGTGCGGTTGATATATGCACTCAACAAGGGGTTTGACTATATGAGTGTGGCTGCATGCGCCACACTACGAGCCACGGTACACGAGGCGTTTTATCAGCATGCAGGTGCATTTTTTGGCGATGTGATCGTTGGCTCCTTCCAAGATGAATTACCTTCCATGCCGACATGGAGTCATGACTTTGCCGAGACCTTTTACGCTGCCTTTGGCTATAACCTGATTGATGAGCTGGTAGCATTGTACGAAGGTGATGATGCCCATAGCCAACAGGTACGTATCGACTATCAAACGTGGCGCGCTACTCGCGCTGAGCAGGCATTCTTTAAGCCATTCTACGACTGGCATGCGACACATGGGCTGGTCTGTGGTTTTGATCAACAAAGTCCAGCACGCATGGCATTGCCCGTCGGTGCGGTTGATGAATATGCTGATTATCTGCAAACGCACCGTTGGTATGGTGCACCAGGCAGTGATCATCATGGTAATGGCAAAATTCATTCGTCCCTTGCGCATTTGTATGACCATCCGCGGTCATGGATAGAAGCATTTCATAGTAGTGGGTGGGGTGGTACGCTCGAAGAAACATTTGACTGGCTTGTTCCGTGGCTACGTGCAGGATTGACCCTCTATAACCCGCATGCTGTCTACTATTCGACGCGGGGAGGGTGGTGGGAATGGGCGCCACCTTCGACTTGTTGGCGCCAGCCCTATTGGCGTCATTATGTGCATTTTTCCCGTGCCATTATGCGTGTGACGGGTGTGATGTCGTTGGGTGCACATCAATGTGATATTGCGGTGCTCTTTCCCACAACCACCGTCCAAGCACATTTACTCGCTTCTGGACCACTCCCTGCTGCAACACACGCTGAGCACGTGTTTGTGGAGTTAACAGGGTCAATGTTTTGGAATAACCCCAAGCCCGGTTTGCTCGATCGTCAACGGCGTGACTTTGATATGATCGACAATGATTCTCTTGTACGGGCACAATCACGGACTGGCATGTTGTGCGTCGCCGATGAGTCGTATCGCTATCTCATTTTGCCGGCTATCACCCACCTGCCCCCCGCCTGTATCCAGGCATTGAACACGTTTGTAGATGCGGGTGGTACGGTATTTGCGGTGGCCACACTCCCAGCCGGGCTCGAAGCACGTCCACGTATCCATGTGGCTGAAAGCGTTGCGGCACTTGAAGCATTGATTGATGCACTACCCCGGCGAATCACTGGCGACGTGCATGTGCTCGAACGGCGTGTGGATGGTGGTCGGATCGTGCTAGTGACTCCCACAGTGTCTGCATCACAATTTCATTGGAACGGACATTGGAATAGTACGCCATATGATTTTGATGCGCGGCGTTTACCACAATCAGTGCAAATTACCATCGAACAGGCAGCTAGTATCGAACAGTGGTCAGTGACTGATGGCAGTGTGCAGACGCTGTCACCTATTGCCCCGCATACTTGGGAACTATGGTTCGATGATGCTCCGATTGTATTGCTCTTTGTTCCAGATCATGCGTCAACGGTGCCTCTGTCTGTGCCGCGCAAGGCCGCACAGTTGTATGCAACACTGCGCCAAGATTGGCGTGTGAGCATTGAGCCGACTGCTGATAATCGGTGGGGGGATTTTGCGTATCCTGCAGGTGGTATGCTGTTGCCACAGACGATTCGCTTTCACGATGCGCACATGCAAACGCATACGCAAGGGTTTGGTGTGTATGCGTGGTCATTCGGTCCTGTGCCACGCAGCACGCTCCCTGCACCGTGTGATTTGGCACAGGTGCAGACAACTGGTCTTGCAGATGAACAATGGCAACCGGTCGTGTATTCGCTCGAACGTGGAATATTGCATGATTCCATCCATTGGGGCATGCTTGGGCCAAAAGGCTATGTCCCTGAAGAATTTCTGCACTTTGGGACTGTTGCAGCGGGTGATGCCGTGCGTGTGCGTACCACCGTGATGCTCACACAATCTTTTGCTGGTGCATTTGTACTGGGGGCACCGACCGATAAACGTGTATGGCTTGATGGAGTTGCGTATACCAATTGCGTACCAGGATATCAGTGGTTTGTGGATGTTACGTGGGATGCTGGCATGCACGTCATTGAATTCGAATTAGCTCCCGAACAAACACTGAATCTGCGTGCGTACTGGGCGCTCGTACATGCACCAGCGCGCTTCCGCCGTCCCAACTGGATTATGCAAGTCGATACACCGCAATCTGCCACCACACTCACCTTTTCGCATACGTTTGAACTTGATACTGCGGCAATGCGTGCACAAATGATGGTCATCGCTGATGTGCCAGTACGGGTTTTGCTCGATGACAAAGAAATTGGTCGTCAAGGTGGCTACGATCCCTATGGGAGTACTGTGCGCGTGCAGCCATATCAAATCGGTGCTGTATCAGCGGGATCGCATACGATTGCGGTGATGGCACTCGATGGTGGGCGTGGTGTGTCACTGCTCGTCGATATGCTCTGCACACACGCCGATGCAGCCACCAGCACGGTCATGTCTGGGGCAGGTTGGTTCGTCCAGCGTGGCCAAGTACCACTCACCCCTGCTCGTATTCGGCGTCGTCAATGGGTTGATCTCACCTTTGATACCGATCATGCCTTGTACGTGGACATGGATCCCGGCTGGCCGTTAATTTGGCGGCGTCCGCATCCGCTGCCACGAGCGCATTGGCTCGAATCAACACGAGCTGATGATACTGTGCTCGCATGTGTACCCGATGCGTATGCTGGCAAGCATCGTTCAACCACACTCCACTGGCGTATCCCCGTTGGCACCACTGGCATGCGCATTGCTACAGCTGCGACCGCACGTGTGTGGATTGACGATCAAGAATATGTAGCTCGTGATGGGCTTGTGGCATACCCAGTTGGTGCGTGCATGGCCACACTTCAACTTGATGCAGTGCATGGGGCAACGGGTGCCGCCATGCTCGATGCACCAATCTCGTATACGTGGAGTCGCGGGATGACGATGTTGCCTGCGTCGTGGCAGTCATTGGGTCTCGGTGATTACGCGGGGGCAGTTTCCTTTGAAACAGTATTCAATTGGACAATTACGAATTCTGCACTCCTCTGTCTGCGCGAAGTACGAGGTACCGTTGAAGTTTGGCTCAACCAGCAGCCGCTAGGAGTGCGATTATGGTCTCCATACCAGTTTGACCTCACCCCTGCACTCAAACGTGGCGAAAACACGTTGCGAATCGTGGTCACTGGTACGCTTGCCCCCTATCTCGCAGGTCATAGTCCTACGCATTATGCGCCGGCTCATCAGGAAATCACAGGGATACTCGGTGATATTGAGCTTGTGCTACAGAATTAAGTAGTTGAATGTGTTATTTTGAACTGGGATAATGCAACCGTCGTAAGGAGTGTGACATGTATCGCATCTATGTAATCATACAAATGTTGGTGGTTGCTGCCGTGCTGGTGGCATGTGGCAGCGCAGGGGATGCTGCCAGCACAACCGCAGCAGATGATGTATCGGTGAGTCAAGACGTCGCGCAATCGGATACTGTGGATCCAGGCACAGACAGCGAACAGGATGATGTAGGTGGTGATGACGGAAGCGAATGGAATGGTGCGAGTTTTAATGCGAATCTCGAGTCACTTGACAGCTACACGGCTAAATTCACCTATGAGGATGGCAGCGGTGAAAACAAACAATCATGGTCGTGGCAGCAGAGTGTGATCCGTGAACCACGTGCAATGGAAATGTATTCGAATGATAAAGGCACTGAGAGTACTGCGGGAGCTTACCGCTTTGTACAGATCGGTGATCGTGTCTATTCGGTTTCAAAAGACCCCGTTCAATGTATCATGGTCGTGAATCAGCCACAAAATCAAGGACTATCACCAGATAGTGTGATTGCCGGTTTACCGTTTTCTATGCGTAAAGACGGCCCAGGTGAAGCAATGTTTGGTCGTGCCACTGACCGCTATTCTTATACGGGCACGGATTTCGACGGTACGTCATATCAGGCCACTGCGCTTGTCGACCGTGACGGTGGATTTGCCTACCGCTACCAGGTCACCGGTGAGCGCAAAAACGGTGATGCTGTTGAACCATTTACATGGAACTATGAGCTTATTGATGTAAACTCGGTGCCTGCCATCGAAATTCCCAGCGAATGTGAAAATGTTGGCAATGGAGCAAAGTGGCCACTACCCGAAGGTGCCACGATGACCATGCAGACCAACGAAATGATGTCGTATGATACGCCACAGCAGGTGGATGAATTGGCAGCATTTTATGCCGAAGAAATGCCCAAAGCAGGCTATACTCCTGCTGAAGGTGGTATGACTACCGATACATCGGTGATGGCCAACTTCACCAAAGATGGCAAAACGGTCACGATAATCATGACCTATCAAGACGGAAAAACAACGGTTATCATCACCCAGCAAGGCTAATACTTGATGTGTGCCACAGGCAATGCGTCAGACAGGCATGTGAACTCACGCACATGCCTGTCTGACTGTCTGCGCTATGCGTGCAGCGGTGGAGTTTGGTAGATGAGCGTATTGCGTACCCGAATTTCACATGGAACCACGTATGGTGCGATGCCAGCGAGATTCGGTGTAATGCCAAGCCCTGGTGCCGCCGGGATGTGGATCATACCCGACTGATCAGGAACGATGTGCTCTACTGTCATGTCGTATGCCAGCTGTTTTAACTCGACCGGGTATTCACAAATGACATCTGAAGCGATGCCTGCATATGGTTGCAACGATGCACTTAATGCGAGATTCGACGTAAATGTATGGTTGACATACGTCACTGCATGTTTTTGTGCGTACTGTGCCACCTGATGTGCCGTTGAAATCCCACCTATCCGTCCAGTATCTATTTGGATGTAGCCGATTTGTGCATAATCGATCATGTGTTGTGCCATGTGATAGGTGTGGCACCCTTCACCACCAGCAAGCTTGAGCGGGGCGCCGAGGCGTGCCAACGTGGCATATGATTTGAGTGCGCCAGAGACAAACGGTTCTTCGAGCCACGTGACGCGACATTCGTTGAGTGCGGCGAGGCGAGTACTGGCTACGTCAACATCATCGAGCCACACGGTACCAGCATCGATGAGCAGCACGCCGTCAGCACCTAATCCTTCACGCGCCGCATACACATGTGCAGCATCTGCTGCGACACTACCTAATCCATATGGTCCCCAGCCAAATTTGGCTGCCCGAAAGCCACCACCACGGACGCGCAACGCTTTTTCATACGTCGCCTCTGGGGTGTCTCCAAAGAGCTGTGATGCATACGGCATTTTGGCATATGCTTGGTCGTAACCAAGCAGCTCATATACTGGGGTGTCGCACATTTTGCCATAAATATCCCACAAGGCAATATCGATACCTGAGAGCGTATGTGGTGCTTGGAGCAGATCGAGGCTGTTGGCATGCACAAGCGCATTAATGCGGTAAATGTCGCGTTTGTCATTGAATGGTTGCCCAAGAACTGAATCGCGTACTGGTTTGCACGCACTATGGGACATCGGGCATACCAGGCTCGCGATCGAAACCAGTGGCGAAGCTTCACATTCACCCCAACCCACGTATGGACCTACTTGGATGCGTACCAAGAGTGCATCTTGGCTGCCATCTCCAATGTCAAGGACTTCTGGCATCGATAAATAGTAGAAATCAACAGCATCAATGTGCATGGTATCCCTCGTCATGAGAAAAGGAGCTATGCGCCTATCATACACGAACATGTATCATGGAACACATCCTCCACGTGCACTGGACTTTACATGTGCGCCCATGATTTGCAATACATGTACATTGACAAAAAAACGACTCACTCGTAGGATATGCACACTACCCGATTGCCCAAAGAGGTCTGTCATGACGATTATTGCTGTCGATCTCGAAGCGTTGCATGTGTCATTTGATACACACTCCCGCCGTGTTATCTGGCGTGTCAACGACATTCTGTGGGCGATGCCTGCATCTCCGTTGTGGTCGATTGCTTGTGCTGGTGACGTGCTCACCGCCCAATCTGCAGGTGTGCAGTTCCAAGATGTGGAATACCAGCGTGATGTATCTGGCATGGTTACTGCAGTGCTGACGTTTGTGGCACCACAACATCAGCTACGAATTGACTGGCATGTGCGCTGTTATGATGGCACAACACTCGCTGAGGCGTGGCTGGTAGTTACTAATCAAGGTGCTGCTGTATGCACGGTCACCGATATCGCCTCTGTCGTCCTCGATTTCCCCGCTGCATCATACAAAATGTTGTCATATAGCGGGGGGTGGGGGAGTGAATTTGAGCCACATGAACAGTGGTTGACAGGCACGGTGCGCCTCGAGACACGGGCTGGTCGCTCGTCACAAGGCATGCATCCGTGGTGTGCGCTGTGGCGCGATAACCGCGCGCTTATAGCAGTAGCAGTGGCATGGTCGGGCAACTGGCTTATTACTATTGCGGAGCAACCAGATGGTGCATATCGTATGCGTGCAGGGCTCAATGATTGGGCCTTTCATGTGGAATGTGCTCCTGGCGCATCCGTTGAGTCGGCTAAAGTGGTGCTGGTGGCACAGGATCATGCTGATTTGAATAGTGCGTCGGCCACATATGCACAGGTGGGACGTGCTTTTTGGTACCCGCGTTCTCCTTTATCTGATGCACTTCCTGTCGAGTGGAATCATTGGTGGACGTACGAGGATCGCTCCCTCAACGAAGCGCGCTTTCGTGCCAATGTCGATGCCGCACAGTCACTCGGTATCGAAGTCTGTACACTCGATGCCGGATGGTTTGGCCCATCTGATCCACACACCCACTGGTACGACTACCGAGGTGATTGGCATCTGGTTAATACCCGGCGTTTTCCGTCGGGGATTCGTGCATTGTCTGACTACGTGCATCGCGCTGGGATGGCGTTTGGCATTTGGTGTGAAATCGAAGCCATTGGCCGTAGTGCCTCGATCAATCAATCGCATCCAGAGATTGTGGCACGTCGTTTCGATGCATCACTCGGCTATGTTTGTTTGGGGAGTACGGCGGGATGGGAGTGGGCGTTTGCCACCCTTGATCGCATTATCAGCGAATATGATGCCGATTGGATAAAACTCGATTTTAACCTGGACCCTGGCGCCGGATGCAATCGCACTGATCATGGACATGGTGCTGGTGATGGGTTGCTCTGTCATTACCAGGGCTACTACCGTCTGCTTGCTGCAATTCGCCACAAATACCCGCATGTGGTGCTCGAAAACTGTTCATCGGGTGGGTTGCGGATTGACTTGGGGATTGCACGTGAGACGCATATGGCATTTCTCAGTGACCCGGATTGGCCAGAGCATAGTTTGCAGTTGTTTTGGGGTGCAAGCACCATGCTGGCTGCGGATGCGTTGTTGCACTGGGGGTTTTGTGAGTGGGGCTTCGCAGATCATCCGCAACAGACGTTTGATCCGCGTGCGCAATCGTTGAATTGTGCACAACTTGACTATTACACGCATATCAGCATGTTGCATCGTTTTGGCTTTTCACAGGGGCTCCCTGATTTACCAGACTGGGTACGCCACCGCTATGCTAAGCATATTCACGATTATAAGCACGTCGTGCGGCGTTTCGTACAACAGGGCACGTTGGTGCGCCTCACCAATCAACCCAGACGCGACGGGACACTCGATCGTTTTGCGGGATTCCAGTATGTGATGCCTGGTGCTCGTGAAATGCTGGTTGCACTGTTTCGCCTGCCAGGTGCCAAAGCACAGCGTCGCTTTTACCTCGATGCGATTAACCCCGATGCGACATACGAAGTGACATGGCTTGACACTGCACAAACAACACGTATTGATGGTGCCACGTTGCGTGATGGGTGGCTTTATGCTGGTGCACCAGAACCTGGTTCGTCGTTGTTTGTACTCACCCAAGTGTCATAAGCGCTCTGGTGTTGCTCGTTCGTTGTTGTTTTTTGACAGAACATCATTGTACTGCTATACTCGGGGCATCATTCGATTAATGAAACATATTCACATATGTGAAATTCGAGTGTGTCCAGGTAACAGCGAGGTTATCGAATGGCATCTTTACGAGTTGCATCAGCATCAGCCAAGCGTAATTGGCGACAACGCAGAGAAACAATCGATGCGTATGTATTCATGTCGCCAGTAATTATTGGATTACTTGTGTTTACCATTGGTCCGATTATAGTCTCGTTATTTCTGAGTTTCACCAAATACAATCTATTGAGCGATCCTAAATGGGTTGGCATCGATAACTACACCAAAATGTACGGAGAGGATTTGTTCTGGAAGTCACTTTCCGTCAGCGCCATTTATTCCGTGGTGAGTGTACCGGTTGGGCTGGTGGTTGCGTTATTTTTGGCCATGCTCCTCAATCGCAAAATGCGTGGTGTCTATTTCTTTCGTTCAATCTACTATTTACCGACCGTCATCTCTGGTGTGGGTGTGGCGATGTTGTGGCGTTGGATATTTAACGGGCAATACGGTGTGCTCAACACGCTGTTGCGCACGGTTGGTATCAAGGGGCCGAACTGGTTGCTCGATGAAAACTATGCACTTGCAGCACTGATTATTACCAGCATCTGGGGTGTGGGCGGCACCATGCTGATTTTTCTGGCAGGGTTGCAAGGAATTCCCAGTGAGCTGTTGGAAGCTGCAGAAATCGATGGTGCAGGGCGCTGGGCGCAATTCCGCTATATCACATTGCCGATGATTTCACACGTCACGTTTTTTAATTTGGTCCTCGGGATAATTGGCGCGTTGCAAGTCTTTACCGATGCATTCGTGATAACAAATGGTGGCCCCAACAACGCGACGCTCTTTATTGCAGTCTATCTCTATCGACATGCCTTTATGTATCTCAATTTTGGTTATGCGGCTGCGTTGGCGTGGGTGTTGTTTTTGATTGTAATGATGCTAACGCTGATGGTATTTCGTTCTTCACCACTTTGGGTATTCTACGAACGTGATCGGCAGGGGCGGCCATGACGCTATTACGACGACGGATGTCATCTCGGTCACGTAATGACCTGATTGCATCAATATTGACTGTAATCGTACTCACGATGGGTGCCATTGTGATTATGATTCCGTTTTTTTGGATGATTACCACATCGCTCAAGCGTGCGGGGGATGTCTACATCAGCCCGCCGCAGTGGATTCCTGCGGAGCCCCAATTTGTCAATTATATGACTGCAATCACGCGTTTGAATTTTGGTGTACACGCCAGCAACACGTTTATGATTGTGGTACTTGTCATGATTGGCACGTTGTTTTCGGCGTCATTTGCTGCATACGGGTTTGCACGGCTCAATGCACCCGGACGTGATTTTATTTTCATGATTCTGCTCGGGACGCTGATGTTGCCATGGGCAGTTACCATGGTGCCCACCTATCTGATGTTTAATGCAATGGGCTGGGTCAACACATTTCTGCCGTTAATTGTGCCCGCCTTCTTTGGCAATGCGTTCTATGTCTTTCTGATGCGTCAATTTTACATAACTATTCCCCGTGAACTCGAAGAGTCTGCCATGATTGACGGCGCCACAATCTATCAGATTTGGTGGTACATCATGCTCCCTTTGAGTGGGCCCGTGTTGGCAACGATTGCCGTATTCACATTTGTGGCAACCTATAACGACTTTTTTACGCCATTGATTTATCTCAATGACGAGAGCAAACGTACGATTGCGGTGGCGTTGACCTACTTCCAAGGGTCACCGCGTATTGGTCCACAGATGCATCTGCTCATGGCAGCTGTCTCGATGTCGATTGTGCCGCCGATTATTTTGTTTATTCTGGCACAACGGTATTTCGTGCGGGGGATCGCAATGACGGGTATCAAGGGGTAACACCCTGGTACATAGATTGTCTACACATGACAAAGGAGTGTGTACAATGGCTACTAATGAGAAGGGTGGGCAACTGTCACGTCGCCGCTTTTTGCGGACAATGGCCTTTGGGTCATTGGTGATGGCATCAGGTGTGATTGCTGCATGTGGTGGTGCTGCACCGGCAGCCGATGCACCAGCAGATGCACCAGCCACAGGCGAAGTTGCCAAATTCAAGGCCATGTATTGGAGTAATTCGCCGGTCCTCGACGAGAACTTCAAGAAGCGTGCCGACCTGTTTAATGCTAAGTATGCAGGGAAGTACGAAGTCACCATCGAGCTGTTACCCTGGGATCAGTATTGGCCCAAGGTCGATCTGGCCTATGCGTCCAAGGAACCGATCGATGCCTACTTCTGGGACGTGCAAGCATACGGGCACTACAAACAGGGGTTGCTCAAGAATGTCCAAGCAGACCTGGATGCAGTTGCTGATTTTGCAAATCCCGACCTGTACCCCCAAGATCAGATGGCGGTTTGGAAGTTTGATGGCGCCAACATGTACGCCATTCCAGAAAACATCCAGAGCATGGCGCTCTTCTACAACAAAGACATCTTTGATGCAGCAGGTGTGCCATACCCGGATGAAAACACTACCTGGGATGATATCAAAGTCATTGCAGCCAAACTCAAAAAGGAAGAAGGCGATACGGTCACGCAATGGGGCTTTGATGTCGGCGATTTGGCCGTGTGGTGGGGCTCGATTTCATTGGCATGGGCACAAGGTGGTGGTTACTTCGATAAAGTCGTCGAACCGACCAAGTTCACCATGAGCTCGCCTGAGGCGGTGAGTGCCTTGAAGTGGATTCAAGACATGATGTACGTCGAGAAGTTGGCTCCTGATGCGGAAACACGCTCGGTGGTTGGCCAAGAAGTTGGTATCTTTGGTTCAAACAAAGTTGCCATGTACCCCGGTGGGACGTGGATGATTTCGAGCAACCAGCAGTTGCCGTTCAAATGGGATATGGCACCGATGCCCAAGTGGGGCGAGAACCGCGCCATGCCCTATTGGTTCGGTGGCTGGGTCATCCCCAAGGACGGCAAGCAGACTGCAGCCGCCACCGCCTGGGCCATCTGGTGTGCTACTGAATACCAGCAGACCATGGCTGAAACCCGTGACTGGATTCCGGTGCGTGCAGATGCGCGTAATTCAGCAGCGTTCCTGGACGGAATGCCCTCAGGCTTCCGCCAGATTTCAGACTCAATCGGCAGTGCGCGTATCGGCGATGTCTATAGCGCCAAAGTGCAGCAAATCTTGGGTGAAGTCATTTCACCCACACTCGATCAGGTGTGGAACAACAAGATTTCTGCGGAAGAAGCCGGCAAGCAGATTGACGAAAAAGCGAACGCCATGTTGGCAGAAGGCTAGGTGATGTCAGCAAACCCACGGGTAGTCGTACTGACTGCCCGTGGGTTTTTGTAGCCGCAGGAGCACAAATTATGCAGATCAAGAGCGAGCGCGCAAACCAATTACGCCTGAATAACGACATCATGCATATGCACGTTGAATTGCAAAACGGTGTTGTCTACTACGACTTGCAAAGTGTTACTCCCGGACTCGACATCCGGGCTGGCGTGATTGGCGATATGACCTGTGATGGCCAACGTGTGGTATGGCAATCGCTGCACCATCATTCTCCACAGCAGCGCGACGATGGCTCCACGTACATCGAACTCACCTTGCGGTCGCAGACGTTGTTGCTTACGCACACTATTCAGTTGTATTCGAATCGACCGTTTGTACGCATGTTTGGCCAAGCGCAAAACATCAGTACACAGAATGTGACAGTCACCAATTGTGCCATTTTGCACCTTGGAATCGCACAGGCTCCTCTCTATCTCTTTCATGTGGATCAGTTTAGTTGGGCCTATCGGCGCGATTTCTTTACCCAACACCAATCACAGATTTGGCCAGGTCGTATCCCCATCGAGATTCGCATGGGCTCGTATCCATCACACTATGATGGCGCAACGAGTTGTGCGTGGTTTGCGCTCCGACCGCCCCCACATGATCGAGATCCCGAACAACCGCACCAAGGTGATGGCCTGGTGGCAGGCATCGAATTTGACGGCAAAAGCCGGATTTTGGCATCAGCCACCGCGACCCAGACGAGTGTGATAAGTCATATTGATGCGCTCAATCATCGTCTTGCACCACAGCAATTGTTTGAAGTTCCGGGGCATTTTGTGGGACGTTACCACGGTGACTGGGATGAGGCCGGTTTTGTGACACAACGTTTTGCAGAGCAATACATCCATCCCCCACGCCCCGATGATCGCTATCCGTGGGTGCAGTACAATTCGTGGAAGTATGGGCAAGAAATCAATGAAGCGCAACAACTCCAAGTCATCGATGCATGCCACGACCTCGGCATAGAAGTTTTTGTCATTGATCTTGGTTGGGCGCGCTGTATCGGCGACTGGCGCCCTGACCCAGTCAAGTTTCCACGGGGGCTCGCGCCACTTGCAGCTCGTGCCAAGCAATATGGGATGCGCTTTGGCGTGCACGTGGCACTGGCACAATGTGCCCCGCAGGCACCAATCGCCACTGAGCATCCAGAATGGCTCATCCATAGCTATGATGACTACTTTGGCGCGGGAATACTCTGTTTTGGCAACGATCCATGTCGTGCATGGATTATCGCACAACTGTCTCGTCTCATCGAAGAAGAAAAAATTGATTATATCATCCAAGATGGCGAAGACATGGTCAAATACTGCCCACGCCATGACCACACGCATGCGCCAAACGATAGTAATTATGCGAATTCACAACTCGGTATTGACAAAGTGATTTCCCATATTCGTACGCACTATCCACACGTGGTCATCGAAAACTGTGAAGATGGCGGCATGATGATGACGTACAAAATGGCGCAGATGTACCATACGAGTATCACTGTGGACAACATTGCCACGTATGCCACCCGCCAAGGTGTGTATGGTGCCTCATATCCGTTCTCGCCACGCTACAGCGTACGTTATATGGAAGATCAACTGAATCCGTATACGTTGCGTAGCTCCATTTTTGGCGGTCCATTGATTTTTATGCAACGTGTGACTGATTGGAATGCCCAAGAAAAGGCTGATGCCCGAGCTGCTATTCTCGAATACAAACGCTTTCGTACCCTGATTCGTGATGCCAAGGTAGTGCATCTGTTGCCGCCACGAGCAAATGTCGATAATGTGGGGGTGGGTTGGGATGCCATTCAGGCTGTCTCGCTCGACCAACATGAGAGCGTCATCATGGTCTATCGTGCCAAAGGTGATGCTGATGAACGGTGTATCCGGCCACGTGCACTTGCACCGGATGTGCTGTATCATGTCGCGTTACAGGATCACGCCTCGACACTGCAACTGCGTGGTGCACAACTGATGGAGCAGGGTGTCACGCTTACACTTGCTGAGTTTTCATCCGAAATCATCGTCGTCACACGTGTCCAAGGAGCATAGTATGCGAGACATGGTGCGCATTGATGCAGAATACACATGGCGAGGTTTCCGCGCTGTGGTGATGGAAAATCGCCATCTACGAGCACTGTTTTTACCCGAACTTGGTGGTAAGTTGTGGTCACTTATCGATAAGCGCCACGACCGTGAAGTCCTATGGCACAATCCGCGCATGCAGCCACGTAGCGCACCGTATGGTGCCACCTATGACGACTGGTTCAGCGGTGGTTGGGATGAGCTTTTTCCCAATGATGCACCGACTTCATATAGCGGTGAATCCTACCCAGACCATGGTGAATGGTGGTCGATGCCCTTTGAATGGCATGTATCACGTGATGCTACGTCGTGTAGTCTGCATCTACAACGGAACGGTGTCGTCACCAATACCAGTGTCATGCGTACGATTACGCTTGACGCTGATTCTAGTGTGCTTCAGATTGCATATACGCTTACTAATCATAGCTATAAACCACTCGATTACTTGTGGAAACTGCACCCAGCCATGCAGATTAGTGCGTCATCACGCATTGATATGCCGGCCACGCAGGTGTTACTCGATGCGGGATTTCGCGAACGATTTGGTGCTGATGTGGCAACTGCACAATGGCCGTTTGCACATACTCCCGATGGTATTGTTGACATGCGTTTGGTGCCGGATGCGTCTGTGCGGAGCTGCGATTTTTATTACGGAATTGATCTGAGTGCCGGTTGGTGTGCGCTGACTGATACACAACATCGCTATGGCGCTGGACTGGTCTTTGACCCGCACATCTTCCGATCGGTGTGGGTGTTTGGTGCGTATGGGGGCTGGCGTGACTTGTATGTGGCGATTCTCGAACCGTGTACCGGGTATCCGTACCGTCTCGAAGAGGCGGTACATGCTGGTACTGCGAGTCGGATAGCAGCCGGTGACACGTTGCAGACAGCGGTGCATCTGGTACTCTACGACGATGTGTCTGGAATTGCGCACATCGGTTGGGATGGCCAGGTTACACCAGCGTAGAAAGCGATTACCCATGAAACATCCTCAACGAGCCATTGTGACTGGAGCCGGCAGTGGTATTGGTCGTGCCACCGCACAGCTCCTCGCACAGCGTGGACACTACGTGCTCGTCACAGACATCAACAATCAGGCTGCACAGCATGTCTGTGCCGAAATCAACAGCAATGGTGGGCATGCATATGCGTTACACGTCGATGTGCGCACCGATGCAACACACATGGTGGAGGTTGCAGTTGCTACCATGGGAGGGGTCGACATCCTCATCAATAATGCAGGTGTGTTTTACCCGGCTGATTTTCTCACGACGCCATTTGCAGAGTGGTACCGTGCTGTAGAAGTCATGTACCATGGTGCTTTTCACTGTAGTCAGGCTGTTGCCAAGCACATGGTTGCACAAGCAAGTGGTGGTCAAATCGTAAATGTCTCATCGGTGAATGCATTTCTTGGGGCGCCTGCATCATCACACTACAATACCGCCAAAGGTGCTATCGATCAGCTTACGCGCTGTTTGGCAGTCGAATTGGCACCCTATGGCATTTTGGTCAATGGCGTTGCGCCTGGTTTTGTAGAGACGCCCATGGCAGTGGTGAATGGAGTGAACGAACATAGTACAAGCGATTTTCACGAATTCTATGTGAAACGCCGCCGTATACCGTTGGCACGCCCTGCTGAACCGACAGAAATTGCCCATGTGATTGCATTTTTGGCTGATGGTGCTGCAACATATCTCACTGGTCATACCATCGTCGTTGATGGTGGACTTTCGGTGACATTCTAGAAACTTGGACGCGCAGTGTAGCCGAGAATCACTGAAAGTGCGTGACTTTGTGCGGTTACTAGTGTGATGAGTTCGGTGCGGCGAATATCTGTGAAGCGCATACTGGGCACCGAAATACTAAGACCAGCACATATCTGACCATGAGCATCATACACGGGTGCTGCCACGCAGCACAGGCCTGGAGTCGATTCTTGGATGTCGATCGCATATCCGTCGTGGCGTGCCTGTGCGATAACCTGACGCATCGTTACTGGCTGAGTAATCGTGTTTGCAGTAATTTGTGTGAGTGGTACGCTATCGGGAAAGTAGTGGAGTAATTCGTGATCAGTCAAGTTGGCCAACAACATCTTGCCCACACCGGTTGCATACGCTGGGAAGCGCTTGCCCACTGCAGACACCATGCGGATTGTGTTGGTTCCTTCCTCTTTGGCGACGTACAAGACCTCACGTCCATCCAGCACGGCCAAGTGTACCGTTTCGTCGCACAACCGGGCAGTGGTGCGTACTATCTCCCATCCGTCACTCACCAAACTTGTGTTCGCAATGTACGCACTCCCCAGCTCAAACAGCGCTGGGCCGAGTCGATACGTCCTTTCACGGCGACCGCTGCGCAAATAACCGCGCTGCAACATCGTATTCAGCAAGCCGTGTGTGCTGCTTTTGGGATAACTGAGAATCTCACACAGCTCACTCAACGACAATCCATCTGGGTGCTTGACGAGCACACTAAAAATGTCGAGTACGCGGGCCGCTGATTTGACTTCGTGATTGGTCATGATTCGCATTCTTGAACGGTATTCGCAAATGTGAATTTAACACAAAAAAAGGGAAGAGTCAAACAGCGAGCAGTACGTTGTTGTACTGCTCGCTGTGGCATGTGCTGTGTCAATTACGCCACCAGGTATAAAAGAGTGCGAACCCGACTAACATTGCTGGAATCAAACAACAGAACAGATAGTAGTCATGAATCTCGGCGAACATGGTCTCCCCTATTGAGATGGTTGTTCAGCTAGTATAGCATGTACATCCGAGTCATTTTGGTGAGGCGTGGTAAATGCGTTTTCGGGTGTGATGATGATTACAAGATAGAGTAGATGAACTGCTGGGAATCCATAGGAAAAGACGCCTTCGATGGCATTTTTACCACTCATCAACGCAAGTAAATCGGGATTCAACGAAAAGCCAGCCCACATAACCAGTGTGATTGTCAAGAGTGTGTATCCCAGATATCCAAACAGGCGTGCATGTCGCGGAAAGCCAGGTGAAGCGTTGTTGACCCAGCCAGCTCCTACCAGTGTGTCCCACATAAATCCAAATCCCACAAAGAAGATGCCTGCATACGAAAAAAACGGGCTGAGTGGATTGTTAAGAAAGTCGAGCTGTTGCATAAAAAAACTAATCACGATGATGCTCAAAAGTTGGCGTAGACGTATTACCCGTGTCTCTGCATCGCGCAGTTTCCACATCAGAAATAACACACATATCAGAAACAACAGTGTATCAGCGACATTTAAGCGGAGCGGCTGTTGAATATATTGATCGACAATCAACAATAAGGTGCGCATCAAAGCAATGACTGCAAAATAGAGCGCAATAATCAACTGTTGTCGCTGCCACATCCGCATGGCGACAGCAGCAATACCAATCGTGATGAGCATGTCGATGCCATAAGTGACAAAGAATGATTGATCGCTTAGTAAGTTCCACCAGCTGATGATGGTTGCATTGGTCGCACCTGTCAACATATTTGCGCCGCCAATGGTGAAGTTGAGCATGGTGAATGCCAGTATTGGCACGATACTCAGCAGTGCGAGCCACGGTGCATAGCGCATCAATGTTTCATCCACACTCACGTACGTTGGTATGTGGCGCATGCGATACAGTACCACTGCGCCAACACCCAATATGGCCAAATAGAGCAGCGCCACGAGTATTTCGCCGCTCGATGGCGGCCGAATGTTGGGAATCTGGAAGATGCGTAGCAAAAAGATAAACACCACGCTCAGTCCGATTTGCACGAGTGTTGCGTCGGTGGTTGCAAGACGCCCCCATTGCCCAAAGTTGATGGCAGCGCGTGTCATGTTGATGCCAACATATAGCATCATGGGGATTACCAGAAAATTATGCGCTTGCATCATCAATGCAATACCAGCAAGGAGCATATTGATGCCACTCTGATTGAGTAATGTGACATATTCGCCATGTGACACAATCAACATGCATGCTTCTGCCCCAAAAATAATCATCCATCGCCATGGACTTTCATTGCTTTTTCTGCGTAATGTTGCCACACATACGACCATCAATGCGAGCATGCATATGATTGTACTCGTGGTGTTTACACCGTTGAGCGGTATGAGCCAAATAAACATCAATGATCCATGGATAATCGTGAGCGTGACACGAATCCACCATGGCATGGCAGTGCTTGCATATAAGATGAGAGTCCAAGCAAGACAGATTGTCATACCAATAAGCGCGATACTCGGCAGCGGAATTAATACTCCATTGACATAATCATCAGTGGCGTGGGTATACAGCGCAAACCACTGCCGAATGAACGGACTCAAAAACATCAATAAGATGCCAGTAACCACAAACAGCACACTGCCGATTGCAAGGATTTGTGTTTCCCCACGTAGTCCGGTCAGGCGCATGCGATTGGCACGAATATCGCTCAAGATGGTGTCGTCTACAGCCTGATAGGCAGCGTGTAATCCATGGCGAAGTGCCTGCACAAATGATGATGTTGTCATGGTGTGTCTCCTGATACTGACCTGTCAAAAGCCAGGATGTGCGTATTACTTACCAGAAACAACATGTGTTTGTGTGCAAGCAAGGGGAGCAGTGTGCCATAACGACTGTTGAATCGATAGTCAAACGGTGCATCGTGCAGTATTGCGAGGGTACGTCCACTTATTGCATCGTGAACGCTTAACCGCCCATCGACATACACGAGCGCTACTGTATTGTTGGCAGTGACGATAGCTGCTTGTAGTGGGCTGCTAGTCGCCTGTTCCCAGCGTAATTCACCACGTTGCGCGTCTTTCACCCATACATGGGTGGGTGTGGAAATAATGATTGTATCGTGTTGTGGATGGGTGCTGAGTTGTGCCCCAATAGGCAATGCGTGAATCGAGCTGTTGATTGTCTTCCCCGTATTTCGATCGACGCATCCATATGCGTCGGGTTGAATCGTGATGATGCCACACCACGCACTGTTTGTGGCTACGTGTTGCACGAGTGGAATCTCACTAAACCAACGAAATGTTCCGTCTGTAATTGCCAAACTAAATATGCCGTTGAGATAGACAGCATCACTATCTGCATGAACTGTGGTTTGTGTCGGTGTAGAAAAATACGGGAATGCCCACCGTATTTCTCCGTTCTTTTGGTTGTGTACACGTACCATTGCCTGTGTCGCATTGAGTTGGTAGACATGCACAAGCGAATCGCCGGCAACAATTAGATGCTGTTGATCGAGTGCAGCGAGCGGTTGCGACCAATGGACACTGCCGTCAGTGCGGGCGTATGCGGTGAGTTGTGATTTTTCAGCGATATAGATGTGTTCCGTAGAAGTCGCAATGGCATATGGTGGCGCACTTGATGCTGCAAGGAATTGTTTGAGTATGGTGCCGTTTTGTGCATCAATCACCGTGATTTGTTGCGTACTCGATGCCACCACCAGGTTGCCTGCATCATCAACTGTGCGTTGCACTACTGTGCCGCTATTCATGGGCTCACTAATCGTATTGTGATACCAGTGCGGGGTAAGCGGTGTTGCACTTGACTGCGCCGATAGTGCAAAGATCCGGCCATTCATGTCTGCAAAGTAAAGGGATTGAGTATCGAATTGAGGTGCAGTGGCCACAGTCAGACTGTGGAGTAGTGAATCGTGTGCTGCTTTCATCGGTGCTACTGCCCAGGAGTGCTGTACTATCCCGTCCAGATTGGCAGTCATAATCTGCGTTTCACTGACAAGCACCACCCCATCCGCGATAAATTGTGGTGGTGCAGTGACCTGCTCGTTGATGATGGCACGCGGTGTCCCGTCATGATTAAGCAGATGCACGTTTTTTGTGGTCGCCACCGCTAGACCGTGCTGAGATACAGCGATTGGCCATTGAGTGCGTGCATCAATCGCATTCACCCACATACTTTCACCATTTGCTACGTTATATGCGCTCACGCTACCTTCGTTGCCTACAACGTAGAGCGCATCTGCGTGGTGTCTAAGGTCGGCCAGCACCGCCTCTTCATTTTCGCTTTGCCAGATGACGGTGCCCTCGAGCGAAAGTGCGGTGAGGCTGCCACTTTGACTCGCAACCACGATTGCATGCTGCGTTGGCACGAACACGGGAGTTGCCACCACATTTGCGCCAACGTAAAAACTCCACTGCGGTTGCCCATCCTGATCCGCCAGCAGCGACACATTCCCCGCTGTATCTGCCACCACGACACCTAGTGGAGTGGCACACGGGTCTGCCACAATCGGGTCAGTTAGAGTGGTCGACCAACGCCGTATTCCGTCTACCGTGATGCGGTGTACTTCTTTGTGGGTCGTGGCCAAAATGACATCACCACTATAGGGGTCTATACTTGGGGAGCCATAAATATCGCCTGATACATGATATTCCCACGCAAACGAACCATCTGAAATGCGCGTTGCTGCCAAAAATCCGCTAGTAACTGTGCCAAGGAGCATATTTTGTGGTTGTAACACGACCAGTGGTGCTATCACCTTTTCGTTGTTATCGTGAATTTGCATATTGCCAATTCGGATCAACGATGCTTCGTCGAGTTGTGCAAGTGCCGGGGGTTGCAGTGCCGCAACAGCGTTTTTTCCTAGTATGGTTGATGTTTGCTTGCGGAGTGCAGTTTGTGCGTCAAGTGCATCGTGGTTTTGTGCGTGTACCGAGTCGTTACACAGTGTTTCGTGCCATGTGGTGATGTCGCGCCCACGAATACTAATCTGACGACATCCTTCGCTATCTATGGTTTGTGAGGCAGTAATACCACCTGCACCATCAGTAAAAAACTGATTCCACGCGTGATTTATGGCCTGTTGTGGCCGTACTAGAATGCGCGGTGCGTAGGCAATAACACGTCCATTTCGCACTTGCCCAAGCAGAAAATCACCTGTATCACTGCGTGCGTAGAATTCGCGTACATCGGACAGTGATGTGGATTCTTTGATGCGCCTAGTTACCATAAAGAGTCGCTGATTGGGGAGTGCTGGCGTGGCCACATTGATGTCGTTGGGGATAAACAGAACCGATGCCATGGATGATAGAGGGGCAATTTGCCATTGTTCCACAATACCATCCGCAGTAAAGGTGAGGGTGTGTGGCTTGTCAATCGGCAGGATGCGATCGAGTTCTGTCTGCCACGAAGGAGTGCGATATGGTATTAGAAAGGCGACGAGAGTACCTGCAAGGAGCACGATCGTCGCAAGTGAAATGATGCGTGTTCTTACATAACGCATACGTCCTCACTGATGTCATAATAGTATTCTTTATAATATTATACTTGTAAGATGTAAGATAAATACAATAATCACTATTGCCACATCTGCGCTCACAGATGGGGCAATAGTCATCAATGAGCCGAGTTACGGTATAAACATTGCAAGTACACTGACTGCGATGTTTATGATGAGACTAACCACGATTGGGGATAAATCAATACCACTAAGGGTAGTGTTTGGTCGTATGGGCTGCAACAATGGTTCTGTCATCGGCTTCAGGGCTGCGTTGATCTGATTGGTACCATCTTTGTCAATCCACTGCATGATAAAGCGGATAAACAGTACAAATGAGTAAATCTGGGCGACGAGTGCAAGAATGAACATGGGACCTCCTATGTGATACGCACTGCTGCGGTGGTATCAATTACTTCCATGAGTTCGACCAATAGCTGATTCACAGGGACAGGAACACCCAATTGTTCAGCGTGCCGTACCACTGCGCCATTAATTGTGGCGATTTCGCTCGGGCTCCCGCGAATGACATCTTGCAGCGTTGATGAGCGGTTTGCGCCGGTAGCATGTGCCACTGCAAGTGCGTGAGCGATTGCATCGTCATACGGAAGGCGAATCGCCAATGCCTCGGCGACTTGGACTGCTTCCGCTACGGCTGCACGCGCAATTGCTGTTGCTCCTGGGTGTGATGCTATTATACCATTATGCACACGTAGTATTCCCGTTAATGCATTAATCGCTACATTCACAACGAGTTTACCCCACACCAGTGCGTCTAAATCGGACGACATATGTGCTGGTAGACTACTTTCTACAAAGGCTTCTTGGAGTTTGACAACAATATGTGGAGCCACTGTATCTGCAAAAACAGTATCACCCATTCCCGCATGTCGTACCATGCCAGCTCCCAGTAGTGTCGCACCCAGTGATGTAACACCCCGTGTGACACGATGTGTACCGAGCTCTTGTGCAAGTACATCGGCACCACCGATGCCGTTTTGGAGCGTGACACAAATGCCATCTTTACTCAACACTTGGCTTGCTTGCTGTGCTGCCCAACCTGTTTGGTGATATTTCACCAGTACTAGGGCCACATCTGCATCGACTATATCGGAAGCATGTGTGGTGGCTTGTGGGTGAGTATGTGTATGAATGCCATCACGCTCACACGTTAATCCGTGATTGTTAATGGTATCAACTTGCACTTGCCAGCTATCGATGAGCCATACTTGATGTTTGGCACTCAAATATGATGCTAACAAGCATCCCATGGCGCCGGCACCGATTATAGCGATTTTCACGCCTGCTCCTTGAGCCGCCGCATTAGCGCTTCGTCGATAGGGAAGCTGTTGTCTGCACCTGGGAATTGACCGCCGAGTACATCACTGTTGTACTGCTTCATCCCTGCGAGAATCAGATTCCCTGCTTCAGCATAGCGCTTGCCAAACGGTAATCCGAATCCAGGAAACATGCCAAACATTTCGTGGCTGACGAGCACTTGCCCGTCGCAACCAATACCTGCTCCAATTCCGATAGTGGGGACATGCAACTGCGAAGTGATATACGCTGCCAGGTCGGCAGGTACTGCTTCCATTAGCACACACCAGCATCCTGCATCTTGCATTGCGAGTGCATCATTGAGGATTCGTTTGGCAGTGTCGTAATTTTGTCCACCGATGACGTTGATCCCGCCGAGGCTGGCCGCAGTCTGTGGTGTCAAACCAATATGCCCAATAACTGCGATGCCTGCGTCAACGATGGCTCGTGCGGTGGGCGCCTGTTTGCTCGTGCCCTCGAGTTTGACACAATCCATGCCGGCTTCTTTGATGAGTCGACCTGCGTTATGGACGGCTTCTATGGGGTCTGCCTGATACGACATGAATGGCATATCACCAACTAGTAGACACCGTTTGGCAGTGCGACCAACGGCTTTGGCATGATGTACCATTTCATCCATGGTGACTGGTGATGTACCGTTATACCCTAGCATGACCATGCCAAGGGAATCGCCGACGAGAATCATCTCCACCCCGGATTCATCTACGAGCCGTGCAAATGGTGCATCATACGCAGTTAACATGGCAAATTTCCGTTGCCCTTTGAGTGATTGAATAAAGGGAATGGTAACCTTGTTCATGGATCTGTTCTCCTGTTGTGAATCGAATACATCATACTATGACTGCGCACGGTGATCTAAAAAATGTAAGGCTGCATGCACGTAGACCTCTGCTGCGCGCACCACCTCATCCACTATCACAAACTCGTCTGGTTGATGCGGGATGCGTTTGTGACCTGGACCATATACGACTACGGGCACACCGGCATCACGTGTAATGATGGTGCCGTCGGTTGATCCAGGTACTCCGCCAAAGGGTGCTTTTTGCTGGTAGACGATGTTATGCCCATGTTGGATGGCATGTACGAGTGGGTGGTCGGCGGGTATTTCAGTCGAAGGACGATCATCTACCACACTTACTGCAAAGCGGAATTCTCGGTGTTGATTGCATATGTCGGCCATCATTGTTTCGATGCGTGTGATGATGGCTGCATGCGATACGCCAGGTATTGTGCGGATATCGAGGTATGCGTCACAACTGTCGGGGAGCACGTTTATCTGACTCGCATCACCACTGATTGGTGCACGTGCGACGGTTGGGCTGAGGTAGATTTTACCGAGTAACGGGTGCTCTCCATGGGCCTTTCGTAGCTCGTTTTGTATGCCGAGCACTTGATTGAGCAGGAGAATCATGCCGGTGAGTGCATTCACTCCTTCTTCGGGCATGGCGCCATGTGCGACACGCCCATACGAAAAAAGCTTCAGGCGCAAAGCTCCTTTTTGTGCAATGCAGACCTCGTGTTCTTCGGGTTCACAAATAATTGCTCCTGCTGCGCCACTGGCATAGCCGCGTGCAACAATGTCTTTTATCCCAATCATGAGTCCCTCTTCGTCTACCGGAATTAGGAGTCTGATGGTTCCTTTAAATGGTGCTCCGGCCAGTTGGATTGCACGGATGGCATAGAGCATGGCTGCTACTCCACCCTTCATGTCAGCAGTGCCACGACCGTACATTTTGCCGTCCACAATGGTGGCACCAAACGGGTGTTGTGTCCAAGCAGTGGCATCCCCTGGGGTGACCACATCGGTGTGCCCTTCGAACAGGAGCAATGCCCCATCGCCCAAATTACCCCTGAGTTCAGCCACAATATTGGGGCGACCTGGTTGAACTTCCCATGTAATAGGCTGCAGACCCCATTCGGTGAGTAGATCAACGATGAGCTGCGCAACCGCGCGTTCATTGGCATCAGCCACATTGGGTAGGTAGACGCTCGGTGTTTGCACGAGTTCACGCAAAAAATCTATCATGCTCTGCCGATCGAGATGGGCGATACATTCAGTACTTGAGTTGCACATAGTTATATCCCCATGATGCGACCAATAGCTGCACCACTTGCAGCCAAGAGAGTAACGATGAGTAGTGCGACCATATCGCGTCTGTGTGTGTGCATGGTGCGACGTTTTGTGCGCCCTTCACCACCTCGATAACAGCGTGCATTCATGGCAACAATTAATACTTCGGCACGTCCAAGCGCATTTACAAAGAGTGGGATGAGTACAGGCACGAGTTTTCGTGCACGTGCTAACGCACCACCTTGATCGAATCGAACTCCACGCGCAACTTGGGCACGAATCAACCGCTCTAATTCGGTGATAAGTAATGGCACAAATTTAAGCGCAATGGTCATTGTCATCACGATTTCATTGATTGGAAATTTCAGCCGCTTTAATGGATCAAGCATGATTTCTGCGCCATCGGATAAATCCATCATCGTAGTGGTAAACATCAGCATGTTTATTGCATGAAACAACGTGATTACTCGGCATAATATAAAGAGAGAGTTGAGAATGCCTTCGTAACTCACAGAAAGCACCCACCATTGCCAGTATATGTGTGGTTCGACACCGGCTGCAGCGCGGTAAAATAATATCTGGAATGGAATAAAGAAGAGCATGGTGCGGAATAGTAAACGATAGCCACGTAACGTGAATCCTACCGGGATATGAGTCGTGAACTGTATCAGTAGTGCAAGTACGATGAGTGGCGCAATACTGACAAATCCGCGTGTCATAAAGGTGCAGATCATCATCACACCTACGCACAACATCTTTATGCGTGGATCAAGTGTGTGCACCACCGATTTGACATCGATGTATTGACCAAATGTGACATTGCGCGAGAATTCAAACGACATGATGCCCTCCCGTCGTCGTGCCGAATCGTCTAATGAGTGCATCGACTAGTTCATCCATGTGGAGCAAATTTGTCGGCATATCAGGGATTACATGTCGTATGACGCGGGCAATCTCAGCTGATTCGCTCAGTTCTAAACCAAGCTGATGAAGTTCATCCGCATTCTGAAGTAATTCGCGCAGTGTACCACTGCGGACAATTTTGCCTGCATGCATTACCAGCGCCCGATCGGCTAGTTCTGCTAATTCGTCAATCGTATTGCCTACCAAAATGACAGTCATGTTGCGTTCACGTGTCAGGGTAGCTATCAGATGCGCAAGTTCACTGCGACCGCGTGGGTCTAGCCCTGCTACTGGTTCATCGAGGATGAGTACTTCTGGTTGCATGGCAAGCACACCCGCAATCGCTACGCGTCGTTTTTGACCACCGCTTAATGCATAGACATAACGTAAACGAAATGTCTGGTAATCGAGACCTACCGCAGTGAGACACTCTTCAACTAATGCGCGTGACTGTTCCGCTGGGAGATTGCGCCGTCTGGGTGAAAACGATACATCTTTGCCGACAGTTTCTTCAAAGAGCTGTGTTTCTGGCTGTTGAAAGACGATTCCGATACGTTCTCTGAGTGCCCCAATATCGTATTCTTTGGCAAAAATATCTTTGCCTGCATACAAAATTGTACCGATGTGTGGTTTCCGTAGTCCATTGATGCACTCAATGAGCGTACTTTTTCCTGCTTGTGTACCACCGAGTAATGCCACGATTTCACCCTGTGCAATCACACCACTCGCGCCATCGAGCCCCACAGTCTGGAGTGGGGTATCTTTCATATACATAAAGTGGAGGTTATCCAACTCGATGAAAGGTAGTTTCACATTTGGCGACGTTTGCACAGATTCACTCGATTGGAGTGGTTTTGTGATAGTTGCATCTAGTCGTGGAAGCGCAGCGAGTACATGGCTTAGCTGTGCTGGTGACAAGATTGGTTGTGGAATATCTAGCCCCAAATGATGGAGACGAGAACCGAGACGTGTCACAAGTGGTACATCAAGTCCCGCGTTGCGTAATTCATCGGCATGACGGAATATCTCAGACGGACTTCCATCCATCAACACTTTCCCTGCATCCATGACGATGATGCGATCGAAATCAACAACTTCATGCATAAAATGGGTGATATGTATGATGCTAACACCATGTGTATTGCGGAGTTGATGCGCCAGCTGCAATAAATTACGTGCTAAGGGCGGTGCAATCATGGTGGTTGGTTCGTCTAAAATGAGGCAGCTTGGTTGCATCGCAAGTACACCAGCAATTGCGACACGTTGGCGCTCACCTCCTGACAAACTGCTTATTTGCGCATAGGCGAGGTCTTGTATGCCAAGTGAGCTGAGTGCAGATTGGACGCGTGTTTCTATTTCGTCACGTGGAATTCCTAGGTTTTCTGGACCAAATGCGACATCATCAATGACACGATTGGCAATTAACTGATCATCCGGACGTTGAAACACCAATCCGACTTGTCGACGGATTTCGTATGCGGTGGCATCACTGAGTACTGTATTGTGCACAGTGACGGTACCTTGTGTTGGCATGTGGACTGCTGCAATGATTTTGGCAAGTGTGCTCTTCCCACTCCCGTTGTGACCTAAGAGAGCGACCAGCTCACCGTTGCCTATCTCTAAATCGACGCCGCGAAGCGCATGTATAGCATCCTCGCGGTCTGCATTGTATGCAAAAGAAACGTTGTTAATTGCTATCATAAGAAACCTTCACGCCGGCAAGACACGCGCTGTCTTGCCGGCGCTAATTAGATACGCTCTAGTAGTTACCGTCTTTGGTATCAGCTGCGGACGTGCGGCCTGAGCGAACAAGATTGACGCCTTGTGCAACCAAAACGGTGATAACAGCTGCCAGAACTACTTCAACAATGGCTTGTGGCACGATTGTAGGTACCACTTCCATGGGAATCAATCCAAATGCAACTAGTGCACCTACAACGAGGATCGTATTTGTCAACGTTCCCACGATACCGGCTACGGCTGCTGCCACATTCGAATTCCCATTTGCTAATGCCTTGTACGTGTACCATGATGTGATACCAATGAGTATGCGTGGAACCACCGATACCAACGGATTGGTAAACAACCCAGAAGTATCAGAGACCATGCTGTAGATACCAAAGATTAACCCAATCAATGCGCCCACGATAGGTCCCTCGAGAATTGCGCCGATGATGACCGGGATGTGCATGATGGTTGCACTTCCACTCAGGTTGGGTACCGGAATGAAGCCGAGCTGTGTCACCCCCAACACGATTGCGATTGCGCTGAGAACCCCAGCCGTGACAATCTGCCGAACGTTGATCTGCATTGACTCTTCCTTTCAGCTGCAAAAAGAACCACAATATGGCGTCGAGTTGTAACTCGTTACACCCTAGGACGCGTGGGCCGCCGGAATACCTGCAATACTAGTTGCCCGCATCACACTCCGCTCTACCGCAGCCGATACTACATCAGCTGCTACACTGCCCAGTTGCACAATGTTACCGGCTGGCTTGGTGTTGGTGGAGGCTGCAAAAATCACATCACCGTCGTATGGTGTGTGAATTGGCTTGATGGTGCGTGCTAACCCGTCTTGTGCCATCTGTGCCACTTTGCGACATTCGCTTTTACTGAGTAGGGCGTCAGTCGCAACCACCACGAGTGTGGTGTTGCTGGGATTGAAAATAGGCATCGAGATGCCACCACGTAACTGTGCTGCAATATTAAAAAATGATCCATCAGGGAGCTTAGCACCGGCAATTTGTTCACCTGTCTGCTCACGATAGATATCGCCGAAGGCGTTGTTGACTACCAATGCAGCTACAGTGACACCATCAGGTAAGGTGATTGCATAGCTGCCGATGCCGCTTTTCATAGCAGTGAGCCCCGGTATTTTGCCAACAGTTGCACCCATACCCGCACCCACACAACCTTCTGCAACTGCATCAGTGGTGGCATTGGTGCAAGCTTGATATCCCATGTCACTGGTTGCGTATGCGAGATGATCGCCGCATCCAAGATCAAAGATAACAGCTGCCGGAACAATAGGCACTTTGGTGATGCCAACATCATATCCGACATTCTGTTCACGTAGCCAGGTCATCACACCGTTGGCGGCGGCCAGCCCAAAGGCACTCCCACCACACAAGGCGATTGCATTGATGTGTTGCACTGTGCATTCAGGTGCAAGGAGATCTGTTTCACGTGTGCCAGGCGCACCACCGCGTACATCAACGCTAGCTGTAGTGTTATCGGGGAAAATCACCACCGTGCAACCGGTGAGCCGCTCACAGTCATGAGCGTGCCCTACACGAATCCCTGTGATACGCGTTAACATGCGTTGCCTCCATTGGCATACAGCACAACCCTGTGGTGTACCGCACTATGTGTATTGTTTGGTGTGCGTAGAATGTAGCACGCGATGCAAATAATGTCAACTTTTGCTCAATAAACGCTTCCTGAATAGCGAAAATGACAGTGTTATCATGTGATTATGCTATGATACGCACATTCAGTTGACTGTGAGGTAGCGATGATAACGCCTGGAATGCTTAAGCAAACCCTACAATCACGCCCATGTTACAACGCATTTGTGACACTACAAGACCCCCAGGTTATTCCTCTGATGGCCAATGCAGGCTTTGATTTCCTCTTGATTGATCATGAGCACATCACGATGAATCCTGCGCTAATCGCACAAATGGTGATGGCGGCGCACGCTTTTGGTATCGCCACTATCATCCGTGTTCGTGATTTGTCGCGTGGCGCAATTCAACATGCGCTCGAAACCGGTGCCGATGGTGTCATGATTCCCATGGTTGAGAGTGCCTCACAGGCGCGCCTGGCGGTGGAGTGGAGCATGTATCCACCACACGGTACGCGTGGTCTACACACATTGACGCAGTCGTTTCTGTTGAGCCAAGCAGACGCATATGGGTACCCGCCCCCACCAGATGCTGCCCGTGACTACCCGGCGCGGAGTAATCAACGTACAGTGGTGGTGATTCAAATCGAGACGGCCCGGGGCCTTGCTGCCCGCGAAGAAATCTGCGCAGTGCCTGGCACGGATGTGATTTTCATTGGCACATCTGATTTGAGTCAATCGCTTGGCGTGGATATGGCTGGCCCTGAGCTCAAAAATGCAGTCGACCAGATTGTGATTAGTGCGCAGCAAGCCCAAAAAGTCGTCGGCGTCATCGGGCCATCACGCCAGGCATTACAGCCGTTCGCCGACAATGGAGTCAACTTTTTGACGGTCGGGGCTGATGGTGCAATATTGATGTATGGTGCTCGACAACTGCTTGCACCACCACAGTAGCATACATGCGCACGTCCCTTACGTCGGTCTTGGTCGCAGATTGCAAAAGATGTAATTCATGACCAACAGCGATGTTTGACAAGTTCGGTGTTGGCCACGTGTTGCCATCAAGCGACGATGATAACCAGGCTTCGTCTACCAACATCGCATATCATTTGTTGGCATTTGCAGGTGGGTTGATCATCAGGGTGTGGGCATTAGCATCCTCGATACATGCTGTTCCATCTTCGAGTGGTGGATAGTGGTGTGGTATAATTTAGGCATCATATTGGCCGAAATAGAACTCTAGGAAATACTATGGAATTCACACTTCTGAGCGCACAAATGGCATCACCACAGGCAATAAAAGTGTTTTGGGATACGCTTGATGACGACATCCGCAAACACATGCTCCGGCAACTGTATCAAAGCCGTGAGCTCATCGATAAACGCTCGAAATTACATGCATACGATGAATTACTCGTACAACGCTTGCGTTTCCGTGCGCGTACCATTACCGAAAAACCGCTTGACTGGCGTATCGAACGCATTCTTTTGCAGTGTGATGCACAGCATCGCATCATCCATGATATCTGTCGGCGCTATCTTACAACTATTCATGCCGAACGCTTCCGGCATATCCAACACATGGCAAATGGCGCAGAACCAGAACCTGCAAATGGCAAATACCCCACAGAGTGGTATTTGCGGATTGTGGATTATTTGCGTAGCGAGGTGCCACCGCCTATTCCCTGCATGCTGATTTTTTCGATGTTTGCTGAATGTGAGGGGCGCACTGAAGCCCTCAACGATGAGCGCTATCAACAACTGTGGATCGACCATTGTGAGTGGTCGGCTGCCCGCACCACTCTAGCGTCACCACCCATTCCGGATAGTCTCATGGTGGCTATACCAGAGGTCGCCAACCCACGCAAACCGGCACCAGTGCGCCAGGCAGTGCTTAAACCGGCACCAGTGGCTAACGTTGCCAAACCAGTTGTACGTACTGTGGTGCTGGCACCACCGCCAACACTCCCCGAAGTGCCTACAAGTTTCACCGCCTTGCAGTACCTCATCAATCGGGCTGTGGAGGATAGCTGCGCCCACATCAAGGGTGCGTTGTCGCACGAGCAAATGCGTGAAGCATTGGCTGAGGTGTTGCGCCTCAACAGTGATACCGTACAGTACTACTATCATTTTGGCTACTTTTTGGGATTGTCTGAATCCAAATTCGGCACCGAAAAACAACAGTCACAAGTGGCACAAGCATGGTCGTTTCTCGGTTTCATAATCGGGAGTTATCGGGCAATCGGTACTGGTGTGGCCGAACTCGTGATCCGCAACGATACGTTGTGGCATCTAGTGCTCACGCAGCTCAATACCAGCGATTTACTCGTCGTCTATCGGCTCATTCCCGCATTAATCGCACACAAAGGGTATGATGAAATTGCTGATATCATGACGCATATTCCACTCCCCGATATTCGCTATGCCGAACATCCCGATAGTGTGACCATGCAACTCTTTAACGTGGCGGCAGACCTCGTGCGTAGTGGTACCCACCTGCCACAGGCTGATCGCATTCTGCAGATTCTCATTGCACAGCTCAACACGGTAGGGTTGTGTGGGAATTTATATGGTCGCTGTTTGCGCAAGCGTGGGCAATTCTTTCGTCGTAAACGACAGTTTAATCAAGCGGGTGAGCTCTTTCGAGCGGCTATTTCAGTGCCCGATTTTAGTGAGATTGCACAAACGCATGCAGATATCGGCATGTCTATGGCAGGGTACGCCGGCCTCGATGCCATGCTTCCATCCGATGCCAATGATTTTCGCATCGTGACACAGGCACTCAAACAACACAAGCAACACTTTGATGATGCAGTCGCATGTGATGGCGGTGACGATACCAATGCGCAATTTGCCTTGGGGCTACTCGATTTTGGCAATGGTGAATATCGCGCTGCCCTCGAACATTTTCGTTTGGCGCAAATTGGTATGGAACGTCAAATCGCTGCATATCGAGTGCGTGACTTGTATGATTGGCTACTCTTCCTCAAAATTCGTACATGGTCGCAACAACTCGAATTGAGCGAAATTCCTGTATTTCGTGATGAGCTCTCACTTGTGTTTATTGCACAAACATTTTTTCCACTCAAACACTGGCTCCAGATTTTCCATGAAGTCAACAAAGTCGATGCAGAAACTGGACGTAGTGTGATGCTGCATTTGTTTGCCTATCGTGATGTAGATATCTACGATTTGTGTAGCATCGAAGAAGTCTTCCGCCATACTGCTGAAATATGGCGCCGGTACTTTTTTGGTTCGGCCAAATATAATGCACTGAGTCGGGCCGAAAAGTTTACGCACTTGACGCAGGCGTGGCATATCGTGTTGCTGTCGCAGAATGCCGATGCCGCTGATTTTGTACTCGAACTGCTGGAACTCTTTGGTGGGAACTATAACGAATATGCGGTGCATGTCCACAAACTGCTACTCGAACATCTGGAAGAAATTCTACGGATGTGGGATGAGACCGATGTCTTGCATTTGCGTGTGCAACTATTGTTTATGATGGGTCAAAGTGACGAAGCCATATCACTCTTGGTGCAGCTATGTAACATCTATCTCGGTCGGCAAGAAGTCGCGCAGGCTCGGTCAATTTATGCCTGGTTGGCACAGTTGCACTATGCGGACATCGAGCAATATACGCAAATTCTCCGAGGAAACAAACCCAGCAATACGGCTTTGGCGCGCTGTCGGGTGCTGTACATTGGTGGCAACGAAACGCAACAGTCGTTCAAAGATGATATCGATGCAAAACTCGCTAAAGCGCATCCCCACATAAACGTCGAATGGGAACTTATCGGTTGGAGCTCAAACTGGGGTGATGAAGCTGGCCGTATTGAACGCCGCATACCAGATTTTGATTTAGTCATCCTTAGTCCCTACGTCCGTACCCTCTTTGGTCGCCAAATTCGAAAGGCGGCGAACAACTGGCGGGCGTCAACGGGGAAAGGGCAAGGCAAAATATACGCCGATATTGTGGCAGCTGTGGACTCATTCCAGACACAATGATAATGCTGGCGTACTTTGCTACAATAGGCATTGGATGCATAGATGAAAGAAGGGACACCGATGTCGAATCGTGTATCAACGCTGTTGCAGGCCTTACATCTCAACGAACGGAATCTTGGCACGTGTACTGGCCCTGAATGGATTCAAACCACTGGTGCATGGATTCCAAGTTATGATCCTGCTACAGGCGACGTGATTGCGTACGTGCAAGAAGCCGATGATGCCGCCTATGAAAAAACAGTCCATGCGGCGCAACAGGCTTTTGCCACGTGGCGCATGGTTCCCGCTCCCAAACGTGGCGACATGATTCGTGACCTTGGCAATTTGTTGCGCGAATACAAAGAACCGCTCGGCGAGCTCGTCTCGCTTGAAATGGGCAAAATTCGTGCCGAAGGTCTCGGCGAAGTGCAGGAAATGATTGATATCTGTGATTTTGCGGTCGGGCTCAGCCGTCAGCTCTACGGACTCACCATGCATAGCGAGCGCCCACAGCACCGCATGTACGAGCAGTGGCACCCGCTCGGGCCAGTCGGTATTATTACCGCGTTTAATTTTCCGGTGGCAGTCTGGAGCTGGAATGCAGCGATTGCTGCAGTCTGTGGAGATACCAACATCTGGAAGCCTTCAGAACTGGTGCCACTGACTGCGATTGCCGTGCAGCATCTCGCCAATCGTGTCATGCAGAAACATGGAATTACAGGTGTCTTTACCCTGGCGGTCGGGAGTGGTGCAGTGGTTGGCCAAAAAATGTCCGAAGACCACCGCATCCCACTCGTGTCGTTTACTGGCAGCACGCGTACTGGTCGCAAGGTGGCGCAGACGGTGGCTGGTCGGTTTGGTAAATCCATTCTCGAACTTGGTGGCAACAATGCCATTATCGTCACTGCCAATGCTGACCTCGACATGACTGTACGTGCTGTCTTGTTTGGTGCAGTTGGCACTGCCGGACAGCGCTGTACGACCACACGCCGTTTGATTGTGCATGAGAGTATCGTGGATGCGCTGTGTCAACGTTTGACCAAAGCATATGCAAGTGTGCCAATCGGTAATCCACTCGATGCAGGAACATTGGTTGGACCACTTGTCAACGAAAAGGCCGTACAAAGCATGCTTGAAGCCATTGCACGTGCGACTACTGGTGGTGGTCGTGTACTAGTAGGCGGCAAAGCTCGCCCCGATATTGGTAAAAACTACGTTGAGCCGACGATCATTCGTATGCCACAGCAGTTGGACGTGGTCTGCGAAGAAACATTTGCACCCATCCTCTATATCATGAGCTACACACACATCGATGAGGCAATTGCCATGCACAACGATGTTGCTCAAGGACTGAGCAGTGCTATTTTTACCGATAGCATGCGCGAGGCTGAGCAGTTCTTGTCTCATGCGGGGAGTGACTGCGGAATCGCCAATGTTAATATTGGTACGAGTGGCGCAGAAATAGGTGGCGCATTTGGTGGCGAAAAAGAAACCGGCGGTGGCCGCGAAAGCGGTAGCGATGCATGGAAAGCGTATATGCGTCGCCAGACAAATACGATTAACTGGGGCAAAAGTTTGCCACTTGCGCAGGGTATTCAATTCGGCGACTAATTGATTGATGGGTGTGCACCGGTGACGTGAAAATCACGTCACCGGTGTTGTGTTTTATGCACCGAGTGTGATTTGTGCGAGCCAAACCAACACTGGACCGCAAATCAGCGCTGGCAGCAGTGCGGCTATCCGTATTTTGGTGACTTCCAACAGATTCAATCCGAGCCCCACCAAAATGATGCCGCCACTGCACGTGGCAATCAATACGGTTGGGTTTGTGCTTGGGTCGGGGATGATTTGCGCAACACCTGCGGCAGCCAGTGATATGCCCCCTTGAAAGAAAAATAACGGTACTGCTGATACCAAAATACCTACACCATAGCTACTTGCTAAGGCGGCAGCAGTGATAGTATCTAGCACAGTTTTGATAATCAATAGTTGATTATCACCATTCAGACCGTTGTTGATACTGCCTAAGATGGTGACTGGCCCCACACAAAAAATAAGAAAAGCAGTCAAGAGACCTTCGCTGAAGCGATGATCACCGTGTTGTCCGAGTCGTTGCTGAATCGAATCACTGATGCGCGTCAAGCGTGCATCCAGCTCGAGGGCTTCGCCGATACCGCCACCAATGGTGATGGCAACGAGCGCAACAACGATGCCTGCAACGCCACCTACTTCGATGTCACTCAGTCCCCATGCAATCCGTATCCCCAAAAATATCGTGACCAATCCGATTGCTGACTGGATGGTTTGTGTTACGCGAATAGGTAATGTGTGGCGAAACATAATGCCAATGAATGCACCGATAATCACTCCAACCGCGTTGTAGATGGTGCCATTGAGTTGTGTCCACAAATTCATGCTACATCTCCATTTCATTTGAACATGCATATCATACGCATAAATTGTCATATCCTCAAACGGCAAGCGGCAGTGTTTGACACGCCAGCATGTATGCTACACTACTTATGTCTTTGAAAGTAGGGATGTCTCGGATTTCTGCTTGTATGCATACGTAGTGTTGTGTGTTTTGCTCGCCACTCATACAACATTAGTGTAGGTGCGAGGTAGTTGTGTCATCTAAGTCGATGCCCAAACCGAATCAAAAACAAACCCTTGTTGAGCAAACTGTTGACCGGGTACATGCGTTGATTCTCAATCAGCAGCTCCAGCCAGGTGATTCGCTCCCTTCAGAAATGCGCCTTGCTGAGACACTAGGCGTGAGCCGCCCCGTGGTGCGCGAAGCACTGCGCATTTTGGCAGGGCGTGGCATGATAATAATTGCAAATGGGCGTAATCCGATTATCAATCCCGTAAATGCAACAGCATTGGTGCAGTTTTTTGAGCGTGCGACACAACTCAATGCGGTGACTGTCATTGAACTCCTCGAAGTCCGTCGTGGCATCGAAGTGCAGTGTATTGCACTGGCTGCAGAGCGCCGTACTCATGCACATATACAACTCCTGCATAATCAGATCCGCAAGCTCGAGGACGCACGCTATGATCTGGCACTCTACAGCGAACTCGATGCCCAACTCCATCGTATTTTTGCACAGGCAAGTCAGAACCAGATGCTTGCCTATCTCGTAGAATCGCTCGGTGATGCATTACGCCAAACTAGCTTGACGGGCTTGCTCCGCCGGCGAAATCGACGCGAACTCGATGAAGTGCATCGCAGCCATCATGCGCTGATTGATGCCGTCATTGCACAAGATGTCGCTGTGGCTACGCGCATGATGGCCGAGCATGTTGATGGTGCTATTACAGCAATCCGTCGATCGTCGCTTGATGATGACGCATTGGAACAATTGCAGTAATTGTAGCGTCTGGTATGATATTACGTTGTTTCGTAATAGTGATGGATTGACAGTGTAGCATATTTCAATTACTATACTGCTAATTGACAGTTTAACTGTAAGGGAAAACCATGATGCGTGAAGGAATAACCATCAACGAACTTTCAAAGATGGCGAATGTGACAGTACGGACTATCAGGTTTTATACCGATGAGGGGGTACTTGATGAGCCTGCAGGTCGTGATCGCTATGCACGATATACACGTCGACACTTCTTGCAACTCAATGTGGCTCGTGCACTCAAAGAGCGCTTCTATCCGCTACGTGTGATTCGCGACCGGATGGCATCGATGACGGAAAGTGAGCTTGAGCAACTCGGTGGACCGATTCCTGCACACCTTGAAGCACGTTTTGCCGAAGCAGAAGACGCTGTTATGCCGATGAAAGTGGCAGATACGTATCAGCCGTTGAAGTTGAATTCGAATCTCGTCTTCTCGACTCGTAACATGTATGCAGCTGAAGCGCCCGATGATCGCGTCATTGCAGATATGGCACTCCACGAAACAGTGTTATCCCCCCCCGATGTTTCAGCTATCACTGACGCTGTACCCCAATCATATGCTGGTCCTTCAGCAATTCGTGCCTCAGCCGCAGTCGGCGATATATGGCATCGTGTTGCAGTTGCTCCCGGCATCGAGCTACACATCCGTGAGGATGCGATGCAAGAATCAGCTGGTGAAATCAGACGTATCATTGCATCCTTACGTAAACGCTAACAAAACACGCACCTATTACCACACCACCACTGTATTGCACAGTGGTGGTGTGGTGTTTGCCCTTGAGGCATTCTTTATCAAATCTTGACGAAACTCTGCGAACAATCGTTATTTCGATACAGTCTGGTATGTGGAATCACCAATCTGTAAAGGAATGACAATGAAACTGTTTCACTGGGTTGTGCTGTTAGTGGTGTTGTGTGTAGTCGTGATTGCAAGCCAAGTGTCAACTGCCGCAGCATTGCCGTTTATGCGCCGGCCACTACCTACACAGGCAGTCACGGGTGGTCGTCCGTCACAGCCGACGGCTAGCGTGCAGACCACGCAGATTCCATCAACTGCAAGTAATCGCAACTTCCAAGTGCGCTGTGGCACGGGGCAGGTCAACAACGTTGATCCTATCGTGATGCCAGGCATGCCAGCGATGAGTCACTATCATCAATTTTTTGGTAATCGTTCGACCGACGAAAACTCCACGTTTGAGTCGCTCCGTGCGAATCGGGCTACGTCTTGTAATCCGCGCTCAGATGCATCCGCCTACTGGGTGCCAGAGTTGTGGTTAAACGGTGTGGCCATTGCCCCCAAACAGGTGACACTGGTCTACAGTAAAAGTGTTTCAAATCGCTTGGTGCCACATCCTGCTGGTCTCAAACTCATAGCAGGTAGTAGTAAGGCGAGTACTGCCCAGGACATCAACATCGTGCACTGGGCGTGTAGTAATGCCATGAACAAGGTGGCGAGCACACCCCCAGTGTGTGGGCGTGGTGCCGATCTCGTTGGTGTGATTCGTTTCCCCGAATGCTGGAATGGTGTAGATTTGGACTCCGAAGACCACAAGAGTCATGTCATGTATGCCAGCAACGGAGCTTGTCCTGCAGGAACTGTTGCGGTACCACGAATCGAGATGCAGGTGCGCTTCCCGGGGCAACGTGATGTCGCTAACTTGGCCCTTGCTTCTGGGTCAATCTATTCGTGGCATGCCGACTTCTTTAATGCGTGGAATGAACGTGAATTTGGTCGCCTAGTTGCCCGGATTCGTTAATCTTTTGAGCCATGATGCAGCACCGCACGTGCTGCATCATGGCTCAAGGTTGTGTTCTATCATGACCGATTTGCGCCATGCGATTTCGCTGGCAGCTGCCTGCATGACACTGCTACGCCAAGCCACATCTGCTTTGAGTGTGGCAATCTCTTGCAATGATTGTCGTGTGCGGTAACGCATCGCCTCATGTACATGCGATGGAAGCATTGCATCTTGTGTCATCAATGTATCGCGCACGCTATCGAGTACTGCATGAGCGTCATGTGTTTCAATGGTGGTGAGACATTGAGTATAGCATGCGATCACCCCAGTGATATCTGCAGCAACGTGCGCGAGCATTTGGTCATCGTATGTGTGATGACGTTCGTTTTTAGACAAAAAGTTGTCGAGTTGTTGAGCGAGTGCACTTGTAGGCGCAGGTAGCGTCATGTCGAGTAATGTGCACACTGGTGCGAGCGCACCCCGCCAATCTGCGATGAGTTGGTCATAATGCACCACCACACGTGGGATATTGCGTGTATGCTGCTCGGCAGCGAGCATGTAGCGTAGCCAGAGTTGTAGACCGATGTGTTGTGGCATCCCATCACGTGCAGTTAGCGACGCTGCAACTTCAAGCGGGTTGCGGACCATGATGATGGCGCACGTGGTAATGCGTGCTTCGGAAAGCGCTTCTAGCCAGAGCGGTAACGTGTGGCAGATGCGTGGGTCTTTGATTGCTGCCATGCCAGGCACGGGTACTTCTGCGCCAATAAACGCTGCGATGTCACGTTGGGCGGCGGTGGCAGCTTGGCTGTTGCGGGTGCAGATATCGAACGGCAGAAATGGATCGTCCCACGTATAGTCGTTTGCCGCAAAGAGCGTATCGTGGATGCGAACTGCGTCAAGTGCTTCCCAATGCCCGGATGCATTGTGCTGCGTGTTGAGCATTAACTCACCTGGGAGTGTGACCCCCATCAGATTGAGTGCACGTGTCACCGCCGATGTGCCACTTCGATGCATTCCAAGTACTGCCGCAAAACGTGTCACACTCACCATCTACTCCTATGCCTGCAAATATCCGTGCGTGCGCAACCAGTCGACAATCATCAAAGCACTAGATTCTGGGGTGTGTTCGATCGTGTGAATGTGGATGTCGGCAGCACTTGGAGCTTCGTACGGTGCATCGATTCCCGTCATGCCACGAATTTCACCAGCACGTGCACGCTTGTACAACCCTTTCGGGTCGCGTCGTTCACATTCTTCGAGTGGTGTATCAACGAATATCTCTATGAATTCGCCAGCCATTAGTGTGCGTCGCGCCCGATCTCGTTCACTCTGGAATGGCGATATCAGCGATACGATTACGATGATGCCCGCATCGGTCAGAAGCCGGGAGACTTCACTGACACGCCGGATGTTTTCGATGCGATCAGCGGCGGCAAAGCCCAAATCACTGCTCAATCCGTGCCTGATGTTGTCACCATCGAGAATGTAGGTGTGTTTGCCATCGGCGGTCAATGCTCGTTCAACCAAATTTGCGATGGTCGATTTGCCTGCGCCCGAAAGCCCGGTCAACCAGAGTACACACGGTTTTTGATTTTTGAGCTGTGCACGTGTGCTTTTGTCGACATCGAGTTGTTGCCACGTAATATTGCGTGCACTCGATACGTCCTTGCGTATCATCCCAGCTGCCACCGTATCATTGCTGATGCGATCAATCAAAATAAAGCCACCCATGTGTCGATTCTGTGTGTATAAATCATGGGGAATGGGATACTCGAACTGTAACACACATGTGCCGATTTCATTGAGTTCGAGCTGGTCAGCGGTGTGGGTGTCGAGCGTGTTGACATCGATTTTGTGCGCAATTTTGGTAATGACTGCTGGAACGATACTCGTACCGAGCTTGCACAAGTATTGCCGCCCTGGTTGCACGGGTTGTTCGTGTAACCAAATGATGTGCGCTTCGATTCCGCTAGCGTGCGATGGGAGCACTGATGGGCTACACAGTACATTGCCCCTACTGACGTCAACTTCACGGTCCAGTACAATCGTCACGGCTTCGCCGTGGCTGGCATGCGCTTTATCGCCCGCCATCTGCACAATGCGAGTGACCACCGCAGATGTACCAGTGGGTTGAATTGAGACGGTGTCTCCGACGTTGATCGCCCCACCGACAATTGTGCCACTAAAACCGCGAAAATCTTGATGTGGCCGATTCACCCACTGTACAGGCATGCGGAACGGCTCATCACCACGGTCTGCATTCACATCTACATGTTCAAGGAATGTCATGAACGTGCTACCTTGGTACCATGGCATGTTATTGCTGTGCCTGAATACATTGTCACCGTTGAGTGCGGATACTGGGATTGCGGTAATGCTCGTGAAGTTCAGTTTTTTGGCAAACTCGCGATAATGACGCTCAATGGTGCGAAACGTGTCTTCTTTGAATTCGACAAGGTCCATTTTGTTGACAGCTAACACCACATGTCGAATCCCAAGCAACGACACAATACAACTATGGCGAAACGTTTGTATCAACAGCCCTTTACGTGCATCAACAAGCAAGACGGCCAAGTCAGCATTTGATGCTCCTGTGGCCATGTTGCGCGTGTATTGCTCGTGCCCAGGGGTATCGGCTACGATGAATCGGCGCATGGCTGTTGAAAAGAAGCGATATGCTACATCGATGGTGATGCCCTGCTCGCGTTCTGCTTGGAGTCCGTCAACCAGGAGCGACAAATCGAGTGCACTCGCATCGCCGAGTTTATGCTGGCTTTCTTTGCTCAACCCTAAAAGCTGATCCTCGTAGATGAGCTGTGCATCGTAGAGCAAGCGACCTATCAATGTCGATTTGCCATCATCGACACTCCCACACGTGAGGAAGCGCAGCAAACTGCGCTCACTATCGAGGGTAACTTGACTCATTAGAAATATCCTTCTATTTTCTTTTGTTCCATGGAGCCCGGTTTGTCGTAGTCAATGACACGTCCAGCACGCTCTGATGTACGGGCACTCAATGTTTCCTGTACGACGGCTTCGATGGTAGTCGCTGATGATTCAACTGCAGCAGAGAGTGGGTAACACCCCAGAGTGCGAAACCGTACCATACGTTGTTGAGGTGATTCGCCTGACTGCAATGGGAAGCGGTCATCATCAATCATAAAGAGTTGTCCGTCACGTGCTACGGTTGGGCGCATCTTGGCAAAATAGAGCGGAACAACAGGGATTTGTTCACGTTTGATGTACTGCCAAATATCAAGCTCAGTCCAGTTACTAATTGGAAATGCACGGACACTTTCACCAGGCATGATGCGTGTATTGAACAGTTGCCAAAACTCTGGTCGCTGCCGTTTTGGATCCCAGCGATGATGTTGATTCCGAAACGACATCATGCGTTCTTTGGCTCTCGAGCGTTCTTCGTCTCGACGTGCGCCGCCAATGGCACAATCAAATTTGTGTTGCGTCAGTGCTTGACGTAATGCAACAGTTTTTAATTCGTCAGTATGCACACTCGACCCATGGGTAAACAGATTGACACCACGGGCCAATGCGTCTTCGTTGCGATGGACGATGAGCTTCATGCCGACTTCGTTGATGCGACGATCACGAAACTCGATCATCTCACGAAACTTCCAACTGGTGTCGATGTGCAATACTGGGAATGGAGGCAACGATGGATAAAAAGCCTTGAGTGCGAGATGGAGCAAAACCGAAGAATCTTTGCCGATTGAATACATCAGTACGGGGCGTTCAAATGATGCAGCCACTTCCCGCATTATAAAGATACTCTCTGCTTCGAGATTAGATAAATGGTCCATGTCGCACTCCTTGATATGTCTCTGGTAGTATATCATAGGGGTGTAATGCGCCACGTGAAAAATGCCTCACAAGGAGCTATCATGACACTACAACGCTATTTACAGACACAATCGACCCTGATTGTCGATGGCGCTCTGGCCACTGAAATGGAAACCCGTGGTGCAGATTTACACGATACACTCTGGTCGGCCAAATATCTGTTTCACCAACCAGAATTAATCGCCGCCGTGCATCGCGATTACCTCGACGCTGGTGCAGATATCATCATCAGTGCAAGTTATCAAGCCACTATCCCCGGGTTTATGGCACGCGGTTGGGATTATGCACAAGCGCAGTCATTGATTGTCCGGGCTGCAGAAATTGCGATTGCGACCAGAGATGCATGGTGGCAGCACCAGCCTGGATCTACGTCACGGTTGCGTCCACTTGTGGCTGGTTCGGTGGGACCGTATGGTGCATTCACCGCTGACGGTGGAGAATACCGCGGTAAGTATGGATTGACTCGTGAGCAATTGATGGACTTTCATCGTGAGCGGATTGCGTTGTTGGTTGCCGCAGGTGTTGATTTGCTGGCATGTGAGACCATTCCCGACCTCGATGAAGCATGTGCAATCCGCGATGTCCTTGCCGAGTTCCCCACAATATCAGCGTGGATTTCGTTTAGCTGTCGTGGCGGTGCAACATGTGCAGGGCAACCGATGCATCACGTGGTTCGTGAACTCCGGGATTCACCACAAATTGTGGCGCTTGGTATCAACTGCACCTCCCCGTATGACATTCTCAATCTCGTTGAGTCAGTACGTGCCAATACAACAATACCGATCGTCGTCTATCCCAATTCTGGTGAAACATACGATGCCAGTGACAATACATGGCACGGTGATGCTGAATGTGATGCGTTCGTGAATTTGGCACAGCGTTGGCAACATGCCGGCGCATCTCTGATTGGGGGCTGTTGTCGGACCACGCCTGCAATTATTCGTGCATTGCGTCATAGCTTGGTGACATGCTAAACACGCCACGAGCGGTGTTACACTCGTGGCGTGACTGGTCTCTGCGCCTAGCGAAACGGTGGAGATGCGAGTACGCCACCACCACCTAGATTCCATGCCTTGTTTGGTCCACGATCGATGTTGAACCGTGTCTCTGGACCAAGGTTGTCGTTGTAGATGTCGGCATAGTTGCCAACCTGTGCAATAATCTGGTAGCCGAAGTCAGGCGCGAGCCCGAATTGTGTGCCGATTTTGCCCTCGACTCCCAGCAATCGCCGTGCCCGTGGGTCGGTACTCGTGCTGAGAAATTCATCAACATTTTTGCGGTCAATGCGCAACTCTTCTGCATACATCGTCGCATATACCGACCAACTCACGATATCGAACCATTGATCATCACCCTCGGCTACCACGGGGCCGAGTGGCTCGCGTGAAATGCGGTCACCAAGCACCGTATGTTCGTCGGGATTCACAAAGTTGACGCGCTGCACTGACAACTGACTACTGTCGCTGGTGACTGCATCGCACTCACCGTTAAGATATGCTTTGTAGAGTTTTTCTTCACCCTCGACTTCTACCGCTTGAAACGTAATACCACGCGCAGCGAAGTCATCCTTGAGGTTGAGTAAGCTGGTTGTCCCCGCGCCGGCACAGATTCGCTTGTCGCGCAAATCATCGATGACCGTAATATTGCTCTTTTTGCGTACTAAAAACGTCTGACCGTCGTGAAAGGTGGTCGGGCCAAACATCAAGCCGGCGCCGTCACGCGATGCTGTCCATGTGGTATTACGAATCAAGACATCGACGAGTTTGGTGCGCACTGCATTAAAACGCTCATTGGGTCCATCAGCAGTGGTGACTGGGATATATTCAACTTTGCTGGCATCGCCTAGCACCGCTGCGGCGATAACTTTGCAAAAATCGACATCAAAACCACTCCACTGCTTGCGAACCGCATCGTAGAGGCCAAAACCAGGCAAATCGGCATTGACACCACAGCGCAACACGCCACGTGACTGCACGGTCACTAACGTGCTCTCGCCAATATTTGTTGATGCAGTAGATTCAGTCACCGGTATCGCAGTCACAGCGAGTGCTTCTGCGGTTGCGGTCTCGGCAGCAGTGAGATCAACGGTGGGTTCGATGATTTCCTCGAACTCATCCTCAGCTGGAGTCGCAGTCACCACCACCACCTGAGGCGCAGAATCGTTCACGAGGCTGTTGAGTGAGCCACACGCAATCGTAAAGATACTCACAGCTATGACTATCCAAGGGACTAATTTGCGCATTGGGTTGCTCCTTTACTCACGTACAAGCGCATAAAGTGCGCCAGTCGGTACAAGCTCGATGGTGTAATTCGCTGGCAGCGACTGCTTCGTTAGTACCGTTGCCAGTTGTGGCGCCATATCTGCACTGGTTACAATTAAATCGTAGGGGGCATCCATGGCCTGTACAAGTGATTGTAGTGTGTCGTGCAACGAAAACAGTGCTACATTGCTGTCTGACGATGTTGCAGTCGAAACTGTTTCACACTGCCACGAGTTTATGGTTGGTGCAGTGCTACATTGCCAGTCCGACATCGTATCGCTTAGCATGGTAGCTGGATTGGTGATATCAGCAGCTGGTTGTGCGGGAGGGAGTGCAAACGGTTGTATCAGTTTGGCCATTTCTTTGGGTAACCCCGGAATGTATGTCACAGTGATTTGCTGATTATTGACTGTCTTGATGTCTACAATATATTGGCACTGTATCACTTCTGCTGGTTGACTATCACACCCTGCGAACCAGCGCACATAATCATTTGGGCGTACAGGGCTGTTGCTTTTTTTCCAGCGCAACACATCGGGAATCGTCATTGTGCGTTGCCATGATTCGAGTAATGCGCTTGCTGGGCGGCGTTGCACCCCCGTAGCAACATCGTACCAGACAGGTGCGCTGCTCACGGTGATGGGAGTGAAATCATTGTCACGAGGCACGATGAATTGATGCTGGACGATTGGTGCCTGATAGCGCACAAACCGCTCATACGTTGATGCTGTTGCATCCATGATGTGCACGGTATACTGCAACTGACTCCCTGGTCGGCTAAAAAACCGTGCTAATGCGGGTTTCCCTGCCTTAGCGTTGTCTTTGCTTGGCGTATTTTCACCAATCACCATCACACTGTATTCTCGGTAAAACGGTTGGTTGTTGGGGCAGGTCGCATCAGTGCACATCAGCCCACTCCCTATGTTTGGGGCATCGATTGCGTAGCGTTCTACCTGCCCAGATTCACAGGCTGGAGCTTGTGAACGCGTGAAATCGGTTTGTTGCAGTACCGTAGTGGTTGGTAAGTCAGCTACAGTAAGCGCTTCACCGAAATAATCATTCATGGTTTGTGGCCAGCCATTGAGCAGCATCTCTGGGTACACGGTACCGTATGCTGCTGGCCAAATCGTCGTAAGCAGTGCGTTTGCATCACACGCAGGTAATGCGATACTCGGCGCCGCGGCAGAGGTCGTTGGTACAGCGACAGTCGTGAGCGTGGGCTGCAGTGTCGCTGCAGGTGGCTCTGGCATTTGGGTTGCTATTGGTGCGCGTGTTGCTGTGTCACTGATGACGGTGCTCTCAGTGGACGTGCGCGAATTCCAGTTGGCCGCGAGGAAAAATATGCTTACCAGAATGACACCAATAGCCGCAAGTGCCATGCGGTTTTGTGGCAGGAAGCGCCGCCATTGTGGCAATTGTGGTAGTGAAATGCCTGTTGGCGTCGTAGGTGGCGTTACCGTTGGTGGGATGCGAAACGGTTGGGCGCGCGGCGCAGGCGGTGGTGACGGTGCCGGTGGCACAGGTAGTGGTGTTGTGGGTGTACGCGCGGGTAAGGGTACTTGCATCTGTGTCGTTTGCTTCGCACTCGTACGCTTGCGCCGCCCCGTGTTGTAGTCAACTTCGCAAATGACACAGGCCCCATCAGCAGGGTACAAATGCTCTGCATCATTGTTGCATTGAATCAAGCGCTGTTCGACCATTTCGAGCGCATCTGCCCACTCTTGTGCACTTGGGCGTTTGCGCTCGGTAAAGGCACGTTGCATGAGTGTGCGTATTACCCCTGGGAGTGCGGTAATGGGTGGTGCTGCTTTGGGTGGCTCAAAGTATGGATTTTGTTCGTATGGAAAGATGGTATGTTTGATGCAATAGACATGTACCTGCTCCACATCGGGGGCTCCAGGGAGTGGCCGACCAGCAAATGGGTGGAATCCTTGCATCAACATCTGAAATATCAACACGGCCAAGCCAAAGGTATCCGAGTCCGTTGTGCGATTGACTTTGCTAAAATCAGCACCTTGTAATTCAGGTGCCGTGTATTCTGGTAATCCTACCAAACAGCGATGCACGGTGCCGTTTGCTTCAGTGACTTGCATCGAATCGCAATCAACAATAGTAATGAGTGCGGTATCTGAAAACAACGCGTTTTTGAAATTAACATCGCCGATGACGTAATTTTTGCGGTGGATAGCAGCCATGGCGAGTGCAAAGTTGCGTGCGATGCGGTAAATGGTGCGATGATTGGCATGAGGGTGTTGTTTCGCACGCTGTTGCGGTTGGAGCAAATCGTATAAATCATCTGCTCTGGGGATTTTTGGCATGACATAACCAACGAACTTCCCACCACTAAACAACACCTGTTCTGGCCATGCAATCGAAACATGCCTGAGTTTGGGATCATTGCGTGTATCATCTTGAGGCGGATTAGCAACCATCGCCTGTACTTTGTGGGCAAGTGCCTGGTTGAGTCGTTGCGCGTGGTATATTTTTGCAACAGAATGTGGTTGTCCAACCACCGTAAACACCGTACCCTCGCCACCTGCGCCAAGCTTTTTGTCTGTGGAAATGCTTGCACCTGTAGCGGTCGTATATCGTGTCATAACTACGTATACCCGTTTACAACGACTTCAAGTTTGCCTGTGTCGGGATGGATGATGAGCCCGTGTACTGGCACATCTTTGGGGAGGAGTGGATGATTGCGAATGGTTTGTACGGTGGTGCGTACACTCTCTTCCACATTATCAAACCCTTTGAGCCATGCTTCTAGATTGATGCCAGCATAGCGCAACGTACTGATTGTATCTTGTGAAATACCCCGTTCTCGTGCCATGCTGAGGATGTGTTGAGGATCAATGCTCCCCATGCCGCAGTCGTGATGTGCCACGACGACGATTTCTTCGGCGCGGAGATTGTACACAGCGACTAGTAAACTGCGCATCACAGAGCCCCAAGCACTGGTAACTAGTGCTCCCGCATTTTTGATGATTTTTGCGTCACCATTGCGCACACCCATTGCCTTTGGTAAGAGCTCGACGAGTCGTGCGTCCATGCATGCGAGAATGGCTAATCCTTTGTCAGGGAAGCGATCCGTCTTCAATGACTCATATGCACGAGCCTCGACAAACTCGCGGTTGTGTGCTAGCAGTGTATCGAGTGCATTCACGCGTGATGTCCTTTTGTTAAGTTGATATGCTTTCCGTAGTATACCAACTCTCGCTACGCACGTATGGCCAAAACGAGTGTCATATCATCATCACTCTTTTGGCGGAATTGCGCTGAATCCAACATGGTTTCCAGGATGTCGTCGGCATGCGTCAAATCTTCTAGCCCGGCAAGCCATTGTACCAATGGTGCAAAAAATCCAGGGTATGCGGCTCCAGTTTTGTAGTTGATGCACATGGGCTGGACGCCATCGCTCACCACTGCGATGCCATACAATGTCTCATTGCCCGTGGCAAAACGCATATGGCTGGTATAGTCTGTGCTTGTAAGCGGATATGTCGAATTAATGAATTCGCCATTGTCAGGCGTACTCAGTGTGCGCACACTGGTATCAGGTGCAATGCCGACGACGGCGCCGTCACCGATGTGCTGAATTGCCCACGCTGTCGGTGTCAGAATCACCAGCAGTAACGTGCATGCATAGTCACGGATTTCTCTGTTGTCTAATTGTGCACGAGTCACAAGTTGTGCGCGAGCAGACTCAAACGCTGCATTGCAGATTTGTGCGTAATCAGGGTTCTGGGATGCTTCAATTGCTTTGACAACCAACGATACGGCAGTTTTGCTCGCAAGTTCTGAACCGATTTCAGAGTGTGCTGCAGATCCGAGCCCGTCAGACACAGCCACGATCAACGTATCACCACAGGTCAACACATAAAAGCCATCTTGACACGGGGTGCCAATCCGTTGATGACTTGTCCCTATCACCTTTGCGTTGGCGATACGCCACATAAAAGCTCCTAACCCGGACTGCGTATCAACGCAGTCCGGGGACAATACAAACTACACGGTAGACCAACCGGTTGGCGGTGCAAGCGGAACTTGTTGATCGGGTTGTGATTGTGAGACTTTGCTCAGACTTGCAGACAACCACACAAACATCTCACGGAACGAGTACCCTTTGAGCGGCAGTGGCTCACGTGCCGAAAGCTGTTTGAGTACTTCCATATCGGCACCTTCGACTCCCACTGAAAAGAACGCTACTCCTTTGCGTGACTCTTCGTCTTTGATACGTGTGGCGGCAGTCTGCCACGCATCGTTATCAGTGGGTGCCCCATCTGTTATCAGAAATATCCATGGACGATAGTAGGGGGTGCCATTATCTTTGTAGAGCTTTTTGCGCATGGCAATGATATCTAATGCTTGTTGTAGTGCAGCGCCAAGTGGTGTATCACCACTGGCACTCAGCGTCGGTGGAGCAAACGACCCAGCTGGTGTGAAATCGAGCGTCAGTTGTGCCGGACCAAACGTCACAATTGCAATTTCCACACGTGACTGTGCCACACTGTCACCTTGCAGTGCCGTAGCAAATTCGCTTAAACCTTGGTTGAGTTGGGCGATTTTTTCGCCGTGCATCGAGCCCGAGGTATCGAGTACGAGTACACATGCACAGCGCGGATCGGGATTTGTGGGGTCAAACGACACATTTGGAACATCGGTCATGGAAAACTCCTTTCAAGAATACGGTATACAGACGCTCGAATTACCGGGGTTTGTTGCATCAGGAGCGATTTTGGTCCATCACGTCTGCCAGTGTTGTGTGGTCGAGGATGTCACTTATCGCATTGCGTACTTCACCCATCACACGCCGGAGCTTACAACTCGCTTCTTCTGGGCAGTTACATGGCTCGTATGCCATCTGTGAAACACATCCAATCGGAGCTAACGGTCCGTCAAGGACGCGTACGATGCGACCAAGCGTTATTTCTGTAGCTGGTTTTGCCAAATAATAGCCACCACCGATGCCCTTTTTGCTGTGAAGCAATCCCGCATTTTTGAGCGCAAGCATAATCTGCTCGAGGAATTTAACGGGAATATGCTCGATGGCTGCAATCTGCTTGATCTGCATCATCGAGTCTGCGCCAGGCGCGTTAGCTAACTGGATCATTGCACGTAAGCCGTATTCACCTCGTTTGGATAAACGCATGCACGTGTCCTATGCCGTTACTACTCCCATCTCTATTGTAACGTACTCTCACACAAAAATACACCTCCCTTAGCACGGCTAAGAGAGGTGCGGAGCAACGTGCTATACGAGTGAGACTGCTTTGCCGGTTTCAGCACTTCGATAAATCGCATCAACGATGTCGGTGACTTGCAATGCCTGTTCTGCAGTCACATTCGGATGCCCACCGTTTTTGATGGCATTCACGAAATCGGCAGCCTGACCAATACCAGGTTCTTCGTTTTCTTTTTCCATCCAGTCTGGTACCCAATGCGTCAACATGCCGTACTGCGCCTTGTTGACTTTGAGTGGAAAGACGTCGAGGCCCGCTTCGGTGCCCGACAATGATATTGTTTCTTTGGTCTCGGGTACATTGAGCGCCCAAGAACACTCAAGCAACATGGTAGCACCATTTTCGAAGCGCACAAAGGCGGCAACTTGATCTTCTACGGTGAATTCTTTGTAGTTCCACTGCCCCCACGGATTTACATTTGGGCGTGTGCCGAGGTGTTGTGACAGCGTAGCAGTGACTTCGACTGGCTTGGGGTTGCCCAGCAGGTATAGCGCCGAATCGAGCGTGTGCACGCCGAAGTCAATCATGGCACCGCCACCTTGGATGTGCTTGTGTACGAACGACCCCCATGAAGGAATGCCGCGCCGGCGGAGTGCGTTGACACGCACCATGTAGATGTGACCAAGTTCACCGCTGTCGATAATCTGCTTGGCTGCTTTGACTGGAGTGCGGTGTCGATAGTGGAACCCGATGGTCAAAATTTTGTTGGCCGCTTTAGCGGCTGCAATCATTGCACGCCCTTCTGCGGGATCGAGTGCCATCGGCTTCTCACAGAGTACGTGAATGCCATGATTGAGCGCACTGATTGTTGCTGGTGCGTGAAACTTGTTGGGCGTGCAAATCACCACTCCATCAAGAGCCGCCTTGGCAAACATTTCTTCGTAGTCGGCATAGAGCTGGGGAATCGCAAACTTTTCACCAACTTCTTGCAACGACGTACTCACCGGGTCTGATGCGGCCACGAGCTCAACATCGGCATTCGCCTTGAAACATGGAATGTGCCGATTACGGGCAATACCACCGGTGCCGACAATCCCAATACGTACCTTGCTCATACTTGTTGTCCTTTTTTGCTGACGAAGACGTACAAATAATAGTGTGAAATACCTGCTCCGTCAATGTGGCGCAGTAACCGCTAAACGGTGCAAAATCAACAACATTACACACAAAGCAATACAATAATATGCAGCATGTGATGACTTATTGCTGTATTTCGTCAAAAAATGTACACCAACAGCAGGCGCAAAAAGTACGATTCCATAGATTGCGTGTAACAGTACTGCTGTTGGGCGACTGAGTGCCAGCCACAACCCAATAATACAGTTGCTGGCGAGCAGCAATAGGCTGATGCGCATGAGCACATGTTGCACCATGCCAATTGGCTGTGTGCGCCACCATGCAAATGCAAACGCCAGCAATGATATTCCTATCATGACACTGCTCGTCACCCACAAGCGCTGATGGAGTGATATGAGCCGTTCAACGTCACCCATGAGATCCTCTGATAGATGTACTCGGACAGGCATCGTGTAGCGGACAGCGACCACACTCAGGTCGCTGTGCATGGCAGATTTCACGTCCGAGTCGTATGAATTGCACATGAAACGCAAATTTTTCAGGGTCGGATACTCGGCGCTCTAGTTCTGCTTGAATATGGACCGCAGTATGCTGTGCGGTGAATTGAAGTCGTTGGCAGACGCGTGCGATGTGTGTGTCTACTGGTGTAACTGGCATGCCATACGCAAACAACAAGACGCACGCAGCAGTTTTGGGACCGATCCCAGGGATTTGTGTCAGCCATTTGATGGCATCCTGCGCGTGCATCGATGCAAGAAAATCAATGTTGTATGGGGGATCGAGTTGAGCAACTACATCGAGTGCAGTTAGTATGTATTGTGCTTTTTTGTGCGCCAAACCAGCCACGCGAATGGCCGATGAAATTTCTTGTGTTGATAACGCATGAATGGCTGCCCAATCTGGCATGGCATGCACGAGTGTGTCAAACGCATGACCGCTGTTTCGGTCTGTTGTTTGGTGTGAAAGGATTGTCAGTATCAGCTCTGACATCCCATCACGGTGTGGTTGCCAGTGCACCATACCGAAATGTGTTTCGAGCCGACAGAGTGCTTGGTGTATTTCCATGGTACCATTGTATCGTACATGTACATCTATCCATCACATACCATTATGAGGCAATTGTGACAGAACGCGACAAGCGTATTTTGTTCGATTTTGTTGATGCATGTGCATCACCAGAGTGTCCAATTTGTCAACTCGTGCAGCGTGCTGAGCGGCGTACTGTGGCGGTCTATTGTATCGAAGGGTCCGCTGATCAGCAGCGCCGTGCACAGGTGCGTGCAGCACGTGGGCTTTGTGCACACCATGGCGAACTGCTGCGCGACGCCAAAGATGCCATGGCAGCCGCGGTAACTGCGCTCGATGTAATGACCAATTTGTTGCGTGATATGCCAGCACTTGCGCTGCCACCAACGCTTATACGGCGCCACCATCGGCCACGCCCATGCCCAGTCTGTGCCGAGATGCGCCAATATGATCATGCAGTATGTGCGGGAGTAGTTGTTTGGCACGATGACCCCGATCTGCTTGCGGCGCTGGCTCAATCACAAGGCATCTGTGCGCCACATCTCCGTTATATGGCTGCCCATTGGCGCATGACGACGCCATGGTGGGATGCGCAACGGACTGCGTGGATGCGCATCCATACCGAATTAGAAGAATTCGTGCGTAAACGTGATGACCGCTTTCGCCATGAGCCCCATACTTCAGATGCAGATGCGTGGAAGCGCGCATGGATGCAGATATCAGGTACTGCCGACTAATTGAACGAACTAGAAAGGGTTGCTATGGCACAATCATTCCGCATCCCCACCCGGCGTGAAAGTTGGTTGTATGCAATTGCAAATCTCGGTGGTTCTATCCCCTATCAGGCATTTGGCGCCGCCGTATTGTTTTTTTATACGGACGTCAAAAAACTCGCACCTGCAACTGCTGCCATCATCATGACCATCTATGCCATCTGGAATGCCGCCAACAATCCAATTCTCGGGCACTTGTCAGACCGCACCAAGTCACGCTGGGGGCGGCGCATTCCGTTTATCCGCTATGGCATGGTTCCATATGCATTGTCGTTTATTGCGATTTGGTGTGCGCCGTTTGATGGTGCCACACAACCAACAGAGCTTGCTATCTGGTTTTTGGTCACCATTGTGCTCTTCGAAGGGTTTGGCACGGCAGTGTCAACTGCCGGGTATCTCGCCTTACTCGCAGAGATGTTTCCCACGTATCAGTCGCGGCTCGATGTGGCCGTGCGGATGAATTGGCTGCAGACAGCTGGTTTGTTTATTGGTGCCGCGTTGCCCCCTGTGCTCGCTCAAATGCTTGGTTACCCCGTCATGGGTGCCATTTTTGGTACGATTGCCTGTCTGGCATATGCCATCGGTTTGCGTGGAATGTACGAACAACCACTGTATCAACCCACCGAAGTGCCGTTTGGTGAAGCGTTGCGCCGTACACTCGTGAATCGCAGTTTTGTGACTGTCATGTTGGCACAGATGATGCGCTTTGTGTCAACAGGTGCGCTGACATCTGGCATGTTTTTCTACGTCAAGTACTGTTTAAACGCAAACCCTGCACAAACATCAGTGATTCTCGCAGTGGCTTTTGTGGCGGCAGGACTCTTTCTGCCGATTTGGAAGCAATATATTGCCAAACGCTATAGCGCACGTACAACGCTCATGGTAGCCTATGCTTGTATTGGGATTACACCGCTAACACTCTTTTTTGTGAATGATATACAAATTGCGCTGGCGTGTGCCGTGCTGCTCGGCTTCCCCGTGGCAGGACTTATCATGATGGGTGATGTGGTGATGGCCGATGTTATCGACGAAGACGAAATGCGTACGGGTTCGCGCCGCGAAGGTATGTTCTACGCCGTCAATGGTGCCGCTATCGCGTTGAGTAGCACAATTACGGCGGCATTCTTTGGGTATATCACTACTCAATACGGCTATGATCCGCTGCTCGATGTACAACCAGCAACTGTCGATCTCGGGTTTCGTATTTATATGACGTCGTTGCCATTGCTCGGTGCACTACTCGCCTTGATTGCTGTCTACTTCTATCCATTGCACGGCGCATATCTGCAAAAAATCCGCACCACACTCGCCAAAGAAGCGTAGTACGCACCGTGTCTGTTGCGCAACCAATGCGCCATCACGGGTTCATCCTCGTGATGGCGCTGTCATTGTAGGCGTGGCAGTATGAATTATTCGCCCCACGTTTTGAGTAGGACGCGCATCCAGTTTTCATAACAGATTTTGGTGAGTTCGCTCTCGCCATAGCCACGTTTGCGCAATGCATCAACGAGTACGGGCAGTCCACCGGCATCTTTTATGGCACTAGGAATAGTTGCACCATCAAAGTCTGAACCCAAGCCCACGCGGTCGATGCCAATCCGATTTACCAGGTATTCGATGTGGTCAACCATTGTTTCGACGGGAGTATCAGCATTTGATGCACCATCTTCACGCAAAAAGACCACTGCAAAGTTTAGCCCGACCATGCCATCTGAGTCGCGAATGGCATCGAGCTGTTTGTCCGTCAAGTTGCGTGTGGTTTGACTCAAATTCCACACATTTGAATGAGTGGCAACGAGTGGGGCAGTGCTGATTTTGGCCACATCCCAGAAGCCTTTTTCGTTCATGTGTGACAGGTCAATCATGATTTTGCGTGCGTTGCAGAGTTTGATCAATTCTTTGCCTAGTGCAGTCAAGCCAGGCCCTGTATCTGGCAAATGGTGATGTCGGAACGGTACACCTTCGGCAAATATGGTGGGTCGACTCCACACTGGTCCAATCGAGCGCAGACCTGCCTGATAGAACACTTCAAGCGCATAAAAATTCTCATCAATTGCTTCGGCACCTTCGAAGTGCAAAATGCCGCTCATCGCACCTGCGGCTTTTGCAGCCCGAATATCTGCGACGCTACGCGCAATACGAAAATCACCGTGCGATTCACGCTCAATCTCAAAGAGCTTGGCCGTCATCTTGAAAGCAAGTTGCTGCGAATACTCAAGTGGCAGCGCTGGTGGCAAGCTATCACGGTCTGTGACAGTGGCTTGGTTGGGTTGAGATGGGATGTAGACAGCAAAGAACCCCCCTTGAAGCCCACCACGGCGTGCACGACTCATATCAATGTGACCATGTGGACTTTCGAAAAAGTTGTCCCCTTCATGGGCATCAGCGGTCAAGCGCAACAAGGTATCGTTGTGTCCATCAAATACAGGCACAGGTGTTTGCATATCATTACTCCTTTGTGTGTCATGAATATGCTACGTGTCTGTCAGAAAACTGTCAAATGATGATATGGTAGAATAATGCCTTAGTACGCCCTTCTATTGGAGTCACGCACGCTATGATTTCAGAAGCACTTTTTCCGTTGCTTCGCTGTCCCAGTTGTTATTCACAACAACTCGATAATCAGTCAGCTGCACTTGTTTGTCGGGTTTGTCATGTGTCATACCCCAAACACCCTGGTTACATTGATTTGATGCCACGCGGTGTCAACTTTAGCTATGTCTCCAAATACGTCAGCGAAGAAGACCAACTTTCCGAAGAGCTTGATTACCGTGATTTAGCGCCGCCCGTGTTGGCGGCCGGTGTGCGCAATCGTACCACGGTGCGCCTGTTGGCACTCAATCGCAATGATGTCTGTCTCGATAATGGCTGTGGCAATGGTCGTTTTGCGGTTTGGAATGCAAAACTCGTCAAAACTATGGTTGGTAATGATCCTGCTACTATGTTTGCAGATGCAGCTATCAGCGACATTGAGCTCACACAAGCAGATTCCCGTGTTTTGCCGTTTGCTGATAATGTGTTTGATAAGGCTTTTTCACTCGATGTCCTCGAGCACTTCCCCATCGAAGTCATTGATGCCTACCTGCTGGAACAGGCTCGGGTCCTCAAGCCAGGTGGGCGCTTTTTGGCGATGTCCAACACCAAAGAAAAATCATCGCTACAGCCACTCGTTGATGTCAGTCGCTGGATCGGGCGTCAGTTTGTCAAAGCAGGTGTGTATGATTTTGAACGCGAAAAACTGCGTAAGTCTGATCATATCAAGGCATTAGCGACGTGGGACGATGTGCTCAACGCCTTTGCACGCGCAGGCTTAAAACCAGTCAAGGTGGTTTTTTGGAATAGTGTATTCACCAGTTTTGTGGAGCATGTGCTGATGAAACTCGGCGAAGCCTGGGCCGGGCGTGCCAAAGCAGGTGATTTGACCAACAAAAGTGCTGCTATCAGCGATGGCACCGACCGTGAGATTCGTGCACGACGGCGATTGCGCACACAACTCAAGCCTACAAGTCCCATCTACTGGGTGATTCAGTTTGTGACCTGGATGATGGAGCTCGATTTGTGGTTGTTTGGTTCGTTACATTCTGGCAGCTATTTCATCGTGGTAGAAAAGCCACGCACATGACGATTCGTCCATTGTATGTATCACCAATTGGGCGTGGTGGCGTTGATATCGGTATCCAAAACATCCTGCGTGCCGTCCAACGTGCTGGCCTTAGTGATGCAGCGCTCTTGCGCATGCCAGAGCGCTATAATTTCGTGCCGATGCTCTTGCAAGCGTCCATGCCACACCAGTGGTGGCATGGACGTTCTATCATTCAAGCACGTTCACGGGTTGCGTTTGCACTCAAACGTCCCGGGATACCACTAGTGACCACGGTACACCACCTGACCACTGATCCCCGCTTGCAACCAGTGAGTAGTCGCGCACAGCGGTTATTTTATCGCCTCGTTGAATCACGCTACGACGGGTGGTCAGTTGCGCAAGCTGATGCAGTTGTCTGTGTATCACGCTACACCCAACAGATGACCGAAGCCACATATGGCAGACGTGACACGCATCTCATCTATGATGGCATCGATACTGACGTCTTTACCCCGGCGCCACATGCACAACGGCTTAATGCGCTCCCTGCATCTGATGCGCGTATACGCCTGTTATTCGTGGGCAACCGCACGCGCCGCAAAGGCTTTGACTTACTTGCAAAAATCATGGATTTGCTGCCGTCAGACTACGTGCTTTACTACACGGCTAGTTTCCAGGCTGGTGTGGACGTGAATCCTCATCCACGCATGATTCCCATTGGAACCCCTGACCGTGATGGATTGGTGGCCGCCTATCGCTCTGCAGACATTATGCTCTTTCCTTCTCGGCTTGAGGGGTTTGGCATCGCACCTGCTGAAGCATTGGCGTGCGGCGTGCCGGTGGTTACGACCAATGCTTCGGCACTCCCAGAAGTTGTTGATGATGGGCAAAGTGGATTTCTCGTGACGCCAGATGATGTTCATGGCTATGCGGAAAAAGTGCGTGCCCTCGGTGAAGACGCTGCGTTGCGCCGCCGATTTGGTGATTTTGGTCGGGAAAAAGTGGTACGTGCGTTTGGGTATGCGATGCTGGGTACGTCGTTTCGTGCACTCTACGAGCGACTGCTGAATACACACCCCCCCGTCTGATAGAAGTGTCAGACAGGGGGGTGTGTGATGTGCGCTACTTACTGATTGAGCAAATTGCCGATGATGTTACCACCAGATGTGGTATTGGTTGATGCCTGCGGCATGTAGTGTGCAATTGATCCAGCCAGCACCGACATGGGCATGGTCTGCAACCACACGCGTCCTGGACCACGGAGTGTGGTCAAGAACAACCCTTCGCCACCAAACAGGATGTTCTTGAAGCCTCTCACCATTTCGATATCCATGCTCACCGTGGATTCCATCATGGCCACATACCCCGTGTCAACTTTGAGTATTTGATTCGCTTCGAGGGTGTATTCCACGATTTCGCCATCAAATGCCACAAACGCAACCCCTGGTCCAGTCAACTTTTCCATGATGAATCCTTCACCACCAAAGAAGCCAGCACCGAGTTTGCGTTGGAAGAAAATATCAAACGTGACACTCTTTTCTGCACACAAAAAGGCTTGTTTCTGCGTAACAATGTCTTGACCAGGACTCAACGTAATGGGGACAATTTTGCCAGGAAAATCTGACGCAAATGCGACGATGCCGCGCCCACCAGTGGCACTGTATTCTGCTACAAAGAGTGATTCACCGGTAATCATGCGCTTAAAGACCCCGCCGAGTCCACCGTTCATGTTGGTGTTCATTGTGATATTGCCACTCATCCATGCCAGCCCGCCACTTTGGCTGACGATGCTTTCACCGGGATCGAGTTCACAGATAAGCGCTTGCATGGTCGTGCCAATAATGGAATACTCCATGCCATTGGCGCCTTTGCCCCGAACGGATACGGTTGGATCTGGCAGGTCGATGCGTTGTGGATTTGTCATTGTTTTGCTCCTTTCAGCAAATCGTACACTCTGTAGACGTATAGTAAATTCGATTAGTTGCATCAATCTATCATGTGAATGGTACGGGTGTGAGCCACATCACGTTGGATTTGTGCAACCAGCTCTTGAATCCCTGCAAACCGTTGCTCTGCGCGAATGAATTCGTGGACATACAATGTCACCTGCTGCCCATAAATATCGCGGTTGAAGTCGAGTATGTGTGCTTCAATGCGCGGTGTGCTCCCGTGGAAGGTCGGCCGTTGTCCAATGTTTGTTACGGCATTGTATCGCTTACCGGCGACTTCGATTCGACATGCGTAGACGCCAAATTTGGGCAGCATGATACGTTCATCGATACTCATATTCGCCGTGGGGAAGCCAATGGTGCGGCCACGCTGGTCTCCTACCGTGACCACGCCATGGTAGTAATGGATGTGACCAAGTAATGCGCGTACGCGGTCCATGTCGCCGTCGTGAAGTGCTGCCCGCACCGCACTCGAACTGGGTTCACCCTGTGTATCGGTCAGGCGTGGCACCACCTGCGTCACAAAGCCGAGTGTTGTTCCGATATCTTGTAATCGACTTGTTGTGCCTTCGCGGTTACGACCGAGTGCGAAATCCCAACCCACCCACAAGGTGCGCACGTTGGTGGCATGTACTACGTGTTGCATGAAATCAGCTGCGCTCATCGCCTGGATGTGATGATCAAACGCCACACTGATAACGTGATCAATACCACATGACTCGATATGATTCAGCCGATCATGCGGTGTCATCAACAGCTTGATTGGTCGGTCGGGACGGACCACTGTGTCAGGATGTGGGTCAAAGGTGACGACCACGGCATCGTGCCCAGCGGCGTGTGCTTGTGTTGCTAACGCAGTCAGAAACGCCGTGTGGCCGCGGTGCATTCCATCAAACACTCCGATGGTAACTTGGCTGGCTTGACTGATTGCGCTCGTCGGAAATCCAGCATAGCGAGTCATGGTGTTCCTTCCGTGTGAAAGACTTTGTGCGGATGCCAGTGACCATCTCGTGCCACAACCACAGCAACCAGTTTACCCTGTTCGTTGATAACTGCCGCACGAGTACTCAGGTGTGTATCTGCAGGGATTGCTTGACCATGTTGGATGCGACGTATTGTGGGTGCATCTGCGTGGATGTGATGCCAACCGCGCACCGCATACTCAAGGGGGAGCATGGAGTCAGCAACTGACATTTGTTGCAGTGCTTCGGTGGTAATCGCATCCGCGATGACAAAATCTCCTACAGCAGTGCGTTCTAGTTGACATAAATGAGCTTTACTGCCTACACTTTCCCCCATATCCCGGGCGATAGCACGTATATACGTGCCTTTGCCACAGGTAATCGTACACGTGAGGTACGGTGACTGCCAGTCTTCGATAGTGATGTGGTGTACATGTACTTGACGCGATGCAAGTGTTGGGGCCACACCGCGGCGCACTAGCTCATACATGCGTTCGCCGTTGTGATGGAGTGCCGATACTGCTGGTGGAACTTGTGCAATCGTCCCAGTAAACTGCTGTGCGATGGTTGCCCAGGCCGCAGTTGTCATCTGTGGTACGTTCGCAGTCGCAATGGTGGCACCTGTTGCGTCATCTGAATCGGTAGCGCTTCCCAAACATATCGTTGCACGGTACGTCTTTTGGGTATCATCTTGGACATATTCAATCAAGCGCGTCGCCATGCCAAGTGCGATTACGAGCACACCTGTCGCTGCCGGGTCAAGCGTGCCTGCATGGCCCACTGCCCGTGTGCGTGTGATACGACGTACCGCTGCCACCATGTCATGAGACGTACGCCCTAGTGTTTTGTTGATGCAAAGAAAGCCGTGCATGCTGCATGTAATTCGGGTAACAAGAGGTTGGCTGCGGCCTCTATCGAAAAGCCGGGTAAGTTGATACCAGCAGCGTGGGCGTGCCCTCCACCGCCGTGACGTGTAGCGATCGCTGCAACGATCACGTTGCGTGACCGCAAGCTGATTTTTACGCCATTCTTGCGCTCTTTGATGAGCATGATAACCTCGAAACCGTCAATGCGTTGGAGCATTCCGAGTGCTTCGTCACTCTCGTCGTCTGTGGCATTGAACTCTTCGAGCCAGGCGAGTGGTACTGCCGTCCATACCACGTGATCGTGGACTCGCATTGTGCTCAAGACCCGTGACGCAAGTTGCAATGCTTCGCGCCGTGTGGAGCGAAACACCTTTTGGACGATTGAGGCGTGGTCAGCACCAGCCGCAAAAAGTTTGGCTCCGAGTTGTAGTGTGTCTGCGCGCGTATCGTATATCTGAAAGCTCTGTGTGTCAGTCATGATTCCCAGCAAGAGGGGAGTTGCGATTCCGGGTGTCATGGTGATGCCGAGCATTGGCAAAAATTCGGTGATAATCTCGCAAGTCGCACAAGCCTTCTCGATAATCAAGTTTTGTACGCCAAAAAGGGTATTGGTTGCATGATGATCGACTTGGATGATGGTACTGTGTTGTAGGGTTTGTGCATGTACAGCGTGAATGCCACCGATGCGATCTGCAGCCGCACAATCAACTGCAATGATGAGATCTGGGTTCGGCCAAGCCTTGTGTTCGCCAATCTCACAGCTGTGCTGTATGTCAGGCAGCCATGCAAGGTAGGCAGGCACTGGTTGTTGGACGACCATAGTAATATGCGCACTCGTAATTTGTGGCAGGGCTGCATACAACCCTGCCATTGAACCGATCGCATCGCCGTCTGGATTTACATGGGTGACCAGCATAATGTTGCGCGCATTGCTAATACGTGCCACCCATTCATTTGCTTGACGTACCAGGGTATCGTGACGATTCATTCACACTCTCTCAGGCATAACGACGAGGTGTCTGCTACTGGTTATCACGGAGCAGTTCACTAATACGAATACTATGATCAATCGACGTATCAAGCATGAAACGTAAATCAGGTGCGGTGCGTAAATGACGCAACTCTTGCGCCACTTGCCGCCGGATAAAGCCCTTGGCGTGATCAAGCGCTGCCATGGTTTTTTTGCGTGCTTCTGCATCACCCAACACAGAGACACGGATATGTGCCATCTGGAGGTCGGGGCTCATTTCGACGCCCATCACCGTGCAAAACGCAACACGTGGGTCTTTGATTTCGGTCTGGATGAGGTGGCTGACGATTTGTTGAATTTCGCCAGCCACTTGTTCGGTGCGTTTGCTCATGATTACGCTGTCCGCTCCACACGTTCCTTACGATAAAACTCGAGCGTGTCGCCGTCCTGCACATCACTAAAGTTTTCGACAACCACACCGCACTCATATCCCGATGCAACTTCGCGGACATCTTCCTTGAAGCGCCGTAAGCTACTGATGCGTCCGTCGTGTGTTACCACGCCGCTGCGGAGCACGCGTACGCTTTGTTGCCGGTTAATTTTGCCATCAGTCACATACAAACCTGCTACGACCTCTCGGCTCGGCAACCGGAATGTATTTCGCACTTCGGCATATCCTTCGGTGACTTCACGGTATTCGGGATCCAGCATCCCAATCATGGCTTTCTTCATTTCTTCTACCAGGTTATAGATGATATTGTAGAAGCGAATATCGATGCCATGTTGTTCGGCGGCGCGCCGCGCAGCGGGGTCTGGACGTGCATTGAACCCGATGATAATACCACGTGATGCAATTGCGAGATTGACATCGCTTTCGGTGATCGTGCCAGTGCCGCGATGGATGATTTTGATTTGTACTTCGGTCGTGTTGAGCTGTCCTAGCGCATGTTCAATAGCGCCCAGCGACCCCATCACGTCCACTTTGACAATCAAATTCAAATCCTTGATTTTGCCTTGCTGAATGTTTGCAAACAAACCATCGAGACTCACTGAACGCAAATTGGCCATGGCATCGATGCGAATCTGACGTTGTCGCTGAATTGCGACTTCGCGCGCCACTGTCAAGTCGTCCATGACTTGCAGAATATCGCCTGCCATGGGGACTTCGTTTAGTCCCAGAATCACCACGGGTGTGGCTGGCTCGGCGTATCTAATACGTTTGCCAGTGTCATTGAACATGGCGCGAATGGTGCCTGTGCCATTGCCGACAAGTACGTTGTCATCGAGGCGAATGGTGCCGTTCTGAATAAGTACGGTGGCAATTGGGCCACGCTGACGATCCATTTCTGCTTCGACGACTGTCCCGACTGCTTTTGCACTAGGATTCGCTTTGTAGTCTTGGATATCGGCAACGAGCAGAATCATTTCGAGTAGACCATCAATGTTGGTACGCATGCGTGCGGATACCTCGACTGAAGGCACATCACCACCATATGATTCCACAATGACATTGTTTGCGGCCAGCTGTTGTTTGACCAAATCGGGATTCGCATTGATGGTGTCAATCTTGTTGATTGCAACAATCATCGGTACCCCAGCAGCTTTGACGTGTGAAATCGCTTCCACAGTTTGTGGCATCACGCCGTCATCGGCGGCTACCACCAACACTACGATGTCGGTCACTTGAGCACCACGGGCACGCATTGCCGTAAAGGCTTCGTGACCAGGGGTGTCGAGAAATGTGATTTTGCGATTCGAGATCTCAACTTGGTACGCACCAACATGCTGAGTAATACCACCTGCTTCGCCTTCGGCAACACGTGTTTGGCGGATTGCATCAAGCAATTTGGTTTTACCGTGATCGACGTGCCCCATGATGGTGACCACCGGTGGCCGTGTAATCAGTGTATCTGCGGTTTCCGCTGCTAGTACATCCTTGATGTTGTCCACGATACCGGCCAACTGTTCTGGGACATATTGCACCGTCTCTATGTTTAAGTCCGCACAAATCAGTGCTGCAGTGTCGTAATCAATTTGTTGGTTGATGTTTGCAACCACACCACCTTTGAGTAGTGATTTCAGAATTTCAGAAGCACCCACGCTTGTCGCTTCTGAAAGCTCACGTACAGTCATCGAACTCCCCAGTTGGATGGGGCCTTTGGGGCGGATGACTGGTCGCGGTGTGTTCGACTGGCGTCCATTTGGCATGCGGGTCATCATCGCCGAATTCTTGTTGTTTTTGCCCCCTCTCCCGCGTCCGGCACCATCGCTTTCGACGAAATCAGATGAGCGAATTGTGCTTTTGCGGTCAACGGTGTTTCGACCGCGCCCCGAATTGCCACCACGACTGCCGGGTACTGCGCCGCCGACACCACCACCAACAGGGCCATTGAATCCACCACCACCACTGCTACTGCCACTGCGTGGACCACCAAAACCGCCACCGGTACGTGGCGGCCCCCCGGCGGGTCGGTCACCCTGTGGGCGAGGTCCGCGATCAGCGTAGAAAGGGCGGTCGCCTTGTGGGCGTGGTGGGCGGTCACCCTGCGGCCGGTCGCCCTGTGGCCGGTCACCTTGCGGGCGCGGCCCACGGTCAGCGTAGTAGGGTCGGTCGCCCTGTGGGCGCGGTGGTCGGTCGCCTACCGGTCGGTCACCCTGCGGCCGGTCGCCTTGGGGACGGTCACCCTGGGGGCGTGGCCCACGGTCAGCGTAGTAGGGGCGGTCGCCTTGTGGGCGCGGTG